>SDBT01011804.1_pt1 | contig 14035 bp, 8 predicted proteins | sample 2277101 | NCBI WGS metagenome assembly SDBT01 (sample SAMN10404973, study PRJNA504765) | marine sediment metagenome | isolation source: marine sediment core GS10_PC15, 103 cmbsf | place: Arctic Ocean: Southern Knipovich Ridge | collected 2010 | reverse complement strand
ATATGCCACGCTTTCGGTGACATCAGTTTTGCTGGGCAACACCTCCACTCGCAAACCAGCAATCTCATGCTTTTCAATCACTCCGTCCTTGAAGGTGATGTCAGGCGGCACAAAAGCCTTGGTACCGCTCAATTTCTCCGCACTGAAACCCATGAGGTTGGGGAACGCATCGGGACCCTCAGTAGGGTGCAACATGCCGAACTGGATCGCCGCCCGGGTACCGAAATTACCCGATAACACACTGACCCCCTGATCGCCATTCAGAGTCGCCACCAGATATTCATGTCCGTAGAACCGGGTATTCTCATCCTGCCAGGCCTTCGCTCCCATCACATAGTGGGAATGGGTATAGAGCACGGCTGCGACCTTGATCTTACCGACCTTGTCTTCCAGGGTGCGGCGCTGCTTCTGGGCCACTTCAAGGTAATCACCGACATCTACGATAATCCACCCCTCGGGTGCCTCGACGGCGATGATATTCCCAATCCCCCAACCGCCAAGGCGGTAAATGCCGTCAGCAATTCGCCGCGCTTTTTTTTCTTCAATCTGTCCTTTCTTATTAACTGATGCCGCCACGGGTGAGGTCAACGAACCCTTAGGACCAGTGATTACACTGTTCTGTAGTGACATGTTGTACTGGCTGGGAGACTCAGCCATAGCATTACCGAACGCCAACACGATCCCAAGCACGAATCCTAGTCGCAAGTGATGTAGATGTGTCATTTCAGTCTCTCCTCTGTTGAATTGTCATTTTCAGATGAATTCAAACGTACGACCATCGTGGACTTCATCTATAGCGTTCCAGGCATCTTAGTCACGAATGTTCGTGGTCGACGGGATTGTCCCGGTCCACGAAGACAGATCCAAGGCCAAGACCGCGAGCGGAGCGATCAACGTCACGAAGAACTTGACTGAATATGATTCTTTGATTTTGTCTATCTCCTTCAATCGGCTTCTGGGTCACACCCAGAACCTATCGCAGCTTCTTGATTGCGGGTGGACTCCATACGCCCTCCAAAGCTTCTACTCTGGGGGCGTAGAGGCGCATGACCAGGTTCCATGAACCATGCTTGGGCGTCGGAAGCCAGTTGGTCTCCTTGTCCTTGCTTGGAGAGATCGATTGCAGGTAGAGATCCAGTGAGCCGTCCGCGTTGTATTGCAGGTCCATCCAACTCGAAAGGTTCTGACGGTTCATCGGGTTTGGAACAGGGAAGCCGTCCTTGTTATAGAGCGTGACCGACCAGAAGGCGTCTGCCGGGGGCAGTTTGTCCTTGTCGAAGTGTAGTACATACTGACTTGCACCGATCAGTGGCTTGCCCTTCACATCGGCCATGAGCATCGGATAGATTGCGTCAGCCGGTTCGATCGCGCCGAGACCAATGAGCGCGACAGCGCCCCTTTGTATGTATTCATTGCCATACGTACCCATCGTGCTGGTTTTCACCTGCCAGCCGTTGCGCAGGGGTCCAGACTTCGTGAGATGGTCCTTCATCTCCTTCAACGCGGCGGTGGGGGCCTTGTTGATCGCCTGCTGAACGGACCGGTCGAGCTTATCGAAGTTGAGGTCTTTTCCCGGAACGATGCCAATGTGCGCGAGGCGTGCTACCTGGCTAAAGTCCGTGACATGCGGCCGGTGCAGCTTCATCAACCTGGCGGCGTACTCGAAGAACTCCTTGCCAGACATACTCTCCACCTGCATCATCGGCGGCGTCTTCATGTCAACCAATGGATCGACCTTCCCGGCGGGTGCCTTCCAGTTCTTTCCCCACTGCGACAGCGGCGTAATCTTGAAACCATCTTGGAACTTATGCACTGCGTCGAAGTCCTTCTCGCCGTCGGTCTGCGTGCGCCCGACGAACCATATGATCGGGGTGGGCGAGTCGATGCGAGTGACACCCCTGGGCAGCGTGCCGGACCAACCCGGCTGGCAGAAGGCGTATTTGCCAGCCTTCGTACCGGTCGTGCGCCAGCCCGGAGCCGCGAAGACATCGGTCCACATATCCATCGCGGGCATCAGGTAGTAACGTTCTTTGCTGTCGGGAATAGAGATGATCATGGGCTCGGCCGTTATGTCCATCCAAAGGATGGAGTACAACGTGTCGAAGTTCGGACGAACTACCGCCGTGAAGGTCACCTCCGGGAAGGCGCGGAAATGGGCGAACGTGTTCATCGGTACGACAGGGCTCTTACCGTCCCATTTCTCGACGTTCGTTGTCTGCAGCCGCGTGGTGTCCATCAGCACCAGCGGGTACAAATAGATATACGCCTCGATTGCGATGGTCTCGGCGTCCAGTGCTGGCGATTGTCCTGCCGACACCGGTGCCACAAAAGCACTAATGATCATCACTACAGCAAGCAGCCGAGTGATATTCTTTGTCGTTTTCATTTTCTTTCTCCCATGTTTAAAGTCTTCCCCATGAATGACCTATTCGTTCAGGATATATTCTCGTCGATGCACTGGCAGGCCGTCGGTTTCGGTTAGCGCGGTACCCTCGCCGACGCCATTCAGCACCGGGTGCGGTGGGATCTCAATTGCCATCGGACCCTCCTTCTTGAGGTTGGCCACGGTCTTAGTGGTCGCCTATAGCATGAACCGACCGCGAGAATTGTAGCCCCCCCAGACCGTTTCAACGGGGTTTCCAGACTTTCTGAACGGGGAGTTCCTGGACGGTTTGGAGAACGCGTTGCTGATTGGATCGGCTGGCAAGCGTAGGTACTGATAGTGTGCATGGTTGGCAACTTGTTGCGGTGAGCTTGTCGGCCTGCCCACTTCAGTGGGGCAGGATTACTCTGCGGTCAGAAGCCTGTTTATCTGGGGGCCTTCCGACACCGCTAAAGTGGGGCAGGTTTTATTTGAGACAGTTTTATTGGGGTTTTATTTGGGACGGCTAGTAGGGCATCCAATGCATACATGGGTAGCACATGCCCAAGCGATCACTCCACCCAGCTAGCCGCGACAGGAATGGAGCGGACAACACACGCAGAAGTGACTGACGAGCACAGATCTACCAAGAACCCGCGTGTCCCGGCGCGCCGGGATAGCACCCGATGCGCTGGGTTTCGTGTTACTAGCCCCCTGCTCCAGGTTCCGTTTTCTCAATCCGGAAATCGCCAATCGAAAACCGAAGGTTCCCCGACCTGTCCCTTCGGGAAGGGCAATCGCCAATTGCAAATCGACAATCGACAATCGCCAATTGCAAATCGGAAATCGGAAATCGCCGGTCACGCCTAGGCGAGGCGGCGGCGTCTTTTAACCAGCAGCAGGCCCGCCCCGGCGACGATCAACACAAGCGTACCGGGTTCGGGCACTTCGGCGGGCAATGACGTCGAAGACGATGCGAACGGCGAAACGCTCTGGCCCCAGTCGATCAGCACAGCGTTGAGATCCTCGATTGCGATCACGCCGTCGGAGAACGTATCGGCCCGTAAGTCTACCGGATTGGTCGAGCCCCACTCGATGAGGATGATGTTCAGATCGACGATATCCACCACGTAATCGATGTTGAGATCGCCCGCAAGCGCCCCGCCGCCTGCGACGATGTCCCAGCCGATCAGGTCCATCGCCAGCAGATCGTTCGCCTCGATATTATCCCCAACGCCCGTGCCCAGCGCGGGGTCCATCAGCCCGAGACCGAGATTGTCCTTCCAGTGCGAGCCCTGACTCCCGTCTCCCTGGGTGCGGCCGGTGGCCAACGGTACCGAACCGTCGCCATAATAGAACGAGTGCGAGCCGCCCGGGGTCAGGTTGCGCGACGACGTGGCAAAATCGAAACCGCCGCCGCCGATGGTGGCCGTATCAAAGCGGAAGAAGTCAAGCGTGGACGGCTGAACGTCGCTCGCGGTTGATCCGCCGTTCATCACCGCATCGACGTAATCGATCTCGCTGACGAAACCCAATGCGTGTCCGATCTCGTGCATCGCCACACCAAAAAAATCAAATGCACCGGAACTGATTCCGTCGGTCGGATCAAGATCCCACGTGAATCGGCTTGATAACGCGATGCTCGCGTCGCGCTGCGTCTGCCTGGTTCCACCGAGGGCAAGATAATTTGCCTGGCTGATCAGTGCTTGTCCGTCGGTGGAGAACCCTGCCGGTATCTGCACCGCAAACTGGGCGGCCGTTGGCAAACTGCCATACAGAGCGGTCTCTCGCGGATTGTTGATCTCGCCTGCATTGGCGGCAAGTAAGTCGCGGATCTCCGTGTAGGATCTTTCCACTTGCGTAATCGACGTCGAGCCGAGTATGCCCTGACCGAGGTTGCCGAAATCGACGGACAGTTTGATCGTCACGTCGTCTCCGAGGAATGCTTCCCACTTGGCGGCGGCAGCATCGAACGCAGCACGGACTTCCGCCTTGCCGTTCATCCGCGGGGAGTAACTGATATCGAAGGTAGCCGCCCACCCAGTCGTCGCCGACAGGCACAGCAGCAGCCCTACCGTCATCAATCGACCAATATTCCCCCCACCCAATATGCAATTCCTTGCCGTCATCGTCGTAGCCCTCTAAGCTCTATTACCACAATTATATACCAATATCGCAGCACATGGGGATAATTTATAAGTTACGCCACGCTTTTGCGTACTGGTAAAGTATCTTCACCGAGACACTCTCCAGATGCCAGAGAGGATCCGTCGTGCTTAGAATAGCGATTATAATACTGGCTTTGCTCACCCTGGCTGGCACCAACGCAGCCGCTGACGTCGTCTACCTGCGCAACGGTCGGACCTACGAAGGCCAGGTCACCCGCAGCGACGGCAAGGTCATCGTGCTCTCCGGCGATAAGCGATTGGAATTCAAAGCCGCCGACGTGCTCCACGTCGGTAAGTCGGCGTCGCCGGGCTCTCTGGCGTCAGATGGCAGCCCCAGTGCGACCAAGCCGGTAAGTGCACCGCTATTGCGCGGAGTCAACACGCAGAAACTTGCCCGCCCGGAATCATTCGCTTTCCTGGTGATGCGAAATATCGGTCGCATCAAGCCTGGCGTGGACAGCTACAATCTTCGACGCGAACTGGATAAGTGGCGGGCATGGTCGCACGATCGCAGGCGGCGGATTCCGCCCATATGGGCTGAGAGGGAACATTTTCAGCGACGCAGACGGACGTTCATTTCCATGCTCGCCAAAGCCGAAGAGCTCCACCGCCAATACCGCCGCTACCGCATGCCACGAACCCGCGGTCCCGCCCTGCGCAAACGCGCCCTCGCTGAGCGGGAGGGGCTCCGCAAGCAACTGCTGGAGAAACTCACCGAGACCGCCCAGGTCTGGGCCGATCCGATAATCCGACGATTTCTCATGGGCGCAGCCTATCTGCATGACGAGCAGTACGCCGCCGCTGAGGCAATGTTCCGAAACGCACGCAAGCTCTCCCCGCGAATCGCCGCCTACTGCCAAGGCCACGCAATGGCGATGACCGGGCTGGACAGGCACCTCGACGCACTGGAAGCATACGAACGCGCCCTGCGCCTTAAACCGGATTCGAAAGCAGCGTTGCGGCAATTGCGCGACGCCCTGCAAAGAGTTCCGGGCACCGAGACAAAACGCGATGCTTTCATCAGGGCGATGGAACTGGTGAGCCGGTACGAACCGCCCTCTTCGACGCGAGATCGCAGGCGACGCGGACTCACATGGCTGCTTCCCGGAGGCGAGCAGACACTGCGCCACGTCGGACTACCCATGCCGAAATACGACCGGATAGCTCTCAAACAAGCCGTTGGCGTTCCGATATCGCCGAATGTGATTATCGTCGACGCAGCAGCCGTCACCGACGCGCTGGAAGTCTACCTCGCCATCGACGAGACGACGTTCATCCCGGGTACGATCATTCGCAGGCGCAATCAACGCAGCGATGACGCACCCGCCCCGCCATTGGCGCTGGTCAGTTTCCCTGACGTGGTATTCACTCCACCGATTGTCGATCTCGAAGCAGAGATCACCGCCGGAACTGAAGCCCAGACGTTCGGGCTGAACCTGCTGGAGGAAATGGGATCAACCGTTCGCACAATCCCTACGAAGATGGTCAGTATGCCCAGCGGGCAGACTACCGCAGTCCGGCCCGAAGCCCATCTCGCTCCAGGTGAAGCTGCCTCACCTGTGATCTCGGACAACAGGCTTCTGGGATTTCTCGCAGGGCGAACGGATGTCACCCTCGATAGCGGTGGTGAAGATATTTTTCTTCCGGTAAGCAGGCTGGCTCCCCTGCTCAGCCAGGCCCGGCGACGCAAAACTCTACGATCAAGAGGCCGCCTGGACCGCGCAACATTGCCCAGACGCCTGAGAGGCAGCCACTTCACAATTCACGCCACTCACGGCGAGAAGTTCGACGAGTAGTCCTTAAAGCTGAAAACGACAACGGATTCAACACAGAGATCACAAAGGACACAAAGAGAAAAAGCCGGGTGCCACGGCTGCTTGCAGCCGTGCTCGCTACGAAGACCGACTATGCGATAATACAGGTCAGCACTACCCTAAAGGGTAGTGGCACCCTTGTGATTGTTTTGGGTCAGGAAGTAGGATTGGCAACTTGTTGCCAACCCTACCGGCTAATCGAAAACCGCAGGTTCCCCGCAGGGCAATCGTAAATCGCCAATTAAAACACGCGGCCCATCCGACGGGAGGCTCTCCCCGTCAAAAACAACCGCTCGCCTGTCGGTGACCTTAGCGGCAATGAGCAGGTCGTCGCCGGCAGATCCGCCAATCAGGTTGCCGCTTTCGTCGATCCGGATGTGCAATTGGAAGTCGCTAAGGCTATCGAACCGCAGCGGGCGATCGCCAACTTCCAGAATTATTCCCAGCGGAACGGCGTTGCAATCGAACGTATCGGCAACGGCATCATAGACGACTGTTCCCGTCGAATTGTAGCTGATCTCCGGCGGTTGAAAGTCCACCGCCACTCCGAGTAATGACAATAGCAGCCTGTCTTCGAGTTGCTCGAATTGAGGCAAGCTGACGTGACCATCCTGGCCGGCGTTTTCTTCTTTCCTCCGTGAAGAGCCTCTACCGGTTAATCCAAACATTCCAGTTCCTTTCCAATACTTCATGATTTCGCGTGGTCCCGCCCGTTATGCGCGCGGACCAAAACTGCTCTATTCAATTGTGGACCTTAAGACAGGTCCCTCCAGTTAACTTCCGAGTTGCGATCTAACGGCGGCGCTTGCGAAGCAGACCGATTCCGGCAATGCTCATCACTACCATCGTCGAAGGCTCAGGCATGTAGAACGTCTTGGAAAACCCGCTCCAACCTTCGTTGAAATCCTGGGTGAAATCCCAAGGCGCGCCCGCACCGGCGGAGAATAGAATCATTCCGATGTTGCCACCATCGTCCGTTAGCATGTTGCCTTCCTGGACGAATGTCGCTTCAAAGAGGTCGTCACCAGCTGCCGTGCCCCACCCGAACGCAGTCAACTGCATCATAATCTTCACCCTCTACGGGGTCTCGCTTCTTAAGGGGTGCAGTATGCGCAGCTCTCCCTCACCTCTTGGAAACAAAATGGAGTTTGCCCTCCTAGACATCTCCTCACGTTACAAGTCGAAATTATAGCACAGGTTGTGAATTTCGATAAGGCCATTCCCAGCCCATGCCCGAAGAAATCCCACCTGGGCATTGGCATTTATTACCTATTTTAGAAGCGTTTTGAGGCATGGGCGCACCCAATGGGCGGTCAGAGATGAAAGTAGCTGGAGGCTTCTATAATTGTAACGGGTTGCGTTGGTTTGTTTGAGGCTGTAAGGTGCCTTCGGCCATGGAAGGAGACCCAGATGAGCCCCTTGAGAAGTACCGATCCTCGCGTTGCCGAGATCATCGCTGCCGAGCAGCGCCGTCAGGAAAACACACTGGAAATGATCGCATCGGAAAACCATGCCTCGCCTGCAGTTCTGGAGGCCATGGGAACCGTCCTCTCGGACAAGTACGCAGAAGGCTATCCCGGTAAGCGTTATTACTGCGGCAACGAGAACATGGACTCGATCGAGCAGCTTGCCATCGACCGCGCCAAGGAGCTGTTCGGCTGCGACCACGTGAACGTTCAGCCGCACAGTGGCACGAGCGCGAACATGGCGGTTTACCTGGCGGCAATCAAACCGCTCGACAAAATCATGGGAATGGACCTCGCCCACGGCGGGCACCTCTCGCACGGGCTGGACATAAATATCTCGGGCAAGCTCTACAAGACGACCAGCTATGGGCTCGATCCCGATACCGAAAAGCTGGACATGGACAACGTCCGCACAATCGCCAAAAAATGGAAACCGGACCTCCTCATCTGCGGAGCTTCGTCGTATCCCAGGACCATCGACTTTGAGGCGTTCGGGCAAATCGCCGACGAAGTTGGCTGCCCGCTGATGTCCGATATCGCGCACATCGCCGGCCTGGTCGTCGCCGGAGTGCACCCCAGCCCCGTCCCCCACAGCGCGTTTGTAACCACCACGACGCACAAGACGCTCCGCGGTCCGCGTGGCGGGCTTATTCTCTGCCGCGACGAATGGGCAAAGAAGATCAATTCAGCCGTCTTCCCCGGAATCCAGGGCGGGCCCATCATGCAGAACATCGCGGCCAAGGCTGTAGCGTTCGGTGAGTGCCTGAGTCCGGAATTCAAAGACTACGCCCGCGCCGTGGTAGACAACTGCAAGATACTCGCCGACGAACTGATGGCGCGCGGATGGCGATTAGTCTCCGGTGGGACGGACAATCACCTGCTGGTGATCGACCTTCGCAGCAGACTTCCCGAAGTAACCGGATACGACGCAGCCACCCGCATGGCCAAGGCTGGCCTGGTCACAAACTGGAACATGATCCCCGACGACGAGCGTCCACCGTCAAAGACATCGGGCATCCGCATGGGAACCCCTGCCCTTACAACCCGCGGCATGGGCGCAGAGCAGATGAAGCAGGTCGCCCAGTGGATGGAGCGGATACTGATCGACGGCGCGGACGACAAGGCTTTGGATGCAATCGCCGCAGAAGTGCTCGAACTGGCGCAACGTTTCCCGATTCCTCAGGCACCATACACCAAATCCACCAGACAGGAACACACCAATGCGTGAGGTGTACCGCATTCTCGATGCCAACTTCAATCGCGCCCGCGAGGCGCTGCGGGTGGCCGAAGACTGCGGACGCTTCGCCCTGAACGACCCGGCCATCACGGCGATGGCAAAGAACCTGCGAAGCCAGATCAAGGAAGTCACCGTCGATCTGCCCGCAGCCGAAATGATAGCCAGCCGCGATACGCCCGGCGATATCGGAACCGAGATCACCAGCCCCACCGAGTCCGACCGCATGGACCTGAGCGGGGTAGTTACCGCTGCTTGCAAACGATTGACCGAGGCTCTGCGGACTATCGAGGAATACGTCAAGTTCGTCGCACCGGCTCAAACCACCAAAGTCGAGCGAATGCGATACGACGCCTACACGCTCGAACAGCGGCTGATGCAGCGTCTGGTCGTGGCCAAGCGGTTCGAGGCGGTCAGGCTGTACGTTCTGGTCACATCAACCATGTGTAAAGGCAGCGTGCTGCAAGTCGTCCGGGCCGCTATCGCCGGCGGGGCCGACGCCATCCAACTCCGCGAAACGACCGTCCCCGATGCCGAGTACCTCGCACTGGCAGCCGAGCTTCGCGAACTGACCGACGAGACGGACAAGCTCCTGATTATCAATAATCGCCCCGACATCGCGTCAATCGTCGGAGCGGACGGCCTGCACGTCGGACAGGACGATCTGCCCATCGCCGAGGCCCGCCGCCTGCTGAGGCCAGGCGCTGTGGTAGGCAAGTCCAGCCATTCACTCGATCAGGCAAAAGCAGCCCTCAACGAAGGGGCGGATTACGTATCGGTGGGCCCGATTTTCCAGACCGCCACCAAGGACGCCGGCCCGCTCGTTGGAACCGAACTGCTCGGACAGGTCGTAGAGCAAGTCCCCCTCCCAATCGTTCCCATCGGCGGAATAGATGCGACGAACGTCGCCCAGGTAATAGCCGCCGGAGCCAAATGCGCAGCAGTCTGCGGAAACGTCTGCAGCGCCGACGATCCTAAATCCGCCGCCGACGCCATACGCTCGCAGATACCGGATGCCTAACCAACGGACTACCACTAATTTCGCTTCGCGGACCTGCGGTTTCACGAATTAAGACAAATCACACGAATTTACTTTATAGCTCTTTCGTGCCGTGCAATTCGTTGTAATTGGTGCCTGCCTGCCCAGCTGGCGCTAGCCAGGTAGGCAGGTAATTCCCCAAAGGGGCAGGCGTGGTATGCCGTTCCAATCGTCATTCGACAATCGTCAACTTGTCGCTATCGGATATTGCTTCAACGAACGGGCTGTACATCGCTTCGCCGGCCGCGGGCAAAACCCGGAACGTTCCAGGCTGCTCGCAAATCAGGCGGTAAGTCAACTTGCGTTCGCCCTTGGGGAAGTAGCTCGCGAAGAACGCCACCTTCGTATCGCGCAGTTCGATGTTCGCGTACATGCCTCCGCCGTAGCTGCCGCCGCTGGTAAGCCTGTACGGCTCGCAGCCGGACGGTTTGGCGTCCTCGAAAACCATGTATTCGAAGTTGTAATCGGCCGTGATCGAAAGCTCGACCTCGATCTGATCGCCGCTGGCAATTTCCGCACCGTCGAGCAGTTCCTCGCGTTTTTCGCGGAAGTCCTTGAACTGCTCTTTGACGGCCTTGCCGTCCTTCCAGACCGTGCGGGTATTGGTAAACTCTTCGCCCACCAGGCGATAGTACTTCCGCGTGATCGCCAGTTCATTTCCGCCGGCTTTGATTTCCTCTGCGGTGTCGAAGTATCGCAGGTGCCCGCCCCAGTACAGGCTGCCACGCCCGCTACGGGAGATGCTTACGCTGTGCTTGCCCGGTGGGAGTGAGCTAGCATCTATCACGATTCGATTGTCGAAGCTGAACAGATTCTCGCGCGTTACGCGAACGGTCCTGCGATATTGGCCGTCTATGGCGATCTCGAACGTCTGATCGCAGTCAAGCTCGCCGCTTGTTTTGGCGTAGCGCATCAGCGCCATAGCCACCGTCGCGGTCGCCTTCGTATTATGCCAGCCGAATTCGCGGCGGTTGCGCACCAGCCAGTTGACCGCCATCGAAATGTGCTTCTCGTCCGGCGAAACTGTCATCATCGCCTGGATCACCCAGGCGGTCGTCTCGGTCGCACCGCGATACCAGTATCGCCAGCCTGCGGTGCTGCCCCAGTGCGCGGTGTTGGTCTTGGCGTCCACCGTCACAGTGTTGGCGAAGTTCTCGACGACGATTTTCGCTTCGTCGACGTCGCCTGCCGCGTGCAGCGTCATCGCCAGATACGCCCTGCCGTAATCGGTAAGATCGTCCCTCGCGTCGTAGATTCGCTTCAACTCGGCGGCCAGCTTGGGGCGCGTGAGTTGCTTTCGGTCCATCTCGCCGATCACGAACATCGCGTAGGCTCGCGTGTTATCGTTGTCCATGTGTCGCCAATGCCAACGTTTCTCCTCGGGGCGTTTCGGGCGCGAAACCCAGTCGGTCAGGAACTTACCTGCCCTCTCGAGCATGCCAGCCGGGAGGTCAACGTCGCATCGCCGCGCAACGACCAGGCCGTAGGTAACGTACGCGGTCATGTACGGATCGGACGCGCCATGCTTCCACCATCCCCACCCGCCGTCGGAATGCTGCATGTCGGTAAGTCGCTTGATGCCCTTGGCGACCATCGTGTCAACTTCCGCTGACGAGTAGACCGGATTGCGCCCCATCCGCTTGCGAACAAGAGCATACTTGGCAGCCAGCTTCTCATCGGACGCCGAAAGCTGCTCGACGTGCTTGCGGACGTCGTCGAGGCTGATTCCCGCATCGGTAAGCGTCTTTCGCACGAGCACGGTGGGCATGAAGCGGCTCATTGTCTGCTCGACGCAGCCGTACGGATAACGCGCCAGGAATGGCAGCGAATCCATGGCGACGGCTGCGATGGACGGATTCAACGTGACGGTGAGCAATTGCGAGTTTCGCTTGATGTCGTCGGGCACTTCGATTTCCCAAGACGCGGCCTGCGTTCCGTCGTCGCCGCTGAGCACGCCGCCGCTCGATACGATCTTGCGTGCGCCCCAGGGGACGATGGGTTTGGTGAGCTTGATCGCGTCGGATTCCTTTACGCCGCGTGCGCGGGCGAGCATTTCCACTTCGCCGGCGCGAACGGCTGTGGTTCGGAAGTCCAGGCGAACCTCGCCGCCAGCAGGGACGGTTACCCCCAGCGCCTCGCCGGATGTGTAGTCTCGCCACTTGCCGTTCAGCTTGACCTGGCGCAATTCGAGTGCATCCGAAGCAGACAGATCAACCTGCAGATCGGTCGGTTCGTCGAAGTAATTGTGCGCGATAACCGTAACGTAGCTGTGATCGCCCTCGGTGAAGAATCGCCCCGATTCCAGGCGCACGATAATGTTCTTCTTGGTGACGACTTCCGCGGTGGCCTGCCCGACGCGGGTTTGCTTATCGAACGCGATTACGTGCAGGGCGAAGCTCGTGAGCTGATCGGGCAGTGTGAAGGGAATCTCGGCGGTCCCATCTGCATCGGTCACCACCGAACCTGCCCACAGCACGGTATCGCGGAATTCGGCGCGGACGATTGTTTCGGCCAGTTCCGTCTTCTGCGATTCCATCGCCGCTTGTGGCGCAGCAGCGTCGGCCAGCTCCATCGTGAGCCCGGATGACTTGATTGACCGCAGCCTACTGAATTCCAGCCCGCCTATACCGCTCCTGACGCCCATACCAGGCTGGCCAAACCGATGGCCGTTTATTGATTGCGGGCCTGCGAAACTATCTGCCGTCGAAACCATGACGCGTCGGACATGTCCGTAGAAGGCTTTCTCGATCGCTTCGCGGAATTCCGGCTGGATGTAATAGACGCTCGAATCGACGAGCATCACAGCCGTTTGCCCGACGATGGGCTTGCCCGTTCGCATGTCGGTCAGCTTGATGCGAACCTTCGCCTTGGCGCGAGGCTGAAACGTATCTGAGTGTTTACAGCAGTCAGCGGGAATCGTCTCAACGTCCACCTTGAGGTATTTGTGCGTCGGCGGGACGATGATATCCTTGGTATCGCGGTAGACCATATTGTCACGCAGCAGCGTGGCGGTGAGCTTGAAATTCGGCGTGAGATTCTCGGCGATTGGAATCTCCACGAGCTTGGAGTTACCCGCTACGTGCACCACCTGCCAGAACAGCAGAGTGTCCGCTTCGCCGGTCAGCAGGACGTAACTGTTCGACTTGGCGGTGTTGACCAACACACGCATCGTCTGGCCGATCTCATACTGATCGGATGACGGGACGATCTGCAGATCGTTGTAGGCGTAGTGTTCCTCCACGCCGGTCTTCGATGCGATCCACAAATCACACGAACCTTCCACCGGCGATTTACCTTCTTCGGTAGCGGCCTGCTTTACGACAATCTTGACGTGTCCTGTAACGTCCGGCGTGAACCTGTAGGAAGCTCTACCGTTCTTGGAAACCTCCACTTGGCCGGAGTGAATATGCTGTTCGAGTCTCTCCTCGAATTCGACACGCTCCTTGCCGTCCTCGTCCTTCACAACCTTGCGAATGCGTTTTACGCGCCAGGCGTTGACCTCGAAGGTTCCCGCGACCGGCTGGCCGTTGGGGTTCTCCGTCTTAACGTTTATCTCCACACTATCGCCAGGTCCGTAGACTCTCTGAGCGGGCGTCGGGTAGATGAAGAACGGTGCGTGGGTAACTTTCACCTCACCGCCGCCGCGTATCATTCGCCGCGAGGAATCCGTAACCTCAGCCGAGACGATAAACTTCAGGTCGAGTTCTTCGTGATCCTTGATCGGCTGAGCTTTGACGCTGACAAACGCCTCGCCGTTAGCATCGGTCTTGACGGTCCCAGTCGTCACGAGCTCATCGAATCGCGGATGCCACCACGGGCGATATCGTCCGTAACCGCGCAGGCTGGTGTGGTACCACTCCCACGGCCGGGACGGCTGATAGCGATGAACGTAGCTCTGCTTGCGGATGCGGTAGCTAACCTCCGCATTTACGACCGGCTCGCCGTAATAGTA
>SDBT01011803.1_pt1 | contig 14035 bp, 16 predicted proteins | sample 2277101 | NCBI WGS metagenome assembly SDBT01 (sample SAMN10404973, study PRJNA504765) | marine sediment metagenome | isolation source: marine sediment core GS10_PC15, 103 cmbsf | place: Arctic Ocean: Southern Knipovich Ridge | collected 2010 | reverse complement strand
CGGGCGGAAGACCTTCTTTTTCCAATGGACAATGAAGATGGTTGTCAACTTTTATTATACTCTTCTTAGCTCGCTTTTTCCATTTTTTCTTCTCTCTCGAATGGGCCTCAGATGATATATTTGCGCCTTCATGTTTGGTATTAGGTAGAATACCCGGCTTCCCTTGCTCCTTTTAAACGGTTTATTTCATCTTTTAACTGTTGGTTCTCATGCTTCAGTGATAATGTTTCTTTATGCTGGTATTCAATATAATTAAACAATTGTTGGATAACCAGCCTGGTGCTTTCATCGCAGTTCAACTTCTCTAGGTCAATATCTAAAATAGGTGGAGTCAACAAATAGATTTTAATATTGAAACCAAATCTATGTCTTTATTTAGTTGCTCTGTTAAAAGGTTCTTAACAAAATCGGTAAAATTACCCTTATTTATTGAGGGGATACCATTTTTTGATTGATTCACCATTTTGGACATAAAATGGTTATCTTTTCACAGATGCGACAGAACCGTTTCGTTCCGATCTCCTAACTTAAGAATATTTATCTTCCGCTCAAGTGCTTTAATAGTTTTTCTATCTATTATAATTTTATGTTTTACATTTTTTCTGTAATTCTTCTGCCGACAAGCATCGCTGCAGAAATCTGCATCACTTCTGATGGCCTTGAAGCTTTTTCCGCAAATGGAGCATTCTAAAACATAATTTTAAGACATGGTAATGGTTTTTAGAGGTTTTAGTAATATCTCTAATAAATGTAACGTTACAGATAATGATTATGTTCTAACCAACAGACATTGTTGTTGTTATAAGATCAATTTATAATAATTTACACTCATTTTCTCGAGAATATCGAAATTCTGCAAATTCGAAAAATTTAAATGTAACGTTACATATATAAATATAGCTAGACACCAGGCTATATGGAGGATTTAGCGATTTATTAGAAAAATCGGACACTATGGTTTTTCGTCAAATTTGGGGATCACTTATCCTGATTAAGAAAGAATCACCTTCTTGCGCTAATGGGTCATCGGTTGGGTAAAGTTGGCAGCGAATTAGAGGCGGCTCCCACTCTATCATTTACAGCTATACCCGATTCGAGATAATAATTAGTCTGAGATTTTATACTTCTGAGCCTTTATCGGGTGGAGTTCAAGTTGTTTAGAATTAATCCGATTATAAATTCCACGCTTCACAATATTCTTTGAATACTTGTGTTGATAAGAACAATGATGTTATTATCTTCACGACGAGCCATATTGAGAAGGAATGTCCCCAGAAATATTTGATCCCGCGATCTACCCAAGAGCTTTGCGGTTGGTAAGATCATATGTGCTGCAGAACTGTGGCAGTATCCACGACGTGGAAGATATATTGCAGGATGGATTGCTTATTTTCTTTCAATCAATCTCTAAAGAAGGTTTTACTCTATCAACCAAACCTGAGTACTACATTTTATCGGTGTGCAAAAAACTCTGGTTAAAAGAACTAGCCAGGAGAAAGACCGCGCCTCCTACCCAGGCGATAAACGGGGAAGAGGTGATTGATGATACCAGTATTATTCAGGTCGAAGAACGAAATGAGCATTTAATATCCATTATTCAGAAGAACATCAAAAAGTTAAGTTCTAAATGCCAAAAGGTTTTCGACTATAGAAAGGAAGGCTTAACTTGTGAACAGATTGCTGCGGCATTAAAGCTTCGTAACGGCAATATTGCTAAGAACAAATATTACCATTGTAAGAAACGACTACTTGATTTAATATCAGAGGACGAAGATTATAAGAACCTTTTCAAAGATGGAGAAGAGAAATAAACAGCTTATCAATAAATTCCTATCCGGGAAACTATCAAAAAAGGGGAAATCCAGATTCCTGAAAAAAGCCAGTTCGGATAAAGCTTTTGTAAAGGAGTTTATGAAGGGTGTTGAATTAAATGAGGTGATCGAAGAAGTCTATGAGAAGGAAGAAAAGAAAAAATCAGATAGTAACAAACGGCATAATCGTAAGCCCTTATGTATATTTATTTTAGCTGTTGCAGCTGTGTTTTCTTTAGGAATTGTTCTCACCGGATTCTCTCATAGTTTCAATTCGGACTCTGTTTTTGACAGGTATTACCAACCACTTGCAGCTTCCAATCATATCCAAAGAGGAAATGAGAGGACAACATTAGATAATATTACTAAAGGAATAAATCTATACCTTGCTTCAGACTATTCCTCTTCAATTCGGCAGTTTAATGAGCTTATTGCTGAAGGCCAGAACATAGCTGAGATTCAGATGTTCCTTGGGTTATCTTACATGGGAGAACAGAACTACCAACAAGCCATTGATCTATTTGAAGACTTTGATAAAGAATTTTATTTGTTTATTCCTGAAGTCACTTGGTACCTTAGCCTGTGTTATATTAAAACTGGAAAGATTGAAGAGGCCCAATTACTATTGACCACACTTCTAGCCTATGACGGTTTATATCACAATGATTCAAACGAATTACTCAGGCAGTTGAAGAGGATCAAATCCTCCTCAGTAAATTGATGTACCGATCTGGAACAAAGGCAGGTACATGGCGATAAGTATTACTGCAACAATTCCTCCGACAAGTATTACCAGTATGGGTTCCATCAAACTGGAGAGTATGGTGAGCTTGTGGTCGATTTCCTGGTTGTACTGATCATTGAGCTGATCAAAGGCATATTCCAGGCGGTTTACCTGCTCTGCAGCCTTTATGAGCGAGGTGAATTTCTTATCAAAAAATCCGGAAGACTCCAATGACTCAAAGAAAGAATTCCCTTTGGATATACCATCCGATGTTAATGCAACGGCACTCTTTAACGGGATAAACTGGATCATCTCAGTGACCATGTCGAGAGATTGTACCAGGGGCGATCTTGCACTGGTTAACAGAGCCATGATGTGGCAGAATCTGGCCGACTCGATATCCTTAATAAGTTTCCCAAAAACTGGGATCTTTAACAGGATCTGATGAAGGGCTTTTCTGAACCAGGTCCTTTTGCGTACCAGATTGATCGATATCCCTGTTCCTCCAAGAACCAGGACAATCAGCCAGCCATACTCCTTCATCCACTCAGACAGGTCGATAATGCGTTGGGTCAGAAGTGGAAGGTTTCCCTGGAATCGCTTAAATACTTCCTCGAACATAGGCACTATCACATTCAACATGAAGCCAACGGCTATGATGGCTGTCACCAGAACAAGCACCGGGTAAGTGAGTGCGCTGGAGACCTGTCTTCTCTGTTTGATCTTTCGTTCATAATATCTTTTGATCTCACTAAGCACATCATTTATTTTCCCGCTCTCCTCTCCAATCTTCAGTGAGAAATATTCATAGCTTCCTGCCAGTTTTTCACTGGACATGGCATCCGCTAGTGACGATCCGGCAATGATATCACGCTGGACAGATTGAAACCGGTTTTTTTCCATCTCGCCGGAAGACTGACTTATCAGTATATCAAAAACTGTTTTTATATCAAGTCCCGAAGATAGCAAGAGATGAAGATCAGCGTACAGCCTGGCTTTTTGCTTGTCCCTGATCCCCTTCTTTTTGAATAAATGAAAATTGCGCGGACCGGATTTACTGGATTTAGCAGTCTGTTTTTTCTGATATGTAACAGAAATACTCATTTTCTAAGTTGTGAATACAGAAACTTTTTGGGGTATTTTTTCTTTAAAGCGAACGTATAGTCCATTCCTTTGTAGTTGCAGCCAATCTCAATGTAAGAAACATGATCTGTTTCGTTGTTCAGAAAGGTAATTGACCAGCCGGACAGGGGATACTCATGTTCAAGGTCCGTTTTGTCCGAGCTGATCACAAAAGTACTGTCGGTAAACTCTATAAATGATAAACTGTCCGGAAACTCAAAAAAGAGCACATTGCTATTTGCCTCAACCGTTTCGGATGACTCCATCATTTTATAGAGCTCTCTCTCAAGAAATACCATCTCAGTGAGATCATTCAGCCTTTGCTGATCTTCACTCAGAATTCTTGTGAACATCATGTAGGAACTATATGAAAAGGTTACAATCAGAGAGGTGATGACAATGGATATCAAAACTTCCCAGAGCGTAAAAGCCTTCCACTTCAGGTTATGGTTCGATACCATCAGCCATCATTTTCTTTCTTGTGTAAAGCGTCCTGCCTCTTTGATCAACAACAGTAAGCTGCACCAGGTATACTCCTTCATGCAAGTGTTGAATGGTCTTGTTGACTTCATACCCGGATACTTCAAACTTGTCGAAGGTCTCAATCAGGATATCCCCCCCGTTAAAGACATTATTCGTTATCATGTGTGCTTTATATAATACCTGCGGATTGACAGATGCATTAATGCGGCCAATTTGAGTCATTGATAAAGTCAGGATGGTCAACAGGATGGTTAAAGAGACGATTGTCTCAATGATGGTGGAGCCCGCCAGTTTTCCGGGCGACCTCCTACAAAGAACTTTCAATATAGTCAATGACCTGGTCATTATATCCATTAATAATATCTACGGTTACAAAATGCTTAGGCAATTTTGAGAAGTCTATCTCATTGTCGAGCAAATGATTCTCATAATAGGCCCTCTTTGTCTTCAGGTAAAATCCTTCGCAGAAGAGGCTCCCGGCTATCTTTCCATGCAATTCTATCAATCCCTGGTGATAAACTAGACCTGTGATCATGGCCTCTTCTGCAATACTCAAAAATGGCTTTTGGGTAGAAAGATTGGATTGGCAGACAATGACTGTTCCCTCAATGGTAGCAGATTTTCCAATCCCAACATATACCGGGTTTACATTGTCGTTTGAAAGGCATAAGACCGAAGGAAATTTGAGGTTGCATCCAGGACCGACAACAAGACTATCTTCGGCAAAAACCTGAATACTTCCTGTAAACCCCCCTTCAATGATAATCTTTGAAGCCGAAACCAAAACTCCATCCAGCAGTGCATCATCTCTGATCAGAATGGTTCCCGCTGACAGGAAACCAATTTTTCCCTGTGCCTGAATGCCGGAGATTTGATAGTCGCTTTCTGACCAGTACCAGTCAGTTTGTTCTGTATATGGATTTGACACTGATGCCTGGTAGAGTTTGTTGATGTTTGTGGCAAGGTTCACGATTGAATCAACATTCTGAATGAGCTTAATCTTACCAACTATTTTCGGAGAAAGATCAGGTAGTTTTGAATTGCTCTTTGAAATGCGGCCTTCGACCGGATTCTGTCTGGTGAGCGGCCTGCCTTCAATGGAAGCCCTCTGTATTCCTTTACCAGGAATTACAGCATTTCCTGTAATTCGTGTATCTCCGCTTGCATACAGCGTTTGTCTGTGATCTGGCACATACAGGGCGATAGAATCTCCTTGAAAGGGGTCCTTTCCGCAAAGGATACTTTTTCTCAATGTTTTTCCCCGGTAAAGGGTACTGGCGGTTATGATTTCGAGCAATCCGTGTGGCTCTGTCGCAATATGAACCAATGATGATGAATCTTCAAACAGGATGATATCTGTTGCAGAAGACCTCTGATAAACCTCGGGTTGTGATAAATAGAGTGTTAATGCAGAAGACAGGTTATCGATCTTCGCAAAATAGTCCAGTTCTGTCTGAAGTTGTCTGAGCTTTATGGACCGGTGTATAATGAACATCAATGTGATGGCCGATAATACAAAGACCACAAAGATCACATAGTAGAGTGCACCTCCTCTGACAGCCATATTTCCGGTTTTAAAACACATGCAGGGGGATTCTTTTTACCTCTGTTCCTTTCTTGAATGTAATTTGATACAGCGTATCACGAATAACCCTGGTCATATCTCCATGCAACAAATTATCCTTGTAGGATGCTGAATACAAGATTTTCCCGTCGTCGGAGTAGCGGGATATCGTTCCTTCCAACAGACCCCCTTCATACTCAATAACCTCCCTGATCACACCATTTTCATACCAGTAGATCCACTTTCCTGATTTTAACCCCCGGTCATATCTTCCTTTAAGGATCAGGTTTCCATCAATGTCATATTCAATATATTCTCCGTGAAGCAGATTACCGGAATACCCTCCCTGGTTCCCATATATTTTTCCATGTGAATACCAGTAATAATAAACATCCGGAGCCACCTTATCGATCTTCACATCGGCCAGGATCCCGGCAACCACTGTTGTATCTCCCGGTGTAAGTGAGATTTTCCTGATATTAATGAATTCCTGGGAATAGACAAGGGTTACGCTTGCCCATACAAGGAACGAAACCAATACTCTCCTGAACTTGTTCCTATTGCTTCGCATAAGCATAGAGTTTATCATGGAAACGTATTTTTAGAGAATCCGATCCTACTGTAACTATCCTGTATTCCGACACCGTGCTGTTCTCTCTGATAAGCAGCTTTTTTCCTCCGATTTCGAGCAATCCGATCCTGGTATGATTGCCCGAGATCACTCCCCGGTATATCAATCCTTCGGGCTGTTTCAAAGCAGTGACACTGTTTAGCTTAACCGTCTTGATATTGTTGGTCTTTTTTTTGTCATTCTGTTTTGGGGCAAATTGACGGGATCGCAGAAAAGGATCCCTGTACCTTGTATTAAGGTCATACCTGGCAGAATCCTCCATAACGCTGTCATGGGATTCAGTTATACTTAATTCACCATCATTCCTGACTGGCTGGTAAGAAGAAAACTGCCAGATAATAATACCCCAGATAACTGCAACCAGGGGGATCAGAACATATAACGTTCTCTTGTTTTTCATTTTATACTGGTTGTATCCTCAATAATCAGCCTGCTGTAAAAGAAATCGGTTTCGCTATAATTATTCCATCCCAGTATCCTCCATTCATAATTTCCCGGAGGAAGGTTGATTTGGAATTTATCGCCAGACATATTGGTATCGGCCACAAAGCTCAGCGGTGTTAAGAAATCCCCTTCAACAATCTGAAGGTTGTATTTGATAGCGTAATCAATGGATGCCCACCAGAACAGCTGATCCTGGTTCACGGTTAAGGTCCCGTCAGGAGGCATGATTATATAGATGATTTCCTCAGAGATATCTTCCTCGAAAATGATGCTGCACCCCCCAAGAAAAGTCAGCAGCACAAGCATCTTCATGATTTTTCTTACTGTTTCTGTCATAGCATTACTGATTTCGGTATACAGATTGAAAATAGATATCCACAAATAATTTCTCCCCGGTCCTTCTGAGCTCCTTCCGGTTAAACCCGACTGAAACTATCCTGCAGGATCTGATCTCATATTCCGCATAGTGGATGAATTTCAGCAAATCAATGAATCTTCCTGAGAACGTAAGCTTAAAAGTCTGGACCAGATAGTGATCGCTCCTGAATGAATGTGTTTCGGGGAACTCCTCTAATTTGATATTATAATGATCAATATTCCTGCTGATGGCATCCATCAGGTTCTCATCCACCTCGCTTGGATCCAATAAATCGGTGTCTTGGATGCCTGACAGTTTTTTCTTTAATAGCGTCATTGTCTGACCGGGATTCGTGTATTGATCTATGCTGGATTCGAGTTGTTTAAGTTCGCCATGTGTCTTTACTGTTTGAGCGAATGCAAGTTTCCACGACAGGAGGGCCAACAATGGGACCACGGCAATCAGCATGTAAAACATGGTTCTTTGATTACTCAGGTTCATTTTCATTTCAGTACCTCCAATTTAAAGTCTGCATAGGTCCGTTCCGGGGATGTTTCATAGTTTTTAAGCGCTATATCATCGACCCATTCCTGCTGATCCAGGGTGGTGATGAATGTATTCAGACTGGCCGGATTTTTTGCTATACCTGAAATAGCTATCAGTGATTGATCTGGCGAAATCGACTTATTCGATTCAGGCTTCTTGCTTAAAGGATGAACTTCCAAAGAGTTTAGCCAAATCCCCGCAGGCCGGTATAGAGCAATCACATCCAGGAAGAACGAATATGTAGAATTGGGTGAGCTCTCCCTGCTGCTGACCAACTGTTCATACTCGGATATCTGGGTCATTAATCGCTCTATTTCTTTGATCTGTGCTGTCCGGTTTTCACTTGATGCATTCAGTGCATTCAGATGCCGCTGAAAGCTGTTATAACAGAGAAAGTTTCCCAGCAGGAGAATAAACAGGCTGGATAGTGTTACAACAAGCACCTGTCTGTAAAGCCTGTAAAACCTGCTCTGGGTGCTACTTTCAGTCAGGGATTCTATTGCTGCCGGTCCCTCCCTGAAGTAATGCAACAGCGAGGCCAGCAGATGAAGTTGCTCTTCTGTAAATGTGTCCCCACCTACTGATACTGTCTTCTGTTGTCCGGCCGGATCAACGGGGTATGACAATTCCCGGATCTTTACCAGCTGATGCTGTTGAAATACGAACTGAAAATGGCCTGTACCAATTGTTTCATCTTCCAATTTGCTTTCCATCAATGGAAGTGCGGCGGGTGAGAAGGATATATCCAGAAGAAAATGCTTGTGGATCTGAACCAGATCAATGAGGGGATCAATTATAGATCGCCGGCATATGAATTGGATCATCCCTCCGCTTTCCGAGATAACTTTCCGGAAGTAGAAATCGCTTTCGTCTATCTCCTCAAACAAGGTATCAACCTCTTCGGAAGATATGCGTGACAACACCTGGTTCCCAGAAAAGGATATGATTATGTTCGATCTGTTGGGAAGCTTCTTAATCATTTCCGGCAAGGGCAACGGTTCCATGTTCTCCACCGGATCGAGCCCCTTGCTGGTTTTCAAAAACAACATACCACCAGCTGAATATATATCATGATGGTCCAGGTCCACATGCAGAACATAGTACTTATAAGCTAATGTATTTCGGAGTATCTTCATATTATCCAATGATTGTTGGTCTGATGAAAATATTCAGCTTGGACTTCTGGTCCTGACGGGTCCTGCTGCTAAAAAGCCACTTGATGACCGGGATCCTGGAAAGGATGGGAGTCCCGGAGGAACTATCCTGGTAACGCTTTTCTTCCAGTCCACCAAGTATGATCAACTCCTGATTCTTTACCCTGATGAGCGATTCGAATCTACGGTTCACTGTTCCCGGCGGAGCCTCCTTTGAAATCCTTTCAGTAAAGTCAGATTGCTCCACAAGGATATCCAGGGTGATCTGGTCATCGCCCGAAACGATGGGACGAATAGTGATGGCCAGTTCCGCCTTCACTGATTTATAGACTTTCGCTGTTGACAGGGATGGATTCTGACTACCAATATAGTTGCTGGTCTCCTCAAGATAGTACTCTGTATTACCAATATTCATCGTGGCCTCATGCCCGTTCAGTGTTGAGAGCTTAGGAGTAGATCGTACATCCAGGATCCCCTGCTCTTCCATGGCCTTTAAAATCAAGTAGAAATTGGCATTGACATTGCCCAGATTCAGTACGCCAAATCCATTGAACCCGCTGATCACCCTATTTATATCATCGGCTCCGATCTGCAGGTCGACGCCTGGAAATACCGTTCCCCGGGTTTGAACAGGAGCATCTCCAATGCCGGCTTCAATGCCGGTCGAAATGGTGTAGTTCTTGCTTACATTAACAATGATCACCTCAATGAGAATAACAGGAACGGTCTTGTCGATCTCGCCAAGAAGATGTTTCAAGTTGCGTATCCTGGTCGCCTCCCCACTGATTATCAGACTGTTCAGGTCCGGGAATTCCGTGATAACCAGCTCCTGCTTCACATCCTCGGGAAGCAACTCCACCACCTTATCGATGGTCCTGTTCTGGAACTGGAATATATCGCAGAGTTTCAGGGATGAGAGCTCCTTGCTTCCAATGATATAAACCCCACTTTTCTCCTGATATAAATAGTTTGAACCTTTTAGCGCTTCTTCCAGAAACGACTGATAATTCATATCCACAGAGCTCAGAGAGACTGTTCCTTCAAGCACAGAGGAGATGAAATAGTTCACTTTCAACTCATCACTCACTTTTCGGATCACCTCATCAAGTGGAGCATTGGAACAGTGCACTGAGATACTCCGGTCCGGTAGTTTCTTTATATCCAGTTGATACTCATCCTGGGTTTGTGATTTAGAATTGTTTCTGGAGGACCCTCTGGGCTGGGCCGCAGTTTGTTCTTCAGCCCTGGGAATAGGTTCCAGAACAAAATAGCCACTTTCTGTAACACGCACATTCAGATCATTGCTGTAGGCAAACTGTTCAAGGGCGCCTTGAAAGGGCATACGTTCTACATAACCGCTCACTTGTTTGGAGGCAATGGATGGAGAAAGGATAATATTGTGTTCCGTGATTTTTGTGATCTCGCGTGCAACCTGATTCAAATCGGTCTTATAGTAATCAAGTGTGATCTTTTGATGAACAGAATCATATTGTACTCCTTTAAAATCTGTTTCGACTGTATGAATAACCTCCTCTCGGATGACATTTATAATATTACCAATGACCTCCAACTTAATCGGGTAATTCCGCTCCATAAAAATGAGCATGTCTTTCACCTCCACATCCTGGAAGTTATTGACAACACTCTCTGTGATGGCCGGATCGACATTGATATTAAGACCTGAGGAGTTTGCAATGGCTCTCAGGAACTCCTGCATGGAAACATTGGAGACCGATATATCTACCTCGCTATTCAGGGCGGGTATTTCTTTAGATAATGAATCGGCATGTAATGAAAAATAGGTCTCCTGGCCAGAGGCGATTCTTATAACCATTACCAAAACTGCCGACAGGACTATATATCTGTAAATGGACATGCTCATCTCTTTTCCAGATTAATTGTTAAGCAGAATAGGTAGGATCTCACTGAATGAGGTCTCACCACCCAGAAAAACCGCAAGGGCCTGATCGGCCAATGTCTGCATCTGGAAGTTTGTCACAGAATTATCCAGACTCACTTCCTTTTGCTTAATACGGTCCCTGAGACCACCATCGATCTCGATCACTTCAAAAATGGCCCTGCGTCCTTTGAACCCGGTATAATTACATTCCACACAACCCCCGGGAATGGACGATTCCCCATTCCATTCCGGATTTAGCATTTTTACCATTTCGTTTTGCTCATAGGTAACTGATTTACAAGCCGGACAAAGCAGCCTGATCAGTCTTTGAGCAACCGCCACATTCAGGGTTGCCGAGATCAGGTACTCAGGCACACCCATATCAATTAGTCTGGATATGATCCCCCAGGCTGAGTTGGTGTGTATGGTGGACAGCACCAGGTGACCGGTTAATGCTGACCGGATGGCAATCTGGGCAGTTTCAGAATCCCGGATCTCACCCACCATGATGATATCAGGATCCTGACGCAAGAATGTTCTTAAAGCCACAGGGAATGTTAATCCGATGCCCTCCTTAAGCTGTACCTGGTTGATCCCTTCCAAAGTGTATTCAATCGGATCCTCAATGGTCAGTATGTTCTTATCCCTGGTGTTAAGCCTTTTCAGCGTAGCATACAGCGTGGTGGTTTTGCCCGATCCGGTGGGACCGCTGATGAGAACAAGACCGTGAGATCTCAGAAATCCATTTTGATACTGGCCCTGCTGTTCTTTGTTAAATCCCACCCTTTCAAGGTCAATATGGGAGGTATCCTTGTTCAGCAGCCTGAATACGATCTTTTCCCCATGGATGGTGGGTATGATGGATACACGGATATCGAGCCGCTTGCCATTCCGGTTAAAAAAGATCCTGCCGTCCTGGGGAAGTCTCTTTTCGGCAATATCCAGATCGGACTTGATTTTTATGGAATTTACAACCGCAGGGTAATCTGACTTCGGAACGGAATATTTGTCAACCAGATTTCCATCTATGCGGTATCTTACCTTTGAGATTTTTTCCTGTACCTCAAAATGGATATCCGAACTGCCCAGGGACAGTGCTTCTTCAATAAGTGTCAGGATGAAAATCTCCTTGTCGGCAATCAGCTTAGGTATTCCCGATGTAGTCGATTCAACACTGTTTTTCGGATAATTGCGAATCAGCGATTCATCAATTTGTGAGGTGGCAACCGGACTGATCAGCACTTTCTTTCCAATAACAACCTCAAGCTCATTCTTTATTCCGTTTACATTTTTTGATCGATCTATATATACCTCTAGCAAATCACCGGTCTGATCTTTTGGAATAATCCGGTAAAACCAAGCCTGCTTGCTCGAAATGGCCTGCTTCAATTCAGTATCGATATGTATTATTTTCTCACTCATCCTTGAATGGAATATATCCAGCTGATCTCTTCAAACAGATTAAAAGGGAGCATCTGGTTTAGTGACACAAAGACAATAAGACAGATGGCCAAAGCTCCGGCCAGGGGGATGGTGTGTGATGCAGTGATTCTCCCCACTACCAACAGGATGCCATAAATGACCAGCGTGAACACAATAGAGGTATTCAGGAACACCAGGTAAGATTCAAAAGAAAACATTGGACTGATAGCCATAAGGAATAGAAAGTCTCCAGCACCAATGAATGAGGATACGGAATCCTTTGGCCTTCTGATCTTAACCAACAGTGTCCCTGATACCAATATTACCCCTGCAAACAGAGAATTGATTACTATTCTAACGGGCAATTCCCTGAATTGGAGTGCAAGGCTATAATACACTACGCAAAGAACAAACAGGACAAACAGTGCCACCAGAGAGATCGTTCTCTCTTTGAAATCCTGGTAGATGATCCATCCAAGATTCAGACCGATCAACACAACAACAACCGCTTTCATTTTAATCGGGTATTTTCTCAACCAGGTTGTTCTCCTGATCGATCTCCCATACATTAAACTGACCATCTCCGTCAAAATCAACCACTGCTGTTGCCGTTGCCAGGAATCCATCAAAACCTGCTTCAGTAATTTCGATCCGGTAGTTGGCAGGTCCCCCGTCAGTTACCAGGGCCTCCTGTTCAAAACCCAGGGCCACGAAATCATCCGAATACTTCGAATGCAGATAGAAATGAGATTTCTCGAGCGTCTGAAGATGCTTAAGTTGAAGTTGTGCCTCAGTGGCTTTTGTCCTTGAAATTAATGGCATCAGTCTTGGCAGTGCCAGCAATACAAGGATCCCGATGATGACCAGAACTATTAAAAGCTCCGGCAGTGTAAACGCTTTTACTTTCATGATACTTTCGATTTTCTATTCCTTACTACTTATATATCCCGAAAAAAGGAAAAGGTAGCCTACTAAATCGCAAGTATTTGCAAAAAAAGTTTGAATGCATTTCACCGAATGCTTCTAATAAGCAGAAATAGAGCGGTATACAAGTCTATGCCCGACCTGCCATAAAAAAATTTGCAGACAGCGGCTTAATCACTAAAAAAATCAATCTCTTAACGGCTTGTAAATCTTACTGTTAAATGCACGGCTAAAAAATATTCATCAAAAAGTTGGTTTTTGATAGGCTACCTTTTTGAAGAATCGGGATATATAAATAAGGGTTATTGAAATAAGATTCAAAAAGACTTCGCTACAATGGAAAATTAATACAGACAATGACATATAAAAAAGAAATGATGACAAGTAGAATAAATATGATGTCAATAGTTGCATTATTAACCTTTTTGCTAACTACTTCAGTGACAGTTATTGGTCAAACCAATCCCAGCAACGTGAATTTGATCCCGAATGTAGCTCCTCCAACACCTGATGTGGCTAAGCTGGGTCAATTCGGGCAATATCCAGTTAACTATTTTACCGGTTTGGTAAATATTGATATCCCACTGTATGAAATAAAGGCTGGGGATCTAACTGTACCAATTAGTTTAAGATATCATACTTCAGGTATTAAAGTCACAGAGAAAGCAAGTTGGGTTGGACTCGGATGGTCATTGGAGCCAGGTGGAACAGTATCAAGAACAGTAATGGGCCTTGCAGATGAATTGAATGGGGGCTATTTGAACAGTACAACAATCAGAAATCCCATTAATACGTACTATTTAACTGACTTGATGTACCTAGATGATGTTGTTCGTGGAAGAAAAGACACGGAAATTAACCACTCGCATCTATCAACTCGAAAAATCACGTCAGTAAGGACCCCGTTCTTATATCAAAGGAGTGTTCCAAATCTGAATATTTGACCAGAAAA
>SDBT01011802.1_pt1 | contig 14037 bp, 12 predicted proteins | sample 2277101 | NCBI WGS metagenome assembly SDBT01 (sample SAMN10404973, study PRJNA504765) | marine sediment metagenome | isolation source: marine sediment core GS10_PC15, 103 cmbsf | place: Arctic Ocean: Southern Knipovich Ridge | collected 2010 | reverse complement strand
CGCGCAGGCACTCTCACCTGCAACGCGCCCCGTGGAAAAAGCCGCCTGCAGGTTATACCCGCCCGTCATCCCGTCGATATCCATCACCTCGCCGCAGAAGAAGAGTCCCCGCACCTTCCTGGACTCCATGGTCCTTGAGTCTATCTCGCCGAGCGCGACCCCACCGCTGGTCACCAGCGCCTCGGCGATGGGCCGCGGGCCTCTTACCGTCATACGCAGCTCCTGCAGCAGCCCGAGCAGCTTCCTGCGGTCCGCCCTGGTAACATCCGAGCCACGCTTGTCTCCAGGGATCCCTGAAAGCTCCACGAAGGCAGGCACTGCCGCACGCGGCAGCAGGTTCTCCAGTATGCTTGCGAGCATCTTCCGCGGGTTGCCGTCGAACTCCCTGAGGAGTCTCGCCTCCAGTTTCTGCCTCGAGAGTGCCGGCTTCAGGTTCACCGACAGCACTACCCCCACCCGCTCCATCTTCAGCACCACCTCGCGGCTCGCTGCGAGGACGATTGATCCGGTCAGCCCGTACGAAGTGAACGACAGCTCCCCGAAGAGTCTCAGAAACTTCTTCCCGGCTGCCAGTGCGGAGAGCTCGACGTTCTTCAGGCGAAGCCCGTCAAGGCCGGAGACGAACGGTTCCTCCACCTCCAGTGGCACCAGTGCGGGGCGGAGCGTCACTATCGAGTGCCCGGCGCCCTCCGCCAGGCCGTAGCCGTCGCCCGTCGAGCCGGTGAGCGGGTATGACATGCCGCCCGTCGCCACGATGACCGCATCCGCAGCAGCGCTGCTCCCCCCGCATCTCACTCCCCTGACCTTCCCCCGTTCGACCAGTAGCCCGCGTACCCTGGAACCCGTCCTGAGCAAAGCGCCGCTTTCCCGCGCATAGCTCTCCAGGCATCCGGCCACGTCTGCCGCTTTCCCCGAGGCCGGGAAGACCCTGCCGCCGCGCTCCGCCGACGTCCGGACGCCCCTGGACCCGAGGAACTCCACGAGGTCGTCATTGAAGAACCGCGAGAAGCATCCGTACAGGAACCTCCCGTTCCTGCCATAGTTCTCTATGAAGGCGTCAAGCGAGCCCCTGTTGGTCACGTTCGACCTGCCCTTACCGGTTATCCTCAGCTTGCTGGCCGGGCGGGCCGTCCTCTCGAGTACCAGCACCTCGCAGCCGAGCTCTGCAGCCCTGCCCGCGGCCATCAGCCCCGAGGCTCCTCCTCCCACGACGATCACCCGTTTCACTGCACCCACCCGCTTCTCCGTCTCGGCGCCCGTGCTTCCCTGTATCAGCGGCTCTCCTCAAAGGGGTCCCGCTTCCTGAAATCCGGCAGGTATCGGAAGCTCGAGGATATCTGCTGGATGAGAGCGTTATCGAGCCCCAGCTCCAGCGCGAAGTCCACGACCTCGTCGTACTCCCGGGGCGTGAGTCTCCTCGCCAGCTCCGGGAACTCCCCCGCCCTGTGCTGCGGGCTGTACTGTGACATTATTCCCACGTGGATGTCTTTCGACACCGAGGCAAGGAACCCGAGCACTTCCTTGCTGCGCGCCACGTCGTTCGGAAGGACAAGATGCCTGACGAATATCCCCTTCACCGCCACACCGCCCGGGTCCAGCACGAGGTCGCCGCACTGCCGGTGCATCTCCCGTATCGCGTCCTGCGCCACCCTGACATAGTCCCTTGCGCCCGAGTACCTGCCGGCCGCCCCATCGTCGAAGTACTTGAAGTCCGGCATGTATATGTCGATGACCCCATCCAGCAGACGCAGGAGCTCCAGGCTGTCATACCCGTTCGTGTTGTACAGGATGGGGATGCTGAGGCCCCGCGCAAAGGCGCTTGCCAGCGCTTCCATGACAGCGGGCATGAAGTGAGTCGGCGAGACAAGGTTTATGTTGTGGCAGCCCGCTGCCTGGAGCTCGAGCATCATCCCGCCCAGCTCCTGCGGCCCGGCCTCGCTGCCGCAGTGATGCTGGCTGATCGAGAAGTTCTGGCAAAACACGCAGCGGAGGTTGCAGTACGAAAAGAAGATGGTGCCCGAGCCCCGCGTTCCCGAGAAGAACGGCTCCTCGCCATGGTGGGGAGCCCGGGAAGACACTGTCGCCTGCGGGCCCGCGCGGCACGACCCCTTTTCCCCCGCCAGCCTGTTGACGGCGCAGCGATGCCCACAGAGGCAGCACGCCTCGAGCAGCGCGCGCGCCACGGCGACCCGCTCGGAGACGAGACGTGATCTTTCCGCGGGGTTCACGCCCGTCGCCCGCACCGGCTCACAGCCAACCGGTCAGCCGGGCAAGCAGCCGGGAGTAATCCACGTATGCAGGCCATGATATGTCCGGAGGGGCCCCGTGATCGCAGCCCGGGATGAACCCGCCCTCCTTGAGCAGGGGCCGCACCACTCGCCTGACCTCCTCTTCCATCACCGCTCCGCCCTTCGCGATCGCACGCTTGTCTATCCCTCCCCTGAAAGCAAGCTTCCTGCCGTAAAGCTTCCGGTAATCGACGATGTCATTGCCGGCAGCCACCTCCAGCGGGCTCGTGCAGTTGACACCCGCCTCCAGCCATATGGGTATGAGCTCCGCGATATACCCGTCCGAGTCTATGTCCACCACGGGGCAGCCCGCCGCTTTGAGCTCTCCGGTCCAGCGCACCCATGTCGGAAGCAGGAACTCTCTCGTCATCGACGGGGATATCATGCTGTGCACCTTGTATGCCATGTCCTCGTTTATGCAGACGTGATCCGGCACCACTCCCTCGAACGCCCTTGCGAAGACCCGCGAGACGAACTCCGTCCAGAAATCCACCATCTCCCGGACAAAGCCGGGGTCCTCTGCCATCATGATGCACAGGTTCTCCATGCCGCACCACTCGCGGAGCTGCCAGAAGGGGCCCGTCACAGCCAGGCTGAGAGGGCAGTCCCGCCCCGCCTGCTGCGCGCACAATGCGTCGAAAGCTTCCCCGCACCGGCCGGGCTCTTCCGGGTCGAACCTCCGCTTCATCTCCTGCCAGTCAGCATGCGTCTCGACGGGAAACTTGTGCCACTTGCGTGTCACGAAGTCCCTTGCCGAACGTATGTATGTGTAATCGTACTCGTCGGAGATCTCCGTGATCGCCCCCATCCAATCCTGGACCACGTAGTGCCCGTCCCTGTGTTCGAGGACCTTCTCCTCGAACTCCGGTATCATCTTGAACGATACCGCTTCCCCCATACCCCGGACACCCGGGTCGTCGTCGATACCAAGCTCCTCGCAGAGCGCCTTCCTGTGATCCGCGCCCTCCGGCAGCCCCTGCGTGGCCCAGGCTGCCCGGGTCGATTCCCTCGGGTATCCCGGATCGAGCGGCACCCGGTCCACCGTTCCGAAGAGCAGCGCTTCCCGGAACCTGTCCCTCGCGTTCATCCGGCCCCCCCCCAGCTGCTGCCGGTCACCTGCCCTCGAGGCCTGCCGCGCCGCATTATACCGACGGCGGCGGCGGAAATCCAGCCTAAAACCCCCGCCGTGCAGCCGGCCGCAGGATGCGCCGCCGCAGCCCCAGCACTCCCCGCGCACCCGCAACGGGGACATGCCGGCTCCCCACAACGTCACACCAGGTACTGCGCAAGCGCTGCCCTGACCGTGTCTTAGGCGTCTTTATCCACAGGTTGTACCCAGGATGTGTGCTGTCCACAGCTCGCTTCACCGACGCTGACACCCGGTTTTCTTCCGAACTCATTGCGCTGGTTTCACTAGCCGCGACAGCCCGCCTGCGGGAGGGACTGCGCCCGCCAGAGCACTGCGATTTTTTACTTGACAGATATGTCAAGTTGTGGCAAATTGGGTTACGGGAGGGCAAGATGCGTCAAAGGCTGGAGAAGGTATCATGAGGCCGGCAGCAATTGCTGCTCCGGAGCCCCCGGCCGGCCACGGCAAGGTGAGAAAACCGCGCCGCAGCGACGCTGCCGCAGGGGTGTCCGAGAAGGAGATCCTCACGGGAAAGGACGTTCAGCAGTTCCTCGGCATCTCCCGCACCACGCTGTGGAAACTCCGCAAAAAGCAAGGCTTCCCATATTCGAAAGTCGGCAGGGAATACCGTTATCTTAAGAGCGAGGTGATCGCCTGGCTGCATGATTCCAAGTACCGGGAGTCTCAGACAATGCTCGATCTGCGCAAATAACTCCCTTGGCGAAATTACCTCTCCGGTGGATGCCCGACAACTGCTGGCGAGAACAAAAATTCGGGGCAGGCCCAGGAGGGCGTCCACCGGACTTATGAGAGTGAGGTGAGAGGTATGAGTGAAGCCACCGATCGGCCAGCGTTCTGGCGCAGCGTGCCAGAGGAGGACTGGACTGATTGGACGTGGCAGTTGAAGAACAGAATAACGACCCTCGGCGAGATACGGAGATTCATCAACCTCACCGACCAGGAGATCGCGGGTATCCGGCTGAGAAACCGGTTCCCGTTCGCGCTGACTCCGTATTTCTCCACGCTGGTGGATCCCGAGGACCCGAAGTGTCCCATCCGGCGCCAGGCGGTACCGACGATACTGGAGTCGCGCCAGCTGCGCTACGAGATGGTGGATCCGCTCGGGGAAGAGAAAAGCTCGCCGCTGCCCTTCCTGGTGCATCGTTATCCCGACCGCGTGCTGTTGCTGGTCACGGAGCAGTGCGCCATGTACTGCCGCTACTGCACGCGGCGACGCATCGTCGGCGGTAGCGACCGCACGATATCGGAAGCCAAGATGAAAGACGTGGTCCGGTACCTGCGCCGCCATCGCAAGGTGCGCGACGTGCTGATATCCGGCGGCGACCCGCTCATCTTCAGCGACTCGAAACTCCAGATGGTGCTCGAGCACTTGCGAAGCGTCCCGTCGATAGAACTTATCCGCATCGGGACGCGGGTCCCGGTCACCCTGCCCCAGCGAATAACCCCGGCCCTCGTGGAGATGCTCCGCAGCTACCACCCGGTGTGGCTCAGCATCCACTTCAGCCACCCGGCCGAGATAACCGCCCACGTGGAAGAAGCATGCAACCGGCTTGCCGACGCGGGCATCCCGCTCGGCAGCCAGACCGTCCTCCTTGCCGGGATCAACAACGACACCCTCATCATGCGCTCCCTGATGCAGAAGCTGCTCACCATGAGGGTACGCCCGTACTACCTGTACCAGTGCGACATGGCAGCCGGCACTGAACACTTCCGCACTCCCGTGGATGACGGCCTCAAGATGATAGCTTCGCTCAGGGGCCACACCAGCGGCTACGCGGTCCCCACTTACGTCATCGACGGTCCCGGCGGTGGCGGGAAGATACCCCTGTCCCCGGCGACCGTCCTTGCCCGCAAGAACGGCAAGCTCACGCTTCGCAATTACAAGGGTGACATCTGCCACTACTACGAGCCGGGAGCAGAGGCCCCCATGGAAGCCGAAGAGGAAACCAGTGAGGATTGGGCTGACCTACAATCTCAAGAAGTGCTGTCCCGTCACTGATACCGGCCTGCCTGACGACATCTTCGCCGAGTGGGACGATGAAGAGACGATAGGGGCAGTGTGCGAGGGCCTGTCGAGCTGTCACGATGTCGTGCCCGTGGAAGCCACCGGAGAAGCACACGAGCAACTGCACCGCGAACACCTCGACCTGGTCTTCAACATCGCGGAAGGGCTCAAGGGCTCTTTCCGGGAGTCCTACATCCCCACCCTGCTGGAGATGCTCGGGATCCCTTATACCGGGTCCGACCCGCTCACGCTGGCCATATGCCTGGACAAGGCCCGCGCCAAGCAGTGCCTTACTCACGCAGGGATCCCAACTGCGGCGTTCACGGTGGTCTCTTCCTCCAGGGAAACCAACGGGAACTCGCACTTCTCCCGGGGCCGCGACTTCTCGCGCAATCCGGCTATAGTCAAGCCGCTGCGCGAGGGCTCGTCAAAGGGAGTTCGCGAGTCATGCCTAGTGCACTCGCACGTGGAGATGCGCGAGCGAATCCGCGAGATCATCCGGTCTTATGACCAGCCTGCCATCATCGAAGATTTCCTGCCGGGGAGGGAGTTTACCGTGGCAGTGCTCGGCAACGGGAACAACGCGAGGGTGCTGCCCATCGTAGAGATAAAGCTCGACGAACTGCCGGAGGGTTCGCGCGGCATATACTCCTACGAAGCAAAGTGGTTATGGGACCGCCCCGAGAAGCCTCTCAAGATCTTCAAGTGCCCGGCGGAGATCTCCGCCGATCTTGCCGCCCAGATAGAGGATACGTGCCTGCGCACTTATGATTTCATGGACTGCAGGGACTGGTGCCGTATAGATGTCCGCCTGGACAAGTGCGGCGTGCCGCATATCCTCGAGCTCAACCCCCTGCCCGGGATACTTCCCGATCCCGACGCTAATTCCTGCTTCCCGAAGGCGGCACGGACTGCCGGCATCGGCTACGAGGAACTGCTGCTCAGCATCGTGGACATGGCTGCCGAGCGGGCGGGCCTGCAGCCCCGCCGCAGCAGCCGGACGGCTGCCGGCTCCCGGCGCACCGCTCACCTGCAGGCGCCCGCCTAGGCTCGCCCCACCAGGGAGATCACGGATGGCCCTCACCGCCCGCACCCGAAAGACCAAGCGCAAGAAGGCACTCGCGCGGGCCCTCACCTGCGACGGGTGCCCGGCGCTGTGCTGCCACTACATCGCCGTCGCCACGCATACCCCCCTCGAGCGGCTGGACTACGAGCTGATGCGCTGGTACCTCGTGCACTCCGGCATCGCGGTCTATATCGACGAAGGCGAGTGGCACGTCTACGTCGAAGCCCGCTGCCGGCACCTCTCCAGCACAAACCGGTGCTCCATCTACTCCAGGCGGCCCGCCATCTGTTCCGAGTACGGCATACATGAATGCGAGAGGCACACCGATGAGGCGGACCCCGATATCACGTTCGACACGCTTGAGGAGTTCGAGCGGTACTTCCGGAAGAACTTCCGCTTCTGGGGAGACCGTATCGTACGGAAGGCAAAGCCCTCGAAGAAGACCGGCAGGCGCAGGAAAGGTCCTGTGGCGTCGAAGAGACGAAAACGAGCGACTGCAGCGCGGAAGGCCAGGTCCTAGCCGGCCTTTATCTCCCGCAGTGCTTCCGTCACCTTCCTGACGTAGTCGCGTGCCCCGTCCGGCATCCCCCCGCAGCGGTCCACCGTACCGGGACCCACGTTGTAGGCGGCCAGGGCCAGCGAGAGGTCGCCGAACCGCTCCACCATCATCGAGAGGTAACAGGTGCCCGCATCCACGTTCGCCCGGACTTCAAAAGGGTTCGCGGAAGCAAGCGAGTAGTATGTGTCGGGCATCAGCTGCATCAGGCCGCAGGCGCCGCTTTTCGATATGGCATGCGGCCGGAAGGAAGACTCCACGCTGATGACCGCCCGTATGAGATCGGGGTCGACACCGTACTGCGCCCCGGCCTCGCGGACCGCATCCTCTATGGTGCCCTGCCCGTCGGCTGCCTTCAGCAATGACCCAGCCTGGTGGAAAAGGCGCAGTCTTGTTGCCTCCAGGACAGTGCCTGACCTGCCAGCCGTGACCGGCTTCCCCACGACCATCCCCGGCACTCCCCAGGCCGCCAGCATGCACACGCCGGCCAGCGCACCCATCGCCCGCGGGCGGAACAGCCACCTGCGGACCCCCGGGCAGCCCAGGCACACCGCGGCCATGAGAGCTCCGAAGAGGAGCCCGCTACCATGCCGTGCGAGGAACCCGGCCACCTGGCCTATCTCCACCCTACTACCTCCTTTACGCAACGTGAAAAACGCGCTAAAGTATATCCTATCAGTAGCTAACGCGTCAAGTGCTTTCGGTGCCTGCCACCGAAAGCTCCTTGACAGCCCGCATGCCATGGCCAAGACTGGTGTGGTCGGCCCCGCTCCCGGGGCCCCGGGTACCAGGTAGGAGAAAGGAGCCAGCACATGGAACAGGCAAGAAGGATCAGGAAGGTCCTGAAGAGCAAGCCCACGCTCGAGGGGGCCGGGGTGCACCTGGAGTTTCGGGGACAGGTCACTTAATTCTGTACCAAGTCATGGTCACGGCACCAGCAACTGTGTATTTCCGGAATTAAGTGACCTGTCCCCGAAACTCTCGCGAGAAGGGTACATTGAAGTAGCCTATGCGCAGCCGGGGGAACTCCCGGCGCAGCAACCGTATCATCTCGCGCACGCCCACCCGCCCGGGTGGGCGTCCACCCACCCGGGCAGACATCCCGCTCTTGCCCATCTTCTCGATATAGAAGGCCGGGTCGATGGCAAGGTTGCGCATCTGCACCATGTCGAGGCCCGTATCCTTTATGAGCTTGACCAGTGCCTCCACTTCGTCCTCCCGGTCGGTGAGCCCCGGGAAGACGAGAAGGTTCAGGGACACGTAGAGCCCGCAGCGCTTCGACTCTCTTATGGTCCGGACGACTTCGGGAAGCCCGAACCCCCGGGGGCGCGTGTAGCGACGGTAGCGCTCCGGGTGAGTGCTGGAAAGGCTGACCCGGATGCTGTCCAGGCCAGCACGCGCCAGCTTCCCGATGACACCGGGCCTTGAGCCGTTGGTGTTCAGGTGCATGGTCCCGCGGCCGGTCCGGCTTCTTATGAGCCGCAGTGACCGCGCTATCAACATGTCCTCCAGTATCGGGTCTCCCTCGCACCCCTGCCCGAAACTGGCTATTGCCCGCGGCGCACGCTCCAGGTGGCCCGCGGCCACGTCGGCGACCTCTTCCGCGGTCGGCAGGAACCGTATCCTCTCATGCGAGGCCTGGCACCCGCCGGAGCGCTGGAGCGACAGGCATCCTATGCAGCCGGCGTTGCACCGGGGGGCGACAGGCAGGGGGGCCTCCCAGCGGCCGAGGAAGAGGTTCTTGGCGGCAAAGCAGTGGTAGTCGAGCGCGCAGCGCGCCAGGTGCCCGAGCAGCCGGTTCTCCGGACTGCGGCCCAGCCGCTCGGCCACCTTCTCCGGCAGCCCGCGGTCGTCGAAACGGTCGGGGTCCCACTGCCTGCTGCGGTCGCTGCGCAGTGCAGCCGTGACAAACCGCCCCCGGGACCACCCGACTGCGGTGTACGACCACAGGGGAAGCACGCGCCTCCGCCCGCGGCGGTAGCGGACAGCCGGCAGGTGGGTCCGCGTGTAAGCGGGAGCGAGGAAGGCCGCGACGGGCCGGAGTCGTGTTCTTTGCCCCCCGCGCACTATTCCCGCGCGCGCCGCAAAGTCTCCGGAAGCAGCGTCCCAGCCGACGATGTCGTCCCCCGGCATCACAAACAGACGGCTCCCCGGCGGCAGCGGGATAAGCTCGCGCTCCCGCACCCGCAGGAGCCGGTCCCACCAGAGCCCCGCCATCTCGAGATCGGGAAGCTCGTATATCTTCCCCTTGCTGTCCGCGCCCACTGCAATCGCCACGCCTGTCTCCTCCCGTGCCGCCCCATTCTACCACACCTGCAGGGATGCATCGACGCTCCCCCGCAGCGCCGCGCTTCTCGTGAGGGTTGATTTGGGGAGATGCGTTGTGCCATGATACCCGGAAACACGGAGGGATATGCAGATGGAGGAGACCGGCAGTAACGCCAGCGCTGGTGACGAGCGCACGCGGGGAGAAGAAGCCCTGATGGGGGAGCTCGTGCGCCTCATGGAGCGGCTGCGCTCGCCCAGCGGGTGCCCGTGGGACCGGGAGCAGACACACGGGTCCATCAGCGATGCGATCATAGAGGAAGCTTACGAGACGGTGGAGGCCATCGAGGAGGGAGATGCGGACAAGCTCAAGGAAGAACTGGGAGACCTGCTCTTCCAGGTGGTCTTCCAGGCACAGATGGCACGCGAGGCGGGCAGGTTCGACCTGGCGGATGTCATGCAGGCAGTATCGGAGAAGATGAAGCGGCGCCACCCGCACGTGTTCGGCCAGCTGAGCGCAGGGGACTCCGATGAGGTGCTCACGCAGTGGCACCAGATAAAGACCGCGGAGCGCGGCGGCAGGGACAGCTCCATCATGCAGGGCATCCCGCGAAAGCTCCCGGCTCTCATGCAGGCCGAAGAAGTGCAGAAACGTGCGGAGCGCGTGGGGTTCGACTGGGAGAAGATAGGCAACGTGCTGGAGAAGGTGGAGGAGGAGCTCCAGGAGCTCAGGGAATCCATCGCCCGGAGTGACCCCGCACATGTGTCCGAGGAGATAGGCGATCTACTCTTCACGGCGGCGAACGTGGCTCGCTTCCTGGACGTGAAGCCGGAAGAGACGCTTCGCCGCTGCGTGGCCAAGTTCATCATGCGCTTCACCCACATGGAAGAAGCGCTGTCGGCCCGAGGCAAGCGGATGGAGCAGGCAACCGCGGAGGAGATGAACACGCTGTGGGAAGATGCAAAGAAGGCGACAAGGACAGACTGAGCGGAGAGTTCCGGTCAGGCACCGCGGCCATCATCGGGAAACCCAACGTGGGCAAGTCCACCCTGCTCAACCGCATCATCGGTGAGCCGCTTGCAGTGGTCACCCCTCGCGCGGAGACCACCCGGGACAGGCTCGCAGGCATACTGACCACGGACAGCTTCCAGGTCGTCTTCCACGATACGCCCGGCATCCACCGCCCGGCACACCTGCTGGGCCGCAATATGGTCCGGCGTGCCACCGAGATTCTTCTAGAGGTGGACGTGGTGATAGTCATGCTGGAGGCGAAAGGCGGCATCCGCGAGGAGGACCGCGAGCTGCTCCGCCTCCTTCCCGAGAAGAGCTGCAAGCTGTGCGTCATAAACAAGGTGGACAGCGCCAGCAAGCCCCGGCTCCTTCCTCTCATAAAGGAGCTGTCCCGGCTGCACCTGTTCCAGGAGATAATCCCCATCTCCGCGCTGCGCGGCGACAACGTCAACGACCTCCTGCAGGAGGTCGTCAGGCGCCTGCCCGAGGGCCCGCCTCTCTACCCGGCGGACCAACTGAGCGACCGCCCGGTCCGGTTCCTGGTGGCGGAAGCAATACGCGAGCAGGCACTCCGCCACGCATACCGGGAAGTCCCGCATGCAGTGGCGGTGCTGATAGAAGAGATGAAGGAAACAGAGGCCCTCGCCGAGATCCGCGCCACAATATGGGTGGAGAAGCAGGGCCAGAAGGCCATCCTGATAGGCCATGGAGGGCAGATGCTGAAACGCATCGCCACCGACAGCCGCCGCGCTGCACACCGCATACTGGGCAAGAAGGTGAAGCTGGACCTGTGGATAAAAGTGCGCAAGAACTGGCGCAACGACCCCCATGCCCTGAGCGAGATTTCTGAAGTTTCGGGGACAGGTCACTAATTAGCCCGAGTTTCGGGGACAGGTCACTAATTAGCCCAAACTTGTTTCTCTTTCTTTCGTGAGAATGGAAACACAGCCCTGATCTTCACGGGAAGACGGATTCGATCACCTGAGTCTCAAGAACAGGCAAGCCTTTGCACTTGACACAGGAACGTCTGCGTCGTAGGTTCTGTGACATGGCACGACTGGCCAGAGTAGTAGTCCCGGGTGTCCCTCACCACCTCACACAGCGCGGCAACCGCAAGGGAGACATCTTCTTCGATGACTCGGATCGACGAAGGTTCCTCGCCTTCCTCGCCGAGCAGCGCAAGCCCTATGACATCAGTATCTGGGCCTATTGCCTGATGACAAACCATGTCCATCTTGTTGTCGTACCATCCAAGTCGGACAAGCTTGGTCATGCTATCCGCCAGCTGACTTCATGCTACGCCTCCTATCTCAACAACCGCAAGGGATGGACCGGGCACGTGTGGCAGGGACGCTTCTTCTCAACGCCGCTGGACGAACTTCACCTGTGGTCGGCCGTGCACTATGTGGAGCGGAATCCAGTCCGTGCGGGGCTAGTGAAGAAGGCGGAGGATTACCCCTGGTCCAGTGCGGCCTCACACTGCGGTCTCCGCAAAGACCCCGTCATCTCCGGCGGCCTCGAGAAGAAAGGGGTCATAGAGGGCTGGAGCGGATGGCTAGCCGAAGGCGACGAAACGTCAGCCAAGCTGGTCAGGGACCGTACCAAGACAGGCCGGCCCTGCGGCACCAAGGAGTTCGTTCAGCGTCTGGAAAGAACGCTCGAGCGCCAGTTGACCCCCGGGAGACGGGGCCCGAAACCAAGAAGGTAATGACTAAGAGCACGCCCGGACTAATTAGTGACCTGTCCCCGAAACTCGGGCTAATTAGTGACCTGTCCCCGAAACTCCAGAGATCTGGAGGGTGAGGAGGGCGTAGGCGGTGACGAGGACGGGGTCGCTTTCCCACCACCGGCCGTTCTCGTTGACCCAGTGGCCGTCGCCCTTCTGCAGTTCGAGAAGCTTCCCCGTAAGCTCCCTGCGCCACCTGATCTCGCGTCCATCGTCGAGCTTCAGGACATCGTCACCATAGGCCGCAAGCGCCTTGGCCATGGTGTGGTAGTAGTAATAGAGACCCTGGGCGCCCATCCCGGGGTTTTCCTCAAGGGAGTAGTTCCTGCTGAGCCAGCCGTGTGCCGCGGCCACCCTCGGGTCCTTCCGGTCGAGTTCCGCGTACATCATGCTCAAGAGACCCGCATAGGTCATGCTGGCGTAGCCGCGCAGCGCGACGGTGCCGTCGGGAAGCTTCTCCGCGGCCTTGCTCTCACCGTCCCGGTAGATGAAAGAGCCCGCATCACGCGGCTCATCGCTCACCCACCGGGCCTTGTTGACCGAGCGCAGGTGCTGGCACTTCTTCAGGAACTCGATCGCCGCGGACCAGTCAGGCCCGGCGCTGCTGCCTTCCCCGATGACTATCGGCGCCTTGTCCGCCTCCACTGCCTGGCTCATCCTGAATGCCTCGAGGGCGATGACGGTGTTCGAGAGGTCGGCATAGGCTTTCTCCCCGCCGGACTCGTACCCGAACCCTCCGTCGGAGGGACCGTCCACCTTGCCCTTCTCGCCGTCATCCTGCTGCATCCCGGCAAGAAAGGCACGCGCCCGGCGGATGATGCCCTCGTGCTTGGGGTCGCCCACAGCGGTCAGGGCCACCATGCAGAGAGAGGTGTTATAGGCGGCGAGCCCGGAGCGGTAGATCCCCCCGTCGTCGCGCACCGACGAGAGGATGTAGGCCACACCCCGCTCCACCTCCCGCACGCCCAGCCGGTCCTGGTTGAAACCGGGGCTCTGGACGATTCCCGTGACGACCAGGGCAGTCAAGGCCGGATGCTCTTCCTGGCTCCAGTACCCGCCCTTGTCCTGCTTCTTGATGAGCCAGCGTACGGCCCTGCCCGACGCCTCGTCGGCCTCCTTCCGGAGCGAGATGTCCTCGGGCTTGATGGTCTCCCCGCCCCCACCGACCCGCTTCCCCCGCTCCAGCACCAAGCGCACCGGCGTCCCGACAGGAGGCACGCGCGCCGTGTTGGCGTAGTAAAGAGTGTCGTCGTAGGAATTCTTCAGCGGGCTGTTCAGGATGGCTGAGGGGTCGTAGTAGGTGGCGACCACGGTCTTCCCGTTGTCAGCGGCGAAGCCGTACTCGCTCGTGTGGCTCCCGGTGAAGTTCCAGTGGGTCCGGCGCATCGTCCGGCCCCTGGGCTTGTTGAGGACGAGCTTCTCTCCCCTCACCCTCGACGGCCTTGCGCCTTTCTTCCACTCCACCCACACGTTGACCGGGTCTCCCGGCGGCCGCACGTCGTCGGAAGGAGCACCCCCGGCCGGCTTCAACCCGATGAGGAGAAGAGCAGCCTGGATATCATGCGGGACGGCGTCAAGGACGAGCACGCTCTCGTGGAGCTTGCCGCCCTCCGCGCATGCGAGCACCTCCACGAGCCCCTCGCGCATGTTCACCCGGCCATTGACCGTGACAGTGCGCCGGGCCTTGTCCACGGTCACCTTCCCTATCTTCACCTCTTCCTGCGCACCGGCGGCACCGCAAGAAGATGCGGCGATGAGCACGCCTGCCACCAGGCAGGGAAGGAGAAAGCGCGGACTAGTCCATCGGGAAAGACACATCGACCATGTCGGCTTCGGCACAAGCATTGAGTACATCGACGACCCTTTCATGCGTGACATCCACGTGCGCGCGGATGATGACCTTCGGCTCCTGCTGCTTCAAATTGGACGACACGGCCTTCAGCTTCGTCACTAGCTGTGGAAGGTTGCG
>SDBT01011801.1_pt1 | contig 14037 bp, 14 predicted proteins | sample 2277101 | NCBI WGS metagenome assembly SDBT01 (sample SAMN10404973, study PRJNA504765) | marine sediment metagenome | isolation source: marine sediment core GS10_PC15, 103 cmbsf | place: Arctic Ocean: Southern Knipovich Ridge | collected 2010 | reverse complement strand
GTATCTAACCCACCACTATAGGCTAGTACTACTTTATCTGACATGTTGAATCCCCCTTGGGCTTATTTAGGTAGTGATACCGGATAATACCTTATCAAGTATGCCCAGTGCTTCGTCAACTTCCTTGTTGCCAATAGTAAGTGGGGGCATGAAGCGTAGGGCGTTAGGTTTAACGATGTTGACCAACAATCCATTCTCAAGGCAGGCTGTCAGTAGAGTCGCTCCAATATCGCTGCTGAACTCTATGGCTACCAACAAACCACGACCGCGTACATCAGTGATAAACTGGAATTTCTGCTTTAGATTTTGCGATTCGGCAATAAGATATTCCCCTACGCTTTTGGCATTGCCGGCAATATCATTATCAATAATATACTTCACCGTCGCGTAGGCGGCGGCACAGGTTAAGGCATTACCGCCGAAGGTAGAGCCGTGTTCTCCGGGAGCAAAAACTGACACTTTATCCTTAGCCATAAAAGCTCCGATGGGCACACCACTACCCAAGCCCTTGGCTAGAGTCATTATATCAGGTTCCACACCGTACTGTTCATAGCCAAAAAGGGTGCCGGTGCGCCCTATACCAGTCTGAATTTCATCCAGAATGAGGAGGATACCTTTTTCATCACACCAGGTGCGCACCTTTTTCAGGTAGTTATCGTCGGGGATGTTTACCCCGCCCTCTCCTTGAATTGGCTCTAACATCACAGCACAGGTCTTTTCAGTTGTGGCTGACTTGATTGCCTCAATGTTGTTATACTCTACGTATCTGAAACCAACAGGTAGGGGTAGATAAGGTTTATGAAATTTTTCCTGCCCAGTGGCGGCGGTCATGGCCAGAGTACGTCCGTGGAAAGAATTCTTTGCGGTGATGACTTCATAGGCGCCATTTCGCTTGAGACTGCCGTATCGCCGGGCTAGCTTCACTGCCCCCTCACAAGCCTCGGCGCCACTGTTGCAGACGTAGACCTTATCCAAACAGCTATTTTCTACCAGAAGCTGCGCCAATTGAATCTGGGGAGTAGTATAAAACTGGTTTGAGGTCTGAATGAGCGTCTGTACCTGCTTAGTTATTGCCTTGATGACTGTCGGGTGACAATGACCCAGACTGTCGACCGCCCAGCCAGCAACAAAGTCCAGGTATTCCCGTCCGGTATCATCCCATACCCGGGCTCCTTCACCTTTGACCAGAGTAACCGGTGTGCGGTTTCCTGTTTTCAGATAATACTTTTGCTCAAGCTCCTGCCAATTAGTCATTTTTACCTCCTATGGTTGTGCCGACATCGCCTTCTTCAATCTCCTTGAGCAGGGCGTGGGGTGTTTCCCCACCAATAATTGAGGCAGTTTCAGTACTGGACAAGGCTCTGAGGCAAGCTCTAAGCTTGGGAATCATCCCTCCTGAAGCCACCCCTGAAGCCAGGAGCGTTTCAGCTTCACTACGGGACAGATGAGGAATAATGTTGCCTTGCTTGTCTTGGATACCGGCGACATCGGTGAGAAAGATAAGCCTTTGGGTAGCCATTGCCGCCGCAATTTCACCAGCCACGGTATCACCGTTGACATTAAGTATCTGCGGGTCGTCACCTGACTTACCCAGTGAATGAATGCATAGCGGGGCAACTACCGGAATAGTTCCTGAATCTAATAGCGTTTTGATGATATCCGGATTCACTCTGGTGATTGCACCCACATAGCCCAACTCTTTTTCTCTGAGTTTGCCTTCGAGCAGGGCGCCATCAACACCACTGATTCCAACTGCCTTACCTCCACGGCCATTAATCAGTGCTACTATCTTCTTATTTGCCAGGCCGGCGAGCACAGAGATAACCACCTGAAGTGTTGGTCGGTCGGTTACTCTTTCACCGTGAACGAACTGAGTGGTAATCTGTTGTTTTTCGAGCCATTCGGTTATCAGGTGACCACCTCCATGTACGATAACCAGTAGTATCCCGCGGCGTTGAAGCTCAATGATATCCTCAACGTCGCCAACATCCAGGACAGTAGGCTGGAGTCTGCCAAAGTGACTACCGCCTATCTTGACCACGATAACTTTGTTCAATTTGATACCCACAGTCTTTCCTTTACGGACAGTTTCTTCTAGGTCATGTACTGACTGTTAATGACCACGTATTCTTCAGAAAGGTCGCAACCCCAGGCGGTAGCTGAAGCTGTGCCCAGGTTAAGGTTCAGTGTTATCGGCACCTCACTCCCTTTTAATACCTGGACGACGCGTGATTCATCAAAGGGCAAGGGTATGCCTCCCTTGACTACAAAAACGTCTCCGATATAAAGGTCGAGGTTTGACTCCACTAATTCCGCTCCGCTGCGTCCTGCTGCTACCACAATCCGCCCCCAGTTGGGGTCACAGCCGTACACTGCTGCCTTTACCAGAGGTGAGTTTACCACTGTCCGGGCAGCCAGTCTGGCATCGGCGGTATTGATTGCTCCATTAACGGTGACCTCAATGAGTTTGGTAGCCCCTTCGCCATCACGTGCAATAGATTTAGCAAGATAGACACAGACCTGGTCAAGGGCTTGTTGAAAGATATCTGCATATTCGCTATCTTGTGAAATAGGCGTATTCTCGGCTTTACCGTTGGCTAGTATTAGCACCGTGTCACTGGGGCTGGTATCCCCATCTACTGAAATCATGTTAAAGGAAGCATCTGCCGATTTTCGCAGTGCCGACTTTAGAAAATCCGCCTCCACTGCTGCATCAGTAGTCAAGAAGCAAAACATAGTTGCCATGTTAGGGTGTATCATTCCTGAACCCTTGGCTACTCCACCAATGGTGAACTCAATGTCGCCGACTTTGACAGTTACCGCTATCTCTTTGGGGAAAGTATCAGTAGTCATGATAGCCTTTGCCAGCTCATGACCGCCATCATTAGTCAGGATAATCTGGCTAAGGGCGTCTTCTATTAGTTTCATAGGTAGTCGTTGTCCAATCACACCGGTGCTAGCTACTAGAACTGCCTCTGGTTCTATCCCTATGTTTTTAGCAGCCAGCGCTGCCGTCTCAGTGGCATCGGCGAGACCCTGCTCGCCAGTACTGGCATTGGCGCAGCCGCTATTTGCCACCACTGCTATTGCCGTGCCTTTTTGAATTCTTTGTTGACATAATACCACAGGCGCTGATTTAACCTTATTGGTAGTGAGTAGACCGGCAGCTACGCATGGTTCTTCAGAGAAGAGAATGCCAAGATCCAAAACATCATCGGCTTTTTTCTTTATCCCGGCATAGGTAGCGCCGGCACAGAATCCCTGAGGTGAGGTGACTGTACCCCCATCAATGTGGTCTATTTTGCTTGCTGTCATAGTAGTAAAACTATATCATACTGGGTGCCGCTAGGCAATGAGATGCTCAAGGAAGTATGGTCACAATGATAGATAATGAATCTTATCTTTTGAGAACGTGGCTGAAAAAGGTTCAAACCCCCGGCAGGTATTCCGTACCGATAACCTTCTTTTCTTCAAGTTGAGCAATCTCTTTATCTGACATGCCCAGAAGCCCTTTGAGGATATATTCATTATGCTCTCCCAGGCAGTTAGGCGGCAGCCGGACTTCTACCGGTGTTTTGGAAAACCTGAAACACGTTCCGGGGTAAAGGTGGGTTCCCGCCTCACGGTGAGTAATCTGCCAGAAGAAATTTCGTTCCTTGAGGTGGGCGTCGTTATATAGGTCACTACGGTTGACTACCGGTCCCGCCGGGATTCCTGCTTTCTGGAGAATGTGCATCACGTCGTAGGGCTCACGCTTTATTGTCCATTCTTCTATCAGCTTATCTAGTTCATCATGGTTCGCCTGCCTGTTCATGCTACTGCTGAATCTCTCTTCTTTTGTCCAGCCCGGATTTTTCAGGATACTGCCGAAGGCTGCCCACTGCTCATCTGATGATATGGCAATGGTCACCCATCTGTCGTCCCCACGGCAGCGATAACTCCCGTGGGGTGCCATTGATGGTTCACGATTTCCCCTGGCTTCCTGAACTCTCTTATTCATTGTGTAGTCCATTATCGTCTCGCCCATGTGGGGCAGGAAGGCATCGGCTTGAGAGAGGTCGACGAATTGTCCTTTCCCTGTCTTCTCGCGATAGTGTAAAGCGAGCAGTGCCGCAAAGGCAACGGTACCAGCGGCGACGTTATCACTCCAGACATGAGCTACAGTTCTTATCATTGGGTCGTCACCAGGATAGCCTCTCAAGGACATCATCCCGCTTAAGGAATCAATATTGCTTCCAAATGTGCTGTAGCCCTTATAGGGTCCCTCTTTTCCCAGTCCAGATGCCGAAACCATGATTATATCTGGTTTCACTTCTTTCAGCATATCGTAGCTGAGACCCAGTCGCTCCATGGTCCCTTCGGAGAAGTTCTCCATGATGACGTCGCTCTTTTCGACCAGTCTTTTATAGACTTCCTTTCCTTCAGGACGGTTAAGCTCCAGGGTTATACCATATTTATTGCGGTTCATGGCGTGATGCTGATACCAGCGGTCCCATGGTCTTTCGCCGGGGTCGCCATCCGCATATCCAATATAGTTTGGCAGGCCCTCTGGCGGTCTGGAAACAGCTCCTCTGGTTGATGTAGGAAAACGCCCGATTGACTCTACTCTGATAACTTCAGCTCCCATATCTGCTAGTAGCATTGTTGCTGCTGTCCCCGTGTAGACTATACCGTGGTCAATAACTCTTATTCCTTCTAATGGTAGATTTGACAAAACTTCCTCCTGCATAACTCCCTGGATTTATCAGATAACATTCAGTTCTCTTAGCCTCACCACTTCTTCCTTACTGTATCCCAGACGCCCACAGTAGACCTCATGATTGTGTTGTCCCAGAAGGGGTGCTGGTTGCTGGGGTTGTGAGGATGCTTCAGGCAGGTTGAATGGTAGGCCGGTATAGGTAACCTTCCCCACTACCGGATGTTCAATTTCTGTAAATAAACCTCTGGCGTCGAACTGTTTATCTTTTAGCACTTCGTCAATCTTATAGATAGGTGTTACTGGAATTCTGTGTGCCTGGGCCGAGTGAAAAATCTCATGCTCCGTCTGCTCCAGTAGCCATGGTATGAAAATGGCATCAAACTCATCGTGATGTTCCATTCGGGATTGCAGATTGGTGAATCTGGGGTCTTCTGCGAGCTCGGGCTTTCCCATCCAGGCTGCTATACGTGGCCAGAAGACTAAGAACAAGCCGAATATGAAAATATGACCATCTTTACAGGGGTAAATTCCGTATGGGAAAAAACCCTCTGTTCTATGTCCCATTCTAACCGACTCAGTGCCACTGAAGGCGTACTGCATAAGCGCAGCCGCTCCCTCCGGAGGGCTAAACTGACATTCCATGATGGAAATATCTATCTGCTGTCCTTCGCCGGTGGACTTACTTCCGAAATATGCGCCCATGGTTGCCGTTGCCGCGTATGTACCTGCCAGATACTGTGCCTTATACCCGGGGAACATCAGTGGCTCACGACCTGGTTCCCCTTCATGGAACATATGAAGTCCCATGGCAAAGCTGACCAGTTCCGTTGCCTTATAATCCCGGTAGGGCCCGGTCTGCCCAAAGTTGGAGATAGAGGTCATCACCAGTTTTGGGTTAATTGACTCAAGTACCTTATACTCAAGACCCATACCAGGCATAACCCTTGGCTCAAAATTCTCGACTAGAATATGCACATCCTTCACTAATTCCTTGAAGAGCTTAAGCCCCGTCGTAGTTTTCAGGTTCAGGGTAATACCTTTCTTGTTGGTATTGAGGTGGAGAAAAAGCCCACTTTTCTCGATATGTGGCTCATCCCTGTAGAATGGTCCAATTCTCCTGGCACCATCTCCCCCATTGGGTTTTTCAATCTTGATAACCTCAGCACCATAGTCAGCCAGTAATTTGGTACAGTACGGGCCGGCCACATAGTGGGTCAAATCCAATACCTTAAGGTCAGACAGTACCTGTTGCATTATTATATCCTCATCTCAGATTTGTTTTGTCTGGTAATCACCTATTGTATTACTTTTAGAGTAAGAGTTACAATGTGTATACTTAAAGATAACAAATATTATCTTTAAGAAATTGGTATAATTATCAAGAATATCAAGTTAATTAGAACTGAGACATGAAAACTAGTCGGATACGGACTGCAACATCCCAAGATAGCGAACAGTGGTTGGCCATGCGCAAGGCACTCTGGCCTGATTGTCCGGATAACAAACATACACTGGAAATGGAACAACTCCTCTCTTCACAAGGGATAGTGTTTGTGGCAGAACATAAAGACGCCGGATTAATTGGCTTTGCAGAGATATCAATTAGAAACGAGCATGTCCCGGGTGCGTCGACTAGCCCGATACCTTATGTCGAAGGCTGGTATGTAGATAATCATTTCAGAGGCATTGGTATTGGACACAGCCTGCTGGCAGCGGCGGAACAGTGGGCAAAGCAAAGAGGATTCGCTGAGATTGCCAGCGATACAGAGTTTGAGAATTCCAGCAGTATCGCAATTCACACAGCTATGGGCTTTAAGGAAGTCGAAAGAAGCGTACATTTTCTAAAGTCATTATAGGTATCTCGCAACAGGATGATGATGCTATTGTGCCTGTGTAAACAAATCTACTTAACTCTATAGTTATAGTCGGCGACTTGAAATGTGCACCTGATTCCAGTAAACTTACTGATAACTGATGAAAATTGTGCGTTTTGCTATTGGCAGGAAGATAGGCTACGGCATATTACGTGGCAACTCTATTCAAGCTATTGTTGGTAAGCCATACCGTTCTCTCAAACTCGCTGAGCAGTATTACCGACTGAGTGAGGTGAAACTCCGGTCGCCATGCCAGCCATCGAAAATAGTATGCCTGGGGCTTAATTATCGTAGCCATGCTGAGGAAACTAATTCGCCTGTGCCGAAAGCGCCTTTGATTTTCCTCAAACCATCAACGGCAGTGATAGGACCGGAAGACGACATCATTTATCCGTCTATGTCTACCAGGGTTGACTACGAGGGTGAGTTGGGGGTGGTGATAAAGAAACCGGCGTGGCAGGTGTCGACAGAAGATGCACTGGACGACGTGCTGGGCTACACCTGTTTTAATGATGTCAGCGCCCGTGACCTGCAACGTTCGGACGGACAGTGGACTCGCGCTAAAGGTTTTGATACCTTTGCTGCCGTTGGACCATGTATTGAAACTGAGCTTGACCCTGAGAATACCGCTCTTGAAACCTATCTTAACGGTGAGCTAAAACAGCGAGGCAACACCAACGACCTTATCTATTCCGTTCGGGAAGTGATAAGTTTCATATCCAATGTGATGACTCTGTTGCCGGGTGATGTTATCGCTACCGGTACTCCTAGCGGTATTGGTCCGATGCATCACGGCGATACAGTAGAGATAGGGATAGCACCTATCGGTACCTTGAGGAACTACGTCGTCAAGAACGATAAATAGAATTACTCCGTATCTTTCTCTCCCAGATACTTCTTGGCTATCTTGGCGTCATACGGCGCTCTTCTCCCGATGCACTTTTCTCTGGAACATAACTGGCAACTCTCAAATCTAATCTTGGTGGGGAAGTATATCCCGGAGACAGATTTCAGAGGACGCATTACGGAACTGTCAGTTAGTCTGACTCCAATCAGGTCTTCAACATTGCCAAAGAGTGAAAAGAGGTTTTTCTGTTGCGTCAGTGGCCAGTCGCTCAAAGACCCGGGATTCATGTGCGATATATCCCCCAGTGCATACTTCTTTTTCACGTAGTCATTGAGGTGGTTGATGGCCATTCGTAGTGTGGCTTCCTTGATTGCGTCCAGGATGAAGAATTTCATGAATTCGCTGGTTGGGACAGTCATTTCGTTTAGTTCCATTCCACAGGTGGCAATATAGGGGAAAACTCTTTCAACTTTATCCAGATTAACCCTGAGAACACGGCTGGTAAATCTTACACCATCAATATCTACTGAATCCCCATTCTTTCTGTCTATATAGGGAACTTTGTAGATGGCTTTGGGTTTAGCGATGGGTCTGGCTAGTTCAATCAATTCTTGAGTCATTTCCTCAATCTGTTTGTTAGGATTGCGCAGGCGTAATCTTTTGGCTAGTGTTTCCATATCTAAGTTGATGGGAACTTTGTCTAGTATCTCCATAATAACTGTATCTCTCCCGGTAACTGGTATTGACTAGTATATATACCTTAGCACTACCATCGTTGTCAATAGTGCATTCCTCGTTGGCTCGCACCGCTTGGTTAGAGCTGCAAGCTATGCTATGCTGATAGTGTAAGATGCACCATTCATTGAAGCTATATAGCCAGCACCGCGAGTTTGCTCTCAGATTTTACATGTTCTGGGCAAAGTGGACCAAGCTCCCGCTGATAGGAAGATTGGTCAGGTGGGTTGGTAACACCTGGGGCAGAAGTATAGAAGGGGCCTACCTGCTTACCACGCGTCAGGCTGAGGAAATCGTGGACATCTCAGAAGGACTGGCTCTGGGACCATGTACCTGCCGAGATGTATTCGGGAATTGTGATAACCCGATAAACGCGGAGATAATGCTTGGATTTAATGGTAATGTGTTTGTGGAGGAGAGGCCGCAGGATTATCGTGAGATAACCAAGCAGGAGGCAAAGAATATCCTGAGACAGTGCCACCAGCGGGGTCTCATCCATACCATTATCAAGTGCCGGGAGGACTTCTACGCGATATGCAATTGTTGTTCCTGCTGCTGTGTTCCGTTGAGGCTGCGCAAGGAGTATGGTATCGGCAGCGCTCTTATCAGGAGCGATGATATCGTTCAAAAATTCAGAGAGCGTCAACATTCCCACTAATGAGGTTCAGTTCGGTAATGGTTGATTGAAATGTCGTTGCGAGGCTCGTTATTCATGCTTCCCTGTCATTCTGAGGAGCCCTTCCCAGAAGGGCGACGAATGAATCTCGTATACCCCTGAGCGCAAAATCGCTAATGAGGTTCGGTTGACAGGATGAGAGAGGTATCATATGATTCTGTTAAGTTGCTCTGAATAAAGCTGGCAGGTGCAATCAGAAAGGAGGCGCATGATGACTTTTGATGTCAATTCCACAATAGGGGATATCCTCAAGGAAAAGCCAGATGCCACCAAGATCTTTGAGAAACACACCGGGCAGTCGGTAGACCCTTCTCAACTGGCCATGGCTATGGGGATGACTGTCCAGCAGGTGGCTGGCTACATCGGATGGAGTGCGGAGAAGGTAGCGGCAATACTGAAGGAAGTAAACGAACTCTAAATTATTTGTGCAGGGTTCAGTAGGAGTTGAAGGAGGCGATTTTCTCCATTGGCTCCCTGCCATGCTCACCACCCAGCTTTTCCCTGTCGTAATAGCCCAGGGCGAGGAGGATGTCTATCTTTTTATCCCGGGGGATATTCAATACCGATTTTACGGCGCGTTCATTGAACCAGCCAATCCAGCAGGTGCCCAGACCCAGGTCTTCCGCCTGAAGGACGAAATGCTCACAGGCGATGCCGATATCTATCAGGTAGAACTGTGTGCCGCGGAACATGGCACTGATTCTGGTCATGAACTTTGATTTTTCCGAGATGACGACCACTATCACCGGCGCCGTTTTGCAGAAGGAATTGATAGAATAGACTCCACCAAAAGCCACCTCGCAGAGTTTCTTCTTCGACTGCTTGTCATCAACGACGATGAATCGCCACGGTTGAGAATTGGAGGCGGAGGGAGCCAGCCGAGCCGCCTCGAGGCACATCATGAGCTTCTCCCGCTCAACCGGTTTGTCCAGAAAATCCCTGACGCTCTTTCTGTGTTTTACTAAATCTAAGAAGTTCATATCTGTTAATTAATCCTAGTGGTGATGGGGGGATTTGTCAATATGGAGAGGGGGAAGTTTGTTTTTTGGAGGGGCTAACACCTCTCCAAGTTACCCGTGGTAAATGAGTTGTATGGCATGGGTTTGTGTGGGGTGGTAGAATAGTTTAAGTAATCCTAGTGTGAAATACTAAGTAGAGTGATATTGCATAATAGGTGAAATATGATTTTAGAGTTACGTAGAGGGATTGAGAGTGGTTTACGAACTAAAAATTATAATGAATGCCCTTATTACTCGTTGTTAATACCATATTCAATCATATATAAGTAACAACAGCTCTTGACTCTATCTATACCGCCTGTTATATTAGAGCCAGCTGAGAGAACTACTCCTAGGGGTTCGTGAGATTTATCTCCTCAGCTTCTTTTGTTATGTATGTACTTTATCTAGACGAGGCTGGTAACCATGCGGAGGCAAAGTATCTCACGCTTGCAGGTTTAGCGGTATTTGAACGAGAAATCCACTGGTTTGCTCAAGATGTGGATGTACTTCAAAAAAAATACTTCCCCGATGTAAACGAATCTATTGAGTTCCACTCTTCTCCATTACGTGCGCCAGAATCCCAACATATTGCTGAGCCCTTCAACCGTTTGTCGCGGCAAGAACGATATAGTTTATTAGATGATATGTATCAGATTATTCATAATCGGCGGGGTATATTATTTGCATGTGCTATAGAGAAAGCATGGTGTACCGATGAAGACCCATATGAACGTGCTTTTGAAGATTTAACTAGCCGATTTGACTTATTCCTGAGCCGCCAGAACAACCAAAATACCGAGTATGAACACAGAGGAATAATAGCACTAGCCGAATCAAGCTACAGGCGAAATCTTGAAAGTCTTGGCGAGAAGTTTAGAGGTGGTGGTACACGATGGGGACAACTTCACAATATTGCAGATGTGCCCTTCTTCTTGCCAGCTAGAAATACACGTCTCCTTCAGCTAGCAGACTTCTGTGCTAACGCCATCTATGGCAGGTACAATAATGGTTATGCTCGGTGCTTTGACATCATTTCTCTTAAATTTGACCGCGAACATGGTCGTATCCATGGCTTGTGTCACCTTACCAGAAATTATGATTGTCAATGTATGGCATGCCTACATAGAGAACCACAAATGTTTCAGGAGTAGTACTCCAAGACCTCTATTCACATATTGATTTAAAGCCGTTTCACTGACAGAGTTTATAAAACAGATGGGTTTGGTTTTGAAAGGTTTAAATCAGGTCGGAATATTGCTGGTTGATTTTCAATCTACTTCATCCCCTCTCCCTTCCCCTTTGCCATTAGTTTGCCCTCCTTCCTAGTTCTACCCCTCCCTCGCTCTCCTCTGTAGCTCATATAGCTTGGTGAGTTCAGCGTTGAGGACTGAGTTGCGATGGTGTAACTCTGGTGTGTGGCTTAGGCTTTAAGGAAATCTCTAAATCTGCATCCAGTGCATTGGCTATTTTGCGCAGCATATCGATGGTAGTATTTCCATCGCCCCTTTCCAGGCGCGATATGGCAGGCTGTTTCGTTCCCACAAGCCTGGCCAATTCTATTTGGCTGAGATTTAACTCACTCCTGCGTGACAGGATGTCTCTTATCAGCCTGAACTGGGGCTCCAGAGCTTCATACTCTTTTCGAACCTCCGGGTCTGCTAGACGTTGCGCCTTGAAATCTTCGTACTTTGTGCTCTTTTTAGGCATTCTTTTCCTCTATTAATCGGCTTTAGTCCTTATAATTATAACATATATGTTATAATATGCAACCCTGTTAGGGATGGCTCTGAGGCTTATAGCGTGCCTTATAGTCAAACATTTTACTTGTAGCTATCTCTATTTCTTTCTTAGGGGTTCTAGCACTCTTCTTTAAGAAGGCGTGCACAAGAATGAATTTACGTCCACTGGAAGCAAAGTATAGAATGCGGTAGTAATTTGAACTATGTTGTATTCTAAGCTCCCAAACATCGGAGCCAGCAAGCTTCTCAACGTATGGCTGACCTAGAGATAGGCCAAAGCTCTGCAGTAGGTCAATGTATCTTAAAATTTTTGCCGTTACTTTGGCTGACTGCTGATAAATGAAATCTTGAACAGGAATATTCCCGTGGCTGTCTTGATAGAAATCAATCTCCCATTCCACTTCTACCCCTCCCTTGCCTTCTTTTGTAGCTCATAGAGCTTGGTGAGGGCTTCCAGTGGGGTCAGGGAGTCGATTTCCAGCTTCTCCAGTTCCTCTAAAAGGGGGGGCTTCTGTCCGAAGAGTGGTATCTGCTGGGTTGCCTCTTTAGGTCGGCGAGCCTTGCCTGAGTCTTTAGCTGGAGTCCGGCTGGTATCCTCCAGGTCATCCAGTACTTCCTGGGCGCGGTGCACTACCGATTTGGGCAGTCCCGCCAGCTTGGCGACATGGATGCCGTAGCTCTTATCAACACCGCCGGGCACAATCTTGTATAAAAAGATTACCTCTCCCCTTTCTTCGGTTACGGCTATGTTGAAGTTTTTCACGCGGGGCAGGAAACTGGCTAGCTCCACCATCTCGTGGTAGTGGGTGGCAAAGAGGGTCTTGGCGCCGAGTCGTTTATGGTTGTGGATATATTCGGCAACGGCCCGGGCAATGGAAAGCCCATCATAGGTGCTGGTGCCCCGTCCAATCTCGTCTAGAATGAGCAACGAGCGTGGTGTGGCGTTATTCAGGATATTGGCTGTCTCGACCATCTCTATCATGAAGGTGGACTGCCCGGCGGCAAGGTCTTCCCGGGCACCTACCCGAGTAAAGATACGGTCGACCAGCCCGATGGTAACTGAGTCGGCCGGCACGAAGCTGCCAATCTGCGCCAGCAGCACAATCAGGGCGACCTGCTTGAGGTAGGTTGACTTGCCTGCCATGTTGGGACCGGTGAGAATGATGAGCTGGTTACCCTCGTTGGATAGATGGGTGTCATTAGGTACGAAGCTGCTGTCGGTCAAGGCTCTCTGAACAATCGGATGGCGTCCCTGCCTGATAACTATCTCATTATCGGTGGTCAACTCAGGACGGATATAGCTGTAGCGGACAGCTACCTCAGCCAGACTGGAGAAGACATCAATGTCGGCTAATGCGTGAGCCAGAGCCGAAATTGGCTCACTGGAAGCGGCTACCTGGTGGCATACGCGGTGAAAGATGTCGGTCTCAAGCTCACTAATCCGGTCGCGAGCATTGAGAATCAGGGACTCGTACTCTTTTAGCTCCGGGGTGAAGTAGCGTTCGCCGTTGGCTAGCGTCTGCTTCCTGATGTAGTGTTCCGGCACCTGAGACAGGTTAGGTTTGGACACCGCAATATAGTAGCCAAAGACCCTGTTGTAGCCTATCTTGAGGGATTTAATCCCGGTGTTTTCCTGTTCAGAACGCTCCAAATTAGCCAGGTATTGCTTGGCATTCTGGGACACCTCTCGAACATTGTCCAGTTCTTCAGAGAACCCCTGCTTGATGACACCGCCTTCGCCCAGGCTGGAGGAGGGTTCCTCGGCGATAGCTTCTTTGATTAGCTCAATGACATCCTGGTGCGGTTTGAGCTTGTCCTTGAGCCAGTTTATCTGGCTACCGTTACTGTCGCTCTCAATCGCTTCTTTGAGCTTGGGTATGGCTTCTAGGCTGTGCCGCAGGGCAATCAGCTCGCCGGGGATGGCTATGTTGCTCCCCACCCTGTTAATCAGTCGTTCCAGGTCAGCCATCTGACCCAGCAGAGAAATAGTTTGATTGCGAGCCAGTGAATTATCGTGGAACCAGCCAATGGCGTCCTGTCGCTTGTTCAGTTCCTTGATGTCAAGGAGGGGCTGGCTCAGCCACTTCTTTAATAATCTGCTCCCCATAGATGTTTTGGTCAGGTCAATAATGGAGAGTAGTGAGCCGCTGGCAGTTCCGGAGGCACTGCGAAAAAGCTCTAAATTATTCTGGGTCTGGATATCCAGCGCCATGAATGACTCGGTAGAGTAGGTGGAAAGGTGGGTGAGCTGCCCCAGGGCTCCTTTCTGTGTTTCCTGGAGATAGTGAATAATGGAGCCAGCGGCGCTTATTGCCAGGGGCAGGTGAGCGCAACCGAAGCCGTCAAGGGTGGCGGCACCGAAATGGTCAAGTAGAGTTTGACGAGCTATCTCCAGTTCAGCCCAGTAGTCATCAAGGCGGGTTACCGGGGTATTCAATTCTAAGCCAGACAATTCAGCACTATTTG
>SDBT01011800.1_pt1 | contig 14038 bp, 21 predicted proteins | sample 2277101 | NCBI WGS metagenome assembly SDBT01 (sample SAMN10404973, study PRJNA504765) | marine sediment metagenome | isolation source: marine sediment core GS10_PC15, 103 cmbsf | place: Arctic Ocean: Southern Knipovich Ridge | collected 2010 | reverse complement strand
AACAATCAAACAATCTCCATCTTTTGCCTTATCTATTTTTTCAATTAAGTCCTGCATTCCTGATGCGAAATTATCAATCGTTGCATCAGGATTAAAAATATATAAAAGTGTTTTTGCAAGTGTTGATTTTCCACCTCGCTTAACTCCTCCAATAGGAAAATTTGCATCGTAACCTTTTGCCTGAATTTTTCTTATATTACCACATTTCTCCCATAAGTCTTCATTCAATTTTATAATTTTATACCCATTAACTCTTATGTCTTTATAGTCTTCATAATATTTTGGATAAATATCTTCAACAATGTCCCACCATTTCTTTTTCAGATTTCTTACTAAACATATTGTTACCATTTTAAAACATATCCACCACTTTATCACTTAAATCCATTCCATATTTTTTTAATAAAACATTAACATGATGAATATATTTTTCTAAGTAAAAAACATAATCTTCATTTGGTGCATAAGTGTTTATAGTGTTTTTTACTTTTGATTGTTTTTTAGGGATTGTTTTTTCAAAAGCCATACTCTTAATTAATTCTTTTTTAGTTAATCTGTTAGAAATCATCATCCTAATTCCTTTCCAAGATGCAAAACATCTAGAATATCCTTTTACAGCAAAAGCATTAGTTCCCTCTTCAAGATTTTTGGCTATTAATGGAAGCTTACCTGCATTAAGATTCCATTCAGTTTGTACTGCTTTATCTGCCATTTTTATCCTCCAAAATAAATTTAAGTTGATTAAGTTCTTCATATTCAGAAAAAACTGGTAGGAATCCTTCATCTAAACTTTTAATTGAAGGTGCTAATCCTGTGAAAAATATACCTCTCAATTTCTCTGATTGATCTCCACCTAATTTTTCAGTTATTCTATTTATTTTATTTAATATCCTTTCACTTACTAGGAATTTGATTTCATGTTTTAATGGGTTTTGTTTTTTATTCATTTTCTTTTTTCCTCCAAAGGCGAGTAACAAACTATGCAAAATCTTTGTTTAGGATTTTTGTATTCTTTTTCCATGGGGCGAATCCTACGGCAAACTTTACAGCTTCTATAAACTATCATTGTAATTTCTCCTGTAAGGTATTAAATTTTTCATATCTTGAATTTATTAATCCACAACTAAGACATTGAAGTTTCACTCCTCGCTTTCTTGATGTTAAAGAGATTATGTTTTCAGTTTGCTCTTTACACTTCTGACATTTTTTTATATATATTTTCATTTCTTTTTTCTCCAGGATTTAAGTACACATAATTTTAAGAATTTCTTTAAGCCTCCACCTTCCTTACAGCCATCGCAGTAAAAATATCCATGACTATCTTTAAAATCAAATAACCTATTACACTTAGGGCAATTATATAAATTATATTCCTTAGATATTTTCTTGATTGAAAGAACTCTTGCCCAACCTTTTGGCACTGGTTTTTGTTTATTGTATTTTTTAAATAAAGGGCAGTCTTCACATTGAAAAGGAATTTTATGTTTTCTTTGATAATTTATTAATTGCCCACAACTAAAAGGAAATTTCTTATCAGGATTCTTTGCAATAGAATTTAACCAAGTATTAACTTCTAAAGGTTTACCACCTTGAGATTTAATATACTGCTGCCTTAATTGTTCTCTATCCTTTCTATCATAAATATAAAGAGCTAAATTTCTACTAATTACTTCATGCCTTTCTCCTTCAGGAAGTTTATGAGTTATACAGTAATCAAGAAATGCACAGCTTCCTTTTGGAATATCAACATGTTCAAAATCTTCATAAGTAGGTAATTTTATTTCAAGTATTTTATTTGATAAATCAGAGTCTTGTTTAGGTGTAGGGGGAGAAGATATAATTGCAGCTAACTTTCCTGATTTAATATTTATTGTGCCTGGTATTCTTGCTATCCTTGAAGGATTGTAAACTTTAGTATCAAATTCAAATCCAGGCTTCTCATATTTATTTTTCATAATTCTTCCAAACTCTTTGATCTTCTCTTTGTTTTCATCAGTATTTGAAATTGGTGTTAATAAATGAAAAATCCAATACCCTCCACCAGAAAATAATATTAAAGGCTCTTTTCCCCCATGACTTATACAATCCTCTTTATACAAATTTACAGCTGTTTCAGCAGCATCTAAAGAACTATCTTCATTATGACAATCAATATCATGCCCTACACAAGTCATTACTATAACATCCTTATCTTCCTTTCCGTTTTGTGTTCTCTCATTAATTCCTACATATAGGTTAAATTTTCCATTAAGACTCTTACAAACATCTACAAAAGCTTCTTTACAATTTACAAAATGAGATTCAACTTTTGAAGAATTAGGATTAATTGCTCTAATTTCTGTTTCATTTTTATGATTTAAAAATTTATAAAACTTCAAAATATCCTTAATATTAATTTTCATTAAAAATTACCTCTTACTTTTTCAGTTGAATTAACCTGTGCAACCTGTGGTTTTAATGAAATGCACAAGAAGAACAAGTTATTTTTTATACTATGTATATAAGGAGTGATATTATTATTTTTTAAATTTTTATTTTTATTTTCTATTAAATATTTATTAATAAATAATAATAAAAACTTTTTATTGTGTTCTTTTACGCGAGTATAGAAAATATCCTGTGCAACTTGTTCATAAACTATATTACTATTCATTATCAGTACCTCTATTAGATTCAGTAGGAAGAGCCTTGAGTTTGATTCCTTTGAATTTTCTTCTTCTAATTTCTCCATCATCACCTTTAGGCATATACTCATCAATTTCACAAACTTCCTTAAATCTTCTAAAAAAGGCATTTTGTGCATCTGGGGAATATCCTTTGATTTGACAATAATTTTCATAAGTATCATAAACATCTTGTTTAAATTCTTCAGAGTCTAAATCCTTTTCAATCATATCCATATTAAATGCAGCAATAGAATCTGAATGTCTAAGCCAAAAATCAACAACCTCGCTTCTATTCATATTTTCAACAAACCCATTTTCCAATAAATCATTTAAGCCTTCTATTGCAAAATTTAGAATGCCTGGTAATTCTTCATAAAATGTTTCTTCATATCTTTCAATTCTTTCAGGTGAGTTTCTGTAATCATGTAAGAATTTTAAAATAATTAATCTATCAAAAAAAGCATTAGTTGTATCTGGAGTTCTAGGAACTTCATTACAAGAGTATATTTGTTTAGTTGTAATTGCTGCTTCATAACTATCTTTTCCTTTCCTTTCAATTGTAATTGGATCACCACTAACAATAATTTTAAATTTTGAAGTTTGTTTTAATGCAGTCTTTGGTAAGTCTGTAAAAATATTAGCTGTCTTTCCAAAAAACCTAGATGCTGCAAAATTATTGCTTTCTAAATACTGTAAAGGAATACTTACAACATTTTTTTCTCCTAAGAATTTTTTAAGCACCTTACAAATTATTGATTTTCCATTTCCACCGAGACCATAAAATAAAAGGGCTTTCTCATATCTACAATCATTTAATAAACAATACCCAAACCATTGTTTCAAAACTTTTGCATTATTATCAATAGGATTTTTATTTCCATCACTTGTAACATTTTTAAGAAATTTCTTAAAATTAGGACAGTCAGCAGTATCAATAAAAGGAATATTAATTTTATTTATAAAAATAAAATCAGGGCTAAAATCTTCTAGCTTTCCTGTTTTAATATTTAATAAGCCATTAGCAACAGGTTTCAAATGTTCAGGCTGTTCATATAAAATACTTCTAGGTTTTTTAGTAATTCTTTTTATCTTCTCAACAACTTCAAATACATTATGAATTACTGCTTTCTCTCCCAATCTTTTTTCTGCTTCTTCAGCAACAAAGGCTTTAGCATTCATAACATAAATTCCTTCTTTAGAATCATAAACAATTAATTCTTCTGAATCTTCAAAAGTTATATATCTTCTTTCACTCATTAATCTCTTAGCAAAATAATGTACTCCTTTTCTCCAGTCATCTTCAAACACATTAACAAATAAATCATCATCGCAAGTTTTCCAATTCAATTCTAACTCATCTAATAATTGTTTTTTTAAAATCTTACTGGCTTCCTTTTCTGCATCTGTATCTTCTTTCAATGCTCTTCTTTCTTCTCTCTTCTTTTCCAATTCTTCTCCAGCCAATTTTTGCTTCTCACTTCTCTTAAAAGCATTATTTGTTCTAATTTTATCTTGGAGTATTTTATACCCTTCAGTTTTTGTTAAATTAAATTTCTTACAGCCTTCTTCAACATATTTCATTTGCAAATCTAAAGTTTTATCAATAGTATCTGTCACACCAAGAAATTTACTATATCCTTCATAATCAGGAACTATCACTTTCTTCTTAACAACTTTCTTCTTAGCTGCCTTTTTCTTCACCTCTTTCTTTACCATTATAACATTTCCTCCACTAGAATTTTATTTAATTGAAACTTCCATTTAGTCCTATCAAACTTTATATTTTTGAATCCTGGAACTTTCAGAATCATTACTGTTTTAATTTCAGAATCTTCATACCGATTAATTATAAATCCAATAAATTTGAATTTGCAGTCATAGCAGCAGAAAACATGATAAGTTTCAACTGGCTTATCAAAATCAACAAAACTCTGACACCCTGAACATGAACGAGTATATATTATTTGAGGGCTAATTATTTCCATTCTTCATCCTCCTTTAATTTTTTTGCATAAGCTAAATCAACAAGTTTTCTAAGATTTCTGAATTGTGTTCTATCTAGATTTTGGTGAGTTCTCAACCAAGACCTAATCGCATCAGTCCAGTAGTGATGATAAGTTTTTTTAATAGTCATCATTTCTTCCCCCATTCAACACTTGAAAATAACTGTGTTAAAATTACAATATCAACATCTAGGATTTCAGCAATTCGTTTAATTTGTTCTGGTGATTTAGGGCAATCCAGTCCATTTAAAATTTGACTGGCTCGACTTCTTGAAACTCCCAACCTTTTCCCAAAATCTGTAATACTCCCAAATCTTAAAATAGCAAGTTTTCCTAAATCTCTAAAGGATACAGAAAGGTTGATGTTGCTGTTCTGATATAGCTTAGGTTTGTTTTCAGTAGTTAGTAATGTGTTAATAGTGTTTTCATTACCATTATTGCCATTGTCACCTCCAAAAGCCATTTTAAGAATTATCTCCTATACCTTCATTTCGACTAAAAATATTTAAACTTTGATTTGTTTTTTCCATTGTATTAACTTACAATTCAGATATTTCTCTCCTCAAAGTTTGAAGTATCTGAATTTAATATTACCTTTATTCTTTTTTAATTTTATCTTGTTCTTCTCTATCTAATTTATGAATTATAATCTTTGCAGTTTTGCCCTTATGTTTTAGAGGAATATTTATATGAGCTCCATTTCCAACTCCAACAACTTGCCTTTCTAATATTTCATCTGCTGTCATGATCTCAATTGCATATCCCATAACTTCTGTATTTGATAATTCAATTTTCCTTTTAGATTCTTTTTCCATTTTTGGTATAACCTTATGTTATTATTAAGTTATTATTCTTTTATATATTCTTCTTACCACTCACAAGTGACAAGTAATGATAAATACTAACTAATATAATTGCTAAGCATTCACATTTTGCTTAAATAATTAATATCCTTTCATTAATTATGAAAAAAAAGAGGTCATCTATTGATAGAGGTGTAAAGCTTTTGGATTCTATTGACTTGGAAATACTACAAAAAATAAAGGGTAAAAAATTAGGTATCATGCAACTAAAAGAACAAATGGGATTACATCATCAGAATTTAAAACCTCATGTGGATAAGCTAAGAAAGGCTGATTTAATTAAAGCAGAACGGCAAAAGAATAGCCCTAAGATCGAACTTTCACTTGCTAAAAAATCTAACTCTACAATCCAACTTCTAAAGAAACTTAAAAAATCTCGCCATTAACAGCTCTTAGTATTCATTTCTTTTGGTTTTCATAGTTCTCAAAAATACAGCCCGCTACACCATAGGGGCTTTGAAATTTGAGAACTATAAAGATATATAAACCCTTATTTTCTCTAACTTCTATGAAAAAACACTATCCCTTTTATAGTTCAAATAGGATAAATCCTGAATCTCAACAAGTGTTTAATTCACTTAGTAAAATCAATAAAACTGCTATTAAAAGCTTTTTGGATATAGCTTTTATTAATTCTAAATCATATAAAAGGAGAGGTAATATGAAAAGAGGTTTAATTAGGTTATTTGATTTCTTAGAAAAAGATTACACAAAAATAACTTATGATGATTTCCTTAAAGTTGCAAGTGCAATAAGTGAAAGTAAATTTGGAGTTGATACAAGAAACGCAGATAGAAATTTCATTAAAAGATTCTTACAGGAAAACTTTGATGACTGGAGAATTGAATTTAAAGATTTTAAAGTTATGAAGATGGAAGTTAAAAGCGAGAAAGATAAATTAACTCACAAAGATTTAATAACTGAAAAAGAACTTGAAAAATTAATTAGTAAAACAACAGATATAAAATATAAAACAATTATTACTTTTCTTTATGAAAGTGCTTGTCGCCCAGAAGAAGCTTTAAAATTAAGATGGAGTGATATGGATTTTAATAAAAATGTTATTTATTTGTATTCAATTAAAACTGGTAAAAAAAGGGCAGTTCCTTTAAATGATTGCATTCCACATTTAAGAAGATTAAAAAAAGAAACAAATGGAGATAGTGATAGTTTAATTTTTCCTTCTGATATGGATGATCAAAAAATAATGTTAAATGGAAGTCTAAATTATATGCTTGACAAACTTAAAACAAAAGCAGGAATTTCTAAAAAGATGAATTGTTATATTTTTAGGCATACAAGATTATCTCAATTAATTACAAAACTATCTCCTAAAGTTTATGAAGACATAGCAGGGCATAGCTTAGCTACTGGTATGAAAACTTATGCTCATCTATCTCAAGACATTCATATTAAAGAAATGAAAGACAAAGTTTTTCAAATTGAAGAGTTAAGTGAAAGTAAGAGGGAAGAATTTGAAAAACAAATAGATCAACAACAAAGAAAATTTAATAACTTAATGGAAGAGTTTGAATCTCAAAAGATGTTAGTTGAAAGTAAAATGAACTCTTTTTTAGAAAAGGCAAACTTTATTGAATTAGCAAATAACCCAACTTATAAAAAATGACAAAAGTTTTAGATAATTTACAGAAAGCATTTAAGAAGCATTTAAAAAAGAAAATGCAAGATAAGAAATTTCTAGATAATTTAAGAAATGAAGCTGAAAAAGAAATGAAATTAGATTTGGAAAAGCAATTTGAAAAAGATTCTCTTGAAGTTGCAAAAGTAAAAGCTAAGAGAGATACAATAAATTTATTAGGATTAAAGAAATTAAAAGGTTTGAGTAGAGCTGATCGATTAACAGATTTTAATTTTAATAATTTCTCTGAATATACTAAAAGAAATTTAGAAAGAACAAAGCATAATTATGAATTAATAGCCAAATTGAAACAAGGGCGTAAAAAGTAGGAAAAAGACTTTTTCCTCTCTTAATTCTTATATAAGATTTATACTTCTATATATTTATGACAGAAGAAAAAATGTTGATATTTGTGAAAATTAAATCTAAGAAAAAGCTAAAGAAACTTCCTCCAGTAAAATTAAAATCTTATTCTAATATTGAAAAACGAAGGAAGAAAAAATGAAAGCCCAATTAAATTTAGATGTTGAAGTTGTAGAAGTTGGAGATAACATAATTTTGAATTTTCCAAAAGATTTTGATATTGAAGCTGGTGATGAAGTTGAAGTTAAGAATGTTTGGAATTTAAATAAAAAATAAAAATGATATGCATCACAAATCCCATAAGAAGCGAAGGCAATATCCACTCAAGCAACGGCGTAGGATACGGAATAAAATCAAAAGAAACATTTATGGGAAAGGATGATTTTAATTTAGATTTGGATTTAGATATTGAAGATGCAGAGAATGAGGAGGATGAAGAAAGATGGTAACTAAACAAGATGTTCAAAAAGTTCAATTTGAAAGGCAACAATTAACAAAAAGAAGACAACAATTAGAATCACAACGGCAACAATTATCAAGACAAAGACAACAAGCACAGCAAATTATAAGGCAAGGACAAACTCCAACTGCATTAAGATCAAGCAGACAAGATTTATTAAAAATTCAACAACAACAAAAAAGATTAGGTGGTTTTCAAACTCAAGCAGGGCAAAGTATTTCTAGGTTACAACAAGCAGGAAAAACAATAAGTAAATCAGAAAAACAACTTAGGCAAATTCAAAAAAGATTATCAGATGTTAGAAGTGTAGAAAAAAGATTAGGTGCTGGTGTTGGAACATTAGGATTAAGTGGCTCACAAAGAAGATTATTTCAAAAACTTACTTCAACAAAAGGAATTGTAAATCGAGCAATTAAAGAAGCAGAACAACAAGCAGGACAATCATTAGGTAAGGAAGCAAGAGCAGATATTAAAAAAAATGTTTTATTAGATTTGAAAGCAATTAGAGCAGGAGCTACTCCAACAGAAAGAAAACTAGCACAAAGTCTTCCTAGAGATATAAGAAATTTACCAGTTACAGAAGTTCAATTAAGACAATCCTTACCTAAAGATATAAGGGGCTCACCAATTTCAAGAGTACCAACATCTAAAGAAATAATTGCACAACAATCCTTACCTGCTTCTGCAAGAAATTTTGGTAATCAAATTCAACAAGGTTTAGAACAAAAGAATTTTAGTAGAGTTGCAAACGCTTTATTAAATATAAAAAAAGCGTTTGGTACTGAAATAACTTTAAGTCAATTTACACCTCCATCCGTACAAGCAAATATTTTAAGACTAGACAAAGAAGATCAACAAAAACTTCAAATAGAATTAAATAAAAAAGATTTATCAGTAAAAGAATTTTTTGAAGGAACATCTAAAATAATTAAAGAAGATGTTCCAAAAGAAAAGTTTGGAGTTCCTTTACAAACTCCTGCTTTATTTGCAACAGGAGCTATAAGAGCTATAACTCCTGAAACTATTGGAGGAGCTGTAGGTACTGCAGGAATGGTTGGTGCATGGAGTGCACTCCCTAATTTAGTAAAATTAGGAATAGGAGGAATTACAAGTGCCGCAGGAGTAAGAAATTTAAGGAAAGCTAAAACTCCTGAAGAATTTGGAGGAGCTGCTGCTGAAATGGGAATAGGTGGTTTAATATTAGCCCCAAGAGTTAAAGGAGGATTTGATGTTTTAACTTCAAGAAAACCTGTAATAAAACCAGTACCTTCAACACAACCAGGAGTAAAACCTTTTGTTAGACAAAGGGCTGTTATTAGAGTTGTAGATAAAGATGGACACGTTGCTTATATTATTGACAGGAATACTAACAAATTAATTCTTCCAGGTGGAGGAATTGAGAAAGGTGAATCTCCTAGATTAGCAGCTATAAGAGAATTAAAAGAAGAATTAATAGGAGATGCAAGTATGTCTAATAAAAAGTTTATGGAATTAACAGGAATTGATTTAAGAAATGTAAAAAAAGTTGATGAAGTTTTAGCTGTTCCTGGAGAAAATCAAGTTGTATTTCAAGTTAGAATAAATAAATTAAAATTAAATAATCTTAAACTTCAATCCAAAGAAGCTAAAGGTTTAGTTCAAATTAATTCAAATAAAGTTCCTAAGAATTTAAATGATTTTTTAATTGGTAAAAGAGCAGGTATATTTAATAGAAAATCAATTAGATCTGCTGACTTGGTTGTAAATGCAAGAGCAGATAGAGTTGTTAAAATTGATAAGACTTTGAAAAGTTTATCTCCTAAAGAAAAAAAGATAATGGGAGATTTAGCAAAAGCATGGGCTAAAGATACTTTTGGAAAAGGTTTTGCTAAAAAGAAAGGAATAAAACTTAATGATTTAATTAAAGATTATTTATTAGCAAGTAAAGGTGAAGGATTAAAATCAGCTTATATTAATCCTATCGAACAAACTTTTACTAGAAAAGGTAGTCAAGTATTTCTAAAGAAAAGAGTACCTGCAGGAGCTAAGAGAAGTTTATTTGAAAAAATATCTAAGAAAAAGCCAGGTACTTTTAAGAAGTTTCAACAAGTTCCTCAAATTGCTTTGAACATTCCTTCAAGATATAACGTGCCCTCTAAATCTGCTAAAGAATTTGGTAAGTTTAAAGGAGAACAATTTTTTGTTAGAGGATCACCTGGCTTTGTTGAATCCACAAAAGGAGGAGAAGCAAGAACGGGGGATGAATTTAAAGTTTTATCTAAATTCTTTCAAAGAGGAGAAAAGTTTTACTTCTTTCAACCACCAAGAACTCCTGGAGGAGAGGGATTTTTAGCACTTAATTATTTAGGAGTTGGTGGAAAAGAAAGTCCTAAATATGGTTTTACAGTATTTGGTAAAACTCCTGTTATACAAATTCTAAAAGCGAGAGTTGGTAAAGAGGTTGTATTAACTAAAAAAGCTCTTGCAGGTAAAGAATTAGAAGTGGGAGCACCTACTGGAAGCGTTTTTAAAGTTGTTACAGAATTAAAACCAACTAGAATTGCAGGTAAGAAAACAAGACAACAAATAATTAAATCTGTTAAAATTAAACCAGGAGAATTATCACAAAAAGAAATAGAAGCTAATTTAAATCTTTTAGCAGACAAACCTAAAGAACTTTTAAAATTTAGAAAGCAAGTTAAGAAACAAACAGGAATAGATTATGAGATAGGTTTTCAACCAAAAGAAATTGGAGATGTTGCTGCTTCTGCTATTCCTAGTTTATTTGAATCAAGAATAAAACCATCAACACCTTCAAGTTTTGAATCTAAAATTGCTATTCCTCCTAGTAAACCTTTTGGTGGAAGTAAATCAAAATTAAAAACTACTCCTTCAAAATTAGGGGGAACTCCATCTAAATTAAAACCCGTGCCCTCTCTTTTAACAGGAAAACCAATTAAGCCAAGCAAACCTCCAAAAATACCCCCTAGTAAATCTCCATTTGTACCAAGTAAAGCTCCATTTATACCAGGTAAAGAAACAAGAAAACCAAGTAAAGCTCCAAAAGTTCCTCCTGCTTTTTTAAAATTATTTAGATCATCAGGAAAAGAAGGTAAAAGAAAACTTGCAAAATTAGCTTTAAAGAAAGGTTGGATTGCAGAAGTTAAACCATTAAGAATTAAGAAGGGTGGAAAGAAACCTAAACAAAAACCTTTCAGAAGAATTAATCAAGTACCAACAAGTAAAAAGAGAGCAAGAGATGCTTTATTTTGGACACTTGATCAATCTCTAGCAACAACAGGAAGATTAAAACAAACAAATAAAAAAGCAGGTAAATTAAAAATAAAAATACCTTTAAATTATGCAGCAAGAACTAGAAGTAAATTTAGGAATTTTAAAATTGTTAAAGGTAAAAGGATTGTAACACCAAATAAATGGATTGAAAGAAAAGGAAAAGCAAGATTAGATACATTAAGAGAAAGACAAAAGATTACTTCTTTATCTTTAATTGCACAGAAAAGAAAACAAGCAAATCAATTTAAACCAATAAAAATAAAAAGGATAAAACCAAATAAATTAGATAGTAAAAAGAAAAAATTTAAATTTTAAATGAACACAAAAATAATTATGATTTGGTGGCTTAGATTATTACTTGCTTATATGATATTTTTTGAAATTTATAATTTTGTTGTGTATAAAAATTATACATATCTTGCAATAAGAATCTTTGTTGATATATTGTTTGCTATACCTCTTATTTATTTTGCATTTCCTAAGAAAAAGAAATAAAAATTAAACCTTCTAGTTAAATTTGTGTTTTAATTCTCTAAATAAAGGACAACACCTTTACGAAGAATATTAATCCTTCCCTCCGTTTAGTAATTTATGGACAGCAGACTTGCTAACAGCTTTACGATTGTTATTTTTATCCCAGTAGAACACAGAATCAGCTATCTCTCTTATACTCATTCCACTTTTCTTTAGATCTAAAACTTCTTGAATAGTTTTTTTAGATAAAGACTTTCTCCCCCAAACATTTCCTTTATATGATTTAGTTTTCTTTCCAGTCTTTTTTACAACTGCAAGTTTAACTCTTGCACCTTTATCTTTAATTTCATCTTCAGCCATCTTACCAATAATCTTAATCATCAATTCCCAGTTAAGTTTCATCTGTTCTTTTACATGAGAGTAATAAGGTTCGGGTATTCCTGCAATCTTTTCAGAACTCTCCCATAACATATTAACCCATTCTTCTTGAACAGAATAAACTTTGATGTTATGAATCTTATACATTCTTAACATAAAGTTTGCAAAGTCTTTTTTATTTCTAAAGCTTCTATCATACTTCCAAACAATTATACAAGCATCTTCTTTTATTGCTAAAGCCTGTGCCTCAAATATTAATTTCTGCTTTGATTTACCTGCACTTGCAACCTCTCCAAATATCTTTATAACTTCCAAATCTTTTTTCTTTGCAAACTCTAAGCAATCTTTCTCTTGAAGTTTATAGTCTTGGCTTGAAGTTGAAACTCTATTTACAAGTATAGCTTTTTTCATCCTAAATATCCTCTTGCTTTTTTTATTGTGATTTTAGGTTTGATTGGTTTTTTAGATGGGATTATGTTTTCATCCAAAACTAAAACTAAGGAATAACCACAACTCAAACATCTCAAAAACATTTCTTTTCCCATTACCCAAAGTAATTCATGTCTTGCTCTTTTACAAGTTGCACAATAGATATAATCCATATTATCTATATTTTTTATTGTAACCATTTTAATTAATATAATAGAGGGACTTACACCCTCTTGTTTTTTAAATTGTCTAGAGATCTTGTGTTTCTTGTTCGGCTTGTATCTAAAATTTTCGAGGCGTTTAATCTCATGTTGAAACCCTCCATCGACATTCCCGATTCCGTTATATTCTTGATTTTTTCAGCAAAATAGTTTGCTATCATATTTGTTACTGGTTTTTCTTTTGGGAACTTCTCATTTACATCTTCTATATGTGAGTCTAACATTTGTTCTGCTGCAGTCTTAACGCTTCCTAAAAATCTAACACTAAAGTCTGGGCGACCTGCTTCTTCAGCGTGTAAGAAAGTTGTTCTGATAGGATCTTCATTTTCAAAGGTTGCTCTCTCCAAAAATTTATGTTGGTTATGGCTATTAGTATCTAGCTCTCTTATAGCATCCATCTCTCTTGAGGTTTGAGTTTGACTATCTATATTATCCTCACTTCTTTCATCCTCCATCTCTTTCATAGCATCATCAATCTCTGCCTGTGTTGGCTCTCTTGTATTATCTTCTGTCATTTCATTTTTTAACCTCCTTCTCTTCTGTATTATCAACACTTCCCTTTCTAGTTATACTATATAAATTCGCGTCGTCGTTTTCACTATTTAATCGTATTTGTCGAAGGTGAGTCTGTATTGTACGGCGATTTACACCAAATAATAAGGCAATATGTTGAGTAGATACCTCATCTTTGACTAAATCATAGTTCTCTAAGACTTTTTGCATAATAATCTTAGTTTGTTCTTGGTTTAACATTTGTTTTTTAGCCCCATGTAACGATTCATCTAGAGATTTCTTCTTTAATCTATCATAAGCCTCTTCAAAATCTGTATGGAAGTCTGTAAAGTGTCCATTGAAGTCAGGAGGCACATTAAATCTACCAAAATTCCGTTTTCCAATCTCATAAATCTTAGCTTTCTTTCGCTTACCATAATAATAGAAGTTCCCTCTATCTAAATTCTCATCAGGTTTTACAATTATTAAAAATAAAGAATTATAAATAGCCATAGCCCGAGATAAATCAAAAAAATTTGGGATGCACAGAATCAAAATAAGTCTTTTGATTCCCATGACGTCGATTACTTTTGCTAGTTGAATATTTGCTTTAGCATTTCCTTCTCTTGAGTTAAAAGTTAAGACAGCTTCATCAACAATCAAACAATCTCCATCTTTTGCCTTATCTATTTTTTCAATTAAGTCCTGCATTCCTGATGCGAAATTATCAATCGTTGCATCAGGATTAAAAATATATAAAAGTGTTTTTGCAAGTGT
>SDBT01011799.1_pt1 | contig 14038 bp, 1 predicted proteins | sample 2277101 | NCBI WGS metagenome assembly SDBT01 (sample SAMN10404973, study PRJNA504765) | marine sediment metagenome | isolation source: marine sediment core GS10_PC15, 103 cmbsf | place: Arctic Ocean: Southern Knipovich Ridge | collected 2010 | reverse complement strand
GTTGCGTCTGCCGCTCCGTCTGACGTCTTCCCATTGCCATGCGATCATCCTCCCTGATGACTTGAAAGCAGCATAACCACCTCGCGGGGATCCTTCAAGCCGCACGACTTTCACCACGGGCTGTTAGGTTGTCCAACGCTACTTTCACCACGAAGATGTCCGTTATGCGGCTATCTAGAAATGTTCAATGAATACTGCTCCCGGTAGTAACTTGGACCTGTTCTCGGGGAGCGGGCCAGAGAGAGTGGTCAAAACTCATAAGTCTTTGTCACACACGTAGGGCAGAGTTCTCGGCAGGGACAGGTGTTTCACTGTCAGGATATCTCCTGAATCGGCTCCAGCGTCACCGGCCAGGGATCCTCGTCACCAGGCTTGTATATCCAGTTAAGGTCATCCACGGCGGCGTTCTGGCTGGTGAGCTGGTCGAAGGCGTCAGTATCGCCCATCCACAAAACCGAACCGTCATCTTCGCCGAGATCGTCGATCTGCTTTAACATAACGGTCCCGAAGGCTGGGGCTGCAAGGATAACATCCGACCCAGCCGGAGTGTCGCCTTCGCCGCGTCTATTGCCGATCTGAACCCTGTGCAGTGTTGCCCCAGCATTTGCGACCTCCGCAGTAGAAACAACCCCGTCATCCAAGGCATCGGCTGTCAAACCAACCAGTATCTGAGTGTCCGTCACATAGTTTGCCCGTAGATAATCCACACTATCTGATGCGATCAATACAAACCCGCTTATGTCACCATCAAGGCAGATCCTGCCGACCGTACCAGTCAGCTGCCATGTCGCATCGGTGACGTCGCCACGGACGCGAGCGTTGGTCAGAACGTCATCACCATCGAGTTCGTTGCCCGCGAGAATGAGATCTGCGAGCATATTGCCTTTGATATTCAACTTCGTAATTGAATTGGCCCCGATGGATACAGCCGCAACTGACTCACCCTGGAAGCTGCCGATATTAGCAAGGCCGGTCATCGTCATGTCCTGGACATCGCCGAATCGCATGGATTTTATTTCTGTCTGCAGGGCATCGGGCGTCTGCAACGTCAATCCATTCACCTGACCACTGACACGTATGGTGCCTATGTCTCCATCAATCGCCCACAGCCCGGCCAAATCGCCCGTAACAGAGGTGGAATTCAGATTTCCACCGACGTCCAGGCTGCTGCCGGCAAGCATGTCTCCTCCATCTCTGGAGTTGATTCTCAGCGTCTTGAAATCCCCGTTCACTGTTATGTCAGCGCCGATGTCACCGTTGCTAACCCTTAGCATATTAATTGAATCCGCCGTCACAACACCCAGCAAACTACCATTCATAACATGGAGTTGCCCGATATTGTAGATGCCACGGTACAACTGGAACTCATTGATACTTCCGGCTGCTCGAATAGTACCATTGAACCCACCGTTGAACGTAGCGGCGGAGATGCAGGGGGATTCGATCAGGCCTGAACTGGCCGCACCGGTTCGCAGTCTGCGAATTCGGTCACCAGCCTCGATATTGCCGGTCAACGCGCCCCCAACACCATCAGCCGCCAGGATAGTTACGTTGTATAACTGTTCGTTTGTACCAACACTGCCGGACAGGTCACCGCCAATAATCTGAACTGTTCGCCAGTTGCGGAAAATGAACGCCTCGCCGGACAGATCGCCGTACACGCGTAAGGCCACCATCTGTCCGAGCCCCTGCAGACGACCCGACAACTCGCCAAGTTTTATACTCCTGATGTCACCATCAACTTCCAGCGAACCGCTGAGATCGCCACCGACTTGGGCCGAATTCATCTTGCCGCCCACCTGAACCACGCTGTCAATGGCTGTATCAACGATCAGTGTCAGCAGGTCACCGGTGACAGTGAGACTGCCGGTTATCACGCCGGTTCCCGCGTTGTTCCGAACGTAGAGGCGATTGACACTGCCGCCTATCTGGACATCACCGGCGAGTGGACCGTCGATTTGCATATCTGCCAGGTTGCCATCGACCGTCAGATTGCCAGCCAGCCCATCATCCCCACCATTATTCAAGTCCAATTTTCCGACGTTGCCGCCGACGTCAATGTCGCCGGCCACAGCCCCATCCACAATCAGTTTCGTCAAACCGCCCGTCAGCGTAACGTTGCCGTTAAGATCGCCATCGACGTCCAATGTACCAATCGCCTCTCCGCTGACAGCGGCGTCCATTTGTCCCCCGATCTGAATGGTGGTCGCCTCGCCAATAGTAAGGTCGTCCACGTCGCCATCGGTATCCTGCCATGCGCCGGTTCGCAGGGAGCGAATTGCCGAGGCCGTCTCAATGTCGGCGTTAGTCACGTTGCCAAGTGTAATCAGGCTGGCAATTGTCGATTGACCGATCGAAATACTGTTCTGCACATCGGCATCCAGATTGCCCAGCACCAGGGTGCCCAGCCCCCCGGCAATACCTATATCCCCGGTGAGCAGCACGCCATCGGCAAGGATCTTTCCAACGGTGCTGTCAGCCGTTAGTCCGGCCAATTCGCCCGGCAGGTCACCAGTGGTCTTGGTAATGCGAACGGTGCTGCTTGCGGTCGTGTCATGGAGTTCGATAATGCCCTGGTCGTTGACCATGCCCCAGCCCGGCCCGGACAAGCGAAGCTCCAGCAGGCCATCGTTCTGGGGAAGCTCAAGCACGACATTATTCCTGCCCGTCAACTGCCCGAAGTAAGGACTGACTGCCTGAGTATCGTTTGAGACGGCTGTATTGTTGTTTTCATTGACCTCCTCAAACGCCTCAGCCATATCTACCTTGGCGATGAGGTAATAGTCGTCAAAATCCATCGCAACAGGCAGGTTCAAAGAGACGCTGACAACACAGTTTTCGTCCTGCCGCAGATTGAGGCGCTGTTCGGTCACGCCGAGATAAACGTCTGTCTCCGAATCGAGAGTCTGGTCTAACGAAGCGTATACCGTAACGTCTACACGATCATTAAAATCAACATTACTTAGATTGGTAACGTTCACAGTGACTTGGACGGACTCGCCGGGCACCAGTACGATGGGCAGGTAGAGGTTCTGCCACTGGGCCTTCAGGTCATGGTGAGTGAAGAGGAACACTGACATATTGCCTTCGAAATTCTCGATCGACGTATACGTGAATGTTCCGAAATTCGTCTCAATCTGAATACTATCGCCGACCGTGGACCATGTATTGATCGTAGTATAGGCATTCAGACTTATGTGATCATCACCGTCGCCGCCATCTAGTGAGCCAGAAACTACTTTGCCGTCTGCGAAGATGAAGTGATCGGTTTCGCTGCCGCCGACGAGTGTGCCGAAGTTCGTAAACGTTACGTCGTTGACCTGCCCACTATCGTCATCGGTGATATTCCAAACATTATCGGTATCGGCCCCAATCAGCGTGTTGTCGAATTCGTCGTCGCCAATCAAGGTAGTCACGTTGCTGAAGCTTCCGGTCAGCCCGATAACATCACCGTCACCGAGGTTCACTGTCAAATCGGCGCCGAAGCTGCTGAAATCAGTGGTGTTGACACCGGAACCGCCGTCAAGTGCCCCGGTTAACTGCCCGCCGGGCGCAAACGTAAACGCGTCGTCGCCATCGCCGGCCTGGAGGTTGTCAAAGCCGTTGAAGTCGTAGGTACCATCGAGATCGAAAGTGTTCTCTTCCGTGATGCTCCACGTTCCGCCGGACGCCGGGCCTGTCACTTGGTTTCCTGTCGCCTGACCGGCGGTGAACTGCTCAAAACTTGTGAACCCGCCGCCGATTCCGGTAGCAGTGCTGGCCTCCATGTCCACTGAAACCGCGGTCTGATATGCGGAATAGTCAAGCGTATCGGTTCCGGCCTGGCCGTCAACGGCGCCGGTGAGTGTCGCCTTGTCGTCGAACACCAAACTGTCGTCACCCTGCGAGGCGGTAAGGTCCTCAACAGAAGTGAAGCTACCCACGCCGGTAATAGTCCCAGCGTCATTGCCGGTAAGTTGTATTTCCCGCCCTGTTGTATGTGCAGCCAGCGAGAGTGAATCGTCGCCGTCACCACCTGCAATCTGGTCGATGCTGTCAGTGCCGGCTGAGAGCACGAAACTGTCGGCCTCGCTGCCACCGACAAGCTGCTCGAAACCGTGGAACGAGAATGCGGCAGCGGTGCCGATGTTTCCGCCCAGATCTTCGGTGAGATTCCAGGTCGCTTCGACGTCCAGCCCGGTGAGCTGATCGTCGTTTGCCGCCGAGGCCGTGAACTCCTCGATGCTGGTAAAGCCGCCTGTGCTCGTCGCCGAGCCGGCTTGGCGGTTAACCGCAACGGCCGAGGACCGCGATCCGTAATTCACGTGGTCTGACCCATCGCCACCTGTCAGCGTCCCGGACAGCGAACCCGCGGCAGGCATTACGAACGTGTCGTCGCTTGAACCACCGGTCAGCGACTCAATACCCGTGAAGGTGTAATTATTCGACGCGGTCGCCATGCTGCCGCCGTTGGCGCCGGAAACGGTCCAGGTGGTATCAGCATTATGTCCGACCAGCCCGTCCGATCCGGATCCGCCTATGAATTCGTCGATGTCGGCGAAATCATTCAAACCCGTGGCGGTTGAATCGGCCAGGTTTATCGTGACCACTGACGTATACGCTGAGTAGTCCAGTGTATTGTCGCCGGCTGCGCCGCTAACCCGGCCGGATACCGAAGCGCCGTCTGCGAAGTCAAATGAATCGTCGCCGGTGCCACCGGTCAGGTTGTCGAACCGCTGGAAGGTCGCATCACCACTGTTTATCTGCCCAGCGCCTGCAGACTGTATATCCCATGTATTGGTCTGCCCATCCCATGCCGTCAGCGTATCGACGCCGCTGCCGGCGGCGAAATCATCCACGTTCGAGAATGTTCCGCCGATACCAGTTGCTGTCTGGTTCTCAAGGTCCACAGACGCTGCCGTTGTGTAGTTCCATAACGACACAGTGTTGTTATCACTCGTGCCGTCAAGGCTGCCGTCTATCTCGGCTGTGTCTGCGAAGTAGAACGTATCTTCCGAGGTGCCGCCAGTGAGGTTCTCGACGCTGCGAATGTCGATCTCGTAGTCAGAAACACTGACCAAGGTGGCCACGCTGGCTGTCGCGTCATAGTAAACGTCATTGTTGTCGTAAACGTACCAGGTTCGAGCAGCGTTTTCTCCGATGAGCGTATCCGTCGCAGCCGAGGCAGTTACCTGCTCAAAGCCGCCGAACTGATCGATTGGAGTCATGGCGTCCGTCTGCAGGTTGATCTCAATCGCCGTGGTGTAAGCGGACAGGTCCAATACATCCTGTCCCGAGCCGCCCTGCAAGGATGTCAGTGTAGCTGCATCACTAAAAGTGACGGAGTTGGCAGCATCGCCGGTAGCGACATTCTCGATATTGGAAAAAGCCAGGCGCAGCGGATCGAGAGTCGCCGTCATGCGGAGGTATCCAGCATTGGCCGATGTTATACTCCATGTCTGGTCGAGGCTGTATCCACTGAAATCCAGTGTGTCATCGCCGGCCGCTCCATCAATGGGACCATGGACATAATCCAGATCCTCAAAACTGAAATCATCTTCAGCCGTTCCACCGGTGAGCTGTTGGAAGTCGTAGAATCTAAACGTGGTAGTCCCATCATCAATCGTACCGTCGTCGATGCCGTCTATTGCCCAGGTATTGTTCACATTGCTGGCGGCAATGTGATTCTGCAGCGATTGGCCGCCGAGGAACTGCTCGACGTTGGCGAAACTGTCGGTGCCGCTGGCTTGGAGAGTCTGGAGGTTAACGGAAACGGACGAAGCTGCATTCCAAAGGCTGTAATCGAACTTGTCAGTGCCGCTGCCTGCGTCAATTGTTCCGTCAAGGCCAGCCCCGTCCGTGAATACAAGAAGATCGTTGCCCGCACCCGTGGTAATGTTCTCAACCTTGTCGAAGGCCGTTGTGCCGGTTGTTCTGCTCAATCGTCCGCCGTTGTCAAAGTCGATATTGATCGTGCGTGCTGTGGTGACGGACGAGTAAACGATCGTGTCATTGCCAGCGCCGGCGTCGATCTCTCCAGTAAGTTCGGCCGTGTTTCCCTGGAACGTCAGTGTATCGGCGGCCGAGCCGCTGGACAGTGATTCGATCTGGGAGAAAGTAACCGTGTTTCCATTGAAAGCTACCTGGCCCTGATCGGCGCCGGTGATCTGAGTCGTCACTGCAACTTCCAAATCTGAAAGGTGTATCTGGTCCGTACCCCCTCCGCCGACAAGCGTCCCAGTCAAGTCGCCATCCGTGTCAAAGACAAACTGATCCTCATCACTACCCCCGGTGGCGCTGTCGAAATCTTCAAACTGGATAGTCGTGCCGGCATTCATCGTCCCAGCGTTTTCGCTGGTGAACTGCCACGTATTAGCCATGCTTGGCCCGACGATGCTGTCGCTGCTGCTGGTTCCGGGGATCAAGTGCTCTATGTTTAGTATTCCGCCATCGATATCGGTAGCTGCAGCCTCGCTGGCATTCAACAAATCGATCTCCACGGGATCGTCGTAGGTATCTTCGCCCCACCCGTAAATCAGAGCGTCGCTGCCTCCCTTCCCATCAACAAAACCGTCCATCGATCCACCGGGATAGACAATGAACAGTTCGCGCTGTGGAGAGCCCTCGATGTTCTGCAGGTTCTGAAAAGTGACTGTTCCGTTCTCGTCTGTTCTGGAACCCTGATTCTGACCAGTAATCTTCCAGATGACGTCGAATGCTGTCTCGTCCAGCCTGTCGTCATCCACTGCCAGATCTATCGCCGCAAGAGGTGGGGTGATCATTTCATAATCTCCGATCTCGGAGCCATAGACCCTGACAACCGGGGAGCCGCTTATCGTGTCATTACGGTCCTTGGCATCAATCGAACCTAGTATGCCGCCACCAGTTCCCGATGGAGCATGAAGAAATCCAGCTTCGTAAGTACCTGTGGGATAGATGTAGAATGTATCTTCGATCATCCCCCCAGTATGGTTTTCTACCTCTGTGAAGGCAGTGTTTTCGTTTACGCCTCCCTGGTTGAACCCCGTAAAATCCCATATGTTGCGTTTGTAAACGTCAACCAGTTCATAATCACTTAGCTCTATGCGGTCCTGGCCGCCATTACCGTCAAGGAGACCGACGATATACATATCGTTGGACATGACCAGATAATCCCGGGCCGAACCACCATAGATGTTTTCAATGCTTGTTACGTTCGGATTCGCGCCGGCAAGATACAACCTGCCGGCGTTGATCTCGCTGACTTGGAATCGGTTCGATGTAGTGTATGCACTAAGATCAATCACATCGCCGCCGACTTGCTCTGCATAGGTGGCATCGTCGGCATTCTCTGCCCCGCTGCCGGCGTCAATCAGATCAGAAACATACGCGCCATCCTGGAGGATGAACTGATCGCGTGCCGATCGGCCGACGAGTTGCTCGAAAGACTGGAAGTCGACCAATGAATCATAATTGCCCTCGTTGTATCCGGTGATCGTCCAGACATTCTCCTCATCGCGAGCGTAAAGCGTGTCCGAATCGCTGCCGCCGATAGCTAACTCGGGGACAAAATCCATCGTCGCACTATCGCCGGCAGTGTTATCAAGCCGTTGAGCGGTCACGTCAAACGTCAGCGGTGAGCTTGTTGCGGAGAAATCGACGACATCGGCTGATCCGGACGCGTCGTACAACGTGTCATCGCCGAAACCGTCTCCGAAAACGAAGATATCGTCGCCGGAACCTCCAAGGAGGGTATCGTTGCCTATTCCTCCTTCGATCCGGTCGTTACCAGCTCCACCCTCGATTCGGTCGTTGCCGGCCCCGCCCGTCAACACATCGGCCTGACCGCCGCCGTAGATTTGGTCGTTGCCATCGCCCCCGTAGATCGTTGCTGATCCGCTTCCGCTGTACCGTATAACGTCATTGCCTTCGCCGCCGTTAATGATAGCGTCAGCCTGCACGGAAGCGCCGATGACGATAATGTCGTCACCAGCACCGGCATTGATCAACAGTACGTCCGTGCCGGGTATATAGGAGATCGTTTCCGTGGAGCCGCCAATCGTTACCGAGAGAGTAGTACCCGAGGCCGAGACGCCAACAGTCTCACTGCCGTCAGTGGTGTTTCCATAAAGGCGATCGGTAGCGAATTCGCCGACGTTCAGCACGATCTGATTGTCGGTGGCGGGCTTGACCAGGGCCTCTTCTCGCGGTGCCGTATACGTATCCTGATATACCGTCACCGAAGCGATCGTACCGTCGAATGTTTTGCTGAACGGGCTGAATCCGATCTTCAGATACCATCTGACTTGCGCGGTCACAAGTATGCTGATATCGAATAGTTTGCGAGGGTCCTGAATATTATCCCACAGCTCGGTCATGCGAAGCTTGCCGTCGTTATCGGGATCCGCAAGGTCCAGGTCCATATTGCCGTAGATTCCGCCGGATACACCGCCGCTGGCAATGCCGAGGTTAAGTTCCGCAGCCGCCGTAAAGCTCAGCGCGAAGGTGACCTCTGGAACATCCGCCCCGGTTCCATCGGCGTTGGCGCGGTCGGAGACGTAGAAGCCATCAAGCAGGTAACTCCAGTTGTCGGTTTCTCTGGCCCGCCTCAGACCATAAGTATCGTATCCAAAGCCCAGATGCAGAGTCGCCGATGCCGAGCCACTGACACGCATGCCTAACGGCCCGTAAACCGGGAAGAACTGCGAGTAGTTCGCCGCGATCTCCAGATTGGGGATCGAAAAGGTCATCAGCGTCGCGTCATTACCCATCAGCAGGTTGAAAATGGTCGAAGGCTGAAGGATGTTGAGTGTGAACGAACTGTTGCCCGAGTTTGCTTGTGCCAGGAAATTCTTAGTGCTTGCGTCCGCACTTGAAGAATTCAGATTCGACTCGAAGTCTGGCGTCGATGTCGGAGTGATCGTACCGCCTTGACTCGTGCCGGAGTTGCCGCTGACGCTGAACGAGCCCATGTCCAGCCAGAAGTCGCCGGTCGGCACGGAGGTGATCGTCTCGGCCATGTCAGCTACCCAGATTATCGCGTCGACGAAATCCACGTAGTTGCCGTAGCCAAAGGCGCTGGCAACGTCCAGGACCGTCATATTGACGATGGGCAGTTCCTGCTGGAGGAAATCCAGCACCGGACGGATCGGATCGACAATCTCATCGACCTGTTCGAACACCGGCCGGAGGAAGCCGTTCACAAAAGTGCCCAGGTTCAGCTCGACGGACGTGAAATCGACCGTCAGCGGGACGGTCTGACTGGCCTGGCCGAGAGTCTTGTTATACGACCAGTCCAGGCTGGCAACAGTACGGAAGCGGGGGAACACATCACTGCCTGCAACACTTAGTGCAAGACGCAGATCAGCCTGCAATCCGCCCGTGAACCCAGCCGTAATCAGATCGCCAACATCGTTGCTGCGTATCTCCGCAAGCGTAATCTTCCCGTCATCGGACGGATCGACAAGATCCACTGAGAAGACACCGGAGATAATATCCCTCGCGCGGTCGATGCTCGTTCCGTCGTCGTCCATGGACGTCACATCAACGTCCAGGAAGAACATCTCACCGTGGAGGTCCTCGGGCATGGTCACGCCCAGACTGAGCGACAGCTCAGGCTCCCACGAACTGATCACATAGAAGCCCTGCGTAACATCGATGCCGAAACCAAAGTACCAATCCCACCCCAGCGAGATATTCAATTGCCCGTCGAGGTCCAAGGGAAGGATATCGATCCCTCCGAAATCGATATCGATATCCAGCAGGGTGTCGCCCATCTCCAGGCGGTACTCGATGTACTGATAATCCTGCGTATCTATATCCATGACGACGTCATCGATGTTGACCGATCCATCGTCAGTGCTGTCTTTCAGTATTGTCCCGAAGGCGCCATAAAGCGCCTGTTGCAACAATTCGATCGGGGGCTGTCCGTCAAGGGCCCGGTTGAGCGTCGTGCGCACTTCGCCAAGCAGGGCGTCGCCCAGAGTCTGCACGAAGTCCACAGCATTGACGAGCTGATCGCCAACCAACGGCAGATCAGCGTAGCTGATAAGCGATTCGAGCGATTCGGTGGCCATATCGAACTGGCCCTGCAGGCCGTCGAGGACCGCCGCCGGGTCACTGAGAACCTGAATGATATTCACGCCGCTGAAGAGACTGTTGAGATCCGGAGCGCTGATAGTCACCGAACTCGGCTCTGACAGGAACATGTCCTGGAGATCAGGAATGGTAATCAGGATTTCATTGTTGCCTTCTCCGCCCAGTGGCACCGAATCGCTGGGGAAGTAAACAGGCAACGCCATGCCCGCCGCAGCAGTAACTACCTGGGTAAGATCGTCCAGTATCGGCTCACCGGCATCGCTGAAGTAGTGCTTGCCGTCACCGTCACCGTCATTGAGCGTGATAGCGTAGGTCGCATAGTCAACGGTCCCTGCGTCACCGTCCTCGTCGACCACCGCCCAGCCGTCCTTGACGGCAATGCTCAACGACCCGAAGCTGAAGCTAAAGTCTATCCCAGTCGCCGCTGCTCGAATACCAAGGCTCAGGGCGGAATCGTCGTAGATGAACGCACTGGGACTGTCCGGATCGCTCAGGTCCAGACCTAATGCGAGCGAAATGCCCGCCTGCCCGGTAATACTGACCTGAGACGTGCCGTTGGCGTCGATAAGATGGGTCAGGGCGTCGAAAGCGCCCGTATCGCCATCTGCCAGATCCAGCAGTGAAGACAGATCTAGAGCAAACGGAATAGATTGACTGGCAGAGAGGATGTAATCCAACGTGAATTTGAGATTCGTTCCGTCCAGGTCTAGCGAATAGCCAGAGTGGCCCTGTCCGCCAAAGAAACTGCCCAGATCGCCATTGAGCAATTGCAGCGAACCGTCATCGTCGGCGCTGTTCTCAGCCTGCTCGATTGTCGAGGCCCAACTACTTGCGATATCCAGTACGTCTACGACGCTGCTGTTAATGACTGGCAAATCGTATTCGAGGAAGGACAAGCCATCCACTGTGGAAAGGAACTCAGCACCATTGGAGAGAATCTCAAGTACCTGCGAAATTGTAATATCCTGCAGGTTCGACAGATTTCCAAGATTGCTGAACTGCGGAGTTAGTGTTGTGGGCTCACTGATGTCTTGGATAAGAATCGTTATCTGCGGATCGGCCCCAAGCGACAAGCCACCCAATCCACTGATCTGAACATCGTCAAACACGACCGACCCGCTGCCGACCAAGTCAAGGTCGAGCATTTCGCCCCAACGCTGGTCGGCGGCAAAGTCCTGAAACTCGGAAAACTCAATTCGCCCATCGAGCGAATCCGGATTGATCAGATCGCTTGAAGCGCTGCCGGTGATGCTGGCACTGCCACCCAGTGTAATATCTACGATATTAAACGAACCGGCCGCGTCGATATCCGCCGCCGAGAGCGTGACAGTTGTTCCGATGCTGGTATCATCAATATAAAACTCGAGCAGGCTGGCCTTGGCTGAAAGATCTTCCGGGTATCCCATCAGCGTGTTGGCCGGATCACCGGCTTCAACGTTCACACGAAGAGCCCAATACTCACCGGACGTCACGGTCCGGAAAGCGATCATCCCCGTGCCTTCATACTCCGGGTTGTCGAAGTCGTCCACTTCGACCTCCCGGCCAAGCGTGTTATAATCGACAAGATAGGCCTCGACCTCACCACCCAAACCAGCACTGGAAAGAGCGGGGTTTACGTCATCAACAAGGTCCAGGAGATTGGCATTCGTGCTTGTTGTTCCGGCTATTACAGTTACTTCGTAGTCATCCCAGCCATCGAGATAGATGGTGAACTTCGCATCGCTGCCGAGTCGACCGTTGAGGATGGCGGCTTCCGGATCCTCAGTTGCCGCGTTCTGTCCCGCAGGCAAAACATGGAGAGCCTGATCGGGGGCGAACTGTACGCCAAACGTAAACTGCATCAGCAGCGACCCGTCGATCGAGATGTCTGAACTGGTTGATAATTCCATCCCAGCGACGCCGGCAGAGAAGGTCAGGTCCGAATCAAACGTGGTAAAACCGTACTCGTAATCGAAATCAATAGTCAGTTCCCGGGTGTTGGGATTGACGTGGATTAAGTCTTGTAATCCGGACAGAACAGTCGCGAGATTTGCAAGGCTCCCGAACAAAGGCGTGACAGCGCCCGTATCGCCATTGACCGTCAACACGTTCGAATTAATGCCTTCGGAGATCGCCAGGGGGATATCCAGGATATCTCCGACCTTATCGCTGCCGACAAGGGGAAGATACTGTCGCATCATCTCGGCGTTCTGTACGCCGCCCATATACTGGGCAAGTTGCAGAAGGCCGGTCGTGAGTGCCTGCGGAGAGACAGCCGTGCCCTTAATGAGCTGCCCAAGAGTGGAATTACCAACGACCAACTCGGATGATGAGACAAAATCATCGGTCACCATTGCCAGAACGGGGTCGGCCGTGAACGCCTCGATCGTTACACCCGGCGTGGTCGCCAGTTCAAGAGGCACTTCTATGGTTGCCGTCGAGGCATCAAAGCTCGCCGACACCAATGACGCTCCGCCACTTGTCAGCTCATCAGTATAGATACGGCCACTGCTATTGGGGTCCACCATCGAAACAGCGATTTGGACCCCCTGGCCGGTGATTGTGCCTGTCAGCAGAGAGAACATATCCAGATCTATGTCCAGGGACGTTGACCCTGAGAAACTCATATCCAGCGATAGATCCGCATCCGCAACGAAAAACCCATTCGGCACGCCGAGGGTCTCGTTCAGGTCGACGCCCATCGTCAGGCTGCCGGAGAAGGTCGCATCGACACCTATGCTGAGATTCCCCTCAGTTGAAAAACCCAGAGCGTCGAAATCCCACTGCTCAAACGCAGTCCCTAGATCGTAACTCCAAGCCAGTAACTGCTTCTGCCCCGACAGATCGAAGGTGAACTCCGCAATGCCAGATTCTGCAGTATTGTAAGATGAAACTGTAACTGTCGATAATGCCGAGTTGTCGGCGAGGTATTCCGCCCAGCCGTCAAGCGACCAGGATTCATTGCCATTGAAATATGATCGCGACAGGCCGACGATGTCCTGATCCAGAAGATTCTGGACATTGAAATTCGAACCCATCGCACCGCCGAGCACATCCACCGAATCGCCAAGTGCGCCGCTCGTGTTGAACAGGTCCGTCGTATCCTCTAAGGCCGTCATACCTTCCAGGATAAGCGTCTTCTGTTGGGCGGTCAGCGGGCCCGGATCACCGGGGATATCGCCACTGAGGAGAATGCGAGGCTCAAGGACTTCAAGAGCAGTCCAGCCTTGGGCGTTCGCCAAGGGAGGGTGCTGCCAGCGTCGCTGGTTAGCAGTGCGGTTCCCTCGCAAAGGGGTGCGAGACAACGCACGGATCCATTTCAAGGCTCCTGAGCCCAACAACATGGATCACTCCTTAACAACACAATTCTGACGACAAGCCAACGGGGATCCGATGGGAGATTATCGGGAAACTAATTGTGTGTCTTTTGTTAGAATTGTGTGATTTTGGGATAATTATCAAATTGCAGCCTGGGCCGCAACCTTCTATGAGTACAGACGATCTGCCAACGGCCAATCCTCTACACACAGAACGAAGCTTCGATTCCGTTGCCCGGCCGTTCATCCATCCTTTGCCCCTACAGGTTCCGTCCCAGCCTATCAGCGGGCAGTTTCTTGCGCCGCTCTGCCCGCTTAGGTAGCCTGGCGATAGCATCTCTGCATTTCTTACCTCAGAGTGCACGTGCTATTTGCGCAAATCGTTGACACACCGGGACTTCTGCCGAGACAGAAGATTTCCTTGTGATTCCTTTGTGGTCCGAACGTTACCGTAAGAACGGCCTGCAATCGAGGTGGAACCTAAGGAAGAGGCGTCACTGCTACTCTGGCGCTTGTTCAGGTCAGGGTTGGCGCTCGCAACGTCTAGTACTCTGTAACAGGGTTTGAGCGTGTCCCCAAGAACTGGGCGCGGGTTTAAGGTGGAATCGTCTCCTGGTAGGATGTGGCCGGCAGGCCATGGAAGGAGACGATTCGATGGTAGGGAAGCGAAGGCGTTTCACAGCGGA
>SDBT01011798.1_pt1 | contig 14039 bp, 11 predicted proteins | sample 2277101 | NCBI WGS metagenome assembly SDBT01 (sample SAMN10404973, study PRJNA504765) | marine sediment metagenome | isolation source: marine sediment core GS10_PC15, 103 cmbsf | place: Arctic Ocean: Southern Knipovich Ridge | collected 2010 | reverse complement strand
GTATACCTATGGTTATCGTCGGGGCTGCTTTGATATTGGGGATTGTCCCGAAGAATAACAAAATCTACAAAAAACTGTTCGGCGGAGAAAACGAACCGGCGCCCGAAGCGACGACAGAATAGTATACGCGTAAAAAGAAGCCGAGGTTGAGGAACCTCGGCTTTTTCGCGATTTATACGTAAGATTTACTCCCCGGCTTCCCGGAACTTCTCGAGTTGTTCGATAAAGAACTGGTTGTCCGGGTCAAACGAGAGCGCTTTCTCTTCCCAGACTATGGCAGAAGCATAATCGCCCGCCGCGTAGTGGGCTTCGGCCAACGTGTCCATTATATTGGCGTCTTCCGGGGCCAGTTCGTTGGCGCGTAATGCTATCTCCAGCGCCCGCTCCGGGTAGAGCTTGCGTGAGGCCAATTCCCAGGCCAGCGAGTTATGGGCCTCGGCGTCGTCCGGTTTCTCCTCAACTATACGCTCCATTATGCCCAGCGCGTATTCCATTTCCTTCGCGCCCCCCGAATCGAAATACCGGGCGACTACGTAGGTAGGTTCCCACAGGTCGTAAATACGCGCCAGTTCGCGCACCGGCTCCTCGTGGTCGTCCACCCGGATATCCACCATCCGGTCGAACTTGCCCTGATACCCTCCCTTCTCGCGCACTACCAGGATGCCCGACGACTGCTTGCCCCGGCTGTCGCCGCCGGCTTCGTCGCCGGCGATGAGAGCGTTGACCAATCGCCGCGCCAGCGGGCCGTCGGTCCCCTCGTACGCCTCGGCCATCGCGGTTAACACCTCTTCGCCCACCAGGATGTTGCCCTGTACGCTGTAATGCTCGCCTATCTTGTGCCCGGACCAGTCCAAGGTGGAGGTTCCGGTGAAAGCGACTACGTTGCCGTCCGCGTCAATTATGGCAACCTGGCGGTCTTCGCGGCCCTCGTCTTCAGCCAGCAACTTTTCGAGCGTCTCCTCGGCGGAGAGGCCCTCTTCGAGCAAGACCAGCCCATCGGTGCCATAGCCGATGTTGACCATCGCCTGGGTCGCTATCGCGCCCACTCCGGCCTTGGCCCAGCTAACGTCGTATCCGGCGGCAAGAACCCGCGACGCCACCGCGACACCCCACTCCCCGGTGTCGGGGTCGTAGGCCACGATTGAGAAGGTCGCGGCGTAACGCTCCGGGATGGGCGCGTCCGCCGGGGAAGGGGTAGCCGCACCGAAAAATAGTGCTGTCCCCGCTATAATGGAAATAATATTGGTCCTCGATAACATCGTTCCTCCTCTATGTTCCTGTCAGTTCTTCAATTAGTTCTACGATATCGCGCGGCAGTCGCGCGATAAACCGCATCCGTTTCCGGGTGCGGGGATGATCGAAAGCCAGACTCAGCGCGTGCAGCGCGGGCCGCTCAATCATTTCGCGGTCACCCCCGTAAGTTATATCTCCCAACAGAGGGTAGCCAAGGTATTCGAAGTGTACCCGTATTTGATGGGTACGCCCGGTGTGGATGCGCACCAGCAGCAGGGTTGCATCATCGAAGCGGCGGATAACGCGGTACGTAGTATAAGCCTCTTTGGCAGCAATGGGGCTGACTGCGAAACGCGTCTTGTCGCCCGCCGCCCGGCCGATGGGCGCTGATATCTCGCCCTCATCAAGCGGGAGCAGTCCCCGTACAACGGCGATATAAGTTTTGGCGACGGTTCGAGCCGCGAATTGCCGGACCAGATCGAGGTAGGCGAAATCGGTACGGGCGGCGACCATCACCCCGGAGGTCCCTTTATCGAGGCGGTGTACTATGCCCGGGCGCAGGGGAGCGCCGGTGGGCGCCAGCGGGCCCAGGTGAAGCAGGGCATTGACCAGGGTGTCGGATACGATATAGCCCGCCGGGTGGGTTATCATCCCCGCCGGTTTCTCCACGACTATGATATCGTCGTCGGCGTATTGTGTCGTGAGGGGGATATCCTGTGCCTCTACCGTAACCGGCGGTTCCTCCTCGTAGTTGAAAGAGACGGTATCGCCCGCCTTCAGTCGATACGACGCTTTCCTGGTTGCGCCGTTTACCGTTACCCGGCCATCCTCGATAAGCGTTTGCAGCTTGCTGCGCGACATCTCCTCGAAACGGCCGGAGAGGAAAACGTCCAGGCGGAGTCCGGCTTCATCGGGGGTAATGGTATATTCGAAGTCCATTCAGCGTAATCCTGATACGTAATGTAAAGCCTTACTTTCAGGCCTGGCCACAATAAATATCCGATAATACGAATTCGTATTATAAGATTTAAGGTGGTCGCAGCTAAAGCTACGACCCTACTGCTCGATTATTATAATAGAAAAGCTACAAGAAAAAAAGGCGCAAAAAGCGCCTTTAAGGAAATGTATTAAACTTTTTAAATATCTTTTATCCTGTTAAATATTTCCTCCTTTATCTGCTGGCTTTTCTCCGGAGCCAATCTCACGTTTTGCCCCAGTGCCTTAAAGAGGGTTTCGAGGCGGCGGTTGTAGGTCGTAGGGTCGACCTCTACCCGCTCTAATCTTCGTTCGGTTTCTTTCTGCCGGGTAACCTCCGGCCCGGGCCCGTCGGGGACGGGGAAAACTTTCGGATCCATCTATCCTCCTGGCGTTTTACGACGCAATCACCTCCGCAATGTACGTCCTTAGTATCTATAATATCCGAATGAGCGCTATTATGCAACCGAAAACGGTGATTTTTTGTGAATAGGCGATTCCGCCTACAATAATTACGTAAGGTGAAGCGCCGATAAGTTACACGGGGAGAGGATATTTGTTCGATCGTAAATAGTGAGATTATTGACCCCCCGGAGGCGGTTTTGGGGTTTTATTGCGAGGCTTTTCCCTTGACATGCGCCTGACCACCTGCCATACTGTACTATTATATATCCCTCGTTCGAGGGGTTGAAGTATCTACTAAATTAGGAGAACGATATTATGCGTATACTAGCTATACTTCTCGCGGTTGCAGTATCAGCCTCGGCATATACCGTAGACATTGACACGGATAATCTTCGGATAGAAGAAACCGTGCTTGGTAATCTCGGTAACTTCGATTCTGTCCGGATAGAGGGCGAGGCGACTTTACCGGTCGAACCGGGCAACCCAGCGTTGCCGGGCTATTCGGTTTCGCTGGCATTGCCGCAGGGAACTGTCATCGACGAGGTTAACGTAACCTACGCCGACCCTACGGAACTACCCGGCACGTACAATTTGATGCCGACGCAGAAGCCGCAGCCTATCGGCACTGAACCGGAGTATACCGCGCCGAACGAAACGGTATATTCATCGGCGACTCCATTTCCCGGCGATATCACATATTCGCATACCAGCGGTAACCGTAGCGGTTACCACGTCGGAAACATTGTTTTCGCCCCGGTGCAGTACGTCCCGGCTACGGGAAAAATTACGATATACACCAGTATCAGCTTCGACGTAACCCTGGATACGGCCGAGGGCGAACTGGTATATCCGGAAGTCAGGATGGAGTGGATTGACCAACAACTCCGGCGCGATTTGGAGAAGTCGGTAATCAACCCGGGCGAAATTATTCGCTCCCCGGGGGTAAAGATACTAGACGGGTATAGCGGCTATAAAGACGACGTATACCCTTACCTGATAATTTCGGGTTCTAACGATACCGATGAATTGGATGATCTTATCGAGTGGAAGACGCGCAAGGGAAATAAAACCGAGATTAAAACCGTTAACGATATTAACACCGAATATTCCGGTACGGATACCGAGGAGAAAATACGGAACTGCATAATCGATTATTACACCAATTACGGTACGCAATACGTACTCCTGGTTGGTTCTAACTCGAATATCCCGATGCGTTACTGCTACGATTCCAGTTTTGACGTAATGGAAGGAAACCATCTGGTACCGACCGACAACTATTACGGCTGCCTGGACGGCGATTGGAACGCCGATAACGACGGCTACTGGGGCGAGTATCCCAGCGATAACGTAGATTTCAATTTCGATATATACGTCGGCCGTTTCCAGATTTATAATTCATCGTATACTGCCGATATCATAGATAAGACATTATGCTATGAGGGCTCCGGCCTTTCCAGTTTTACCAACCCCTACGATTACGACGATGAAGCATTACTCGCCGGTGCGTATCTGGATGCGAACACGAATACTGGCATAACGATGGAGTATATCGAGGACAATTACCTGACCGGTTCTTTTTGGACGAATGAAGTCCTAATGGATACTTCTTATGATGGTTCCAACTTTTCGTCCAGTCGTTTCATAAGCGAGATGAACGAGGGCAGGAACTTTATCGCCCACTCCGCGCATTCCGGGATAACCGTGTTAGGGACGAATTCGGGGGGCGTTTATGCATCGGATTTGGAAAATTTAAATAACGCTCCGCGGTTCACCGGGTGTTTGTATTCCCTGGGCTGCTATCAGGGTCATATCGAAACGAGCACCAACTGCGCTGCCCGCTTCGTCAGGAACGACGAAGGCGGAGGCGCCGGTTATGTCGGTAATACCCGCTATGGGTGGTATGGGCCCGGCGATCCGCACGCCTGGTCGGCCAGGTTCCTCGAAGACTATTTCGAGGAAATCGGCGACGGCGTCGCCGGAAGCGCCGAAGCATACGTGGAGCATAAACATCAGAATATCGGGTTAATGAACAATGACTATTGGCGGTATATCTACTACGAACTTTATCTGACCGGAGACCCGGACTTGACATTTAACAATGATACGGTGTCGCCGCTCGATGTAACCTACGCCAACGATATTCCGCAGGGTAGCTATCCATACGAAGTACACATTGGATCATCGAAAGCGAGCATCGAAGGGGCGATGGTTTGCCTGTGGAAGGGCGAAGAGATATACGATTGCGGCTTAACCGACGCAAACGGCGACGTAACTTTCGATATCGACCCCGCCTCACAGGGCACTATGTATCTCACGGTAACCGCCCGTAACTTCGAGACTTTCGAGGCCGACGTCACTGTGACCAACGAGACCGGGATAAACCTGGCATATTTCGAGGGTTCTCAGACGAAGAAGGGCGTTAAGCTGGAATGGGAAGCGGTGAACGACGGTAGCGAGACTTACACGTATAATCTATACCGGCGTGAAAAGTCGGATAGCGCCTCGTTGCGTGAGACTGGTACGGTAGGTTTTACCGCGAAATCGGATACTGCATCATTAAACGACGGTTGGTCCAGAGTTAACGGGCAGCCTATAACCGGCGAAAATCCGTATTCCTATCTGGACGCGGGCGTTTCCGAAGGCCGGTACGAGTATATGCTGGAAGCTATTTCGGATACTAGCGCGAAAAACCTGGGAACGACGAACGTTTTCGTGAACGCGCCTCGCGTTTACGCGCTTTATCAGTCGCGGCCCAACCCGGCGAGGGAAACGGCTACGATAGCATTCAACCTGGCCGAAGCGGGGCATACCACGCTTGAAGTCTTCGACATTACCGGGCGTAAGGTTATGACCCTCGCGGACGAATCTCTGCCGGAGGGCGAACATTCCCGTACCGTATCCGGTATCGCTAGCGGGGTTTACCTGTACCGTCTGCAATCGGGTGACTTCACGGCCACAAAGAAGATGGTAATCAAATAGTTAAGAGAACAATGGTAAAGCCGCGTCGTTTGACGCGGCTTTTTTTATATAATCTATCAGGCCGTTTACCCGGTGGCGATAACATCCCCGGAAATGATTTTCTCGACGCCCGAATCGGTTTCCACCAATAACTCACCCGACGGGCCAATTCCGATAGCAATGCCGCTAACCGAACGCTCGCCGCATTTCACGACTACTCCGCGCCCGATGAAATAGTCGTACTTCGGCCAGAGGTTGTGGATAACTTCGTCATCCCAGGCGGTAAGGGCACGCAGCATATCGTCTACGATTAAATGCGCCAGACGCCCCCTATCCTCAACCGCGATCCCGGAAAGCAGCAGCGACGTCGTATCGTAGTGCTCTGTTTCCGGGAGGTCATGCTTAAGTTGATAGACGTTTATGCCGCAGCCGATATAAAGGTAGCCGGCCTTCTTCACCGAGAGGATACCGGCGCACTTCGCCCCGCCTATATAAAGATCGTTGGGCCATTTCAGCTTAATGTGGCCGCGCAAATCGTTATATTCTTTCTCCAGGGCCGACGCTAATATTAAACCGGCGGCCAGACCGGCTAAGGTCGGAGTGAGCGAAATCGCCTGTTCGTCTATGGCAATCGTAAAGTAGATTCCGAGGCGATTTGAGGATAGCCATTTTCGCCCTTCGCGGCCGCGCCCGGCGGTCTGCTCGTCGGCAAACACCGCTAGCGGGGTTTTAGCGCCGCGCTCGACCAGGCGCGGAGCGATGTCCATCGTGGTGGTTACGGTGGTATGTACGACGATATTAAACGCAACTTCGAGATCGTCCACCTCCAGGGGAGGGGGCCGTACTAATATGAAGCTATCGCCCGTTTCGGCGATTTCGTAACCGAGCCCCGCCATATCCTTGAGCGTCTGCTTCACGTCTTGCGGATTCGCGCCGGATTCGTCAGCTATTTCGTTTAGAGAAAACGGCTCGCCGCGCCGCCGTAAGATAACTCCGAATAAAATATCATTTAGATCCGTTTCCATAATTCGGATTATATACCGGTTCACATTTTTCTTCAAGCAGATTACTCTATCAGAGCGCGATTATCGCGATTCCCTTTAACAATATATATGGTAATAAATCCACATTATATAATCCGGAATATTGTACCCTAATCCGTCAGTTAGTTTCTTATCGAACACTATAATAGATAGTACGTAAGGAGTTATTAAATCGTATAATCGCACCTGATTGGTGAAAACTTATCCAGGTTTTTCGTAGGGCCTGACCTTGCACGTCTGGCCACAATCAGTATTTAATAATACGAATTCGCATTATTCGATTTATGGTGGTCGCACCTGAAGGTACGACCCTACGAGGGTAGTAAATACATTAATAGTGGTTAATCGACGGATTAGGGCGTATTATTTGCTTTAGATGTTGATATTTCTATATTATAATGTATAAAACTGCGAGGGAGTGAGCTGATATGGTAGATAGGCTATGCGAGTATTCCGCGAAATGCCCGTTCTATAACGAGCTTCAAAACGATAGCTCTTTGCAGGTGTTAGCCAGGATATATTGCGAGGCAGGTTTCGAGAAATGCGCGCGTTATATATTGCGAAGCGCAGGAGGAGAAGTTCCTCCGAAATTATGGCCGGACGGCGTAGAGCAGCGCTCGTAGGTGAGTACCGTCAAGATCCCCGGGATATTCGTTTCTATACCGGAAGGCTACTTCCTGTTCGGGAAAACCGTTGCCAGGGGTATAGATATACGGTATACTTACATAAAATCGCTAACCCGATACCGGAACTCTATACCTTATGAACGATACGCCCCCGCCGAAAGATAGAACGATATATGCCTGGTTAATTGTCATCGGCGCCATTGCGTTGTCGTTAAGGCTTATCTATCTTTTGATGGACGCCGAAACCCTGGTCACCTTCCTCCCCGACGACCCCTTCTACTATTTCCAGTTAGCCTCCAACTTTATTTCGGGAAAAGGCTCCTCCGTAGACGGGGTACATCTTACCAACGGATATCACCCCTTATGGATGCTGGTTATATCGCCCTTCTTCCTGCTGAAAAGTATCGACCCTATTATACCCGTAAAAATAGTACTTGCGTTTTCTGCGCTGTTGTCGCTCGCGGTCGCGTTTACCGTTTTTAAAATATTGGAGACCCTGACCGAAAATCGATTGATCGCCCTTCTCGGTTTTATCGTTTATCTATTCGCCCGCGGCATAATGTTCTCGGATATGCTGGCGGAACCATCGGTTTTGAGTAATCTACTAATCGCGCTTTGTCTTCTCGTCGTAGCCCGAGTTGCACTGTCGGGGCAATTTACGTATAAGGAAGCAATTTACTTCGGGGTTATCTCCGGGTTGGCGATGCTGGCGCGGACCGATAACGCGCTTTTCGTCATGCTTCTCTTCCTGCTAGTACTGTTTTGGTCGGACACGAAGAAGCGGTATCTCCTGCTGGCGATATCAGGAGGAGCTGCGTTCCTGGTCGTCCTGCCGTGGCTAATCTGGAGCTACGCTAGTTTCGGCACTATCGTGCAAACCAGTGCTTATGCAATTCCATATATAAATAAAAACAAGATATTCGGGGATGTCTCAGATCCGATAAAGATTTGGCGAATCGTTTACAATAACGTATCTCTGTCCAAACATATTGAGATGCTGTTCATCTATTCCCCCCTGAAGTACTTATTGGTCTTTATTATCGGGAGCCTTTTCGGCGCTTATATTGAACCGAAGGAAAAACGCACGAGAGGGGCTACTCTGATACTCCTGTCCACGTTTGTCGTCTTCGTTCTGTATTTCCTGCATACCGGGGTTACTTTTTACCTGAGGGATTGGCATTGCGCCGTATTCGCGGTGGTAACGGCGCTTATCCTGGCGTACGCCGTGTATCTTTACGCCCGGAAGCCCTCTATTTTACGAAATGCGATTATAGTCATTGCGGTTCTGTATTTTGCTGTTTTCGCAATAAGGTTCCCGCTCCTCCTGTTGCGGGCGCCGTACGGTTGGCAGAAAGAGATGTACCGGGGGGCGCAATATATCAATGAACACCCCGACGAAAAATTCGCGGTATACGACGGCGGCATCGTGTGCTATTTTAGCGACGGCGCGGCGTTCCCTATAGACGGCAACATCAACCCCGACGCCCATCGCGCAGTCGTCGAACGCCGGGTATACGATTATATGGTGGAAAACGAAGTGGATTACCTGATAGGTTACGGGAGATGGAACGCAGCGCAATACGGGCCGTATTGGCCCTACCCCTTCGATGAGATATTTGAGGAAGTACCTAACGACCTGGATATCCCGGGGGTCGCCTATCAGGGCGAGTACAGCGTTTATCGCTTAAAGAAGTAGAAGGTAACTATAAGCGTGAAAACGGAAAGGGGAGCGCCAAACGCTCCCCTTCTCATTAGTATATTCGGTTATTTGCCTCGTAGAATCTCTGTCGCCGCGGCCAGTCCGGCGCCGGGTTCTATGGGATAGCCCAGGTCGGCCATTCCCATCTCGAGCGCCGCTATCGCCGTAATAATATCGAAACTCTCCGCTGCCCCCATATGGCCGATACGGAATACACGGTTTTGCAGCGGGCCCTGCCCCCCGGCCAGGAGCACCCCGTATTTCCTCGCCAGGTGATCGCGTAGCGCGTCCGGGTCTATCCCGGATTCGTCGCCGGGTTTCACAACGGTCAATACGTCGGCCGGGTTCATCGCGAACACCTGAAACCCGAGTGCGGTAACAGCGGCACGCGTAGCCCTTCCCAGGCGTTCGTGTCGGGCGAAAATCGCTTTGGGCGTCTCCTCGTGCATAATCTTCAGGGCTTTATGGATGGCGAATACGGTGGATATCGCCGGGGTATACGGCGGTTCGAACGTATCATAACCGGCGCGGTAACGGCGCAGGTCGAAGTAGTACCGCGCGCCCTGGTTGTTATTACACACTTCCCAGGCATCGTCGCTAAGGCTTATGAACGATATCCCCGGCGGGGTCATAAAGCTCTTCTGGGAGGCGGTGATGGTTACGTCAACATTCCAGTCGTCCATTTTATATTCGACCGCGCCCAGCCCGGACACGGCGTCGACTACCAGCAAAGCCCCATAGGATTTGAGCAGCCCGCCCAGCTCCTCTATGTCCGACAGAACGCCGGTCGACGTATCTACGAAAGTCGCGAATACGGCTTTAATCGGTTCCCCTTCGGTCTCCTGCAGCCTCTGTTCGACGACACGCGGGTTTACGGCGCGGCCCCACTCTACGTCTATGGTGCGTACCGTCGCCCCGAACGCTTTGCAGATATCGTGCCACCTGTTGCCGAAGAAACCGCAGCGGATAACCAACACGTTATCGCCCGGGCTAACGATGTTGGCGACCGCCGCTTCCATTGACGATGTACCCGAACCGGTAAGAAGAAAGACGTCGCTATCGGTTCCGATAAACGGCTTTATATCCTGTACTACTTCGCCGTATATCTCCTTGTATTTCTTCCCGCGATGGTTTACCAATTCCGTAACTTGTTCCTTAAGGATCTCACTAGGAATTGGAGTCGGCCCCGGGGTAAATAGATATTGTTTCACTTTATATTCTCCCTGCTTTATTGAATTATGGCAGATTATACACTATTCGCCGATTTAGTCAATATGAATTGGAAGCGAAAACACATTTTCAAGGAATTAGTTTTGCTATTGTTTGAACGCCCCGTATATAGTACAATCCCGCTGAAGGATGGGCTTTATCGGATTAATATACGGGCTTGATGTTTTTCTCTTCCGGGTAATCAATCAGTATTTGTCCTGCGATGTGCTGGACTGGTTGGTCTTCTTCGTATCCGATAAGTATTTCTTGTATCTGGTAATATTGGTATCAGCGGTTTATTTGTACAGGAGATACGGCCCGCGTTCGTTGATAGTGGTCCTGGCTGCTTTAACGGTAATCGTGTTGGCGGATAACATCGGGCTGCGCGTACTGCGCCCGATATTCGCGCGGGCCCGGCCCTGTCTTATCCCGGAAGCATCCGCCATTCCGTTGTTGGGCCGCAACACCTCGTACTCGATGCCCAGCCTGCACGCTTCCGGCGCGTTCGGTTTCGCCGCCCTGGTCTGGTTATACTATCGGGGATACGGTTGGGTACTGGCGGCGATTGCTTCGCTAATCGGGTTTTCCCGGGTGTACGGCGGAGTGCATTGGCCTACCGATATTCTGGCCGGTGCGGCGCTGGGTTGCATAGTCGCCGGATTTATCTATGCTATCGTTGAATTAATTTTGTATATAATAAGAAGGATGACCGGAAAAGCGGCGCGTCTCAGGAATGCCCCGATTCGGTAGTCCGGAAACGAGTATATCAATTTTTACGGGAGACGAACGATGTCCAGCTACAACAAAGTAATACTATTAGGGAATCTGGTCGCTGACCCGGAGATAGCGGATTTACCGTCGGGTTCGCGCGTCGCCAATTTACGTATGGCGATAAACGATAAGTATCGCGGGCGTGACGGTGAGATGGTTGAAAATACCGTATTTATCGACGTTAAATTCTTCGGTAAAATCGTCGACGTTTGCGAACAATATCTCAAAAAGGGTGGGGCCGTACTTGTCGACGGCAACCTCCGCCAGGATACGTGGGAAGATAAAAATACCGGCGCCAAACGGAGCAAGATATACGTCTTCGGCCGCACTCTTTCGATGATGGGGGGGGGAAGAGGTCGCGGTGACACCGAGGTCGGCGGCAGCGGCGAGACCGCGAAACCGGACGATGAATCGGTTCCGGACTCAGATGATTTCGGCCCGATTGACGACGGCTTCGACGACTTTTAGCGGGTTAGCGTCGCTATTTAGCAACAAGCGTTATTACATTGATTACGCGATAATTAGTCGGTTAAGTTTCGCCAAAATACTTGACTTATATCGGTAAATATGATAGATAACACGCCTATTCCTCAGTAGCTCAATTGGCAGAGCATTCGGCTGTTAACCGAAGGGTTGTAGGTTCAAGTCCTACCTGAGGAGAAACGCCGCTCCGGTATTTACCGGGGCGGTTTTCTGTTAACCTTTCAATGCCCGTACCAACCGCGCCGCCTGCATATCGTCAACCCCTTGATGCAAAGGCAGGTTGAGCAGCGACGACGCCACCCGCCACGCGCCGCGCAGATACTTCGCGGTGTGGCGGCACAGCTTGTAGTAAGGAAACAGGCCTGACAACGGCCGCGGATAGTAGAACGGCCCCACCTCGAACCCGGCGCGACGGCAGCGGTGAATCGCCTGGGAGCGGGATACGCTCGAACCGAGCAGTACCGGGTAATGCAGCGGCCACGGGTCGGTACCCGATTCCCCCGATAAATCTACCGCGCTCACCTGGTCCAGCCTTACCAGCTCCGAGTGATAGAGTTCCGCTAAACGAGCGCGGCGTTCGCCGTCATTATTCGCCCTATCGAAGTGTAGTTCAGCAATCGCAGCGCTCAAATCGCCCATTACGCCCGCGTTTATATCGGAGATGGCCGTGCTGGGATGTATCCAGCGGTGAAAGCGGCGCATTAAATTCATTTTCGGGATAGCAGTTAGTTTATCGCGCTCCGCCAGAGCTTCCTGCGCCGCTACTTTTAGATAGTCGTCGTCGAACAACGAACCGAGTTCCAAAGCATCACCCATTTTAAGCGCATATAGATGTCCCGGATTGGCGGGAGCGCCGCCGCCGTAAATATCGGAAGCTAACAACCTGTTCTGTACAAGTAAGCCCTTCAGGGCGGCCTCATCGTTTTCCCGCGAAACGCAGGGCAAATCCGCGATTAAGCTCTCTACTATTTTCGCCGTCTTCTCGTCGCGAACCACCAGCGCCCCGCCCCGCGCGGTAACCAGCGGATGGCTTGAGTCGAAACTCATCACCAGAGCGGCGGTACCGGGTGCAAATGTTTTATTTTCGGAAGGGGTGGGCCAGCACCGGGAGATATCGGCGACGAAGGGCACTCCGAATTCACTCGCCATTCGGGCGGCGGCTTCGCCCCGGTACTGCGGGCCGCCCAGCGGCATATCGATTACCAGCCGGGTGCGCCCTTTGGCCAGAATACGCCGCAGGGACGAAGGCTTCATCGCCATTCGTTCCGGGTCTATATCGGCCAGATGGGGAACTCCGCGCCGCGAAAGTACGGCGTCGGCGAGGGCCGGGTCGGTCAACGCCGGAATCACGACTTCGTCTTTGCCGCCGATATCCAGAGCGCGGAGTAGCACCTTCAGCGCCGCCCGCCGCGACGAGAACAGGTATACGTTATCGGCGCCGAATTGAGACGAGAGCTTGTCTACCAACGCCGCCCTGCTCCCGGCCAGGCCGGTCTCGCCCGCGCTTACGACGCGGCGTATACCGTCTATATCTACTATATCTTTGTATCCGGCCAGCATTAGGTTTTGCGGTGTTCTCCCCTGCAAGCATTATAGCTTATAACTTGAGAGTTAGTCGTTAAGGTAAACACGGTCATCTCTATATACTACACTCCCGCCTTTGATGACAAACCGGGCGCGGGGGTCGGACCAGCGGTATATCAGCTCGTTCACGCTTTTTGCGTTCCATATCGCGATATCGGCGTCGTAGCCGGGGGCGATGCAGCCTTTGCGCGCCCCCCTGTCCAGGGCGTAGGCGGCGTTGCAAGTTATCGCGTGCAGCATCTCGGTCGGGGTGACCTTCATATTGACCGCGGCGGGGGAGAGTACGGTGCGAACGCTGGCGGCGGTGCAGGAACCGGGATTAAAATCGGAGGCTATGGCGAAGATACACCCGGCTTCTATCAATTTCCTCGCCGGGGCGAAATGATACCCCCCCAGGTAAATACTGGTACCGGGTAAGACGGTGGCGACGGTATCGGAATTGGCCAATGCGGCGATGCTCCCCTCGTCCGCTATCGCCAGATGATCGCACGACGCCGCGCCCATCTCCACCGCGACCGGTACGATACCCAGCGCTTCGAACTCGTCGGCGTGTACCCGTATCTTCATATCGCTGTCGAGGGCGGCGCGCAATATGCGCTCGGTTTCGGCGACGGTGAAAGCGCCCTTGTCGCAGAATACGTCGCAATATTCGGCCAGGTTTTCGGCGGTGACCGCCGGGATCATCTCCTCGACTACCAGGTCAACGAACCCGGCGCGATTATCCTTGTATTCGGGGGGTAGGGCATGCGCCCCCAGGAAGGTCGGTACTACCTCGGCCAACCCCAATTCGCCCAACCTCTTGATAACTCGGAGCTGGCGCAACTCGGTTTCGGTATCCAGGCCATAGCCGCTCTTGGCCTCTATCGTCGTCGTGCCGTGCATCACCATCTCGCGCAGGGCGCGGTATCCGGCCTTGAACAGCTCTTCGTCGCTCGCGGCGCGTGTGGCGCGGACGCTGGAGAGTATACCGCCGCCCCCGGTAAAGATATCCATATACGACGCGCCCCGGGTACGCATTTCGTATTCGTCGGAGCGGTCGCCCCCGAAAAC
>SDBT01011797.1_pt1 | contig 14039 bp, 18 predicted proteins | sample 2277101 | NCBI WGS metagenome assembly SDBT01 (sample SAMN10404973, study PRJNA504765) | marine sediment metagenome | isolation source: marine sediment core GS10_PC15, 103 cmbsf | place: Arctic Ocean: Southern Knipovich Ridge | collected 2010 | reverse complement strand
CCAGAAAGGCCGATGACTTCTTTGATGGCGTGAAGAAGGACAAGACGCTCAGTTGGATGCGTATCGAGAAGCGATCGGCAGAGGGATTGTTCCTTGGGGATTCGTCCGCAAGAGAATATGAGTTGGAAGAGGAGGCTGTCCTTTCGATCGACAAGGTGAGATCGGCCACCTCGAGAGGCGTGAACCGAGGGTTTTTCCAGATCTGCGTTGTTCTGGGGAACGGTCTGCCTAACTGGTCTGAGTCGGCGCCTTATGTGCGGGCCATGAGAGAGCGGGCCGGAATTCCCGTTACGGTTAGGGATGTCGCCGAATACAACCGGGTACGGGCATTGGTGCAGGCCATGCTTCGCGTGCCGAGATCGAAGAACTTCGCAGTGTGTCTGTACATCGGTGACCTTCCGGCTCTGTCCTTCCCGGCTGATCTCAAGAACCGGATCGTGACGACCGCGAGCCTGCTGCTCAAGGACGAGGCCAAATTCGAGCAACTGGCTACGGCCAGCGGACAGCTTGTATTGATTCGCGACGTAATCAGCAATTTCCTTACCAGCGGAATGGCACCGGGCGATTCGAGGCCTGTAATCCAACCCCCAGATCCCCGGATTAAGGAGTTGGCACGATTGTGGTTTGAGCGTGGGAGAGCGGTACACCCGAACGCTCGTACCGGGGCAGAAAGCCGAATTCAAAAGATCTTCTCGATTGCCAAGAAGAAGGGGTATGTCGACCGTACAAGGGACAAGATTGGAGATCGGGCGAGCTGGGACGAGCTTTTGGACTTTCTGGTGAAGACGGGAATGCTGATGGGTGATCTCACCGGCAACGGGTCGGGGACAAAACACTATCGTCTCGTCTTGAGGGAGTTCCCGAATTCAATCAGCGGGGTGCACTCTCCAACCTCATGAGAATCAATACCTTGCGGGTGGTGTCAGGGTATTGCCCTCTCCCTTTAAATAGGGGTGACCGGCTATGCCCCGCGGTCAAACGAAATGGCATGGGCGGTATATCACTCATGTCCTATTACGTCATGAGGGGCGTTATAAGTTGGCTATACAAAAGAGGCAAGAATGTTAAGGATAGGCCATGAATAACGAGTCGAGCGGGTCGAAATCGAGGGCTCTTATTCCCCACAAGCTAACGCTTCCTTCAAAAGGTAAACCACCTGGCGGCGTCATTGCGTGGAATGCTTCAGGATCGGTTCTGCACGTCTCAAAGAATGATGTGGCTCGAGCAGCCCGAACCGCCAGTGAAATCGCGTTGAAGGGCGGCAGGCGCGGTCGAGGGAACGCTGAGAGAGACGAACTCCTGATCTTGGTGCTGTTCGACGCGACACTTCGAATATCGGAGGCACTTGGTCTCCACCCCTGCGATCTCATAAGGGAAGAGGGGGGAAACCATCTCCGGGTGGTCGGCAAAGGCCGTAAGCGAGGAGTCGTTAGTTTGTCGCGATCCCTGGCGCTCCGGCTTATTGACTACGCCTATCGGAAGAAGGTCGCTCCGGACAGGCTCTTTTTCCCGATCACCCGGGCGCGGGCCCATCAGATCGTGTCGAGAGCTTATAAGGCTGCCGGAGTGGTGAAGCCGACTGGCGTAGGAACGCTCCACGTTTTACGGCATAGCGGCGCCATTGAGCGTCTTCGGGAGACAGGAAATCCTCGTGCTGTCCAAGATCAGTTGCGTCACACATCACCAACTATGACGCTTCGATATTTGAAAACGCTGACATCTGAGGAGTCCCTTCGTATTCAGGACCAGGTGGATTTCGGATGGTGATGAGTCCCCGAATTGAGCGAATGAAGTCTACTAGGAAGTTGGTTGCCTCAATTCGCAGGGGATTATGAAAGTTGGATTCTGAAGCACTGTGGTGGCGGAACGCTATTCACTATTCCCCGATCCTAAATATTGGATCATTACTTGATTACAAACCGAACAATGCCAAGATGGGAGTCATATGAGGATGCATAAAATATCACGAAGGGGGAACCGTCGGCACATTTGGTCATTTTTCACAGGTGGGATGGGGCTTGATGTTGGCCTCGGGAGGGCTGGTTTCAAAACCACCCTTGCGGTTGAAGTAGAGAAAGATTGTCGACGGACCATTCAAACGAATCGCCCCGATATTTTCCTTCCCGAGATACCGCTGGAAGCACCAGGAGATATCCAGGGACTCACCGGCGATATTTTGCGTCAGCAGGCCAACGTAGATGGCGATGTGTTTCTGATGCATGGAGGCCCCCCGTGTCAAAGTTTCTGCACAGGTGGCAAACGTGCGGCCCTCAACGATCCTCGCGGGAATCTGATCTATCACTATTTGAGGATGGTTGGAGAGGTCCGTCCTAGATTCTTCATTATGGAGAATGTCGGGAGTTTGCTTACTGCTGCTATCAAGCATCGCCCGATCAAGCTTCGCCCGGGGCAACATTGGAGTCTAAAGAAGTACGCTGAGGGTAAGGTTAAGAGTGCTGACGGCTTCCCTCCTTTATCAAAGGAGGAGATGTCCGGTTCCGCTATTCGGCAGATTCTTAAGGATGCAAAGAGATTGGGTTATTCGCTCTCATTTGGTTTGCTAAACTCCGCAGATTTTGGTGCCCCACAAAAGCGATATCGATTCATCATCCTAGGGTCACGCGATCGCGGGTCCGTGGAATTCCCTCATCCCTCACACTCCGAGACAGGAGGAGGTGGACGTGAGCGTCACACACACCTTCGAGACGTGATATGGGATATACGATCCAATCCTGGATTCCACTCTGAATACACGGAAGGAATGGTCAAATATTTTAAACATATACCTCCTGGAGGAAACTGGCGAAACCTTCCTCCAAGATTGCAACCCAAGGCTTTGGGGAAATCCTTTTTTGCCGGGGGAGGGAAAACTGGGTTCTTTAGGCGATTGGATTGGGATTCCCCTGCACCTACCCTAACTGGGCGGGCGAATCGAAAAGGAACTGCAATATGTCACCCAGAGGCCACACGCCCCCTTTCTGTGCACGAATGTGCTCGTATCCAAGGCTTTCCTGATAGTTGGAACTTTGCGGGATCTATGAGTTCTCAGTATCTCCAAATTGGAAATGCAGTGCCTGTCAAGCTCGGAGAAGCACTAGGCCGGGCTTTGAACCACCATCTTCGCGTGAAACGTACCACCCGCGCCATGCCCTGGGAGACTCAGTTGGAAATTGCCATATGTAAGTTGAGAGCCACTGCTAGAAATCGTATTGGGAGACGTCGCGCGCAAAATGACTCCCAATTGAACTTGTTCAGCGCCACATCAAAGTGACTTGTTTGGTTTGTGATGCTTAAGTTTATATCCAAAAATAATCCGATCAATGGGATTAATGAGGATATTCGGAGCAAACTCGAGTCCGCTCAACAAGAAATGTTTGAGAATACCTTCAGGAATTCAGGCGAGTTTCTAGGTCAAATCCTAGAGGACATCAAGGTCGACGTTAACCTCCCTTCGGCATTGAAGCGCAGCCCTTGTAGCAAGATTACCGGAATGAAGTATTCAGAGTTAATTCAGCTCTGGGCTAAGATACTCGGGCAAGCGAAAGTTAAGAGACACGCTATCCCGAATCACGCTATAAATCTTGCGCAACATGCCCAGTTACTTCAGGCTTACGCTAAGCCATCAGATGTTCTTGAGTACGTGCGTGCGAAAGTCTCCAGTGTTGTCGACGGGTTTCCCAGGAAGGCTAAAGATATTGAGTGTGGCAAAAACCCTGGCGATGTGCTGGATCCGTACATCCTGGCAGCAACTCAATACCTGATGTGCGCAGGGGATTTCGAAAAGGCTATTGGTCACACAGTGGCTCACAAAGCCCTAATGATGATCGAAGGATTGCTGGGCCATCTTCATGAAGATGTGTTGGGTATGATGCGAGGTAACGTGCGCGCACCAGAGCCGCGTGGTAAGGATCAAGAAAATCTAGATCCGAAGGACAACCCATTCCCCGGCGCGGATATCGTGCAACCTCCTTTGAGCGTTAAGCGCGGGCTTCGATTTCACCAGATAAAGAGTAAAACGGGGTCTGCTAAGGGGGGTGATGGAAAGCGTCTGGGAGAGCAGCTTCAGAAGCTTCAGGATCTTTATGGAGGAGAAGTATTCTACCACGCATTAATCGGCAATACGTTGAGAGGGCATAGGTCTAGGGCTGGAGTCGAAAAGGCTGCAAAAAGCGTCGTGGTGGTGGTTGGTGAGGCTTCGTTTGCCGAGCTTACAGGTAGTCCTCATGGCCCCCAGTTGCTTCTTCGGGTATACCAAGCGGCGTTTCAGGATATCGCTGCTTCTTCAGGTTATAAGGTTGAAACCATGGCTGCGGCGATCTTTGCGACCTTTCAGGAACAAGCAAAGAAACAGGGAGATGGCTTCCTCGACACCATCTTGAAGCAGGCTACCGGAGGCCCGAAGAGCCAACAGGATAATAGAGGGGGGTCGAAAAAATGATCAAGATGCAGGAAGAGTTTCAAAAGGAGTTTGCAGCCTGCGTTGAGTTGCCTCAGTTTATGCAGGAGAGAGGCTACGATAAGGTTGAAGGCAAGAAGTGACGTTAAATCTCGGACGATGGCATTGGAATGCCCTCGATGGTTTAAGTTGCGATTATGTGCGCTTTCGCATGGATGGGTCAATCTTGCTCCGTACAGCTGGGATGACGCCACCGGCACCCTAGGGAGAGTCACAAGGGTCGGCAATCAACATATCGAGTTGCGCATCAATCAGCGGAAAAGCAGGCTCTTAGCGAGTGCCCAAGGCACTTCAGGACGTTTGCCGGTCGCAGTTTTTGACCGATTGAAACGGGCACTATTCTTCCCCCATGACTTGAGCGCGTTCTGTAAGTACGCGCAGAGCCGTGACAAGAGGTTGGCCAGCGCGGTGCGGGCCGGGTATGGGCATTTCCTGCGAGGCGAATCCCGCTTTGAGGATGCGGCAAAGACATTGCTTACAACCAATTGCTCTTGGGCTAACACGGTGGGAATGGTGAGGCGGCTTTGCGATGCGGCTTCAGGCGGGAAACGCCGCCGGCCTGCGGGATTTCCGAAGCCAGCTGAAGTCCTTAGGCTATCAAAAGTGGCCCTGCGCTCGGCAGGCCTTGGATATAGAGCGTCATACATGCGGGAGTTAGCTCGCGCATTTTCTGACGGGAATGATGGTGGAAATCCCTGTGATTGGATCGGATTCGGACCTTACGCTGAATCGCATATGAGGTTTCTCGATGGAAACTTCGAAGAGATCCCGGTGGACCGTGAAGTGTGCCGGGCCGTCGGGGTGCCATGGTCAAGGACCGCTCATCGCCAGGTAAACAGCAAGTGGAAAAAGTGGGGAAAATGGAGGTTCTTGGCATATAAACTTGGGAGAAGGCTTTCCAAGACGAATTGGATTGGTTAAGCCTCCAGTTCAGGTAACGAGAGACAGCTCATATTGAGGGTTTCACTATGACGGAACGAAGCAGAGTCGTCGTTGCATTGGGCTACGAATACGCCAATAAGGCGATAGATTACCTGGAGGATCGGATCCCCGAAACCGAGCGTGAACCATTGGACATGGCGGTCTTTTCTGGTAGCGCAGCGTCCGCTCTTCTTGCGACCGCATACAAGAATGTCTACCAGATCAAGAAGGACCCGAAGGAGGCCCATAAGTGGCTTGCCGCGATGTTGTCAGCGGCAACTGAGCATATTGGAGATGATTTCGGGCATTCGGTGAGGGTGCTTATTGTTGAGAAGAATGAAGGTGTCGAAGGCATAAGTAACCTCTGAGAAGCTCGCTAGTGACATTGGCACGCTTGATCCGCTCTTGCCCGAAGCCCGTAACCGAGGGACAAATGTTTAGACCTTCTCTCCTCACCGGTGTGGTGTTGGTTTTGGGCTGCTCTTCTGGAGGCGTCTCAGTCACGCCGCGTTCTACACCCCAGCCCGAGGAAGCTATACGATTTAACCTGGAATTGGGTTCCCAATCTTCAGCCCTTTTGACGCTCTCCGGTGGTGGTGAGCAAATTAATGTGTTGAGTTCCGTCTATCAAGAATTCCATGTTGAAGTAGGAGAGCCGGTGAAAGGTGTTATCATGGGCTTCGCTCTACATTGGGAAAAGTCGTTGGATCTGCCTTGGGAACGTCACCTAAACGGACCATTACCATGGCCCTTTAGGGTCAGGCTCGTAGGTTATAGAAACGACGGGAAGAGGGTTATAATCAGGGAGCGCGTTTTCCACCAAGGGGAGTTTTATTGAGGGGCTTGGTGGCGCTCAAGCTTACATCAACTTCTTAAGGCATAGATAGGGGCAAGCATGGGTGAACCGGGTGAAGCAATTGAAATAGCAGCTCGTCATCTCCTCGATGGCCAGAAGGGGCAATCAGATTTTTCTGATGAGAGGATCGGAAAAGTCTTATGGGATATTTATGAGGCAATGCCCACACCAAGGTTGCCTTCCACCTTGATAGACAGGGCCTGGTGCGTGAGACAAGTTAAGATCCGTATGGAGGAAATCCGGAAGGAGTGCGGATAATGGCTAGGATCTACAAACGCAGGGGCCGGTTCGTCAACGACTACGTCGACGTGGCTGGGCTGCTAACTGCAATCGCTTTGCGGGGCTCAAAAGGATCTAGTGGTGGGCCCGCTTGGATGCCGGCCTTTTGGACCCGTTGAAGAAGTTTACCAACCCCTTCATCCTGGCGCTTCCCTTCATGAATCGAACGTAGTGCTTTTCTGCAACCGATTCCGAATTTCCCATCTGTTTGGATATTTCCAAAAGGCTGGCTCCCTGGCGGGCCATACCACTTCCGAATGTGTGTCTGGCCTGGAGGAAGTTCCACGGCGTGCCTGTAGGGCTTTGAAGGCCAGCTCGCCTAAGGCGCCTTATGAGCCTCTGTGCCATGCTGTCTGTCTTCCACTTTTCGCCGTTGGGTGTCGAGAATACCCAGGGTGACTTGGCTTGCTTTGGATTCCTCATTGTCTTCTTTCGTTGGTCCAGAAGGTACTTCTTGAGGGCGGGAGACATCTCGATAGTTCTCACGCTGCCCTTTGTTTTTGGCGTCCAGCCCAACCTCCCCGTAACGCGAACGCCTTGGGCATCGAAATCAATATCCGGCCACTGAAGGTATGTGACCTCCTCTTCGCGAAATCCGCCGAAAAGCGCTGAAGCATAAGGGGCCTCGAGCATGTCACCGTGCAAAGTGGCCAGCACGGTAATTATGTCCTTATCCTCAAGGATTACGACTTCCTCCAATGTCGGCTTGGGGTATGCCACTTCCTCGATTGGGTTGCTGGTAAGATATTTCCTCGGCTTGATCCAGTATGCGCAAATCGCGTGAAGGATCTCCCAAGTTCTCAGGTTGGTCATCACCTTCACGGGAGGTTCGCGCTCCATCACCTCAACGGAGGATCCGGCCTTCTTTATGGACCTCATGTATTCGCCATTGATCTTCTTGTCGAAGAAATCCTGGACCACGTCGGGTGTGAGTTCGCTGATGAAGGTAATGTTGACCTTGCTGAAGAAGTACCGAACCCGATTCCGGTCCTTCCTCAACGTTGAATCCTTCTTGTAGGTCGATGCATGCGAGAAGTACTCACTCAGCCCGGTTTCGACTGTGACCTGAGGGAGGGGGTCTTTAGAAATCGCCTCCATTACGCGGGCGGCTCGCATTGGGTCTAGGACTGCTTCCCGAATTCTTGACTCAAGTTCGGTGGTATTCATAACCATCGCCGCGTCCCTCTTGCGGCACATCGCCTCTGCCAGCTTTCGATTGCTGGTTTTGGCAGATTCAATTCTTCTCTTTCCTGATGATGGGTCGTACCATGATATGTAGAAGATCTTGCCACGCCGAGTGAGCGTGGCTATCTTCGGGCGTGTTCTCTTGATTGGAGCTTTTTGGAGATGGATTTTGTCCTGAGTCGCTTCTACCATGGCCATCCTTTCCTTCTTTCTGGAACCGATTGAACTTGATTATAGTGTCATAATGGGACGTAGCGCTACTTCTTTCGCGATAGACTCCCGATAGGGTGGCACTGCCCGTGCCGCGGTTAAAGCGTAACCTCTTGGTAATCAACGGGCCCCGGTAGCTCAGTTGGATAGAGCGGCGGTTTCCTAAACCTTTGCTCTCGCTTGTAACCCCTTGATTGGTAGGAGGATCTGCAAATAGGGGTACCAATTGAGGTTTTGGGGTACCCAAGCTGACCATGCTGTTCACCTGTACCACTTCTCGCGATAGTTCCCGATAGACTCTGGTGAGTCCGATTCAGACGGCATCAACCTCAGTCGGTCGTCCACGCAATCAGTTCCCCCTTCTTGTTGAAGGAAGGTACTAGTGTGGAATCATACCACCCGTCCAGTTCACCGCAAACCATCGATTTTGGGTCTCGCCTCTTCGGCCCGAAACGTATTTAGAAACACAAACAACCATCCATTGATTGCTTGATAGGAAATTGCATGACAATCTACACACTTATGACGTTCCGTTGACGAGTGGATAAGTTGACACACCCCCGCTCCCCGTCCAGAATGATGCCATGTTCAACGCGGAACAGCCCGCCTACAAATCACTGAGAGAGGTTTGTGCTGAGCGAACAGTACGACTTGCTATCTGGGCAGGATCTGGATTGAGCCAGCCAGCAGGCCTACCCAGTTGGGCCGAGCTGCGAAAGCATCTGGAGGTAGCCGCGGAGAGCAAAATTGGCACTTTAGCCCCAGCTGACACAGAGAATATCGAAGCAAAATTGTCGGCGGCAAGGAAACAAGATAATCCCTGGCGGGCATTCAAGCTTCTCGAAGACGCACTAGGTCCAGGCAGTTACCGCGGGATAATCAGGGAGCGTCTTGATCCGGGGGACCGGCTTGCTCCACCCTCAGCTTATTCGAAGCTTTGGAGGCTCAACATAGGTGGTTTCCTAAATCTTAATTTGGACAGTTTTGCAAGCCGGGCTTTCGGAGACGTGTTCCCGACTAAACACCTAATAAACTTTTACGGACAAAAGGCTGGGGATTATTTTCACACACTCGAGTCACACCGCCCTTTTGTTGCCAACTTGCACGGCATGACGGCTGACGCATCCAGCTGGGTGTTCACTTACCCCCAGCTCAAGAGGTTACTAGCAGACAAAGGGTATAAGCAGTACATAGCCGCATGCGCGGCAAAGCACACTCTTGTTTTTATGGGGATAACAGCAGACGACGAATCTGTAGGGGGCCATCTCCAGCATCTCCTTGAGTCGGGAATTGATATCGGAACAGCTTATTGGATCACCCACCGCGACGATATTCGAACTGACGAATGGGCGGAGAAACACCAAATCCGAGTCATCCGATACAAAGCCCCCGACAACAACCACACAGAACTCGACCAACTTCTGGACGACCTGTTGTCGTATGTTCCTCAGGACAAGCCAGCCTTCCCCGTAGCCATTCCAACCACTGTAAAAACCGGAGAACTTCCAGACGACCTAACACTGTCAAACAGGACTGAAGAAGAAATCAGAAAAGCCCTTAACGCTCGTGCCGCAAGCATCCTTGAGCCTCACACACGAGAGGCGCAGGAGCAATACACGCTCTTTTGCAAGCAGTACGAGAGATCGATCCACCGGGCTTGGTTTTGCTCCACAAGCGAGCCCAACAACGTCCTCATGGGATACCGCCTGAACAAGGAAATAGGAAAGGGCGCATTTGGCCGAGTGTATCAAGCAACCGCGCAATCGGGGGAGAAGGTTGCGGTAAAGGTGCTCCACCAGGATGCGCGTGACAACGCGGAAGTAATCGGCTGTTTTCGCAGGGGTGTGCGCTCGATGCGGATCCTTTCCGAACAGAGCGTAGAGGGAATGGTCCCATATCGAGAAGCTTCGGAGATTCCCGCTTTCGCCGTCATGGATCTAATCGACGGCCCCAACCTCAAGGAAGCGGTAGAGAGTAGATACATTACGGAGTGGCGAGACATTTTGAAGATCGCCATTGACCTAACCCACACCATTCGATCGGCACACCTACTTCCGCAAAGAGTTTTACATAGAGACATTAGGCCACCAAACATCATGCTTAAGGATTATTGGTCCTCCCCAATGGCCTTTGAGGTAGTCGTGCTTGACTTTGATCTTTCATGGCATCGAGATGCAACAGAGAAATCCGTGGTATTTCCAGCCTCGGTGAATGGGTTTATTGCACCAGAGCAACTCATCGAGATGAAGGACGTATCGACGCGCAATGCAGCAGTAGATTCGTTTGGTCTAGGAATGACTTTCTTCTACCTTGTTACAGGGCTCACCCCCCGCGTGGGACAACATCGAGAAAGAGCCTGGGTCTCGCATGTGAGAAACAGTATGAAGGAAAAACCGTGCAAGCCTTGGCACTCCCTTCCCCAGCGCATGGCTGGCTTAGTGATGGCCTCCACAAAGGACCGCCAATCGGATCGTTGGGACTTGAGCCAAATTGAATCCGAACTAATAAGAATAAAAAACGCCCTTGAGAAGCCTAATGACGTCAGTTCTTCAGAACTGTACCTAGAAGAACTAATGTCTTCGGCAGCTACAGGTACAGATCGCACGTGGCAAGAAAACATCCCAGGCTTCGAGTTCTCCTTACCAGGAGGAGGTGACTGTAAGCTGCAAGCAGATGAGGGACCAGGAATGATCAATCTGAAATTGCGGTGGGAAGACGAGGGTACTCTCCCGCGAAAGAATGTCGGGAAATGGTTGCCTGCGGCAATCAGACGAGCGGCGGCCCTACTAAGCAAGGGAGGTTGGGGAACCAATGAACCCTCTACGAACCCCCAGAGCGCGTTCTTGACGGCGTCTATTTCCGTAGAGGTCTTGCGTAAGCAGTTTGACCGTTCAGTTAGAGCTTTTGATGAAGCAGTTGATGCGTTGAGTTTCACTTAAAATGCCCTTAACCCAGGTGTCATGGAATCCATGGATTCGCGAAGATATGAAAGTCTGTTCCCTACAGCAGTAGCTCCCTACATTCCTGAGCATGTTTTCGATGTCGCGGCCTCTTGGCGTTGGACAGCTCCTTTCGAGGGGTACTCACTGCTCACAGATAGCCCCTCGAGCAACCTAGCCAATCTTGCATGAACGGCAGCACATTCGGATACGACATCCCCCAGAAGAGGCCTTTTTGTGGCCAACCCGGCCACGACTTGCTCCAGATTCTCAAGTACGTCGGAAAAATCCTTCCCCTTGGATCGGAATAGCCGTCCAATCTCCTCACATTCCCTCCGGTACACATCCTTGCACCGGGAACCGCAGAATGTCGCCCATGGCTTTTTCGCCTCAAACGGCTTTAGACAGGCTAGGCAGGGCTTTGAGTCGGACTTCATGCGCGGCACTCAAGGCCGCGCATTCTGAGGCCTCTAAGGGTGCTTGTAGCCGGACTGGCCCAGCCAGTTTTATGCGTACGTGAGCATTTCATGGCATTCACCTCTTATCGACGCTTTTTTCGAGCCTTATGACCCTTAAATTTTGGAAGCCTGACACGGCCGGCCTTCAGCCGACGTTCGCGGACAGCCTTGAAGTACTCCTCGGCCTGGGGTGCCAGCTTCGCTACCCGAGCCTCAGCATCCTGGATCATCTTCGTTGCAATTGGGGATTGAGTACTGAGCTCCCCCACCGAAGATAGAACCAAGGCAAGTTGGCGCAGCTCGCTAGGTAGGCCGATTTCAAACTCGTCACGGTCAAGGTCGGCCATCAGAATTTGAGCTCAATTCGGTTCAATGCCTTACGGCGCTTCTCGCATCCACCACACGGGCTCACGCCAGCAAGCTTAGTAATCTTCGCAACCAGATCGCCAAGACGTATCCTCCTCCGCCCCTTCAAAAGAATGGGGAGCATTTCAGGAGGGAACCGAATCTTCATTTCTTGGCTTTCTTGCCTGATTTCCTGAAGTCGTAGGCAGTCGGAGCGCCTGACGTGACCGCTCCACCAAGTTCCTTCTTTACTTCGTCGGGACACTCGCTTAGATCGATGTCGATGGGCTCACCACTTTTGTCGGGGAGCTTGATTTTGATACAGTCCGTCCCGACACAGAGTCTCCCTTCATCATCGCGATAGAATGACTCCGTATGGCGCTTCTTGTTCGCAGTCTTCTGCCTTGCCATGGTTCTTCTCCTAATAATCTCAGGGCTTCTTTCAACCTCATTACAAGAGCCTGACGCACCCCATCCTCAAGGTGCTCCAGACCGACAATTTTCCGTTCCTCATGTCGAAAACCCCGACCATACCCTAGGCCTTTCACAAGACGGACTACGACCCGCAGGGATTCAATGGGCTTCTTGAAGACCTTCTTGAGGTATTGGACGGGATACCATCGCGTGCAAACAGGGCATCGCGTGGTCATGGACACTCCTTTCATCGCATTTAGACTATAGTGTAGATCCGATGCGGGTGCAATATCTGTTTCCAGATGTGGAAATGTAATATTACAGTCGTTTCCAGGTATGGAAACGGAATATTACAGGCGGATTACGCCGTTGTCGGCAGCTTCGGTAATCCACCGCCTTGCCTCAGCAGCGGGGATCAGGGCTACGCCGCCGTCATCGGCGCCGATATCCAGGGCAGGAAGGCCGTATTCCACCCAGTTAAGCACGGTTCTTTCTGTGACATCGAATTGCCGTGCCAACTGGCGCATCGTGTAACAGGCAAAGCGTTTCCCATGCTGGTCGTACAAGTACACCAAGTCAGCGTCTGCCTTGAATTTCAGTGCGTGAGGGTCTAACCGCCATCTCAATATCTCGCATCAAATGCACATGTGGGCTATCTGATGGATATTTCGGCAGGACTGGACTGATTCTGGAGGGTTTGATGGCCCTCATCTAGCAGTCATTCCGTATGCGTCCGCTACCGGACGCAACTGCGGGACAAACGTATCCTCAAGGGGTCTTGGCGGGTCGTTGTTGGTTCAGGTTCAACCTCATACCTGGGTTGTACTACCCCATATCTCAAGAATCAGGATTCCTTTTCAGCAGGATCCGAAAGCTGTTCTAACGACCAGCCTCCGGGTAATGTGCTACTGTCTAAATAATAATGGCCGCAGCAAATAGCCCCAAGAAGCTGATCGCAACGGAGGATTCGCTTGCCTGAACTTCAGTCCGCCCTTCAGCAAAAACTTTCTCTTTGTAGTCGTCATATATCCCCTGAATCACCCAATAGCAATCATCGGTTATAGCTCTAGCCTCAATATGGCTAGAACCCGCTGGGACGGATTCATGAAGCGCATCGCATTCATCGAGCATCTGAAGGATCTGCACCCGAAGGTCGGCAGGTAAATCTTCACGTAAGGCCATTGTTCGAAGTTGGGCAGGGTTTGGTGCCTGGGGGCCTTCGTCTGCTAATCTAATCACGTCAATAATTTTAACTGTAAGGAGGAGTCGCGTCTACCGCAAAATCTGCTTTCGCCCTGCATTGCAGCCAGCCAAAGTCATGATTGATCTTATGGCATAGTGGCTTGGATTGTAAAATCGGCGGTTGGGATCCCACTAATAGCCTTAACTTGAACCATATATGTGCCTGGAAGCACACTCGTTGATATTGTTTCAATTGTTGTCACCGCGCCATCTGATTTTCCGAGCCACTCACCCGGAACCACCGACCAAGGGTTCTCCCATAGGTACAAATCCAAATTGTTCACGCTGTTGGCTATCGTAAGCGTGACCGTTAGATTCCCAGCAACGGGAACATCAAGCTCGTAGTATTGGCTCGACGCAAATAAGGATGGCTGCCCCAATGAAGCGTTAAATGTCTGAGGGTAACCCCTTCCCCTGAAGACCTACGACAGATGGCCCAGCTGGCTTTGCCCAAGAAAGGCGTTTTGCCCAAATAATCCCGATCTTGCCCATTAATTCGACCAGTGCGTCCAATGTGGATTAGGAAGTTCTACTGGCTCAAGGAGAAGAAATGCCGTCCTGGGCACATATAATGGGGTAATCGTGGGATTCATCCCTTTTGAAAGGTATCGTAGACTCGGAAAGTGTCTATTCAGGACCAGTGGTTATTATGTCGAAATCTCAATGGTTAAAGATTTATGTTGTCAATATTTCGGAACGGTCTATTTTACCTTCGAGTAATTTAGCTGTAGACG
>SDBT01011796.1_pt1 | contig 14040 bp, 13 predicted proteins | sample 2277101 | NCBI WGS metagenome assembly SDBT01 (sample SAMN10404973, study PRJNA504765) | marine sediment metagenome | isolation source: marine sediment core GS10_PC15, 103 cmbsf | place: Arctic Ocean: Southern Knipovich Ridge | collected 2010 | reverse complement strand
GAGCAGAGTCCCAGGAGGAAGGGCGGTACTCATTACCCGCATCGTCCCGCAATATAGCCAACCTGCTGAGGTCATACTGGTCTAAATCTACCGAGTGGGTGTTCATTGACACCTCAAATACCAGGGGAGCATCGTCCGCTGAAATCCATTCCACATCAATGGTTACCGCCTCTCCGGTGCTGGATTGAACCGACCCGTTGGTGGGTCGGGGAGAAGAACCGGATGAGGGGAGAGAAGCCTCCCCTTTCTCCTGGGATACAAAGCCGCTGGAACAGCCAGCAGCAATCGTTACCAGTAAAAGCGTTCCGAGGACTAAAAGGGAACTTTTAACAAATTTGCTCATCTTCCGTCCTTTCAGAAAATCTTGACTGCCTCTTTCAAGATGGGAAGAGGGTCGTCAGCTTCAATGGCCAACCAGACAACCGCTTCTCTTTGCTTCCCGGAGTTGTAGAAATAATGTCTTCCACCGGGGCCATCGACCTGAAAAACCTCGAGGTCAGTTACGATTAGTCGCTGAAGATTATTAAACACAGAGCCGCCTTCGCTGATGCTATCAACCATCCTCCTGGTAAGCCCGGCGGCGGCGTCTCGGCTTTCGGCGTTACCGACCCAGACAGTGGCTCGCTCCGTGCCGATGGCATATTCCACAATGTAGGCGTTCGTCAGCCCAATATCAGTGCCGTGGAGTCGGCTGACTCCTTTCAGGGCTTCAGGGCCTTCGACGGTACTGACGAGGTGCAGATTGCCCAGGCGCTCCGGCGCGTCCCGTTGCATCCGCGGCACCAGGACATTCAGTCCAAAACTCAGCCCCACTGCTACTACCAATCCGATAGCAACAAACAGGTAGAAAATACTGGCACTACGCCGTCTCCTTTTTACCTGCGTAACACTAGAGTCAGCGATTTTGATTACCTCTTTCTTTGTTTTCTACCTCATTTGATGCAGTCATTTGGATGGATAAGGAAACGGGCTAATCCGGTTGTTTATATTCATTCTTACCCTGTCTCCTGCCCTCAATTTGATTATACTCGTGAAGTCATGCCGATAGCCGCACTGAAGACACCATTCATACCAGCCATAGGTATCTTGATCAACCGACATATCTCCATTACACCTCGGACAACTCTTGACTCTCCACATTCTGGCATCTCACCTACTTTGTATCAGATTCATGAAACAGCTTCTTCGCAAGCCCTGTACATCAAAGCGCAGGTCATACCACCAATTACTAAAGATGCTTTGTTATTTGCCATTTCTTAATCTCCTGTTAAGACTTCCCGCCTGCCACTTTCTGTGGTAAGCGAAAGGTGCACACAGCCAAATCCAGATACCAATAGCCCTGTAAGAATTCAGCCATCTGTTCCCCGCTCAATTTTAGATTAGATTTCATCCTCTTTGCGGTATGACCTATGCCCCCATAGGGCATTCAAGACAAGCTTAGCACCTTGATTTCCGTTTGTCAAGAGGTTTTTTAGCGAAATCTTGTGAAAACATTTGACATAATTGCGGTAACTTGAGTATAATGGTATTGAAATTCGATGCCCCCCATGGGCATACTCTCAGTGGAGATGGAAAGATGCCCTCCTATATGAAAGACAAAAAAGAAATACTGGCACGTTTGCGGAAAATGGAAGGACAGCTCCAGGGCATTCGGCGGATGGTCGAGGAGGAGCGGTACTGCATTGACGTGCTGAACCAGCTTTCCTCCATAATTGCGGCAACTCATAAAGTATCCGCTATCATTCTGGGAGACCACATAAGAGGATGCGTACGGGACGCCTTGTGCCGCAACGAGCGCAGTGACGACTACGTGAATGAGCTCATCGGCGTTGTCGAGCGGTTTACCGGCAGGAAATAGCTGACTAAAGAGATGCTATCCCGAAGCGAAGAATCGGTCTATGCCGTGGGAAAGAGCGAAGTCGTGTCTTAACCGCCTGTCCAAATTTCGGGGGTTAATCTCAATGGCGACCCCGGCGGGATTCGAACCCGCGATCTCCACCGTGACAGGGTGGCATGTTAGACCGCTACACTACGGGGCCATTCTATCCGACGTGATTTCGAAGCATGTAAAGTACTGGGTTACTAAGCTAGAGTCTATCAAAAGAAGCACGTTGTGTCAATCAAATATTTTCATAAGAGTTGGATTTTGGACTCCTTACAATATACGCTGATTGTAACCTGTGCTTACTAAAGTGGGTCTGTTCATTCTTGGGTGTTTTCTGCTAACCCCTCACCCTTTATCCCTCTCCCCTTCATAAGGGGAGAGGGAAGAGTATTTCTTAAAGGGGCTCCGCCCCTTTTAATCCCTTTTACTAAATAAACTTTTACTAAGGGCGTCTAAAAGGGGGCGAAGCCCCCTCTTATAATCTCTCCCCACCGTTTCAGTGGAAGAGGATATACAATGCAAGGGGGTGTTTAGGAGGGGCGCCAGCCACTCTTTTAAAGAATCTCCATCTCCTTAAAAAAGGAGGGTTCTCAAACATTAAGGGGGTGAGGTTTGATAGAAGTATGACCAACTAATAATGAACAGAACCGCTAAAGTTGAAGGATTGTTTAATTTCTGAAATTTGTGGTATAATGAGCATTATATTTTGAGGAAGTGAACGGTGCCGAAAAAGAAAGAAACCGCAATTATAGAAGAAAAGAAGCCGCGTGATTACGAGTTAGTGTTTATCATTAGCCCCGCAATTGATGAAGAGGCTATTGAGAGTACTATCGCTGATATAAGCAAGTTTATCACGGGCAAAGGTGGCGTTATTGCCGATGTGGAACGCTGGGGTAAGAAAAAACTGGCATATCCGCTAAAAAAGTTTTTAGAAGGCACTTATGTACTTACTCGGTTTCAGATGAATCCTGATTTGAGTAAGGAACTTGAAACTAACCTGCATATCTCTGAGGAAATATTACGGCATATATTAATAAATGTGGAAAGTTAATATCTTTAGGATAGCCTGTCTCTCAACGATGAAAATGGGGAGAAAGGAGTCATAGGTCAATGCCGAGTTTGAATAAAGTAACGATAATTGGTAACGTGGGAAGTGACCCTGAAATGCGCTTTACTCCTAATGGTAAGCCGGTGACTACGTTTTCTGTGGCGACTAACTGGGTATATACGACTCCTGAAGGTGAGCGCAAGCAAGAAACTGAGTGGTTTAATATTGTGGCTTGGAATAAATTAGCGGAACAGTGCAATCAGTTTCTGGGCAAAGGGCGGCTGGTATATGCTGAGGGCAGATTGCATACACGTGCCTGGGAAGGGCAGGATGGTCAACAGCATTCACGAAGTGAGGTAATCGCCAACCGGGTCGTATTTCTTGACAGGCGGGAGGCAGGTTCTCTTCCGGAAGACAGGGTTGATGATGCCGGTGGTAGGGTTGATAATGCCGGTGGTAGGGTTGATAATGCCGGTGGTGCTGAATTAGAACCGGATGATATTCCATTTTAAATACAGTCAGTAGTTATAACTGATAATATAGTGTTTAGAGAGGGACATGGCAGAGTATAAAGGTACGAGAAGAAGATTTGACCGGTCCAGGTATATACCTAGACGTAAGGTTTGTGTCTTTTGTCGTGATAAAATTGAAGATATAAGCTATAAAAATATGGAGCAATTGCGGCGTTTCATATCAGATAGGGGGAAGATTGAACCTCGCCGGAAAACTGGTACTTGTGCCAGGCATCAGCGCCTTCTGGCGACGGCGATAAAGAGAGCCCGGCATATAGCCTTATTACCGTACGTGCCGGACCATATCCGTCAAACGGGAGGCGTTGGTTTACGAGCTTAGTCTTCCCGTGTTTTTGCTCGTTTTGTTTCCCTTATTAAGGTTAGTTTAGTTTTTATAGGGAGTTAGAGTGCCGAAAAGGACTTATCAGCCAAAGAGTATTCCAAGAAAACGTGAGCACGGCTTCCGAGCGAGAATGAGCACTCGGGGCGGGCAGGCTGTTTTAAAAGCAAGGCGATTGAAGGGTCGTAAAAAGTTGACTGTGGTATGACGCCGGAGATGAGCTGGTTAAGGGTGTTAGTTAGTGAGGGGAGAACAATATCTTACCAGGGCAGCACAGTACGGATTAGTTTATAATAAAGGCAGAGCGTTGGTAAGTAATTTAGTGGTAATGAAGGCCCTGCCCAATGAGCTTGATGTATCCAGGTACGGTTTTTCCGTTAGTCGGCGTGTTGGCACTTCCGTGGTGAGAAACCGGGTGAAACGCCTGTTTCGCGAAATCCTGAGGCGGATGCCGCTGCAACCGGGGTGGGATATTATATTTATTGCTCGTTCTCCGGTGGCTAAAGCAAATTATGCAGACCTTGAAAAACTGGTAAGAAGCCTATTATTGCGAGCCGGAGTAGTCCGTGGGGGAGCATGAAGAGAATTGCCCTGGAGTTGATTAAGCTATATCAGCGAACAATATCGCGAGTTTTGCCGTCATCATGTCGCTTTGCCCCGACTTGCTCTCAATATACTCATGAAGCTATCTCAAAGTTTGGTTTTTTCAGGGGGGCATGGTTGGGAGTGAAAAGACTGTCTCGCTGCCATCCTTTACATTCGGGTGGTTATGACCCTGTGCCGTAAAATTTGGCCTTTTTAAAATTTTATGTTTGTGATAAGTTTAATAGTGATAAGCTCATCGCCTGGCCTCTCTTTATTGTGGAGAGGCGGCGTTTTGAGTTTTCATGGCTCCAATATGGAGGGGAGTAAATGAATTTCAGGTATGGCCGTTTGTTGAAAGGTCGAACATGGTTGTTGCTGACTACATTTCTGCTGGTTTTGAGCGTAGTTGTTATGTTTGGCTGCACTGGAGCCAGGTCTATACCCAGAGGCTGGTCAGGGGGGGTAGTAAACGACGGTACGTTATTTTTAGGTTCTATGGAAGGTAAACTTGTAGCTTTAGATGTATCAAGCCATAATCGACGTTGGAATGATTTTGCTTTTGAGCTTCCGAAAACATCTGGTGGTTTCGGCTGTGCGCCGGCAGCTACATCTGTAGCGCTGTACGGTACCCCGGCAGTCTGGGATAACCTGGTTTATATTGGTGGCTATGATGGAAAAGTTTACGCCATAAATGCCGACACTGGAGTTTTGAGGTGGGTATATCCGCGCCAGGGTAACCTTGAACCGATTGTCGGTGGGGTGGTGGTGGCTCTGGATAAAGTCTATTTTGGTTCCTCTGACAGTAAAGTCTATGCCCTTGATGCAGAAACCGGCGATTTTATCTGGGAATATCCGACAGGAGATAAAATCTGGTCATCCCCGGTTATTGAAGACGGAGTGCTTTATATCGGTTCTTTCGATAAGAAGCTCTATGCTCTGGATGCCGTCAGTGGCAGTAAAAAGTGGGAGCCGTTTGAGACTGGGGGCGTTATTGTTTCCAGCCCCATAATTGATAATGGCACTATTTATTTCGGTTCTTTTGACAGGAATATTTACGCGGTGAACGCGTCTAACGGTAGTCTGAAGTGGCGGTCGGGGGTTGAAGCAGAGAACTGGTTCTGGAGTCGTCCCGTGATTTCCGGTGACGTGGTTTATGCCAGTTCCCTGGACGGTAAGGTTTATGGTCTTAATGTTAAGAATGGGGATAAAGTAGCCGAGTTCGATATTGGAAGTCCGATTAGCTCTTCCCTGGTTTTAGTGGATAACTCAGTTATCGTCGCCTCGGAAGCAGGGCAGATATACTCTCTGGATACGGGTAACAATCAGCAGAGACAGCTGGCTGACCTGGGGGAAGGAATATATGCTTCGCTCCTTGCCGTTGATGGGGTTATTTACGTGCATAGTGATGAAGATGTTGTCTATGCCATAGACCCTCAGTCGGGAATGACTCTCTGGAGTCTTTCATTAAAAAGCTAGTCGAGATAGTTTTATCGGGTGTTTATAGAATATGATTGGTGAAATTTGGAATCTAATAATATTATCGCCGACAATTAATGTCCTCGTTATATTATCGCAATATTTGTTAAATAATTTCGGCCTGGCAATAATCACATTGACCATCATTGTCCGGGTAGTAACCCTGCCGCTTACGATGAAGCAACTGCGAGCTACCAGAGCGATGCAGGCTCTGCAACCAAAGATATCCGAACTTCAGAAAAAATATGCCAGGGATAAGTCCAGGTTGGCTCAAGAGCAGATGAGAATGTACAAGGAATCCGGAGTAAGTCCGGCCGGTTGTATGTTGCCCATGCTGGTCCAGATGCCTATCTGGATAGCCCTGTTCCAGTCGATTATCCGGGTTTTAGCGGTCGTTCCTGAGGATTTTCTTAACCTGTCCCAGCACCTTTACTCCTCATGGTCCGCAGTATTTTCCCTGGTGCCTCTGGAAAGTAATTTCTTGTGGCTTGACCTTGCCGTACCGGATAGAATATACCTGTTGCCAATTCTGGTGGGAGGTACAATGTGGCTGCAGCAAAAGATGGTAACACCAACGACAGCCGACGCGAAGCAGCAGGCACAGAGTCGGATGATGCTGTGGATGATGCCGATTATGTTTGCTTTTCTTACCCTGCAATTTCCGAGTGGGCTGGCTCTTTACTGGGTGGTTTCAAATATTGTTGGCATTGCTGTTCAATATAAGATTACGGGGTGGGGGGGGCTTGTTTCGGCAGCGCCCGGGAAGCCTGTCGGCGGTGATAAGAAGTACATGAGACGTGTATATCAGGCAGAAGATAAACAGGTGTCTGATGTCGGGGCAGATATTGTTATTAAGGATGATGAATCGGCCAGGAGAGACCCCAGCCATCAACCGCATCCCGAAAAAATGAGATACCAGCCGGGGCGGGACAGAAGTCATCGTCGAAAGAAACGATAGAACCAACAGCCAAAGCCCGGACTTGACAACCGGGGTAGCGGTGAGGTAGTTATGATAGAGATGTCTGAAACTCAAGAAGATATAATTGAGATAGCCAGAAAAGTCCTTGGGACTCTCCTGGACTTGATGGGGATATCCGCTTCCATTGTTCAATCTGCTGAATCTCCCATTGTAGTAGGGATGGAGAATGACCAATCTATTGCCCTCAACATAGAAGGTGAAGACCTGGGTATCTTGATTGGACGCCGTGGACAAACTCTGGTTTCATTACAGTATATTGTCCGGCTAATCGTAGGAAATCAGACTCACGCAAGGCCGCCGCTGACTGTTGATGTAGAAGGTTACAAACAGCGTCAGTGTGAGGCATTGCGAACATTAGCCTGGCGAATAGCCGAGCAGGTTAAAGTAAGTGGGGAGTCGGTAGCGCTGGAGCCGATGACGGCTTTTGATAGGCGCATCATTCACCTTGTTTTAGCTGATGACACGGAAGTTGTCACTGAGAGCATTGGTGAAGGGGAGGCTCGGAGAGTGGTTATTCTACCTAAAGGACAGGAAGTCTAATCAGTTAGAGACGGTTTGTTTCCCGGGATTCACCCCTGGCTAATACCATCATTTTATCTCTCTTCTCAGCCGATGCTATAAGTAATATTTTTGTTATTGAATAATCCGCACTGTATTAACAGGCAACTGGGTTCTGTTCATTTTTGGTTGGTCATATTTCTGTCAAACCTCGCCCCCTTTATCCGCCGCTCCAGTGGTCATTGCGAGCGAAGCGAAGCAATCTCTTTTTATTATTTACCTCACCCCCTTAATGTTTGGGAACCCTCCCCCTTTATCCCCCTCCCTTGCCAAGGGAGGGGGAGGATTCTTTAAAAGAGGGGCGAAGCCCCTTTAAGAAATACTCTTCCCTCTCCCCTTCATAAGGGGAGAGGGATAAAGGGTGAGGGGTTAGCAGAAACCAATCAGGATTGAGTCAAAAGGATAACTGGTGTGGATGCTCTTCATATCCCAAATATGGTAATATGTCATAAATTTAAATAATATGGGTAACCGTAATTTATCTAACGTAATATCAGTGAAATGTTCGATAGGTTATTGTTTATCAAAATGGTCCATTCAATAGAGGAGTAAAAGGGGATTGAATAACCTTATAGTAAGGTGCTACTCTGGTTATACCTATGCCGAAGAGCCGCGCTCTTTTGAGTGGGGTGGGGTGGAATATGAAATTGAGAAGATAGAGAAAGCATGGCGCAAACCGGGTCGAAAATGGTGGCGGGACAGCACGGGGGATAGCAAAATTTTCGAACTCTGCGATAATGAGGTAGAAGAAGAATGGGCAGTAACTGAGGTCACCAGGAGTTAGCCGATGATAAAGGAAATTCTAAAAATACTGGAAAATGATGCGCGAATTACCGCTAAAGAAATATCTATCATGACCGGCGCCTCCAGCGCTGAAGTCGGTAAGCTCATTAAAGAGGCTGAGGAAAACCGGATAATACTGAAATACAAAGCGGTAATCAACTGGGATAAAGTGGAGGACGGGCAAGTATGGGCGTTGATAGAGGTTAAGGTAGCCCCGGAACCGGAAGCCGGATTCGACTCCGTAGCTGAGCATATCGCTCAATTCCTGCAAGTCCGCTCTGCTTATCTTGCCTCGGGAATTTATGACCTGCTCCTGGTCGTAGTCGGTAAAACGGAACGTGAGGTCGCTGATTTCGTGGCGCAAAAGCTGGCTCATAGTGAAGGCGTGCGGGGGACAGTCACTCATTTTGTGCTGAAAAGGTACAAGGAAGACGGTGAGGTCCTGGATGGAGGAGAAGGAGTTAAGCGACAGCCGGTAATATTATAGGAGGTTCCTTTTACCAGCAGGATATTGTTATGGCAGTAAGTAAACTCAGGCGGAGTAAAAAACCATATCAGCGTATCTCAAGACGGATAGGGAAAGTATCTCCCTCCGGCATACGGAAGTTTTTTGACCTGCTGGCGTCAATGGAAGGAGTAATCTCGCTGGGGGTCGGTGAGCCTGATTTTACGACGCCCTCGCATATTCGCAAGGCGGCTATAGAGTCCCTGGAAAAGGGCTATACCATGTATACCTCAAATTCGGGGATGCCTGAATTGCGCCAGGAGCTGTCCGGCTATCTCAAGAATGTCTGTAACGTGGAATATGACCCTGCCTCCGAGCTATTAATTACCGTTGGTGTCAGTGAAGCCCTGGACCTGGCATTGCGGGCGATACTTAATCCCGGGGACGAGGTAATCATGCCCGACCCGTGTTACGTGGCTTATGACGCCTGCGTTATTCTGGCGGGGGGTGAGGTGGTCAGAGTGCCGACCTGTCAGGATAATAATTTCGAGGTTGAGGCGGCAGACATTGAGGCCAGAATTACGGATAAAACCATGGCTATTCTAATTGGCTATCCTTCTAACCCGACCGGGGCGGTGATGAGTGAAGATAAACTTTTACGGATAGCCGAAGTAGCTCGGCGCCACCAGCTGCTGGTAATATCCGACGAGATTTATGCCAAGCTGGTATACGGTGTGGAACACACCTGTTTCGCCAGTCTCCCTGAGATGAAAGAGAGCACTATTCTTCTCGGCGGGTTCTCCAAGGCTTATGCGATGACCGGATGGCGTGTCGGCTACGCGGCTGCTCCCAAAGATATAATCGCCGCCATGACCAAGATTCACCAGTATACAATGATGTGCGCCCCGACCATGGCGCAGGTAGCCGCTATCGAAGCATTGAAATCTGGTGAAGCCAGTGTGCGGGAGATGGTCGAAGATTACAATCGACGCCGCAAGGTTATTGTCAGGGGGTTAAATAAAATCGGTCTGACCTGTTTTGAGCCGCGGGGGGCTTTTTACGCTTTTCCGTCGATTGTGAGCACCGGTATGAGTTCCGAGGAGTTTTCGGAGAGGCTTCTGGTAGAGGAGAAGGTGGCGGTGGTGCCCGGTTCCGCTTTTGGTGAGTGCGGTGAGGGGTATGTGCGCTGCTGTTACGCTACTTCGCTGTCGGACATAGAGGAAGCTTTATTCAGGATGAGGCGGTTTGTGCGGAAGCACCGGAAATAGGGTTTTAATAATCCCATCCCCACCCCCCGTTTATCTTTTCCACACCACCCCTGCTTTACTTTCACCACCCCACATCCCCTACGGTGTTCTTCTTTCCCACCCTGACCCGCCCACGGGGCATTTGGAGTTTAGGGCGGAGGGGTTACCCACCGCCCAAAAGCAGGGCAGTATAAGAGGGGCTTCGCCCCTCTCGCTAGGAATCGTTAAGTCCAAGGACGTACTAACCCCCCAAAAGTCCACCACCATTCAACCGCGCGTAACGGCATGCCTAACCACTGCATCAAATTCAACCCTAAGCCGCTCACTGTGCCAGGAACGAAAATGCTTATTAAAGCCAATAACAACCATATAGGAGTCTTTGCAAAGGCTGACGCTTTCCATCCGTCCCATATTTGAGGCAGGAGCACCCATACTAAAGATGAGATTATCGCAGGTATTGCTGCAATAGCCCAACTTACCGTCAAGCCTAAGAATATAAAGAACAGAATATTCCATAGGAAAAGGTCAATCAGAACCATAGGTATTAGAAGAGCGTACCAAAGGGTGTTTAGACCGAACAGCACAAGGATTGGAATTGTCAGAACCATGCGAATGCTGGGAGTGAAATACCACTGCCCTAGCTCATCAGGGTCATGTCGCAAATGTTCCATGAAATAACCTCCTCAATGAACAAAATGAATTTATGCACCTATTATTTTACCATTTATGGTGAATTGTCAAGCTTTTCTGCACCTAAATGAGAAGGCGTTTAAGAGAGGCGAAAGCCCCTCTTGCTATTTCTTCCCCCTTCCCTGGGGAAGGGGGATACAGGGGGATGGGGTCATTCCCTAAAGCACAGGGGGGTAAAAATGGGGGGTAGTTATCCCAGACCTATCTTCTTTTTTACCTCGGCAAGCACCTTCTCGGCGGTGGGGCGTGCCTTAGCTGCCCCCTCTGCCAGTATAGAGTCGATATGGCCCGGCTCAGCCGTCAGTTCCCTATAGCGTTCCTGCAGCGGGCGCAGGCTTTCCACCACCACCTCGGCGAGGGCTTTCTTGAAGTCGCCGTAGCCCTTGCCCTCAAACAGCGCTTCTATCTCCGCGTTGCTGTGTCCGGTAAAGAGATGATAGATGACCAGCAGGTTGCTGATGCCCGGGCGGCTTTCGTCAAAGCGTATCTCTCGCAGCGAGTCCGTGGTCGCCCGCATTATCTTAGCGCGGATGGTATCCGGCGGGTCGAGCAGGTTGATGGCGTGGCTCGTGTTGCCTTCACTCTTGCTCATCTTTTTGGTCGGGTCGTCCAGCCCCATAATGCGCGCGCCGATATCCGGAATCAGCGGCTCCGGCAGCGTGAAGGTCTCGCCAAAGATTGAGTTGAACCGCTGTGCCGTATCCCGGGCGAGCTCCACGTGCTGTTTCTGGTCTTCGCCCACCGGTACGGCGTCGGTTTTATAAAGCAGGATATCGGCAGCCATTAAGGCAGGGTAATCGAAAAGGCCGACGCTCACCTGCTCCCTCTGCTTCTGCGATTTCTCCTTAAACTGGGTCATCCGCTGCATCCAGCCCATCGGGATGAAGCAATTGAGAATCCAGGCAAGTTCGCTGTGAGCGCTGATTTGCGACTGGATAAAGACGATAGACCGTTTGGGGTCAATACCGGCGGCAAAGAGCAGGCCGGAGACCTCACGAACCTTGGCTTTGAGCACCTTCGGGTCCTGCGCCACGGTAATAGCATGCAGGTCTACCAGGCAAAAGATGTTGTCATACTCGTCCTGCATCTTTACCCAGTTTTTTATGGCGGCCAGGTAATTGCCGATGTGGATATCTCCGGTCGGTTGAATGCCGGAAAAAACACGTTTCTTCATCTAAACCTCACAATGTATCACATCTTCTCCGGGGCGGTCATCCCCATCAGGTTGAGCGTCCTGCCGAGGACGATTTTGGCCGCTTTGACCAGCTTGAGACGTGCTTTAGTCAACGGCTCATCATCAGAGACGACCCGGCACTGCTTGTAAAAGCTGTGGAATACGGTAGCCAAATCCTGCGCGTAGTAGGTAAAGTGGTGCGGCTCCAGGGTATTGGCTATCAGCTCGACTATTTCCGGCAGAAGCAACATCTTACGGATTAAGGTAAGTTCCGGTTCAGCAGTCAGCAGAGACACGTCACCATCTTTGTAATCAATCCCTCTCTCCTGAGCCAGTCGAAGTATGCTAGCAATGCGGGCATGGGCATACTGGACGTAGTAAACCGGGTTGTCCACCGATTGTTTTTTAGCCAGTTCCAGATCAAAGTCCATCTGGCTATCGGCAGAACGGGATAAGAAGAAGAAACGGCAAGCATCGGCGCCGACATCGTCTACCAGCTCTTTCAGAGTGACGATATCGCCGGTGCGCTTGGAAATCCGCACCAGCTCCCCGCCGCGGCGCAGTGTAACCATCTGAGATATTATTATTTCGAGTCGTTCCGGGTCTATCCCCAGGGCGCTCATTACCGCTTTCATCCGGGATACATGACCCAGATGGTCGGCTCCCCAGATATCGATTACCCGGTCGAAATTGCGCTCCTCAAACTTGTTGTAATGATAGGCAATATCGCTGGCAAAATAAGTCGGCGAACCATCGCTGCGGACCAGCACATTGTCTTTGTCCTCACCCAGAGCCGCCGGCACAAACCAGGTGGCGCCCTCCTTCTCACTTACATAACCACCCTGCCGCAGTATCTTTAGCGTTTTCTGGTACTGTCCATTATCAAATAGACTGCGCTCGCTGAACCAGACATCAAAAGTCACTCTCAAAAGCTCAAGGTCAGCCTTAGTCTGGCTTATCATTTTCTCCTGGCCCAGTTGTCCTAATTGAGAAATGACATCTGTTTCCGGCAGATTTTGAAACCGGCTGGTATCCTCGGAAATAATCTCTTTAGCCAGGTCAATCATATAATTGCCCAGGTATCCATCGGGCGGCATTTCGGCACGGATGCCAAAACACTGTTGATAGCGGGCATAGAGTGATTGATTGAAGGCGTCCATCTGGCTGCCGGCATCGTTAATGTAATATTCCTTCTCTACCTGATAACCGGCGGCGGCAAGGGCATTAGCTAGGGTGCTGCCGAGAATAGCGCCACGGCCGTGCCCCACGTGAAGCGGTCCGGTGGGATTAACGCTGACGAATTCTATCTGAACTTTTTTACCCTGCCCCAGCTCGATATTGCCGTAAGAATCACCACTCTGTAAAATTGAGTTTACCTGCCGGGCCAGCCAGTCGTTACTAAGAGTGAAATTGATGAATCCGGGCGGGGCGACAACAATATCGGCAATCTCGGTAGTAGGAGACATAAAGCTCGTCAATTCATTGGCGATGGTCAGAGGATTGACACCGGTTGTCCTGGCTAATTTCAGGGGGATACTTGAAGCGTAGTCGCCATGTTTGGGGTCCTGGGGATGTTCAACGGCTACTTCCGGTATGGTAACTGCGGGCAGTTTGCCTGATTCTTGTGCTTCGGTGACCGCCCGTGTCAATAGTTCAACGAGTATTTGTTTTAGTGACAATCTTACCTCTTTAGTCTCCGGTGCAGCAGTTATTGTGATGTATTTTGAGGATACTTTCGCCCAAATTATAGCATAACATTGCCTGAAATAATAACTCAGGTATCCCCCTTCCCCTTAGCAAGGGGAAGGGGGAGGAAAAGAAAGAGGGGCGTCGCCCCTCTTAGACGCCCGCAAACTGAGGAGAGGGAAAGGTAGGCTTCGCCTCTCTTTGGCACTCCTTTTTTTCCTCTCCTTACGAGGTGTTAAAGGAGAGGGGGAATTCTTTAAAAGAGGAGCTGGCGCCCCTCTTAAACACCCGCTTGCAGTGGTTATCCTCTCTCACTGATAAAGGGTGAGGGGTTAGCAGAGAACTTCCAGTATTTAAGTAAAACCAAACCTCTGGTTTTCTTTCTTGATAATTTTAGATATGATAGACTACAATAGAGCTTTCACCTGGTGAAATGAATATTTAAACAAAGCGCATTATTTTGTCCGGGAGTGTAAGATGACTTCAACGAAAATTGACCGACTCTGCATTAATACCATTCGTTTCCTGGCGGTGGATGCGGTGCAGAAAGCGAATTCGGGTCATCCGGGCGCGCCGATGGGCGCCGCACCAATGGCATACGTGTTATGGGATAGATTTCTAAAACACAACCC
>SDBT01011795.1_pt1 | contig 14040 bp, 15 predicted proteins | sample 2277101 | NCBI WGS metagenome assembly SDBT01 (sample SAMN10404973, study PRJNA504765) | marine sediment metagenome | isolation source: marine sediment core GS10_PC15, 103 cmbsf | place: Arctic Ocean: Southern Knipovich Ridge | collected 2010 | reverse complement strand
GCCCCGAAGGAAAAGGCCCCGAAGGAAAAGGCCCCGAAGGAATAGACCTTGGAGGGGATTACAGCTACAGAGACGGCCACCGCACTTAGAGAGGTCGAGGAGATCGTTGAGCAGAGCGGGCGTGATATCAAGCTGTTTTCCACGGATGGGGCGGCGGTGAAGGATAACTTTGGTAAACTTATCAAAAGCACCTCGCCGCCGCCTGATGTTCGAAAGTGTTACCCCGGACGGTACCAGCCGTTTGACCGGAAACTTCGTACAACGGTTGCGTATACTCAAGAGGCTGAATTCGTGACATTCATCTCCAAGAAAAAAGCAGACGATGACGGCAAGAGCCTTGAGTTCTTTCAAAGAATGCAGCGTGCTATTTACGATGGCAGGGAATGGGAAGTTCTCGGAGTATTTCCTCATATGCAGGTAGGCCGTGATTATGCGTATTATAGATTCGAGTTTCGAAAGAAGCAGACGAGCTAATGGGATTTGAAGTCAGTCTTAGCGGGATACGGAATGTCGAGAAACTATTCCGCCGTGTCCGTCAACGGATTGAAGATCAGGACGAATTAAACAGCCGCCGGGCGGATGGATTTCTGAGATTCACGAGACAACAGGCGGCCACCAAGGCGCTTGGATTGATGGAGAATACGGAGACAACGCGCAAGATTCAGAGATCAAGTCATCCGCCGTTATTCATATCCGGATCGTTTGCACGGTCAATGCAGAAGAGGCGGAACCCCGACAAATCGTATGATGCTGGATTCCTGAAATCGAACATGGCCAAGCCCAAAGGAAAGACGGACTGGGCGGGATGGACGTCGAGGCCAAGGCTGACATACACGGAACTGGCAAATATTCATAAAACGGGGTATAGAATCCCTGCCGATCCAGATACCGGAAAGGGAAAAAGAGTCCGAGCCTTTTTGAGCGCCCATGATGTCCACTTGAGGAAATCCACAAAGGTTTTGGTGGTCGTTCCGAGGGACATACTTGGTGAGGCATTGGATAGGTATCGTGCAGAGAGGAAAGATATTGGATTTGTCAAAAAGCATGTCGAGGATGCTGTGTCGAGGAGAAGCGGCTGATGTTTACGCCATTCGGAGAAACTTATGCCGTGTCGAACGGTGCCCTTGTGACCGTGGCCGATAATACGGATCTGAGCATTGACGGCACTTCAAAGCTGGTAGTGTTCGGGGACCGGTCAACTTCGACGCCGGCAAAGGATGAATTCGTGGACTTGGATTTTGGATCCATCAATATCAGCGCAAGGGATGAAATAGTGATGCACTTATTCACGGGTGAGGACATTGAAAAGAAGGCGCTTTTCCGGGTGACGATTGACGGCAAGGACTTTGATTTCGGCCCGGCCACTACGGTCCCTATGCAGATATTCAAGTTTAATGCGATAGGAATCACAGCCCTGACGCAGATAAAAATCACCTGTTTGGTAGATTTCCTTGAGATATTCATTGACGCTGTGGGCCATCGCCAGACAACGACGGAAGATCAAGACGATGATCTTATTCAAGCGTTTGAGGATGAGATCGTGATCACGCCCGGAATCTCCAGCGTGTTGGGCGCGGCGGGGGCTACTGGGAAAACTGTGGATATCGCGACAAAGGATTATTTTGAGGACGGATCTAGGATCAGGCTCACGGAAGGCGGCACTACTGAAGACGCGGAGATTGAGAGTGAAGATCAGGGAACGCTCAGGAATGCGCTCGTGAATACGTTCACCGATGCTGCCACGGCCACTCTCCTGGCGTCATCAAGGCATGACCGGGAAGATATGCTCGCGAATGATCCCATGGTGGGCATTCTTTTTCTGGGCGAGAGTTCGGATATTAAGATTGACCGGACGGACAAAATATCAGACGGCACGAGAAAAAAACGCCGATGGACGGGCGAAAGAAATCTCATGGTATATTTGGAATCATCAAGTGAAAAGATTCATCGTCGGATGGTATCCGAGTATCGGTTTACGTACGGCGATGAGTTTCAAATTTTTCTTGACGGACAATTGGTAAACGTGTATTCTTTGGGTGTTCCTGCTTCGAGTGGCAAGGACGCGGGAGGGCTTATGCGGACGACATGGACGTATCTTGTGAGACCACATCCAATTACAATCGCAACAGCCGACAAAGACACGACCCCGACATTAACGATAGAGAGCAAAGAGGTCACAGCAATATGATTTACAAGATTTCGAACAAAGGAAAAACCGTGGTGCAGGTTCAACTTATTGGTGGCGAGGCTATCAATATTCAGCCTGGCACGATTGGTGATGTTGATTCTGGAAAGATATTCAGGAGAGAGATTGATCGTCTTAATAGAATTCCGGGCGTTCGTGTTTCTGAGTCGGGTAATGCGAAAGCAAAACCGCCTGAAACCAAGCCGCCCGAAAAAATCATTGGTGATGGAAAGCCTGGGAAAAGTGGGGGGAATAAATAATGGCAATTGGAGCGCAGGTACGCAGAGTCCCGGCGATTGGCGGGGGGCAGATAACGGACGCCAACATTTTCAAGATGATCCTCATCGGTCAGGGTGAAAGGGGCATTGCAGAGAACTTCGGGAATATATTTAATTTCGGCGACTTTGAAGAGGTCGCGGGTGGATTCAATGTATCGAAGCGTATGGCCTACATTGCGAGATCGTTTTACGATGCGCTGAAAATCAATACCAATGTCGAGATTATTCTCCGAACATTCCAAGCGTCTGATGCTGTACAAGCGACGGGTATTGTGAATGATACGGATGGAGCTCCTGAAAAGGTCTACGATGTGAAGTCGGCGTACAGGAATCTCGTTGACAAATCAGCGGGAGGGAATCTTAACGCACGAAAGGTCCTTGTATCCGAGGATGTAACTGTTGCGCTTACGGCGGACAGCACCGCATCAGCTTCCACGGTTTTCACGGTTGAGGCGGTCGATCAACTTAAGATCGGCGATCTTTTCAAGGTTGTGGATACCGGAACCGCGAAAGAAGAGTTTGCATTTATCACGGCGATTGACAAAACCGCCCGCACAATCACATTCGCGGCTCTTTCGAATGCCACGGCATACGAGGCGGCCACGAGCACGGTATTTCGTCAAGATGTGACCATGGAAACATACAAAAAGAATAATGAAGGGGTATTCCAGCTTAGGGAAACTTTCGGACCCTTTGGATTCCAGCAGTCGGATACGGTCGGACTCGTCCCGGCCATGAGTGATGTGGACCTTGGATCGAAGCTATTACAGCTTGATTACAATGAGGCCAATTCCACAGCGGCAGAGTTCGCGCGGCCTGCCGCCGATGCTTCACCCGTTGCGCTTACTAGTGGGGCTGATGGAACGGCTCCCGTTGATGCCGACTGGGCGACCCTTGTGGATAACCTCAAGGATGAAAGAACGCTTGTTCTACTCGCCCCGGAATCTCAGAGCATTGCCCATGCAAACAACATGAACGCATTTACCACCTCAAACAACCGCGCTCTTTACGAGCATGCCGCCGCCGAGGGTGCGGATGAGGATAATCTCAAGAACCTTGGAACGAACATCCGAGGAGATATCAAATTCGGTATGGTACCCGTGGATAAGTGGATCAAGTTCGAAGATCCGATCAACCCGGGTGAGAAGATATCGATCCCGTCTGTGGGAATTTCCGCAGCGCATCTTTTCAATCAGATCAAGGATATCGGGATCAAGAAAAATGCGGCTGGCCAGAAAGAAGCGGTCAACACGCTTGCCACGCTCGATCTTTCAAACGGCCTCACTCATAACGACGAGGACGGAGTTGGTGAGAGGTTGCTCAAGAATCATTCGATCAATACCGCGACATTCAAGACGGGAAAGGGGATCGTGATTAACACGGCCCGGACCCTTTCGACGAACGCCGGGTATCAGTTCCAGAATCAGGTCACTGGGTTTCTGTTCTTGAAGTTCTCGATCCTGCCATTACTGGAGAACATCGAACAGGACAACATCGGTCAGGAACTTCTCGACGATACCAGGATCAAGATCCGAAACTTTGGAAAGCGCCTTTTTAATCTGGGTGTGTTCTTGACCGGTACCAAGAGTGATGGAACGGCGATCAAGTTTGAGGATGTTTTCATTCTCAAGAATGATCTGACCGTGAATACTCTGGACAAGATCAAACAAGGAATATTGACGACATTTTTGCAGGTTGTGTTTGCGCCGCCGGTTGAAACTCCGGAGCTTGAACTAGCCAGCGCCGACGCGACTACGATCCTTTAGGGAGGGTTTGAAATGAGAGAATTAAATTGGATATCTTGGGACCTTCAAAGGTTCGGGCGGAATCAGTCCCTTAACTTTGAACTCCGATTGGCTAATGGGAAGGTGGTTAAGCCCACGACCCTAGCCGACTTCGGAGATCAGATCGAGGGAGCTGTTGAAACCGTGAACGGTGAAAAGAAATACATGATCCCTGATGGCATTAGAAATGCTGAAGAGATTGAGATTGTTGTCCCTATTGAGGACGACAAAGACGATTACAACAAGATGAAGGAAGCAGCCGAGGCCCAGGTACCTCAGGATATCACGGTGACATACCGGGACGGTTTACAGAATGCTGTTCTTGAATGGGTATGGCTCAACTGTATTATTCTCAAGGGAAAAAGAAGTGCCCAGGATCGGTCTGGGAAATCTGTGGACAGCAGAATCTACAGAGCTTTGCCTGAAGATATTGAGGAAATCACTTAACCCGTTTTGCGAGTACAACTTTACGCGGGATTTGTCAGAGGCACGACATGGTACAATTATGCAGAAGTCGGCGAATTAGTAGGCGGGGCTCTGAAGGCCCTCGACACTCCGCACAAGTCAACCGCTCGGATATTTGCGAACATCGCCCGCCAGTCAGTAACGGAATTCTGGGACGCAACGGGGGTGGAGAAACTAACTCCAGACGACAAGCTATTCCAGAATCTTCCCTTTGTGGACACTATCAAGATCGCCATGGAGAACATGAAAATAGTCATGGAGGAAGACGAGCCGACAATCAAGGAAAACTTTTTCTGTGCAACCTGCGAACGGGGGGCGAGACATCCTACAGTGATAGAGGAGTCATGGGCCAAGCTGATCAAAGAAGGCATGATGGACGAGATTTTCACAGAGAAAAAGGAAGATCTAGAATGGACGGTGGAACTTCCACGAGGGATCGAGATTCCGGCACGGGACAAGGGGCGGAGCTTCAAGGGTGGCACATTCAATACTTTGACCGTGCATCATATCTCAACGGAAGAGCAACTGGACGTTGCCGCGAACCCGAAATACGACACGGAAGCAAAGCAGGCCGCCGGGGGATGGGACAGAGAGATCCAAGCAATCGATGGGATGGATGTGCGAGATTTCAACATATTCCTACGGAGAAACTCAGATCAACCGTTTACATTTCAGTATATGCTTCACAAGCAGGATCAAGACACTCTGGCAAACTCGAAGCCGAAGATCGGGATCGACGGATCGGAGCGGATGATCAAGTGCCATTATTGTCAGGTGCCGATAAATGGGGGCGTGGATATCACAAATTTTTTTTCTTACCTTTCGCCGGAGAAGAAGAGCCAAGAGTCGAGTCAAGACCCGAAGGGGACTTAATCCATTATCCCCCAGCGTGCACGGCGCTTCCGCCGCGTAACGCAAGAGATTTGAAAACATTGATGTATTGCGGGCATGGACTCTCGCAACAGTATTCCGGGGTGTATCAACCTTTTCGACAGCTTTACAGTTGGACACCGGAACAGGTTGACGCCCAGCCTTTACGGAGAATTATTGAGGCGATGGAAGAGCGCCAGGAAGATGCTGATATGAAGCAGAGACTTTTCGGATATGCGGCGGGCGATGGCGGGTAGAGCACAAGAGGATTTAGTTGTACGTATCCGGGTAGACGATGCTCGGGCAGGTTCGAAGTTCAAAGGCTTGGAACGCAATATGAACAAATTCAGCGGCATGAATAAGAAGGTGCAGACGGGAGTGAAGCGGACGCGGGATGAGTTTGGGAAGTTTTCGAAGAAGGCGGGCGGCGCGGCTAAATCCTCGGGATTGTTTGGTGGGGCACTTGGAGGGATAGGTAAAAAAGCCCTCGCGCTTCTGGGGCCCATGGCGAGCATTACAGGTGCGTTTTTCCTTCTCAAGAGTGCGTTTAGTGCGGTCATGGATGCCGGTAGATTTGCAGAGGATACCATTACAACGTTAGGTGTAGCCCTTGGATCGGAACGTGCTGGAGTAGAAGCATTCAAAAAATCTCTCGATTTTTCGATAATAACCCCTTTTGATCCCAGGGCAATTGCTCAGGCCACGGAGTTTGCTGTGGCATTTGGTATTAAAGATCCGTTCCAGAAGGGTGTTGATGGGTTGGCAGAGGATGTGAGCCTGCAACAGCTTGCGGCTGGTATCGCTTCATTTTCACAGGACAAGGATATTGTAAACGCCATGAAAGGTATTCTTGTGCCAGAAAAAGAAGTGATTAAAAGATGGGGTGGAGAAGTTTTAGGCGTATATAATCAAATAATTAAAGGAGGCATTGCACTTGATACGCCTGCATTTCAAAAGGCATGGCTCGAAGGGTTATCACGGATTGATAAATTCAAGAAAGCAGCGGGCGCGGCTAGTCAGACCGTGACAGGGCTGATGTCGACTATCGGAGGAAATATTGGAAACATAGCTTTATTTTTTACAGGTGCAGGAGAGGGGAGGGATGCGCGTTCATTCTGGAATTTTCTTAGGGGTGCCCTGGGTCAGGTAAATGATGTATTTGGAAAGTTTATGAAAGTAGCGGGACCATTTTTGATAGAGATCGGGGCACAGATTGGCGGATTATTCAAGGATATTTTTGATATTGTAGTTGATCTTGGAAAGGTGGCTCTTCCATTTATTGTTCAGGCGCTTACTCCATTCTTAATAACGGTAACGGCGGCATTTTTTGTTTTACGCGGGATTGTGAAGGTATTTAAATTCATTCTTAGTTTGACTATCAGGATGATTGTCGCAACAGCTAGATGGGCAACCGCTGGTAAGGAAATGAAGGAAACATTCAAGGGTGCAGGTGATTTTTTTGGTGATATCGTTCTTAAGGCCAAGGGCCTGCTAGTGATTTTCAATGTAATACTTTTCAGGTTTCAAAGGTCGATTGATAACTTCATCAAAGCCATAGAGGTGAGCGGACCATTTAAGGCGATAGGAGATGTGCTTTCCAAGTTTGCAAGATTTAGCAAAAAAAGCCTTATCGCGGGGGTTAAGTTTATAATTGGAAGGGATGATGAAGATGAGGCAGAAAAACCTGTTAAGCGAAAATCTCTAGGTGAGACATTGACAGATATTGGTCGTGAGAGTGAAAAGAAAAAACTTCTTTCTGCCCCTAGGCCGTCTGTTGTCGTGCCGGCAGCTACGGGGCAAGGTAAAACCGGTGGCGGAACTGTCATCACTAATATTGCAATTGAAACAACTCCGGAAAATGAAAAGCCACTATTGAACAGTGTCCGTCCAATTAGCGGGACTGCTACTGTCGAACGGGAGACAAGATTCTAAATGGCTGAAGGACGCGGAACTATCATCAACCTCTCTAATTTCCTCGTGTATGCGTTTCAATACAATCCGGAACAGATGAATACGAGCAAGCAGATTGATTGGTTCAAGGCCCCAAACATTGGCGGCAATGCAAGGCGGTTATTTTTCCAGAATTTTGATAACAAGACTGTGAATTTTCAGGTACAGGCTATCGCGAAAAAAAATACACTGGGAGTGCAGGCGGACATATCGTTTTTTGAGGCCTTGCGAAACCCAGCGCCTGGATTGCTGGGGATAGCCAATAGTTTTTTTGGAAGTCAGAACTTTCCGCCGCCCAAGGTGTTGTTTCAGTTCGGGGCGGCACTTATTCCGATGCCGTGGTTTGTCCGAAATGTGGATATCACAGCAGACTGGTTTAAGGACGGGCCGCTGAGTGGGAATATTGGAATCGCTAAACGGGCGAGATTTGATATCTCCCTTGAACTTGATGAGGAGTCGGACTTTTTCAAAGCCAATCAAATAGCTGAGAAGGCGTCTGAGCTTGCGGGAAGTGCGGCGTCTGTTGTGCGAGATCTGCAACAGAGATTGAATGGGGCCCGCTCGGAATATGTGAGGCTCAACTAATGCCGTTTCGGTGGGTGAATGTTCCTGAAAAGGAAGTGAACGGGTTCAAGTTCAAGCTACTTCGCGGGCGGTTTCTCTCGGAAGTGTTACAGCCGGTGGATACCCGAGACCATGAGATTGACTGGCATTCATGGACTTACTTGGGAACTGAGCTTTTGTCTTACCGCGTGCTTGACACTAACTGGGAACGGTTCATGGAGGAGCGTGGGGACGTTACCCGTCTCAAAGAGCTACGGATTCCGGTGGCGGGGGATATTCAGGAGATCGCTATCTAGTGGCTAATCTTAGATTTCGGGCAGAGATGCCACACTGGGAAGTCAAGGTATTTCGAACGAATATTACTGATATGCTTCGCCCGTTTATTTCGTCAATTCAATGTGAATATACGACTGATGATAAGGGCACCAAACCGCCAGAGGCGATAATCAGCATTACATCGCAGTGGTTTATTGAGGAGTTTTTTCGTGACGGCGTAGAGGTGGCGATTCTGATGGGATGGGATAGGCAGAATATGTCCACCATGGTTTTCGGCAATGTAATTTTTGAGCCCTCTGGGACTGCAAGCTCAGAGCTTTCATATCGGGCCCGGATAAAGTCGAAGATTATGGAGCTTGCGAGAAGGGAGAGAATTGGTGAGTCATTTCATGGTCGGACCAAGCGGGAGATTATAGCTGAGATTGCGGGCAAGAATGACTATGATATTATTTTGAGCATTACCGATGCCGCCCGCATCCCGAAAGATGAGACGATCAAGCAGGGGAACATGAAGAAAGGCGAGACTGACCTTGAGCTTTTGTACAGGCTATCGCGTCAGTGGGAATGCGTCACATGGGTAGATGATATCAAGAAAATCATTTACTTCGTTGATGCTGATAGAGCCCATGATATAGGGGATACGCTAAGGATTCCCACGGCAAGGGATCTTTTGGATGTACCACAGTCCTCATCGTATGAACTCCATTACAAGTTTGGCCGGAATAATATCGCGTCATTGTCATGGAAAAAGGGCCCAGGCTTGAAAGGTGACCCGTCCGGAAAAGAACCTGCATTTGAGACACTACCTGCGGAAGATAAAGACAAGGAGCCAGACCCTAATAGTTTTACATTTGAGACCGAGTCTGAGGGTGAGACAACGGTATGGCGGTTAAAGGATGGCATTAAGGATAAGATTTTAATCGGAAAAGTTATTGGCATTTCTAAACAGATTGCAACGGCAAATAGAAAAAATTCATGGCTGAATAAGTATTTTATTCCAATGACGGTAAGCTCGGGAAAAACCATAAGAAACGAGACTAATCCTAGGTCTGATAAGAGGAGTGGGTATGGAATTGATATTGAGTTGAATATAGGGGATGAGTTTCTTAGGCCACCCAGAACGGCCATTCTCAAGTCAGGCCAATCATCGGGATTTTCTACGAATGAAGATGATCGGCTCCCTGGATTTCTTTTCAGGGCGAATGCTCAAGGTAACGGAGAATTAGACACAAGATACAATATCAACAAAGTGACCACGAGCCTTTTACCGGGCCAAATTAAGACTAAGCTTGTGGCTCATAGGCCGCGGCAATGATAGCGCGGGCCATAGCGGAGATCACTGATCCCGAGAAGGTGCAGGCTAGATCGGACTCAGATAAGCAGGGGTCAATTGATAGCGGGGCTATTTATGTCTCATGTAGAGAGCTGGGCGCAACGAATTCCAAGGATTTTATTTATTGCCGGTATGCCATGTCGATACCGTATATCCGGGTGCTTGAGGGATTGGCGGTATGGATTGAGCCGACGGTAATCAGGGACAATGGAGAGAATGAACAACGGTGGATATACAAAGGGTTCGCGGATGCTGGCGGGGAAACCCCGACCACGAATGACCAGCTTATTCTCGCGGTGACAAAATTCTTTATAAAGTCGTTCACAGATGGTAGTATAAACATGGAAGCGGAGAGCGATTTCACATTGAAATCACTGACGAAATTGATACTTGATGCTCCCGAGATATTTCTAGGGAAGGGAGCAACGGAGGCGGCGGTGTTGGGGAATAGTTTGAATACCAGAGTGACGAATCTTGAAACATTCGCAAAAACACATAATCACCCCACGGCGCCGGTGGGGCCTGTTTCGGTCGGGGTTCCGCCTCTTGTGGCTGGACCGGAATTTCTTTCCAGTGTGGTCAAAGTGAAATGACCCCCGAAGAAGATCCACTGAAAAAACTGGCCAAGTTTGGTTTCTTCCTTGAGACGTACGATCGTGGAGACAAGGAAGACGAGCGCGATTCCGATATCGCTAGGCTAATGTTGCAGGCGAAAGGTAATGTCCACTATGACCGGGACCAAGGCGGGAGTTTTGAGGAGCTTGAACAGGAGCCCAATGACGAAGGGCTTTTCCAGAAATTCCTGATGAATGCCGTCGAGTCTATTTTCCGTCTCAATGAATCCAAGCGGTTTGATCCGTTTGTTGTAGTCGGGGTTCGTGATCTTACCCTTGAGAGAGAGCGTCAGGACATGACGAGCGGCCCGACACGAACGCGGCTGGTAGTGAATATCACTCACCGCACACTTAATCCGGGAGAACAGGCCAAGCGGCTGTCATTGAGGTCATAATGATAATTTCAATATTCAAACACACGGCGCGCACATTTCTAGATATCTTCAATGCGTTCAAGGCGGCATTCCCAAAGAAACCAGATTTTCTATTTAAGGATATAGCCGGGCTTTTTGATCTCATCTCAGACATGATCAATAATGCCGCGACGGATCTTTTATCACCGTTCACGCGAGAGGGTGCATTCGCTCGGGCTAATCTTTCCTCGTATGATCCTATCCAAGCGGACGGCTCAACGACGACGATCACCATCACATTGAATTCTGCAATGGCAAAAACTCTGGCAATTGGGTACCAAGTTGCGGGGCTTTCTACTTCCGGGACATTGAATATCTTCGAGCTTACGGTTGCGGGCGACTCAGGCGGGACGGATACAATCACGGCACCGGTGACGCAGAAAAAGACTGTAATTGATCGGGTGATTGGAACTATTCCATCGTCGGCGGAGTTCATCGAGATTCCGATTGATGGATTTCTCAATATTATCAAGACCTCGATTTCGTTGACGATAGCCGCGGCCACATGGACCCGGGTGGATAACTTTGATGATTCGGGATCGGCGGACAGGCATTTTGTATTGATTTATCAGTCGTCTGGGCGGGTGAGGATTCTTTTCGGGGACGGGGTACGTGGAGAGATTCCGCCGGCAACTCAGGAGGTCACTGCGACATTCTCAGTGACCAACGGACTAAAAGGCCGGATGGATATTGGCGAGATCAATCTGAATACCGGTGGAGATACTGACATCGCATCGGTGACAAATCTGGCGGCCACGGACGGCGGGAACAATGCGGAGAGCGTGGCGTCCATTGTTAGGAATTCACAGAAAAACGCTAGGCTACGAAATGCAGCGTTTACCGTGGAGGATATTGAACTACTTGCGAGAAAAGCGGATTCATCCGTGATCAAGGCTCTGGCAATTCCAGGGATAGGAACTGCGGAGGCGCAAATCGTGCCATCGTCAGGGGGTCAACCTAGCGGCGCATTGAAAACGACCGTGACAGACTTCGTACAGGCCAAGACTTTGTTTGGATTGCTCCCGCTTAATATCGTCCCCACGAATTACAAGGCCGTGGCCATTGATTTTGAGTATGTGGTCCGGTCGGGATTTGTAGCGTCTAAGGTCGAGGATCTGCTTGAATTCGCTATGACGCTAGCGACGAGCGCACGGGATAATATGACGCTTGAGGATTTCGATGATAACGGGATTGATTCGGCAAGGACTAATATTATAAATGCGGTGTATCCGTTATCAGGGACATGGGGATTTGTGCAGGCGGATAATGACGCATTGACTAAAATAATTGAATCTTATAGATCCACGCTGGAGCCGGGCGTAGCTTCGAGGCAGTTCGGGGCCACATTTGAATTCGGGTCAATATTTATCATTGGTGAATCTCTTTTTGATTTCGGGGTCCGGACATTCAACGCGACTAATCCCACTGGGAATATAGTGACTGACAGTGACGAGCAGATCATTGACACAGGAACCTTGACGCCGACGGATATCACTTGAGTGTCGAACAAGATATACAACTTTTTCCTGCCCGCCTATCAGAAGAAATTCGGGAAAGACTGGCAGGGGTTCACGGATATATTACAGGAAAACTACGATCATTATCTGGGCAAGGCGCTAACGCTTTATCATTTGTTGGATTTGAATCGTTCTCCCGACAACGCTGTGCAGAGACTTTCCACTTCCATGGATGTGCCACTTGCCGACGGCGACGATCCGGACACAATTCGGAAAAAGCAGCGCAACTATTTCGCAAAATATGCGGACAAATCACTGCCAGAGATTTACATCGCGGAAGCAAACGAAGTCACGGGGGGGCCTGATGGTGAGTTTAGACCTGGCACGAATATCGGATGGATATGGGGAACCTCTCACTGGGCGGAGAGCCCTTCCTCGGGGTCCGTGGAAGAGATACAATGGGCTACGGTTGCAGCAACAGTGCATCATTTCGTGGTGTTCTTTGATGCGAAAACGGTTGACGCGGGGGAATTGGATGAGATTCAAACAAGATTTCGCAGACCCGATCTTCGTCCGGGATGGAATAAGATTTTCATAGTCGACGCCAGTGATAATATCTTGAGGGAGATCTAAATGGCATTTCTCAGAAAATATACGAATGTTGACGGCGATACCCAGCTTGCGGGTCAATCGCCGGATTCCCGTGGTGATCTTTACGACCCCACCGACAAGCAGAGAGACTTTGACTATTTGCAGGCGAAAATCGGGGACATGCTTCGAGCAACTAGCAAAACCCCATCCATGGAAATACAGATATTGCAGGGCGGCGAGATTACCGACGCTGGCGCTGGAGCGGTGGACATGGCGGAAGGATGGGCCATTGTCAAGGATTCATCCGGCGTTGAGAGGATAGTCAATCGGCCTGAATTTTTGGGCGTTGTTTTCCCTGTAGCATTTAATGACGGTCGGGATGTTTGGGTGGCGTCTAGATTCGAACAGGCGCTTGATGCCGCAACTAGATCGCATAAGACTGAAACGACCTCATATAAGTTTATTCATATAGATTCCTTCACCGGGGATACGGCGTTCGGTGAAGACACGGACGATATGTTTTTCGATTCCGATCCCGGGGCTAATTATGTGATCTGGGATAAGATCACGATGACGGGTACGACGTTTGCCAAGCTCGTAGGAAGATCACCGGAATGGGAGCCGTTCAATTCAATTAAGGCAATCGCCGACGCAACGGATGTTGATGATTCCGGTGTTAAGGTTGTTGACGATCTGCTTGTATGGAACGGGGCTCAATATGCGCGGACGGCCCCAGCAACGAAAATATTTGGAAAGATGAGGGCGGAGACTGACACGGGTGACGTGAAATCACTTGTGAATGTTGAGACAGGTGATGGCCGTTATGTTCAGAATGTCGGGCCAGACCCTGGAATAGTAAACGGAATGTTTCAACACTGGCAGGCGAATACTTTACGAACAGAAGCCCCCTCTCTCACTTACTTTGCAGATCTCTTTCAGTATGTGAAGGTCGGGCCACAGTTACACACTTTGAGCAGAACGGTCGACGTACCGACAGTGGCAGACGGCGCGGTGGCTGGATCTATTTTCTCTTTATTGGTGGACGTAACAACTGTTAACGTCCCTAGTGCCACGGAACTCACCACTATCGATTATCGTATGGAAGGGTTGGATTTTGCGGCATACTTTGGGCAAACATGGACATTGACATTTCTTGTGAAATCAAATTTGACAGGAACTCACGCAGTAGCATTCAGGAACGATGGGGGGGCAAGATCATATGTGGCTGAATATGAAATTGATGTGGCTGATGAATGGGAA
>SDBT01011794.1_pt1 | contig 14044 bp, 15 predicted proteins | sample 2277101 | NCBI WGS metagenome assembly SDBT01 (sample SAMN10404973, study PRJNA504765) | marine sediment metagenome | isolation source: marine sediment core GS10_PC15, 103 cmbsf | place: Arctic Ocean: Southern Knipovich Ridge | collected 2010 | reverse complement strand
CCTGATTTGGTCTCACCTTTAAGGATATGTTACAATTAACCACAGATTACTCAACCTACAGAAAAGGAAACCACAATGACTGAGAAACAACTTCCCGACCTGAAGACCTTCATCAAGAACGTGAACAAGAAGGACGAGAAACGTAACGGTCTAAAAATCCGCTTTGCCTTTACCAAGCGAAAAAGGTAAACCTGAGGTACGCTTCAACTACTCTGGCTCACCATATCAATCATAGAAACGGATGCCCCTCACGCTCAAAGTCGGGAAGGTAGTCTTCCTGAGCGCCCATTTTCTGTGTCCAACCCTTCTCCAGCCCCAGCTCTTCCATTATATTGAGCACCTCCTGGTATTCGGAGAGTGATATGCTGCGTGAGAGCAGGGGGAACTGATATGCCCGGTGTACGGGGTGATACTGCGACATAGCGCTGATGGTAACCCGCTTGGAGACTTCTTTCGCCAGCCAGGTAAGCGACTCCCGGCTGCCGGACAGTCCATTGGGCAGGATAAGGTGGCGGACGATTAGCCCCCGCTGCGCCAGCCCTGACTTATCCACGACAATCCCGCCGACCTGCCGGTACATCTCCTTAATTGCCTGACGGGACCGGGCGACGTAGTCCGGGACCTCCGAGAGCTGACTGGCATAAACATCGGAAGCGTATTTTAGGTCCGGCAGGTAGATGCTGATAATACCGCTAAGCTCCTCTAAGGTCTTAACGGAGTCATAGCTGTTGGTGTTATAGACCAGCGGCAGCTTGAGCCCCATCGCCGCCGCCTCCGTGAGCGCCCGGACTATCTGCGGGACGAAATGCGACGGTGAAACAAGATTGATGTTGTGGCAGCCAAGCTCATCCTGGAGATAGAGCATATTCTCAGCGAGGGTGCGAAGGTCCACCTCGTTAGGCCGCTGCTTCTGCCAGTCCTGGCTTATCTGGTAGTTCTGGCAGTAGACGCACCTTAGATTGCAGTTGCCAAAGAATATTGTCCCCGAGCCCCGGCTTCCGGAAAGGACCGGCTCCTCTCCATGGTGGGCACAGAATGAAGAGATTACGGGCAGGCGTCCGGAGTGGCAGAAACCTGTCTCACCCTCAAGCCGATTGACCCGGCACTCCCGAGGGCAGATGTCACAGGAAGCCAGCCGCGCCTCTAGCCTTTGAGCCCGGCGCTCAAGCTCACCGGAATGGTAGAGAGCAATATACCCCGGTTCCATCGTCTAACCACCCCTCACTTCCTTAACCCTAAATCAATCTTCAGGGTATGGGCTAGATTGCCAATCGCCGTCCTGATAGCCTTAGCCTTTTCTTTGATTCCGGTAGCCTCGGCTATCCCCGTTTCCGCCCCTGCCACTGCTTCCCTCAACCTGTCCGGAGGTACCAGCTGGCAGCTGGTACAGTAGAAGCTCTTGGAACGGCCTTCATCGTAGTTAGCGAGGAGATAGCGGAGAGATTCCTGTTTTTCATTTTCCCGCCGCACAAATTCCTCGATACCATTCTTCTCGATGAAGGCAAAGTTAGCCGCAATCGGCCGGTAGGAGATGAATGAGTCCTGATACTCAGCCGAATCGAGAAGCCTGGCTACCCTCTCGCACTCTCTCCAGTCGCCGCACTCGGCGCATGTCTCAAGGTTTTTCTGCTTGACGCAGCAGGTGATAAAGCCGCAGGACGGGTGCTTCTGCTCAAAATCCGGGCCGCAGCAGCCGGGACACCTTGAGGGGCCTTCGGTATAGTATCTCGGGCACAGGCCACAGTTGAGGCAGCAGGCGCCGACTACGGGATACTTCTTGAGCGGGTACTTGTCCATGGCAAAGCAGGCTAACCCTTCAGCTTCTTCAGCAGGAAGGCAATGTTCTTACCAAAGTTCCAGGCTGTTCTCATCCCTTCTTCATCCTGCTCCACATCACCCTTCTCGTGACTGCCGAAGGCAACATTCCAGTAGGTAGAACCGGGCACAAAACACCCCATCACCTGAAACCAGAAGGTTAACTGCGCCAGGGTAAAGTTCTTACCCGCCCGGCGCGCCACCACCAGGGGGCCGCCTACCTTCCCCTCAAAAGCCCGGCCGTTCCAACAGGTGATATAACCGGTCCTCTCCATAAGTGCCTTTATCTGGGCTGTCGCCGAACCAAAGTAAACCGGCGAGGCAAGTATTATCGCATCCGCCTCCTTCATCCTGGTATATACCGGCCACAGGTCATCATCAATAGGGCATGACTCCTCTTTTTTACAGGCATAACAGGCATTGCACGGCTTGATGTCCAGATCGGCCAGGCTGATAAGCTCTGTCGCTATTCCCTCCTCCTCGATCGCCTTTAAGGCGTACCGGCTTAAGAACTCCGTGTTTCCGTTCTTCCTCGGACTGCCCGAAATAGCAATAGCCTTCAAGTTACACCTCCCTCATTTCTATCTGGTCAGGATATATCATAAGCTGCGCAGCTTGTCCAGAGCGACTCCAATCCGCTCAAGCGAGCGCTCCTTTCCCAGGACCGACATCGTCTCAAACAGGGGTGGTGCCACCGTCCGCCCGGTAACGGCCACCCTCAGCGTACCGAAGAGCTGCCCTGTCTTCAGCCCCAGCTCGGCAGCCAGCGGTCTGAGCACCGCCTCCAGAGACACGGTATCAAAGGCCTGTAGAGGCGTAAGCCTCTGCCTGACCGCTTCCAGTGCCTGGACAGATGACTCCCGGTCCATCTTCTTAACTATCAAGGGGCCGGGCTCATAATCAAGCTCATCGGTGAAGAAGAACGCGGTCAGCTCCGGGACCTCAGCCAGAGTACGGGCCCGCTCCTGGATAAGGGGCATGACCTGCCTTACGTAGTCGATAGATAACGGCCGCCTGACCCCGGCCGGCAGGCCGTTTTCCAGGAAGGGCAGCGTCCGTCGGGTAAAGTCGTTAAGGGCCAAGCTACGGATATATGCCCCGTTCATCCAGTTGAGCTTGTCCTGGTTGAAAATAGCCCCGGTACGGCTGACCCGCTCCAGGGAAAAGTTGGCTACCAGCTCAGCCAGGGAGAATATCTCGGTCTTGTCATCGAGGGACCAGCCCAGCAGAGCGAGGAAGTTGACCATTGTCTCCGGCAGGTAGCCCTGTTCACGGTACTCGGTTATCGAGACCGAGCCGTGTCTCTTACTCAATTTGGCACGGTCATCCCCTAGTATCATCGGCAGGTGGGCAAACTGCGGCGGCTCAAAGCCCAGGGCCTGATACATCAGGAGGTGGCGGGGAGTACTGGACAGCCACTCTTCAGCCCGCAGGACATGGCTTATCTCCATCAGGTGGTCATCGACCACATTGGCAAGGTGATAGGTTGGGTAGCCGTCCGACTTGAGCAGCACCAGGTCATCGATGGTGCTGTGCTCAAACACCACCTCACCCCAGATGAGGTCATTGAACCCGGTCCTTCCCTCGAGCGGGGTCTTGAAGCGGACTACCGGCGTAATGCCCTCCGCCTCTTTCTGCGCCCGCTCCGCCTCGCTCAAATCACGGCAGCGCCGGTCATAGCCTGGCGGCTGCTTGCGCCTGGCCTGCTCCTCTCGCATCTCTTTGAGGCGCTGGGAAGAGCAGTAGCAGTAGTAGGCATCCCCCTGCTTAATCAGGCGCTCGGCCGCCTCACGGTACAAACTGAGACGCTGTGACTGAAAATAGGGCTCGTAGTCTCCGCCTACCCCGGGGCCCTCATCCCAGTCAAGCCCCAGCCACTTAAGCCCGCCAAGGATGGACTCCAGAGCGTCCTCAACCTTGCGGGCGACATCGGTATCCTCGATACGGACAACGAACCTGCCGCCGCTATGGCGGGCAAAGAGCCAGTTAAACAGGGCAGTCCTGATATTACCGACATGGGGATAGCCGGTGGGGCTGGGAGCAAAACGCACTCTAACTGGCTTAGTCATCTAAAACTCTCATTTCTAGGTTACCAAAACTCTCAGTATTCTAGCACTTTACGTGTCAAAATTTCAGCCAATATCCTCCAGCACCCGCTCCAGGTCGGGCGGCAGGTCGGAGGTGAACTCTACATATTCACCCGTGGAGGGCAGCTTAAAGCCCAGGCGGCAGGCGTGGAGACAAAGCCGCGGCAATGGGTCAGACTTCGCACCATAGACCCTATCGCCAACCACCGGATAGCCGATTGCGGAGAGGTGAACCCGGATTTGATGGGTGCGGCCGGTCTCCGGTCTGATCTCAAGCAGGGTATAGTTTTCCAGGTGTCGGATAACATGATAGTGAGTGCATGCATCCCTGCCCTCTCCCTCAGCTACCACCGCCATTCGCTTCCGGTTACGCAGGTCGCGCCCGATAGGCGCCTCAATGACCCCATTATCCGGGGTGAGCCGCCCTTTGATCAGCACCAGATAGGCTTTTGTTACCGAACGGGCCTTAAACTGACCAATCAAATCAAGCTGGGCCCGGCTATTCTTAGCTACCACCATCACCCCCGAGGCGTCCTTATCCAACCGATGTACAATTCCCGGCCGCAGCGAATCGCTCTCAGGCAGGTCAGGAACATACGCAAGAATGGCATTAACCAGGGTGTGGCTCTGGTGTCCCGGCGCCGGGTGGACCGTCAGCCCAACCGGCTTATTAATGACCAGGAGGTCATCATCCTGATAGAGAATATCGAGCGGGATAGCCTCCGGTAGCAGGGGGCCGGGGGGAGGGGGCAGGGTAATCTTTACCCTATCACCGACATCAAGCTTCAGTCTGGCTTTAGCCGGGTGGCCATTAACCGTGACCAGCCCATCAGTAATAAGACCCTGGGCTTGGGTCCGGGAAAGCTCAGGGCACTCCTCAGCAACATACCTATCAAGACGCACCCCCGGCTTGCTAGTAACAAAGCTAAATACTTTACTCAACACAGTTCATTCAACAAAACAGCGCGCTTTCATTCAGTATACCAGCTTATGCCGGGGATAGGTAAATGGAGGGGAAGGCTAGCGGAATTGCATCCAGTTCTTTCTCCAGGGGGTTTTGTCAAGCTTTTAGACTGTGTTGATAGCCCTCAAAGCTGATGGCAGTCCACCTCGTCTCTGCCACCTGCTTCCTGGTTCTCCTTAATCAGGAGATATATCAAAGAGCCGGCAAAGACACCGACACCACCAGTTATTGACGCATCGGAAACGTTAAAGGTAGGAAAGGTACCGACACCGACAAAGTCGGTAACATAGCCCAGGGTCATCCGGTCAATCAGGTTACCCACTGTACCACCGAGCATCGCACCCAGAGCTGCCTTGCTTATTATGTTATTTAAGAAGGGAAAGCGGCGACAGAGATAGAAGGCGTAGACCAGAATAATGCCGGCCCCAATAAAGCTGACTACCGTTAGAGAAAACGTATGACCCTGAAAGATGCCGAAAGCAGCGCCGGTATTCTGGCTATGGGTTATGTGAAAAAATGCCCCCTCCGGCAGTGATTCTCCTACGGCTATGTTAGACCTTATCCACGCTTTGCTAAACTGGTCTGTGAGCACCACCGACAGAGCGATGAGGGAAAAGGCGATATTCTGCCACCGCCCACCCCGAAGACTACTTACCTTTCGCATTCTTTGCCTGATTAGCCTTACAATCCAAACACAGGCCTGCCTCGGGAAGCGCCTCCAATCGGGCCGGGGCTATCGGTTGGCCGCAAACGTCACACAAGCCATAGGTCCCTTTTTCAAACTTATCGAAGGCGTGCTTAATTGTCATCAACTGGTCCTTGATACGCTTCTCTAACTCCAATCTGGTCTCTAACTCAGCGGTTTCGGTAGCTTCCTCCTCCCTTTTGCCGAAAGGGCTACCATCACGCCTCTCATCCGTACTAGGAGCATTGGCCTCCATCTGCTCCAATTCACGGTTTAAGCGCTCACGCTCGCTCTCCAAGCGAGAGCGAAGGGTATTAAAATTCTCAGTCACACTGACCTCCCCCAACTCACCTGTCAAATCTCGAGGTACTCCTTTTATCTCTCCTGCTTTGAGTTGATAAGTAAGTTGTTGTGTTAGTGATAAATAAACCCTGGCAAGCACCAGGGCACAGCTATCCTTAGTGTATCTAATTTTTTCTATTTTTTCAAGCCCCTTTGCCTACCAATTTCTGGGTAGCCCATCCGTCTAATCCTCTTCCCTTTAATTACAGTTGTGATATACTATACCATTCTATTTAGAATAATCAAGGGGGAGAGGAAAATAAATGGCAGGGCTGTTTTTTGGGACTGCCGGTATTCCTCATAGCACCGGCCTGCGGACTACCGCCTGCGGAATCGAGCGTTCCGCTGAGCTTGGACTCGGCTGTATGGAGCTGGAATTCGTTCGGGGAGTCAAGATGAGTGAGGCGACCGCCTACCAGGTTGCCGAGACAGCCGCTAAAGCAGGGGTAAGACTGTCCGCCCACGCCCCCTACTTCATGAACTTTAACGCCCATGAGCCGGCAAAGATAAAGGCCAGCCAGCAGCGACTGCTGGCGACAGCCCGCATTGCCGCTCTCTGTGGAGCGGAAAGCATTGTCTTCCACGCCGCCTTTTACCTCGGTGACCCTCCTCGTGAGACCTATCAGACCGTCAAGAAACACCTGAAAGAAACACTGGACCAGTTAAAGTATGAAAATAATCGGGTCCTAATTAGGCCGGAGATTATGGGTAAGGTTGCTCAGTTCGGAACAATAGACGAAATACTTGAGCTAAGCAGCGAACTGGAAGGGCTGGCCCCCTGCCTGGACTTTGCCCACTGGCATGCCCGGACGGGGAAGTCTAATTCCTACCCGGAGTTTAGCGCTATCCTGAAACGGATCAAAGAGCGGTTGGGGCAAACCGCCCTGGTAAATATGCACATCCATATCGCCGGCATTGCCTACGGAAAGAAGGGAGAATTAAATCACCTGAACCTAAAAGAGTCAGACCTGGAGTATGTTGAACTTCTGCGCACGTTCAAAGACCACGGCATCAAGGGGCTGGTCATCTGCGAAAGCCCCAACCTGGAGGAAGACGCTCTTCTACTGCAAGAGACCTACAGAAGCCTGCTCCAGACAGAATGATTACCTATATTGAAAACCGGTAAGAAAAACGGGCTATAGTGATAAAAAATGATGAAAACCCCTTGTTTTCCCGTTTATGGCTATTTCTGGTATAATTAACTTGCGGTTGGTTTATCAGGTAGTTTAAAAAAGGATGACCGACCATAAGGCAGGACGCAGAATGTTTGGCTTAAGTCGTAACCTGATAATATTCATAGCTATGCTGGGCGTTGCTATAGCTCTCTTCTCTTTCTTACCGATGACAAGTGATAAACCGGAGGAAATCAGCACAGAGGAAGCGATTGTCATGTCCCAGAACGGCGAGATCGAGAAGATTACTGTAGATGGTGAATCATTACTGATTACCAGCACCAGCGGCACGGAGCTAAAAGCGGTAATCGGGACGCTGAGCCTGGTTGACCTCAGGGAACTGGGGCTTAACCTTGAGGGAGTAGGCTGGGAAGTAACTCCGTTAGGCATTAACTGGGGCAGTATGGCGCTAAACTTCCTCCCCCTCATCATCTTCGGTGGTCTGCTGTTCTTCCTGTTTCGCCGGGCGCAGGGGGCCAACAGTCAGGCAATGAGCTTCGGTCGCAGCCGTGCCCGACTCGCCACCACCACCCCGACAGTAACCTTTGATGATGTCGCCGGGGCAGAGGAAGCGAAACAGGAGGTGCGCGAGGTTGTCGATTTCCTCAAGTCGCGCGAGAAGTTCCAGAAACTGGGCGCCCGTATCCCGAGAGGACTACTGCTGATAGGGCCGCCGGGTACCGGGAAAACACTGCTGGCAAGGGCAATCGCCGGTGAGGCCGGAGTGCCCTTTTATGCAATCAGCGGCAGCGAGTTCGTGGAGATGTTTGTTGGTGTTGGCGCCTCCCGGGTGCGAGACCTTTTTGAGCAGGCGAAACGCAATACCCCCTGCATTATCTTCATTGATGAAATCGATGCCGTAGGCCGTCACCGCGGCGCCGGACTAGGCGGTGGTCATGACGAGAGGGAACAGACCCTTAACCAGATCCTGACTGAGATGGACGGCTTTGACACCAATACCAATGTGATTATTCTCGCCGCCACCAACCGGCCGGATATACTTGACCCGGCCCTGCTGCGTCCGGGGCGCTTCGACCGCCGGGTAATCATGGACCGACCTGATATCATCGGGCGAGCCGCCATCTTAAAGGTCCATACCAATGGCAAACCACTGGCGGAAACGGTCAGCCTCGAAGTGCTGGCGAAACAGACCGCCGGCTTCAGCGGCGCCGACCTTGCCAATCTGGTCAATGAGTCGGCTATCCTGGCGGCCCGGCGGGGCAAGGACACCGTCGGAATGCAGGAGCTTGAGGAATCCATCGACCGGGTAATCGCCGGTCCGGAGAGAAAGAGCCGCAGAATAAGCCCCAGGGAAAAAGAAATCACCGCCTATCATGAGGCCGGACATGCCGTAGTCGCCAAAATGCTGCCCAACGCTGACCCGGTGCATAAAATCTCGATAGTAGCACGCGGTATGTCGCTCGGTCACACCCGACAGCTGCCTGCGGAAGACCGCTACCTGATGACACGCTCTCAGTTTAATGATATGTTAGCTACCCTTCTTGCCGGTCATACTGCTGAGAAGCTAATCTTCGATGAAATGACCACCGGTGGTTACGACGATATCGAGCGCACCACGGTAATTGCCCGCAAGATGGTTACCGATTATGGCATGAGTGATAAACTGGGCCCGCGGACCTTCGGGCGCAAGGATGAACCAATCTTCCTTGGCCGTGAAATCGCTGAACAAAGGAACTACAGCGAGAAGATAGCCGAGGAGATTGATGGTGAGGTCCATCAAATTATCGAGCATGCCTATGAGGTAGCCAGGAAGATTCTGGCCAAAAATAAGCCAAGATTAATGAAGGTTGCCGGAGAGCTCATCACTAAGGAGACCCTGGAGGGTGAAGAGCTTGAGGCGTTACTCAACGATACCGTCAGCACACCGGTAAGAAAGGCAAAGGCAGAAGCCGCCCCTACACCGGAAAAAGCCACGGCTAAAGCCAGGTCGGGGATAAAGAAAGCGCCGGTGATACCCCCAGGTATCCTGCCCAAAACAGCCCCGGCTACACTTGATTAGCAATAGGGGGAGACTGTCTTAGCATCCCGGGCAAAAGAAGTCCCCGATAGGAAAGCCGCCCCCCCGATAACGAGGAGAGAGTCCCAACATGGTAGAGATTACAGCAGAGCCTATCTCGCCGGAGGTTATCGTCAACCGGGTTAAAGGCGATAAGAGCGGCGGCGTCGTTACCTATGTCGGGCTGATTCGGGAAAACTCCCGGGATAAAAAGGTTGCCTCTGTAGAATACTGCGACAGTGACGGGAAGGCGGCAAGCAGGCTGGAGGAGATAGTAAACGAAGCGAATCAAAGGTGGCAGCTAAACGCTATCGCCATCTGTCACAGAACAGGCAGTCTGAAGGTGGGCGATATCAACCTGGTGGTAGCAATAGCCAGCGCCCACCGCAAGGAGGGCTTTGCCGCCTGTCAGCACGTTATCGACCGCTTCAAAGAAAAGCTGCCCACCGATAAAAGGGAGACCTACCTGGACGGTAGTATCTGGACCGAAGGCAAATAAGAGGGTCTTACCGCAACTATTTCTTCCGAGCCAGCACATACCCGGCCAACTCTTGCAAAGAACGGCGGCTGGCATTATCAGGCAGTACCTCGAGGTTACGGCAGCCCCGGGCGTGATAGTCCGAGGCGACCTGATAGCACTCCTCAACAAGCGGCGAGTTACGAAATAGCTCTATCGCCTGTCTTATATTCTCCTGCCTGTCACCATCATTTTGAAACAGCCGCCTTACCGGGTTAGCATCGGGATAACGCTCAAGGAGGAGCATCGCCGGCAGGGTAAGCGTTCCTTCCGCCAGGTCTGAGCCTACCGGCTTACCCATCTCCGCCTCATCACCGATAAAGTCCAGGATATCATCCACAATCTGAAAAGCGATGCCAAGGTTGTAGCCGTACTCCCTTAGTGCCGTAACCAGTTCCTGCGGGGCCTGGCTCAAGATAGCCCCCGACTCGGTAGCCAGGCAGAGCAGGGAAGCGGTCTTTCCCGAAATCCTCTCTATATATTGCTGTCTGGTCTGCTCAAGCCTGAAAGCATCGAAGGACTGACGCAGCTCTCCGCTGGCAATATTCATTATGGTCCGGGCGAAGAGCCTGACTACCGACAGGTTTTCCGTAGCGGCGGCAAGCTCCTCGGCCTTAGCCAGCAGGTAATCACCGAGGAGTATTGCTTTGTCCTCACCCCACACCTTATTAATCGTGGCACGGCCGCGGCGCACCGCGGAATTATCAATGGCGTCATCATGGACCAGGGTAGCCGTATGCAAGACTTCAACAGCGAGTGCCATAGGCAAAAGACGACTGGGGTTATAGCTACAGAACCTGCCCGATAAGAGGACCAGAGCAGGACGGACCCTCTTGCCGCTACTACCCAGGCTGTGCGCCAACAGTTCAGAGAGCCAGGGAGGGCTACCCTGATAGACCGAGCGCAGCCCGTCCTCTACCTTGACCAAGTCTTCCCGGATAGGTTCATAGATTGTATCTAACGACAACAATCCCTCCTACGATATAAGCTCCTTCCCAATCAAACAACCTCTGCGCTACTGGCTAGAGCTCTGCCTCAAACGGTTGCTCTCCTCTTCCGCCAGATCTTCATCCAGCTTAGAGAACAGCGGCTCGGGTGGAAGCAGCTTCTGACCCGGTACGGGTGAATGTAGCCGCCAGCCGTCGTCCGCGACGCTGCCAGCAAAACCGAGATACTCGTGCAGCTTTTGAGAGCTGAAGGGCAGGAAGGGATATAACACCGTTCTTAAAGATGAGATAACGGTAATAGCAACATATAGGGCGGTGGCAGCCGCCTGCCTGTCATCTTTGATTACCTTCCAAGGAGATTCCATATCCAGATAGCGATTAGCCTCCTGAGCTAAGGACATTGCATATATTAGCGCTTGCTTAAAGTGGCAGCCTGAGATAAGCTTTCCCACCTCTCCAATAGCAAATTCTGCTTCTTCCATGATATCCTTGCTTCTGTCATCAAGTTCTCCGGGCTCCGGCACACAGCCGTCAAATTTACGATAGGTGAAGGTGAGCACCCGGTGCACCAGGTTGCCGTAGGTAGCCACCAGCTCATCATTATTGCGCCGGATGAACTCGCTCCAGGAGAAATTGGTATCGCTGGTCTCCGGCATACTGATGGATAACAGGTAGCGTAGCGGGTCGGGGTCATAGCGCGACAGGTAGTCAGGCAGCCACACCGCCCAGTTACGGCTGGTAGAAAGCTTCTTCCCCTCAATAGTCAAGAACTCATTAGCCGGTACATCGTAGGGTAGATTCAGGTCACCACAGCCCATCAGCATCGCCGGCCAAATAACAGTATGGAAAATGATATTGTCCTTACCGATGAAGTAGTAGTTCTTTGCCTTATCACCCTGCCAGAAATCACGCCATTTCTCCTCGTCACCACAGGACTGCGCCCACTCCTTCGTTGCCGAAAGGTACCCGATGACCGCTTCGAACCAGACATAGATACGCTTGCCTTCAAATCCCGGTAGCGGAAGGGGCACCCCCCAGCCAATATCACGGGTAATCGCCCTATCGTTTAACCCGCCTTTCAGGTAGCTTATGGTAAAGTTGCGGACATTCTGCCGCCAGTGGCCCTTCTTTTTCACCCAGGCCAGGAGCCTGTCCTGGAAGGCAGAGAGTTTAAGGAAGAAATGCTCTGAGTCCTTAAACTGGGGAGCTTCGCCGCAGAAGGAACACCGTGGTTGAATAAGCTCAGCGGCATTCAAGGGTTTGCTGCAATCATCACACTGGTCACCGCGAGCCTTTGCCGACCGGCAGTAGGGACAGGTGCCTTCGATATAGCGGTCGGTCAAAAAGCGCTGACAGTGGGGGCAAAAGGGTTGAGAGGCCGTATCTTTATAGATATAGCCCTTCTCAAGCAGCGTGAGAAAGACTTCCTGCACCACCCGGGTGTGGTTCGCCGTACAGGTCGAAGTAAACAGGTCAAACGAAATACCCAGCTTCTGCCACGATTCGAGAAACTCCTGGTGGTACCGGGCGGCAACAGCCCCCGGTTCGACACCTTCCCGCTCCGCCCGGAGGGTTATCGGCGTGCCGTGCTGGTCAGAACCCGATACCATTAAGACCTGGTTGCCTTTCATGCGATGATAGCGGGCAAATATATCCGGAGGTAGATATGCCCCGGCAATCTGACCGAGGTGTAAAGAACCGTTGGCATAGGGCCAGGCAACCCCGATAAAAATTCGCTCACCCATAGACGTCCTTACTCAACAAACTGAATAAACTGTTATCAGGCAGCATAACTTAATACCAGCCAAAAACTGGCGAGGTCTAATTCTCACTCTGAAAAGAAGGTCAGTACCCGCTCCCCCTTCTCTTCTTTGTAGTGGGCATAGCCTTTGTCCAGGCTGCAGCCCTGACAAAGACGCTTCATACCGCCTTCCTCTTCAATAACGAGATAGTGCTCGGAATGCGGGATAACACGCTGACAATCATCGCACCGGACATTACCCAGAGAGATACACCCTCGACGCATTTTATCACTCCTCCTTGAGTTCAGTAATATACTTTTCCTCTACCCTCGAGACATCAAAGCAGCTTGAGCCAGGCACGATAAAGCTCCCTCCGTGACAGGCCCGTCTCCGAAGCTATCCTGGCTATCGCTTCTCTAGCCCTTATCCCGGACTGACGCATACCGCTTAGCCGCTGCTCAATCTCAGCGGTCAACTGCGGCTTGTCCTTCTCACCCCCGCCGGCAATAACCAGGGTGAACTCCCCCTTCGGTTGGGTGAAGTGTTCTATCGCCCCGGTTATCACGCCCCGGAAGACCTCTTCATATACCTTGGTCAGTTCACGGCAAACGGCTATCCTTCTATCCCCCAGAGCGAGCCGGATATCGTTCAGGCTGGCCCTCAGCCGGTGAGGTGATTCAAGGGCGACAATACTGCCGCATTCACCAGACACCGACTCCAGAAGCTTAAGCCGGTTGCTCGCCCGACGAGGCAGAAAGCCCAGGTAGACAAACCTCTGTACAGGCAGTCCCGAGACAACCAGCGCTGTGATGACCGCCGAAGGTCCGGGAACAGGCACCACCGGGATACCTCGTTCACTAGCCGCCACGACCAGTTCATAGCCGGGGTCGGACATCCCCGGCATCCCGGCGTCGGATACAAGAGCTACATCTTCACCGGCGAGGCGGTCCAGGAGGTAACCCAGCTTAGCCTTCTTATTGTGCTCGTGATAGCTCGTCAGCGGCGTCTTAATATCATAGGTGATGAGAAGCTGCTTCGTCCGGCGGGTATCCTCAGCCGCAATCAGCTTCACCTCCCCCAGGGTACGCAGAGCACGCAGGGAAATATCCTCAAGGTTACCAATCGGGGTCGCCACCAGGTAAAGAACCGGCATCGCCTCTTATCTTCCTCAACCTAGATATTATAAACCGATACTTCATCACCCGTCTATACTGGCTGATAGGGGTTTCTACCAAACCTGTTATTTCCCCTCAATATCCTTTATAATATACACACCGGGAGCGAAGGTCTCCCGTTCATGCTATTAACTCGGCCACCAGGCAAGCCCGCTAAATCAGGCGACTACCCCTGCGCTTACCTGGCAAATCGCAAGCCCGGCCAGGTAAGGTGCCTGCGGTTAGAGTTCCTTGACTTTGAATTACTCTCTTTGATATAGTTTCTCTTTAAGAAAGGACGGCAAGATGGCTTCTGCCCAGTTTAAGCAGCTACGGCGTGCCTACGGATTCAATGAAGTAGCGATAGTGCCCGGAGAGGTAACTGTCAACCCCGACCAGACGGACGTAGATTTCAAGATAGAGGGTCTCACCTTTTCCATCCCCATCATAGCCTCAGCGATGGATGCGGTGACCGATGTCAATACCGCTATCCTGATGAGCAAGCTCGGCGGTCTGGCCGTTCTCCACCTGGAGGGTGTACAGACACGCTATGATAACCCGGAGGATATCCTTTCCGAAATCGCCCAGGCGCCCGATGCTGA
>SDBT01011793.1_pt1 | contig 14044 bp, 9 predicted proteins | sample 2277101 | NCBI WGS metagenome assembly SDBT01 (sample SAMN10404973, study PRJNA504765) | marine sediment metagenome | isolation source: marine sediment core GS10_PC15, 103 cmbsf | place: Arctic Ocean: Southern Knipovich Ridge | collected 2010 | reverse complement strand
CTGTCCCGATGGCGACTGTGAGGATGGCCAGGGACCAATGAGCCCCGGCCAAGGACCAGGGCCCGGACAGGGTCCCGGTGGTGGACCAGGAACCGGACCAGGTGGTGGACCAGGAACTGGACCAGGAACTGGACCCGGAACTGGACCCGGCGGTGGACCAGGTGGCGGTCCGGGACCTTATGGACCAGGTGGCGGACCGGGACCTTATGGACCGACAGCACGGCCGGGACCCGGTGGACCCGGCGGATATGGCCCCGGTGGCAGTATGCCACTGAAGGGCCCGGAAATCGTCCCCGAGGAACCGCCGGCGTTTGTCCTCTATATCTCGACCGGCGACGAGACGGGCGAGGGGGTCGTCTATCAAGTCGACGAACACGGCCGCATCCTGGGGAGAGTCAAGCTCCCGCATACGGCGACCGGCATGGCATTGCATCGAACGCACGGACTCGTGTTGGCACTACCCCGCGACGGCGGAAAGATCATGGAGATCGACGATACCGGCAAACTGTCCATGGTCATGCAGAAGGACAAGACGCTGGTCCATCCGGTCGACGTCGGCATGGCCGGCGAATCGGATAGCATCGTCGTGGCCGACAATCTGGCCGATCTGCTGGCCGGCACGAGCTCCAGCGGGCAGATTCCCAAGGTCTATCGCCGGTTCGAAGATCAGAAGTGGACGGCTCAGGATATGTCCGTGGCCGTGACCAAGGACAAGCACGTCGTGCTAGGTACGAACGGTGACGAGGGCATTTTTCGCTATAGCGGCGGCGGCTCGCAGGCAGCGCCCGGCAAGCGGATTTTGCCCAGCCGGGGTGGCGTGGCGGCCGATCCGAAGTCGTTGCGTTGGGCGGCTACTCAGGCCCCGAACCTCATCTACGTCTTCGAGGGGGAAGAGTTGGTTAAGAAGCTGCGACTTCCGCCCAACAAGAGCATCTATCGCAACGGCCTGCTCTCCTTCTCGCTCGCCGGTACCCTGTGCGTGGCGGTGCGCGACAGCGACAAGCTCGACGACGATCCCTGGCTGTTGATGTACGACCTCGAGACGGACAACATCCGCAGCCTGTTCCCGTGGAAGGCCGAGACGATGACCGATTTCGTCGTCGGCCCACGAATGCTCTGGGAACGCAATTCGCCCAGTACGTATAAGAGTTTGTATTAGCAGCATGAATCGACACGTTTTCATCATGGCGGCGGCGTTGACGATGGGGATGGCCGGCGTAACGCTCGCACAGCCGGCCACTGTGGTCCAATTGCCGACCTACTCGTTCCACTCGGGCGCTACGACCCTGTCGGTACCCGACCGTGGCAGCGCTTTGATGAATAGTATCAAACGGGCGTCGACCGGCCGCAACGAGTTCGGCGTCCCTCTGCTGCCATTTCGGCCGTTTCACAACTCGGCCTTTGGCACGCAGCGCAGCTTGATGAGCACGCATGTGACGGCCACGATCCACGATTTCGAGGCCATGGACAAGCTGCTGTTGGGGCAAACGCTTCTGCCCGGGCAGACCGAGCTTCTGAGTCCGTTGGAAATGGGAGCACCGGGGCAAGCGGCCACCGTCGCCCGAGTGGGTACGAATCAACCGCCCCGGCGGATCGCCAGCTCGGCCGCACGGCCGGTAATGAGTGTGGCGGCGGCCCGAGCGGCGCGTGTCGAAGAACAGACGAGCGAGAACGGCCGACAATATCAACGGATGGCCCTGTTTCTGCGGCGTGCGGCGGATGCCGAATCGGCCGGCCGGACGAGCTCGGCGGAGGCCTACTATCGGCTGGTTGCTCGAGACGCCACCGGTGAGCTTCGCCAGCAGGCCCTTGCCCGGCTCGACACGCTGCTGCGAAGCCAGGCGGACTCCGGGATCGCTCGGCGTTGACTATTCTGGGGTAGCTACGCTGGCCAGAACGTGGGGTATCTCGAAGGGGCACGACCACGTTCTGGCGAACGTAGCTACGGCTATACCGGCGGCCACCCCCATTTTGCCGCCCCCTTCTTCCGGGAATACTCGCCCGATCGTTATAGACGGAATTCTCTGTCCCCCCGATTCTCTCGCCGGGGTCCGGGGAGGATCTTCCTTTCGGGCCGACCGTGGTAGAATTAGGCATGGTGATTGTCCATCGCCCGGCGCGATGGTCCGATGCTGCCCGTGGGAGCCCGTTGATGAGCGAACTGCTGGAAATCCTCGTTGCCGAAGAGGAGGAGATTTGCCGGGCGTTCTCCGAGCAACTCCAGCGGGCCGATTGTCCGACGCTCGTGCAGACTCGCGCGGGTGATTGCGGCGTCATGTTCGAGGCGTTATGTGGCTGTTGCCACGAGCAGGATGATGCGCCGGCGATTGCCTGGGCCGACTCCCTGCTTCAGACCGACGACCTGCCCATTCCGTACGAGGAAGTATTGACGGGCGTGAATTGCCTCGAACGGGTCATCCAACTCGAGGTCGTCAAAGCGGTTAGCCATAAGAAGGAACTGATCGGCGCGTTGGGGGAACTTAGCAGCGCGGTCGACCGGATGCGGCGGAGCAGCGTCGAGGCAGCGTCCTCGCCGGAGGAAGAGGAGCCGCTCTCCGACTTGGACTTTCAGGCAACGGCCGAGTCGGCCCGAGATTTCATCGCCCTGGCCACGGTCCTTGGCCAACCGATCTACATCAACCGAGCCGGCCGCCGGCTGGTCGGTCTCGAGGCCGACGAGCCGATCACTTCGGCCAACCTTCAGGATTTCTACTCGGGCGACTCCTGGGACGAGTTGTGCAACGTGGCCGTGCCGGCGGTCAATGAGGTCGGACATTGGGAAGGCCGAAGTTGGCTCGCCAACCGGAGGACCGGCGATCTGACCGACGTGCTTACCACCATGTTCCTGGTGAGGCGTTCGGACGATGAAAAAGCTTCTTGCCTGGCCATTTGGCACCCCAATCCGGCGCAGTGGAAACACACCGAACAGGCGCTGGTGGAGGCGGAAGCCCGAAAGAACGCGATCCTCGAGTCCTCGCTAGACCCGATCATCACGATCGACCATCAGGGACTGATTTCCGAATTCAATCGGGCGGCGGAGCAAGCATTCGGCCATCCGCGCGACACGATCCTCGGCACGCGGCCCTCGGACGTCCTCTTTCCCGAGTCGTTGGGAGCCGATCATCAGAACCGCATCGACCGGTATCTGAACGCGGGCGAAGGGTCGCTGTTGGGGCGACGGATCGAGGTGACGGCCGTTCGCGCCAACGGCGAGAGCTTTCCGGCCGAGATGGCCATGACCATCGGCCGCGAGAACGGGGCTCCCGTCTTGACCTACTTCGTTCGCGACATCAGCCGACAAAAGAAGGCCGAACGAGAACAGGTCCGATATGCGGCCGAATTGGAACGCTCGAATCACGAACTCGAGCAGTTCGCCTACGTCGCCTCGCACGACTTACAGGAACCGCTTCGGAAGATTCGCACGTTCAGCGATCGCCTGGATATGAAGTGCGGCGAGATGCTCGACGAAACGGGCCGCCAATGCATCGGGCGAATGCAGAACGCCGCCGGCCGGGCTCAGGATCTTATCGAGGGACTGTTGACTCTCTCCCGAATAACCACCCGAGGTGGCCATTTCGCCAAGGTCGATCTTCAGGAGATCGCTCGCGGGGTGGTCTCGGATCTCGAGATACCCATCGAACAATCGGAAGGCCGCGTCGAGATTGGCCGGCTGCCCGCGATTCAGGCCGATCCCCTTCAGATGCGGCAGTTGCTGCAAAACCTCATCGGCAACGCGATCAAATTCCATCGCGACGACAGACCGCCGGTCGTGAAAGTCCATGCCCGATTTGTCAAAGGGGGGCAACGGCGTGCCGACGTCTCCTTGGCCCAGGAGCGGTGTCGTATCGTGGTCGAGGATAACGGGATCGGGTTCGACGAGAAGTACATCGAACGAGTCTTCGGGATATTCCAACGGCTTCATCCCCGCGACGTCTATGAGGGCACCGGAATCGGATTGGCGATCTGCCGCAAGATCGTCGAGCGCCACGGCGGCACGATCACGGCCCACGGAGTTCCCGATCAGGGCGCGACCTTCGAGGTCGTGATACCGGTCGTCCAACCGAGCCAAGAAGAGGGGCAACGGTAGCCGATGGCCAAGCCGACCAAGAAATATACGATCCTCATGGCAGACGACGATGCCGACGATCGGCTGCTGATCCGTGAGGCCCTGCGCGAGACTTGCCAGGACCACGATCTACAATTCGTTCGTGACGGCGAGGAACTGACCGACTATCTCAATAACCGCGGCTCCTTCGCGAACGGCCAAGGGGCTCCCTTCCCCGATCTGATCTTGCTGGACCTGAAGATGCCGAAGATGGACGGCCGCGAGGTCATCCGCGAGTTGAAATCCGATCCACGGTTTCGTCGAATCCCCGTCGTCGCGCTGACCACCTCGACGTCGGAAGAGGATATATTTACGTCCTACGATATGGGCGTCAACTCCTACATTACCAAGCCCGTGACTTTCCGCGGGCTCGTTGATATGATGAGTACGATTACTAAGTATTGGCTCGAACTGGTCAAGCTTCCGCCCACGGATTGACATGGAAAACGAACGTATTCGAATCCTGCTGATCGAGGACGACCCGGACGACGTCTGGGTAATGCGAGGACTGTTGGGGGACCGCTGGGACGGCCCCTACGAGTTGGTCCACGTCGAGTTGCTCGCCGCGGGGATCCGGCGTTGCATCGAGACCCAGTTCGACGTGATTCTCCTGGATCTGGCGCTGCCGGATAGCCATGGGCTCGAGACGTTCATCTCGATGCATGCCCGGGCTACCGAGGTCCCGATCGTCGTCCTCTCGGGCTTCGACGATGAATTGACGGCGATAAAGGCCGTTCAGGCCGGGGCTCAAGACTTTCTGGTCAAAGGCGAGGTTAGCGATCATCTGCTGGTCCGATCGATCCGCTACGCCATCGAGCGCGGCAAGCGTCACTTCGCCGAAGAGGCTCTGCGCGATACGTCCGAGGAATTCCGCGCCGCCGGCGAGATCCAGCAGCGGCTGTTCCCCGTCGCGGCGCCCGAGATCGACGGTTTCGATATCGCCGGAGCCCTCTATCCGGCCAAGGCGACCGCCGGCGACTATTTCGACTATATCCCCATGCTCGACGATTGCCTCGGTGTGGTCGTCGGAGACGTCAGCGGCCATGGGATGGGGCCCGCCCTGTTGATGGCGGAAACTCGGGCCTGCCTGCGCACGTTGACCCAATCGTATTTCGACGTCGGCGATATTCTCACTCGGGCCAATCGCGTGCTGGCCGCCGATATGGGCGATTTCCACTTCATCACCCTGGCCATGGGCCGACTCGATCCGCGCGATCGATCCTTCATCTACGCCAGCGCCGGCCAACGCGGCCACTTGTTGCGAGCCAACGGCAACATCGAGACGCTCGACAGTACCAGTGTCCCACTGGGAGCCCAGGAAGAGACCATTGTGCCGACCGCCTCGCCGCTGACGCTCGAGTCGGGCGATCTGGTCAGCTTCTTCACCGACGGCGTCTTCGAGGCCGAGTCGCCCGGTCTGGTCCGATTCGGCGTGGAACGGGCGCTGCGAGTCATCGATTCCGAACGGGACCAGCCGGCTCGGGCCATCGTCGACGCCCTCTACCAGGACATCTCGGGCTTCACCCGCAACCGCCCCCAGCGCGACGATATCACCGTAGTGATTGTGAAAGTGGACTAGGTCGGCAGTGGGATAAGCATCCTGCTCGCCTTCTGAAACTTCGCTTAGAACGCAAGCTGGAAGCTTACGCCACCAAGATCGCCCCCCCCCTCCCCCCCAGTCCAGCCCGGATTCTTTCCATAATCCGGAAAAACCACGCAAATCGTGCCGCTTTCTCAATCGACCTCAACCTAGTATTATGTAGGTGTGGAACCGTGGTCTTCGGGCCTTGGATACTGCGCGGGATCCCCCGTGGTGATTGACGTCGACTGTGGGTGGCAGGGGGCTCCCTGCCCGTTCCTCGCAGTCTGCCCCCAGCCACGCCAATGCGAGACAGTCAGCCCCCCCTACGGCGGTAGTTGCGAACAAACCTGGAGTAGAGCATGAGTACCCGAAATCTCGGCAAGATTTTCGCCCCCCGACACGTGGCCGTCATCGGGGCCAGCGATTCGCCGACAAGTGTTGGCTATACGGTCCTGCGTAATCTGATCGGATCGGGTTTCCCCGGCGTGGTCTACCCGGTCAATCCGCGGCGTGATTCGGTCCAGGGGGTCCACGCCTATCCGGACATCCCGAGCTTGCCGACTCCCCCTGATCTTGCGGTGATCTGCACTCCCGCCTCGACCGTCCCGGAGATTGTCCGTGCGTGTGGCGAGGCGGGAACTCGTGGCGTGGTGATCATATCCGCCGGATTTCGCGAGATCGGCCCGGAGGGAGTCGAGCTGGAACGCAAGGTCATCCAACAGCAGCGCAAGTTCGACGGGATGCGGATCCTCGGCCCCAACTGCCTGGGAATCATCGTGCCGGGTCTTCATCTGAACGCCAGTTTCGCCACCGCCACGCCCGAGAAGGGACACATCGGGTTTATCTCGCAATCGGGGGCCTTGTGTACGTCGGTGCTCGACTGGGCTTTGGACGAGGGCGTCGGGTTCTCCTACTTCGTTTCGGTGGGGAACATGCTCGATATAAATATGGGCGATTTGATCGACTATTTCGGCTCGGCGACCGAGACCCGATCGATCATCCTCTATGTCGAATCGATCAGCAACGCTCGGGAGTTCATGTCGGCGGCCAGGGCGTTTGCTCGAACCAAACCGATCGTGGCCTATAAGGCGGGCCGGTTCGCCGAGTCGGCCGCGGCAGCCGCCTCGCACACCGGGGCCATGGCCGGAGTCGACGCCGTCTATGAAGCGGCCTTTCAACGGGCCGGTATCGAACGAATCTTCGAGGTCGAAGAGATGTTCGATTGTGCCGAACTGTTGGCCAAACAAGAATCACCCAAGGGCGATAAGCTGGCCATCGTCACCAACGCGGGTGGGCCGGGCGTGATGACTACCGACGCCCTGATCGCGCGGGACGGAAAGCTGGCCGCCTTGACCGACGAGACGCTCAAGAAACTCGACGACCTGTTGCCGTCCTGTTGGTCGCATGGAAACCCGGTCGACGTGCTCGGCGACGCCCCACCCGACCGCTTTGCCCAATCGGTCAAGATCGTCTTGCGTGACAAGCAAGTCGACGCCGTATTGGTCATTCTCACACCGCAAGCGATGACCGATCCCACGGCCACTGCCCATGCGCTAATGCAAGTGGCCGCGAAGGCGAAGAAACCGATCCTCGCCGCCTGGATGGGTGGCCGCGTCGTGCGCGAGGGGGTCCAGTTGTTGACCGAAGGGGGGATCCCCACCTATACGACCCCCGAGAAGGCGGTCCGGGCGTTTATGCACCTGGTCTCCTACGCGAGAAACCTCAAGATGCTGCACGAAACGCCGCGCGACATCCCGGTGGCCTTCTCGCTGGATCGGAAGCGTCTGCGGGGGCTCTTCGATATGATCCTGACCGAAGGGTCGGAGATTCTCTCCGAGAACGTGTCGAAGGCGTTCCTCGAGTCCTACGAGATCCCGGTCACGAAACCTCAGGCGGCCCGAACTGCTGATGAAGCGGTGTCCCTGGCCAAGCAATTCGGATACCCGGTGGTGATGAAGATTCATTCCCCCCAGATTACACACAAGACCGACGTGGGCGGCGTCGCACTCGATCTGCCGTCGGACGAAGCCGTTCGCAAAGAGTTCGAGGAGATGACGGCCCGAGCAAGAAAGATGTGCCCCGAGGCCGAAGTGCTCGGCACCACCATTCAGAAGATGATCGCGTTTCCCAATAGCTTCGAGTTGATTCTGGGGACGAAGAAGGACCCGGTCTTCGGTTCGGTGATTATGGTGGGGATGGGTGGTACGGCGGCCGAGTTGTTCCGCGATCGGGCTTTGGCCCTGCCGCCGCTCAATGCGTCGCTCGCGAAAAAGATGCTCGAATCGCTCAAGTCGTGGCCGCTCTTGCAGGGCTATCGCGGCAAGCCCGGCGCGAATATCGACCGCCTGATCGAGATCATTATGCGATTCTCTTATCTGGTGGCCGACTATCCGGAGATCAGCGAGTTGGATATCAATCCGCTGCTGGTCACGCCCGACGACGTGATTGCCCTGGACGCGCGAGTCGTGATCGACCGCGAGATGGCGACCCAGGGGGTCCGGCCCTATGCCCACTTGGCGATCCGTCCCTATCCCGAGGAATTCGTGACCGAGCGAAAAATGAAGGACGGCACACCCGTCGTGCTGCGGCCGATCAAGCCGGAAGACGAGCCGATGTGGCACGACCTGTTGGTCGGTTGTTCGACCGAAACGATCCGGCATCGCTTCAACTACCTGTTCAAACAGACGACCCACGAGATGGCCACCCGCTACTGCTTCACCGACTACGATCGTGAGCTGGGGATCGTGGCCGAAGTGAAAGAGGACGGCGAGCGCAGGCTGATCGGTGTCGGCCGTCTGGTGGCCGATGTGAACCACGATGCGGCCGAGTTCGCCGTGATCGTGGTCGACCGCTGGCATGGCCACGGCCTCGGCGGTACACTAACCGAATACTGCTTGGAAATCGCCAAGCAATGGGGGGTGAATCGAGTCGTCGCCGAAACCACTCCGGACAACAAACGCATGCTCGCCACCTTCCGAAAGTACGGTTTCGAGTTGAAGAACCAATCCGAGGAAGGTGCAATGTTGGCCTACAAGGCGATCAAGTAACGACTCGCGGGCCGTTCCTACTTCGTGGAGACCATGGCGAGCACCGAGCATATGGAACTGCCGGCTCGGGAGGGGTTCTGAATACGGGTGGCTGGCGGCATAGCGCAGCGCTGCCCCAGTTTGTGAAGATCTGGGGCAGCGCTGCGCTATGCCGCCAGCCACCTCTCAGTCGTCCTGCTCGATCATTTTCCGGTAGAACGGATCGTCCCAGAAGCCGTTCGTGTCGATCTCCATCGTGCCGATATCGCGGAAGAGATTCAGCCGCGTCGTCTCGTAATCAAGCCAATCCTCGATCAACTGATCTTGGGCGCGGTTGAGTCCTCGCAATGCGGTGGTCAGACTCAGGCCGCGCTGGGAAATGCCCGCCTGGGTCTCGGCCAGATCGAGCTCTCGGGCAGAGAATTGCACGCGGCGGCGCGCTTGGACAAAGGCGTGGGATAGTTCCTCGAGCGTTCGCACATTCTGCCGAACTTCGATCCGCAGCATATCTTCCGCCGCCACATAGCCACGTCGTGCCCGTTGGTAGTCGATCTGACTGGCACGGAAATCGTTTCGTTCAGCGCGTCGATCCAAAGGCGTGGTGAAGCGGAGTCCCACGCGAAATTGGCTATCTCGGGCTCGCAATCCAAACGGCTTGCCGTTGGTCTCGAGCGCCGGCGTATTGATTTGCCCCTCGGCGACCAGATCGAGCGTTCCCTCGAGCGCATCGGCAACCACTTCCAAGCGGCGCCTGGCGTCCATGACCGAGCCTCGCCGGTTCATCATGTCAAGCCGCGCCGTCAGGGCGATTTGCACGGCGTCGTTCATGGCGAGTTCGACCGGCTCGATCGGGATTAGCTCGGCGCGAACGATGATTTGCGTAACGCTGGCACGCCGGATCGCCGCCAAGAGATCGCTGCGCAGTCGCTCGACGGCGTCGGCCGCGTCCTGTTGCGCATCGGCCGCAACTTCTTGGCCGGCCAACTGATCTTGCGCGCTCTTAAGCCGCCCGACGGTCGTCTCGAAACTCGCACGCACTTCGGCAAATCCAATACGTTCCTGATCGATCAATTCGGAAAGCTGTCGCTTTCCTTCGTCGTCGAATCGGGCGAGCCGGTCGGGTAGAATGGCGTCGAGCTGGCGGAGGTCGCTTGCAACCAGCGTCAAGGCCTCGGCCGACAGACCGCTCAGTTGGCCCAGTGTCACCAACAACGCCAGGAACTGCCCCGGCTCGCCGGGAATCTGTAGCTGCCGAAGGTCGCGGCCGAACATCCGCAGGCGATCCTCGACGTCGACCAACGCCGGATCGACGAACTGGAACGGCTCCAACAGGGAATCGTCCAAGCTCATCTCCATGTCGGGTGGCAGACCGAGTTGGACCTTGTACTGATCCATCCGATCCTCGAACCGCCGCATGCTTCCGCTCAGACTGCTTCGATAATAGGCCAACGAACTCTCCAGCCGCGCGATGTCCAGCGGCGAGGCACCATGGGCCCGCATCTCCTCGACCAGAAACTCGAGGGTTCGAACGATGGTCGCGACGTTTCGCAACTGTTGCACGCGCAACAACAGCGGAAAGAAGCCGACACTAGGTGTTTCACCCGCGTCTGCCAGGAACTCGAACCCGCGCAGAAAACGCTGCAACCCGGCGACCTGTCCGCCGGTTATCGTGTTGACGAAGAACTGCTTACGGAATCGGGCAAAATCGCGAACGGCATAGACCACGTTTCGTTCGGCTTGAGTCAGGTCCTCCAAGACGACCTCTCGGCCGGCGCCGCCGAGAAGCGGTTGGACGAGCGAGTAGGCGACCGTCGTGGCCGTACCCGAGCCGCTCGGCCCTGAGAACAACCAAAGCGTGTTGTTGGCCAATTCGGCGGCAAACTGCGCGCCGGTCGGAAGGAGCCGGCTCATACCCAGCGTCGTCGGCCCCAGAGCCAGCCCCGTGCTATCGTCGGGCTGGTGTTCGTGGAACAACTCGGTGCTCGGCTCACCCAGGATGCCGGTGGGACGCAGGTCGAAACGGTATCGCTCATAGGTCAAGTTCAACGCGGCCAGATAGAGGTTCTCCAACTGCGTCTGATAATCGCGGCTGTGGACCAGCGAGAGCTCGACCGCGTCGACCAGCGTCAGGTCGGAAATCACCGGCTCCGAGCCGTCGGACGAACGGTCCGCACCGTCGAGCAACTCGGCCCAGGCGGGATTCTCATAGTAGTCGACCTCCCCCAGTTGCGACCAGCGATTGGAGCCGCGCATGCCGTAGACGCAATCCATATACTGCTGCGCGGTCGGATCATCCGGCGGCAGTGGCGGACAGTCCGGATCCGTCGGGTCGAATAATCGGCTGCTCGGGTCCGGCGTGATGTCCAGCCGCGGGACGTCCTGCCCGGCCGTATCGGTCTTCTCGGTCAGAATATCGTAGACCTGATCGTCCGCCGCTTCACGATAGTGGGTCCTCGAGCAGCCGCTCACCGCCAACAGGGCAACAAGAGCTATGGGCCAGTACAATGGGGGGTGTGTATCCATGCAGCAAGTGGTAGCCTCGGCCGCACTTCCCGGCAACGGCTCGACGCCGAGAAATGAGTGGTGGAAAAGTCACGGGGAAACTACTGGATCAGCGTCCCACTGTCGAGGCCGATTTCGACGGGCCTCACTCTGGCTGCGAGGGTGGCTGGGGCATAGCGCAGCGGTGTCCCAGATCTCCACATACTGGGGCACCACTGCGCTATGCCGCCAGCCACCCCGATGATACGAACGGGCTTGTCTCGGCCATGGTTGGCGGTGACAATGGACGAGCATGAACCGTCAGCTATCACAACAGCGGTCAAGTTCCCGTGGGCGTCTCACGTCGAGAATCCTCGCCGAGAACTTCGGGGCCGGAACCGATATCGCGCGAATCGGCGTCCGTGCGTTCTACGACGCGGCCCGGCGTGGCAATCCGTCGGAATTGTCCCGGTGGAGTACCCTTTTCGGCGAGGCACTCGGCCACGATCCGCAGCAGCAGTCGGATGCCATCGAGAAATTGGCGTCGGTTTACGGCATCGATCGTCCCACGCTGACACCCAGCCCCCTACTTTTTGCCATACACACCTATTTCGCCCTATTGGCAAAACTTACCGCCTGGGATGCGATTGCTCTTCACTTCCACGTGGCATCGCCGGTCGACGAGCTTCACAATACCAAGACCGACTCGCAGCGTCGCGAAGTGCTCGAAGCGCACGAGCAGGGGCCCATGTTTCGCGACGATCTGTTCGGCTGGTACATCGACACATGGTCGGAATCGGTCGGGCAATGGACCGGCGACTTGGCTAGAATACTCGCCCGCTATGAGCCGGCAGCACCTTGGGCCGCCACGACCGACGACGCCGATCTGCTGAAACGGCTCTATCAGGGGTTATTCCCTCGTTCGGTGCGTCACAAGTTGGGTGAATTCTACACACCCGACTGGCTGGCCGAACACGTGCTCGATCAGGCCGGCTACACGGGCGAGCCGGATTGTCGGCTGCTCGATCCGACGTGTGGTTCGGGCACGTTTCTGATGACGGCCATCCGACGTGCCAGGGCCTGGTATGCCGACAGCAGCGATTCAGCCGGGCTCGATGGCGATGAGTTCTGCCGCAAGATTCTGGCCAATATCGTCGGGCTCGATCTGAATCCGGTTGCCGTGACGGCCGCTCGGGCCAACTACCTGATCGCGATGGCCGACCTCTTGCCGCGAGACGACGCCTTCGAGATTCCCGTCTATTTGTGCGACTCGATTCTTGACGGGACATCGGCGGAAGCTGCCCAAGCGCCGTTCGATATGGTGGTCGGCAATCCGCCTTGGATCGCCTGGGATCATCTTCCGGCCGATTATCGCGAGGCGACCCGGCCGCTTTGGGAGGAGTATGGCCTGTTCACTCTCTCGGGCAATGCGGCCCGGCATGGCGGGGGCAAGAAGGACCTGTCGATGTTGGTCGTTGCCCGGGCCGCCGACCGCTACTTGAGACAGGGCGGCCGGCTGGCCATGGTCCTCACGCAGACCCTATTTCAGACCAAAGGCGCCGGCGACGGCTTTCGGCGTTTTCGTTTAGGACCCACCGGCGAGCCGTTGCGAGTGATTCGCGTCGATGACATGGTCGCCATTAAGCCGTTCGAGGACGCAGCGAACTGGACGAGCACGATCTTGCTGGAAAAGGGATCGCCGACCGAGTATCCCGTCCCTTATTACCGATGGCTGCCGGCCGATTCTCCCTCGGACGGTTTCACTCAACAGGAACTGCAGGCCGAGCCGATCGATCCCTCCCGGCCCGGTTCGCCCTGGTTTCTTCGACCCGGGGGATTCGACCGAAAGCTCGAAGATCTGATCGGGCCGTCGGACTATACGGCCCATCTCGGCGCCAATAGCGGCGGAGCCAACGGCGTCTATTGGATGGAGATCCTTGAGAAGAGCCGAAACGAAGATTCCGACGGCACGGTTCGCATACGGAACATCGCGGCTCGCGGCAAGCGTCGGGTCGAGTCGGTCGAAGAGTTCGTCGAGGCCGAGTTGCTCTATCCGTTGATCCGTTGGTCCGACGTGGCCCGATTTCGCGCCGTGCCCTCTGCCCATCTCCTTCTGACGCAGGACGTCCACTCGCGCTCGGGCATCGACATCGAGGTCATGCAACGCGACTATCCGCGAGCGCTGGATTATTTGTGCCGATTCGAGCGTGTGCTTTGCGATCGGGCGGCGCTGAAGCGTTATCAATCGCGGCAGGCGTTTTACTCGATGTACAACGTCGCCACGTATACGGTTGCCCCGATCAAGGTCGTATGGCGTCGCATGGATCGGCGTGTCAACGCGGCCGTGGTCTCGGAGATCGACGACCCAACGCTCGGCCGCCGTTCGGTGATACCGCAGGAGACGTGCGTGCTGATTGCGTGCGATTCGACCGACGAGGCCCATTACTTGTGTGCCGTGTTGAACAGTTCGATCGTCAACTTCCTGGTTACCTCGCACAGCGTTTGCGGTGGCAAAGGTTTCGGCACGCCGAGCATGCTCGACTATCTCCGGATTGGGCAATTCGACGCCACGGAGCCCGGGCATATGGAATTGACCCAGCTCAGTCGCCAGGCCCACGAGTCGGCCGCTGTGGGAGACGTCCCACGGGAGATCCAGCAGCGAATCGATCGATGCGCCGCGGCACTCTGGGGACTAAGCGAAAGCGAACAGCACAGGATGGGGTCAGAGCGCCATTAGTCAATAGTGATTGCTCGCCGGACGGAAATCTGATACTCCTTCCGACGGCATTCTGCTATTCTCCCCCTCAAGAGTTTCACTATTGACTAATGGCGCTCTGACCCCATTCTACT
>SDBT01011792.1_pt1 | contig 14046 bp, 12 predicted proteins | sample 2277101 | NCBI WGS metagenome assembly SDBT01 (sample SAMN10404973, study PRJNA504765) | marine sediment metagenome | isolation source: marine sediment core GS10_PC15, 103 cmbsf | place: Arctic Ocean: Southern Knipovich Ridge | collected 2010 | reverse complement strand
ATTTTTCTGCGTGGTATACAGAATTGATTAATAAGGCAGAACTTGCAGATATTCGCTATAATATCAAGGGTTTTATTGTTTATAGGGAATGGTCTACAATATCAATAAAAAAGATGTATGCTAAATATGAAGAATTAATGGAAAAAAAGGGTCATATGCCTCTAATTATGCCCTCATTAATTCCAGAAAGCAATTTTCTGTTGGAAGCGGATCATGTGAAGGGTTTTTCTCCGCAAGTTTTCTGGGTCACTGAAGCTGGAACTTCTGGCCCCTTAACTGAAAGATTAGCTTTACGACCAACGAGTGAAACAGCCTTATATAAAATGTATTCTCTATGGATTCGAAGTTATAAGGACTTACCCTTTAAAAGGTACCTATCGTGCCAAGTTTGGCGTTATGAGGGTAAGATGACTAGACCGTTTTTTAGGGCACGTGAATTTCATTGGATTGAAAGCCATAATGTTTTTTCTACAATGGAGGAGGCTATTGATCAAGTTCATGAGGATATGGAAATGACGTACCAAATGCTTCAAGATGAATTTGGAATGCCTATTATATTTTTCGAAAGACCTCAATGGGACAAATTTGCTGGCGCGATATCAACTTATGCTGCTGATGTTCTAATGGGATCAGGAAAGGTGCTTCAGCAACCCTCAACCCATTTATTAGGACAGAATTTTTCAAAACCATTTAATGTTAAATTCATAGATCAGAACGGAGAAGAGAAGTACGGTTATCAAACATGCTATGGTCCAGCAATAAGCAGAATCTACGGTGGAATGATTGCTTATCTTGGAGATGATAAAGGCCTGGTTTTACCATTTGATTTGGCTCCTGTTCAAATAGTTATAGTCCCAATAATTTTTAAAGGTAAAGAACAAGCTGTATTAAAAGAGGCAAATGTAGTTCTTAATCAATTAAAAGATAAATATTTAATTAAAATTGATGACTCCGAAGAATCTGTTGGTAATAAATTCTTTTACTGGGAATTGAAAGGTGTTCCTATACGTATTGAAATAGGACCAAAAGATATTGAAAAAGGACAATTTGTCATAGTAAGAAGATATGATGGAAAGAAGTTTTTCGTCAAACAAGAAGATTTAGTAAGTAAAATTGATGAGATTGCCGAAAATTATACAAAAGAAATTAAAGAACGATCACTTATTGATTTTGAATCGCAAATTGAAGTTGTATATGAGAAGGAAGCAGCAAAGGAAGCGATAGAGAACGGAAAAATAGTGTGCTGTGGTTTTTGTTCAATTGACATGAAGGCGGCTCATTGTGCTGAAGTAGTTGAAAAAGAAATTGGGGGAGATGTTCGCGGAAAACGTGTTGATGAGGAGACACATGAGTTTGCGACTTGTTTGATTTGCGGGAAACCTGCTGGATGTACAGTTTATATCGCAAAGAGTTATTAGATTTATATTAATTAATTATTTTTAATTATTTCCATGATTTTCTCACTAATAAAAGATTGTTAGATTCTGATCTTTATAATATTAATGTGAGTTTTATATAAGAATGAATATTTGTAATATTTATGTCAAATAGAGAAAGTGTTTTAGAAGCTTTTAAAGATTCAGATAAACCACTCCGGCCAGGAGAGATCGCAGAAAAAATAGGAGTTGAATCCAAGGAAGTTTCTAAAATAATTAAAGAATTACGAGAAGAAGGGAAGGTTTTCTCTCCTAAACGATGCTATTATGACTTAAAATAGTAAAAAAAATAAACTCATTCCTTTTTTTTATTTTTTAGTGTATTTTAAAAATGAAAATGTAAGTAAAAATTAAAAAAAAAAGAAATATGTGAATCTTATTGAGTATTGTGTAATGAGATTGATTTTTTGTTATCTTCCATAATGAATTTATACTCGAGATTCATATAACCACACTCCAAACATTTTACAGTTATAGGTGGGAAATACTTTATAATAACTGGTTTTCTCCTAGAGGTACAATGAGGACAATAATAGAACACTAATTCCTCCCTCCGATTATTTTAGTTTTGCATTTTTATAATTTAAATATTTAGAATATATTGGCTACTTCTGATCTTAAGTTAATCTTATAAAGTCCTCTTAATTTGATAATGTTTAAGAGATTTCTAAACTTTATTTTTCTCAAATAACTTAATAGATTTTTGTTATGAATGCTTTCATACAACCTCTCTCTGAAGAGTTTAAGGATATTTTTTTTATAAAAGGTGCCAGAAATGGAAGATATCCCTATTCACATTCTTTACTAATAGGAGATTACTTAATTGATACTGGAATATCAAGTAGGCTCTTAAGAAAATTAAAGCGGGAATTTCAAATCAATAATGTTTTGCTTTCACATTGGCATGAAGATCACACTTCTGGGAATAGATTACTTAGAAATGTGAAATTTTTTATTCATAAAGACGACGAATTCCTAATTAAGAATATAAATAAAATTAATGAATATTATGGTATTTCAGACACACAAACAGAAGATCCATTTGAATGGTTAATGCAAAGTCTTAGATTAGAAAATACAGAAATAGAAAAAGCATTGGATAATCGGGAAGTAATAGTGATTGGAGAATTTTACCAAGTGGAAGTTATTCATACTCCTGGTCATACAGCGGGACATTGTGCTTTCGTAGAACTAAATTCAAAAATTGCTTTTTTAGCAGATATTGATCTAACTAGTTTTGTATTTTATGCAGGAATTGATTCTAACTTAATAGATTTTGAAAATTCGCTTAAAACCCTTAAAGATATTGACATGGAAATTGCAATAACCAGTCATCTTGGAGTAGTTAGAGGCTCTAAAGAAATAAAGAAGGCTTTAGATAATTATCAGTCGGTTATTGACAAAAGAGATCAGCGAATCTTATCCTGTTTTTCTGAAGTTAAAACACTAACACTAAAGGATTTGAATGCTAAAAATTTAATTTATAAGCATTATAGTGATTTTAAAAATTATGAAATCGTAGCAGAAATGATAATGCTACAAAAGCATTTTGATAAATTTTTAGTAGAAGAACTAATCCAACCGAAAGATAATGGATTTATTTTGAACTAACCCTATATTCAAAATATTCTCATCTCAATAGCGATTATATTTTCAATTTTTTTAAGTAATTTACCAAATTGGCTAACATTGCAGAATTTTGATGCCAAAATTATCAAATAGATACATTTATTTTGAAGGAAATTAAAAATTTTTATTTAGAATGAAGACTTAATCACTACATTATATATGAGTTAGATTTAGTCAATGTCTCTAGTCCCAGAGAAGGTATTCTTTGTTAAAGGTAAAGGTTTTCATAAGGTCAAATTAGTATCATTCGAGCAGGCATTAAGAGACGCAGGAATTGAAAAATATAATTTAGTAAAGGTTTCTTCAATTTTACCTCCTTATTGTATCGAAATTAATAATGAAGATGGGTTAAAACAATTAAGTCCAGGTCAAATCGTATACACCGTTATATCAAGAACAAGCGCAAGTGAATTTAATCGTTTGATAAGCGCGTCAATTGGGGTTGCTAAACCCGCAGAAAAAGATAATTATGGATATTTAAGTGAGTATCATGCCTTTGATACAAATTCTCAAAAAGTAGGATATTTCGCTGAAAATCTAGCGGCAGAAATGCTTGCAACTACTTTAGGGATCGCTTTTGATCCCGATTTGAATTATGATGAAAAAAAAGAAGCGTTAGAGATGGGGGGAAAGATTGTTGAAACAAAAAATATAACTATCTCTGCAACTGTGAAAGAAGAAGGTGAGTGGGCAACAGTTCTCGCAGCAGCCATTTTTATTTAATTTTTATTACAGTTTTTCCTTTACTGAATAATTAAATTATAGAATAACACAATATCCATTTAGTATTTTTAATTATTTTAAATTTTTTTTACGATTTTTTTTAATGACTTTCTAGGCCTAGGTTTTGGTTTATCTCCTCTTTGATATCCAAAAGGTAAAACTGTGAGAACGTAATCACTCTCTACTAATCCTAATAATTTTTTGACTTTTTCACGTTTCATAGTTCCGATCCAGCAAGTCCCTATTCCAAGAGTCCACGCCATCAACATCATATTCATTGTGACCAATGATGTATCAATGATATACCATTTTAAACTCACTTTTGTTTTCCCCACTATTGCGATAGCCAGTGGAGCCTCCCTAATAAATTTTCCATATGATGCGTAATTTGAAATTTTTAGCAGAATTTCTTTATTTGTTATTAGAATAAACTCCCATGGTTGGCGATTACTCGCACTAGGAGCCCATCTTCCCGCTTCTAAAATCATTTCAATTTCTGTTTCGGGTATTTTATTATCTTGGAATGCCCTGATACTCCTTCTATCTTTAAGAAATTTTAAGAATAAATTTGGATCTATCATTACATTGATTCAAACAAAAATAAATGATTAAATACAAGTATATAAAATTTTATCTTGAAATAAAACATTTTCTAATCTTTTTTATTATTAAACTTGTATCTGGTATCCAAAAAAATGGATTCAATTTAATTTTTCTTCTATTAATTATTTAAAACAAAATAACGCATCCAATTTGAAAAATTTTATAGAAACATCAATTTTAAAGGGGAACTAATAATGGAGGACCACTAAATTTTAGTAATGACAAATAATTTAAAACATAAGTTTTAAAGTTTCGATTTTGAAAATATTATTAAAGACGTTCAAATTAAATTAATAATAGAGAATACTCCTATTGTATTTTTATTTGACTTTTTATGGAGAAAATTTTATGTCGTTAAAAAATTTCACTAAAGAGATATTTACTCGATATGGATTTACTGAAGATAACATAAATGTTTATTTAGTTTATTTAAGGGTACCTCGTGCTACTCCCTCCGAAGTGTTTATGACTCTCACCGAGGAACATGAAGAGTTGACTTATGAAACCGTTTTAGAAGTTACAAATTGGTTAGTTGAAAAAAGTTTTCTAAAACGAGTTGAAGGAATTGTTGATCGATATATTCCATTACAGCCTTATTTTGAACTATTTACTAATGAATCAGAGAATTTCCGAAATGAAATTGCGAACATTAAAGATACAATCTTAACTGAGCAATCCAAACGATTTGAAAAGCTGGAAATAATTCAGGATAAAAGTATAAATGACGTAGAAAGTGCTGTAAATAATCAAATAAATTCTTTTTTCGAAGATTCTGATTCAAAAAATAGTATTAAAAAAAATAAAATCGATGGGGCGGTAAACCGTTTTACTGAAACTTCTAAAACTCTGGAAACTAATTTTCATTCCATTTTGGATATTTTAAATAAGGATTTGAAAGATACTTCCGAGACAAGCGTTAGCACTAACGAAACTGAAATCAATAACAAAAAAGATAATTTAACTAATTTAATTTCAGAGTTATTAAGTGATTTTGCTTCAAGAGTAGAAAATCTGGAAAAAGAATTGAAAGTAGATTTGGATGAGCATGTAGAACGTCATAAAAATATCTCAAATCAGCTTAAGCCTAAAATGGAGCAAATTTTAGAAAAATACCTTGAACGTATGGATAAAGTGATTGCTGATTTGAAAGCAAAGATATCAAATTTATTAAAAGAACATACGAATCATCTTAAAAACACAACAGATACTCTCCAAACGAATTTAAAAGCGAATGTAGATGAGAGACATCGAAAATTAACTGACCAGACAAATGAATTTAAAAGCACTACATTGACTTTGATTGACAATCTGCTTGAACATGCAAATAGATTTACGGATTTTTCTGAAGAAATGTCTAAAAAAAGTTTTCTCTGGCTTGGAAAAAAAGCCAAATACAAAGCTAGACATGAAACAACAATCGCAAATGTGTTAAAATTTACAGAACCTATGAAAGAAAAGTTTTCAAGTACCTGTGATACTTATATTTCTGATACAAAAGGAACTACTGACCAAATTAAAACTGATGTTACAGATATAATGGGAAATGAAAATAATAGCTTAGAGACAGAAACTAGCGATCTTGATTATAAATCACAAGAGACTATTGATGCTCAACTGGAAACATTAGCTACTGATATGGCAGGAGAAATAGACGATACTCTACAAAACGGTGTGAAGGATTGTTCTGATACTACCCTAAAATTAAAAGATTCTCTAGAAAACTCATTGAAAACACACAATCGTAAATATGATGATGCGATCAATAATCATAAGGAATCTTCACTAAGACATTATACAGAGTTCGATTCAGAGATTAAAAGAATTAACGCAGATTGGATGAGCGGGATAAATAATCAATTTGCTGAAGGAAAACGCGATTCTTCAGATAAAATCGATAGTGAAATTAGATTATGGAACGCTGAGGCTAAGGATTTAGATAATCAACTAACAGATATGCTCGCGGATCATAAGTTAAAATATGAACAAAATGCTAAAACACTCCAAAGCAGTTTATCCAATACTACAACAGATACTATACAAAATATAAAGGATGTAATTGCAGACTTCACACTACAATTCATGAATTCTATAGATGATGGTACCGAACTTGCTGAAACAAATGAAGAAAAGTTAAAAGACATACATGAAGTATCAAGCTCGATCCCAGAAATCGCCAAACTTACAACATGGCCTGTTGTCGGAAAAGAAGCCATGGTTGCTGCGATAAAGGATGCAATATACCGCGTAAAATCTTCGATTATTATAGTTACTCCTTATGTAGTTCCTGAAATTTTACAGGTTGTCTCTGAGTTCGCCTTTCAGAAAAAGGCAGCACGATTCATGTTGACTTCACATTGGGATTTACAGAAGTACAGCGGAATAATCCAAAAAATGCGCCAATTAGGAAATATACAATTCCGCCAATTACAATCTGCTGGAGAATTCTTTGCGGTTACCCGAGACGCTGAAGAAGTGATTCTAGCTCCTGCTACTGATAAAGAAGCGGATATGATTGCTATTGTTTCCAATCAAGAAGGGTATGCGAAATTATATTCGCAGTTCATAGGTCCTATTTTTCAGGCAAACAGCCGGCCGATTAAGTAGACTAACAGAACACAAGAGTCGGAAGACTTCCTTCCTTAAACAACGCGGAAACCTTCCAAGTCTTCTTTAAACAATCTTTTCCTTCTATCATATTTCATCATGGCTTACCATTTAGGGAATTTAAAAAGCTAAATTTAGGATAATTTTTCCATTAATGAATTAAACTGGTAAAAAGATTTGAATATAACTCAAATAAAGGGGTAAACATTGTATATTGTATCTCATATAAAAGGAGAGATGTCAAAATCATTTTCAAGGGAGAGAATAATAAAATCGTCTACTTCCTGCTGTGAATCTCCATAAATTTTGAGAAGATACCCATTAGGTTTTTTCTCAACTTCAGTCCTAAAACCGTAATCCATTGTTCAGTTATGGATGGTGGGGGTTACCTGGGGATATTATGGGGAAGGGCCAAGCGGTTTACACGAAGTTTTGCAGACAATAGATCCAGAGTTTACATACAAACAGGTTAGAAGCTTGGATCGGACAGCAAAAGAGCCTATCACGCTTGAGAATGTTAATGGAAGACTAATCTTGAGAACTTTTGACGAATCTGTTAGTTCTCTACTGTGTGGGGGGAATAATCAAGTATCTTGGGTAAAAATTTGAATTAGAATGATTTATAATCTTAGTTATATATACCGAAGGATAAAATTTTCTTTTCCGCGTGCAAATTGTTTTTCTTTATAAGCAGGAGAGTCAATTTATCTTAGCATCGTTAAATTAAGTATTTAGACAATGGTAAACTAATTTCATTAAGGATATTCCTGTTTAAAATACTTAATAAAAAAAAACAGTGAAATTTATGTTGAAAAATCGAGTCGAACTAATGACTCCCTTAAAAAATTATAAGTCTTTATCTGCGGTGTCAAGTAAGGCTGATGCTGTGTATTTTGGTATTGAATCGTTTAATATGCGAATGTATAGCGATAATTTTAAATTAGATGAGTTAAATAAAATTGTAAAAATTTGCCATAATAACAACATAAAAGCCTACCTCACTACAAATGTAGTTATTTACGAAACTGAATTCCCCCTTTTAGAGCAAATATTAGATAAGGCGGTTGAAGCTGAAATCGATGCTGTGATAATTCATGATGTTGGCGCTATTCAATTAGCAAAAGAAAAAGGTCTACAGTTTCTTGTCTCTACTCAAGCAAATATCTCTAATTCTCAAGCAGCAATCTTTTATAAATCGCTAGGGGCTAAAAGATTAATTCTTGCGCGAGAATTATCACTAGAGCAAATTAAAGAAATTAAAAAGAAAGTAACTAATATAGAAATTGAAACTTTTATCCATGGAGCACAATGTACCTCAATTTCAGGTCGATGTTACTTTTCCGCTGAAATTTGTGGATCTCAAAACTACTCAGCTAATAGAGGAAAATGCGTTCAGCCATGTAGAAGAAAGTGGCGAGTTTATGACGATCAGGATAATGAATTTCTTTATGATGGTGTTTTCTTTATTAATTCAAAAGATCTTTGTATGATAGAGTATATTCCCTCCTTAATAGAAGCTAATATAGACGCTTTTAAAATTGAAGGCCGTATGAGAGATCCAATATATATTGAAGAAACAACTTCATGTTACAGAGAAGCTATTGACGCTTATTATCAGAACAATTTTACACCAGAAAAGGTTAAAGACTGGCTTAAACGCTTGAATAAAATTTATAATAGAGGATTCTCCACAGGATTTTATTTTGGATTACCTACGGGTAGTGAAATACAAAGAGAAACTGATGGAAATCTCTCAAATTTTAAAAAAATTGAGATCGGTAAAGTCTTAAATTACTTCCCTGAAAAAAAAGCAGCAAAGATTCTTTTAACATCAGGGAATCTAAAATTAAACGACGAGATTTTCATCATTGGTACTCATACAGACACCTATTTAAGACAAAAAGTTAAATCCATTCAAATCAAACAAAAGAAGAATCTTACTGAGACACCATTTGTCAAGTCCAAAAAAGAAAGATTAGCTGTTGGGATTGTTGTGGATACTCCGGTAAAAAAAAATGATAAAATTTTCAAATTAGAAAAAAGAATAAATTAATCCCATTTTGGGCCTCCGCCTCTTTCTACTGAGTTATCATCATCTTCAGTGTGAATTCTTTTAAGATCAATATCTTGATAGCCCGGTAAAACACCAAGTATCCTTCTCATTGCAAATTCCACATCTTTAGCCGCAGCGATAAATCGTCCTACTATTAAAATGTCTGCTCCTTGAGTTAGCGCATATGACGCAGTAGATGGCTCAATTCCGCCTGCTACAGCGACTAATACACGATCCTTGCCTGATGCTTTCTTCTTATCTGCATATAATTCTTTAATTTTAGGAACTAATGCCCATCGTTGTTTCTGCTGGGCATCTGGGGACGTATTTCCTGCTGAAGATTGCTCAACATCAATTCCTCTATGAATTATAACTACATCAGGTATTTGCTTTAAAGATTTTAATTTCTCGATAGGATTTTGAACTTCCATTGTGTCAATGAACGCATGAATACCAAGGCGTTGAGCTTCTAAAATAAATTTATCTAAGGAAACTGTAGCAGCTAAACCACTTGCAACAACACCATCAGCAGTCGCATCAAACGCAAAATCAACCTCCAATTTGCTAACGTCTAAAGTTTTTAAATCCGCGACTATAAATTTTTCTCTTGCAACTTCTCGAATTTTCTTGATTGATTCAACACCATATTTCTTAAGAAATGGAGTACCAACTTCTAGAATAATTCTGTCACTTTTTGGTAGTTGTTTAACGACCTTTATTTGTTTTTCAAGAGCAGGATGATCTAAAGCTACTTGTATATAGGGAGGTCTCCATAATCTAGGTATTCTAATTCCAGCAACGGGATGCCTTGCCCGATCTTTATCGTAAAATATCTTTTCAATTGAGGGATATCCTTTTATTGCTCTCTGAATTGCCAGCTTTATAGCCCCATAATTATACTGATAAATTTTACGGTAATCTGTTGCTTCAGGATGTATAAAAACGCTTGCTATGATTATCCATTCATCGATTTTATTCATAGGTATAATCCCTTCCTCAACAGCGTCGGCAATACCTTTCGCTACCGCTGCTTGAGCGGGTCCAAATATCTTATTTGCGTCCTCCATTTTAGAAACAGTTACTTTTGGAATGATCAAAGCGATGGGTTTGGATAAAAGGTTTGGTCGAATAGCAGCTAGCAACCCACCGTGACCTTTTGAGGGATTACTTAACGCATTTGCGAAAGAGATCCCTACAGGTCCATCCTTTGAACCAATTATTAAATCTATATGAGCTAAATTATTTCCCTCACCAATTAATGCTTCTCCAATAAAATAATCTGTCTTTGCCATAGGAACTTCCTTTTTTGTTTTTTTTATTTTATCTTTTATTAATTTTCTGCTTCAAGTTTATTATATTCGTGTATTTTTTAGATAATATAAGAAAATCTTTTCCACATAAAATAAGAGTTAATTCTCCGTTATTAAAATTATCTTTACCTTAATTTAAAACAAATGTAAGTGGATTAAATATAAATAGGGAAAACACTATATGTATCTTTAAAGACTATAAATTTAAATTGTCCATTTTAAACTTTTTAGTATTTATACAAATTCCTTTTAAAAATTATATTTAATAGAAAAAAATGGAGATTAAATATATTCTAAATCAAGATTCCGCTTGTAAAAATACAAATACTCATTAATCGCAAATTCAAGTTTAGTAATTTGTTCAGCTTTCACTAAAAATTTAATTAATTCTGATTTAGTATGTGATATAATTGTTTTTAATATGGAAAACTGTTCTTCAATTGGTATAATTCGTAGATCAGAAAGTTTTTTATTTTGATCAATTTGCCAGACTCTAATACTTTTGTTAAAAAATTCCTTAATAGTTAATTCGTTAACAGGTATGTATTGGGCAATAGATTCAGGGAAAATCCTTATTAATCTCATTTGAAATTCATCTTGATAAATATTTTTAAATTCTTCTTCTACTTGATTTAAATTTTCTTCCTCAAAACTTTGTTCACTCATCATTTTTAAACAACACATCCTTATTTTTTTTGGATTACCTTATTTTTTTTTTATAATAGAATTAAAAATGTGATTTCACCCGGTTATCTTTTAGCGAAACATTATAACCCCAATTTATTAGTATTTTTTTAAAGTTTTCCCACGCTTTTTTTATTGTCTCTCTATTTTTAGCATTGGCTTCCATAATGCTAATTTTCCACTTATGAATCATTCTTTTAAATCTGTAGTAATCTTCTTCGTTTATTAATTCTTTCTTTAAACCTAGAGCACTAAACATTTTTAATTTCACGCATTTAGTTTCTTTAAATCATTATAATATTAAGATATTATAATAATCTTATAGTTTAATATAAATAATTTTAATATTTAAATGTTTGCACTACCCCATATAAAAGTCAAATCAATAGATTAATCATTGAAAACACTAATTTTAAGAAAATACACAAATTATTTATATTTAATTTGACATTTATATCAAAGAAATAAAATTTGAATTTGAAAAATAAGGGGTGATTAATAAATATCTTATACAGTTGCAAAAGTGAAATTTCCTAAAAAGCCAAAATATGGTAATATTTTAGAAATATGTCGAAAAGATTTTCGAAATTTTAAAAAGGATAATGGAAATAGATTTATGGATCATATTAATCTACCGATTCAACAAAATGAAACTATACAAATTAATAGGACTGAAATAAATAAAGAGCAGAGAAATATTGAAAATGTAAGGGCACTATTAAGGGAGGGACGAGAAGACATAGCCTTTTCATTGTTTTTTAGGACATTTCCATCTTGTTTACCACATAGAACGAGAGATAATAAATAGACGATTTATTTTATATTTTTAATTGAATCAATTTTCCAGAGGTAATCTTTAAGATTTATTTTAAATTCATCAGAAACTATAATCCCTTCTTGCTCCAATAAATTTTTTTGATATTCTTTATCTTCGCTTGATTTCAATGCAATTATCCCTCTTGAGTTGATGACACGATGCCATGGTAAGTTATACTTTTTGGTTGATGAATGAAGTAACCATGAAACTTGTCTCGCGGCCCTTGGATTTCCCGCTAATTTAGATATAAACCCATAAGTAAGAATTTTACCTTTTGGAATGCTTTTAATAATTTGGACAACCTCATTAGTGAAGTCACTTGGTATTTTTGATCACCAACTCAAAATTATTCCTTATTTAAATTATATTTTTTATATTCTTTTTCAATTTTTTCGACGATAGAATGTAATTTTATTAATTTCTCTTTATTTAATTCTCCTGTCTCAAATATTATATGCTCGCAATCATACTTATTGAAATCCTTTTCTATTATTTTTATACCATATTTTTCTCTATCATCCCACAACCTAGATCCTGGGTAGGGTGTAGCCATAAAATAGTTAATTTCATCATTATCATTTAAAGGTAGACATTTAATATACTCAATTGTTTCAATCACACTATTTTCAGATTCACCTGGCAGCCCTAACACAAAATAGGCTTGAATAGGTATATTTTGCTTTTTAATATTAATAATCCCTGTCTTGACTCGTTCTGGATCCTGATACTTGAAGTTTTGTTTTAGAACTGACATATTAGCTGATTCAATACCGGTTGCAATTAGACGACAACCTGCTTCTTTTAAGAGTTTAGATTCCTCAGGAGTTATTGTATCTACTCTAATTTCACATCCCCAAGGAATTTTGATATCATTCTCTATAAACATCTCACAAAAGTTTCTGAAATATTTCTTATGAATATTGATATTGTCATAAAAATTGATATGATTGTAAGTCTGTAATGATATTATATCTCTTATTTCAGCTAATATTGATTCAATACTACGAATTCTTGTGGTTTTAAACATCTTTTGCCTTGTACAAAAAGAACATTGGTTTGGGCAACCTCTATTTACAATAACATTTGCTACTGTGTAATAATAATTATCTTGCGGTAATTTATAACGAGCTGGGAGAGGTAAGTTCTCCAAATTTATCTCATCATGGGATAAATTTACACTTAGATCCTCATTTGAATCGTTGAAAGCGAGACCACTAATAGATTTCATTTGACTTTCAAACGCAATTATATTTTTTTGATTCAAAACTGAAGAAATTAAAAGCTTACTTAATTTCAAAAAAGAATTCTCAGCTTCACCTATACAAATAAAATCAATCAAATTTTCGGTATTTTTATCATGTTCCAAGATTTCTTTGTAAAGGAATGAAACATGGGGACCCCCCATTATTACAAAATTGTTTCTATTTCGTTTTTTTATGATTTTAGCAATGTCGAGAGCAATATGAAAAGTATTAGTGAGGGAAGTTATTCCAAAGATATTATAATCTTTTATTTTTTCTTTTACTATCTCAGTTAAATCTATATCGGAAAGACTTCGATATTGTTCAAGATCTAAAATCTCAATTGGAATTTCATTTAATTCTAGAATCGCTGCTAAGTATAATAAACCGGAATTAGGTTCTCTGAAAAATTTTGAGTTAACTTCAGATGATTTGGAAGTTCTAGGATTAATTAACAGTATCATCTTGTTGTTGCTTTTCGTTCTGTTCAGATATATGAGCTGGAATTTGAAACGCTTTTACTAATGAATCTATTGATCCCGTTTTATTAAATTTATCCTCATGAATTATTGGTATTTTTAATTCCAATGGAGGAGATTTATCATCTTTTTGAATAAATAATTCTAAACCTTGAATCAATCTGTCTTTTATAATAAGTCTCGTCGAATAATGATGATCTTGAAAAAAAGTAAATCCATTGTTTAATCGGCCTAATTTTGAAGGTTTAATAATAGTTTTTTCCTCCTTGACAAAAGATTCTGTAATTTCTTCATCTGTGTATATTGTGCCTCCGATTATCATAAATCTACGAATAAGATTCTCAGGTGGAGGAAATTGGTTGATATATTCAATCGCTTCATTAACTTTTGGGTTTAAGATGTTTAGAATAGAAGTTTTCAAACCATATCTATCCGTAGGCGATTCCGAAAAATCACTCTTATTGATT
>SDBT01011791.1_pt1 | contig 14046 bp, 5 predicted proteins | sample 2277101 | NCBI WGS metagenome assembly SDBT01 (sample SAMN10404973, study PRJNA504765) | marine sediment metagenome | isolation source: marine sediment core GS10_PC15, 103 cmbsf | place: Arctic Ocean: Southern Knipovich Ridge | collected 2010 | reverse complement strand
CGTGAAATCCACAAAACGGTTAATGGGCAGTTCATTTCATCAAACCCGGACAACCGGCAGTATTACCTTGATCTCAAGAAGACCGACGATTTCGATGCACTGATTGAGGATCGTGCCGAAAGTCTTGATCCCTCTCAACTCGACAGATATTACTACGAAGCCCTAAAACGGGTTATGGAGTACACGGATCAGACCTATGTTACCGGATACAAGATATGGCAACACGAATTGGAGTGGCTGGAGCGAAAGGCTGCACGACAAGGATATCTCTTTTTCGGAGCGCCCAACGAACGCTCCACTGCAGTCCCTCCACGGGATTTTTACATCTATTTCATTCAACCATTCGATCCACCTCACTTCAAGAATGAGAAGAACCCCGACGAACTGTTCCTCCGACTTACCAGCACAGACGACGAATTCCGTACCGCCCTCAGGAATTACGCAGCTGCCCTTGACCTGGCGTCACTTGCGTCGGGAAACGCCAAATTCGCCTACGAATCCAAGTCATCCCATTTCCTTCGGAAACTGGTGCAATGGTTACAAAAGAATATGGCTACCGCTTTTGAAGTAACCTACCAAGGTCGCACCAAGCCATTCACCGAATGGGCTAAGGGTAAATCAATCCGGAAACTGTCCGGCATTTCTTCTCATGAGCTCATCAATTTCCGGGACATGGTAAACACCATCGCCGGAATCTGCCTGGAAGCGCATTTTCAGGATCAGGCGCCTGAATACCCTTTCTTCTCCATGCTTATCACTGGGACCAACCGTGCCCAGGCTGCTCAGGACACACTACGCGCCATCGCTGGCCAGAACCGAACCAAGCAGGCGACGGCAATGCTCGATGCGCTCGAGCTGCTCGACGGTGAACGACTCGATCCCTATCAGTCGAAGTATGCCAAGCATATCCTCAGCCAACTCAAAAAGAAGGGCCATGGCCAGGTTGTCAATCGTTCTGAATTGATTCAGGATGTGTTAGGCGTCGAGTATCTTGCCCCACAGACTCTACGGCTCGAACCGGAATGGGCAGTTGTTATTTTGGCCGCTCTGGTTTACTCCGGCGATCTGGTAATGGCTGTTCCTGGTAAAAAGTTCGATGCCACCGAACTGACCCAACTTGCCGGAACCAATGTGGAAGATCTGGTCCAGTTCAAGCATATCGAACAACCCAAGGACTGGAACCTGCCCGCGCTCAAAGCACTGTTCGAACTACTCGGCCTCACGCCAGGCATGGCCCAACTGGTCACCCAGGGCCAGGATAAGCCGGTCCAGCAACTAAAGAAAGCGATCACGCAAACAGTAGAGAACCTGGTTCTCATCCAGCAGAACCTGCAAAGCGGCATGCAGTTCTGGGGCTGCAATCTGCTTGCGGAAGAGGAAGCACAGAAACTCCGTACCCGGCTCGATGATACCAAGACCTTCCTGGAATCCATGCAGGCTTATTCGTCGCCTGGCAAGCTCAAGAACTTCCGTTACGACACCATAGATGTAATGTCCCATCAAGACGGGCTCAATTCCCTGACCGCGACCAAATCCCTTGAGGCGTTGGTGGCTGATCTTGGTTCCACCGCGTCGTTCCTTTCCACCGCCGAAGCGGTCTTACCCGCTGATCACGAGTGGGTAGGTAATATAAAGCCTACGCGCGATGATGTACTCGCTCAGCTTGGTGATCCAGAAAAGCGCGGCACGGCCACCTTCCGTCAGAAGACTCAACGCAAATTGACTGACCTCAAGAAGGACTATATACAGATCTATTTGGGGCTGCACACCAAAGCAAGGTTGGGTGTAAACGAAGATAAGCGCAAAGTCGGCCTCATGGCTGGTGAACGATTCAAGGCACTACAGAACCTGGCCACTATCCAGTTGATGCCCCGCCAGCGATTTACTGACTTCCAAAACCGCCTTGCCGGTTTGCAAAGCTGTTCCGCCCTTACAGAACAGGAAATTGATGCATCACCGATCTGCCCATACTGTGACTATAAGCCCAGTGCAGAACTACTTGCTGCTCCCGCTGGAATGATTCTGGATGGTTTAGACGACGAGCTTGACAAGTTGGTGGAAAGCTGGACTCAAACACTGTTGACTAACCTTGAGGACCCGACCACCAAAGGCGCTCTGGACCTGCTCAATCCCAAGTCTAAAAAAATAGTGGATAACTTCATCAAGAATCGAAACCTACCGGGCGAAATAGACCATGACTTCATCCATGCCCTGGATGAGGGGCTCTCGGGACTTCAGAAGGTCCCGGTTAAGATGAAAAAGTTAGGCGAGGCGCTGCTCTCCGACGGTTCACCGGTAACACCGGCTGAAATGAAGAAGCGGTTTGAGGAATACTTAGACGAACTCACCAAAGGTAAAGAGCCCGAGAAAGTGCGGATTGTGTTAGAGTGAATGAATGACGCAGAATGAACTGATAGAACTGCTTAATGCTCATGAATGGCGTGATGTTGAGTTCAAGGAAGCGCAACGTGAAGTTCCGCGCAATGCTTATGAGACGGTTGCCGCGTTCGCAAACACTGAAGGTGGTCATCTTGTGTTCGGCGTTAGGAAAGATGGCCAAACCTTCGAAGTCGTCGGTGTCCTCGATGTTGACAGAGTCCAGAATGATTTTCTGACTACAATACGGCAGCGAGAGAAGTTTAATGTCCCAATGATTGTCCATGAGGAACTATACAAACACGACGAGTCAGATCTACTTATTTTCTACATTCCGGAAGCTAATCGTTCAGAGAAGCCCATCTTCCTTAACGGTGACATCCGTCGTTCATTTGTTCGCAGTGGCGGGTGTGACATTCGATGTTCGGACAATGAGCGGAACCGATTTCTTCTAGATGCAGCCGCCGAACGCTATGATTGCCAACCTGTTGATTTTAATCTGGACACTGCATTCGACTTGGAAAGCATCAAGTGGTATAGAGCGATCTATGAAGGAAGGTCGGAGAATAGATCTCATGCTGCACTGTCTGACACAGAATTCCTTAATGAAATGGGCTTGCTGGTAGAGCAACATGGCCAAAGCATTCCATCGCGTGCAGCGATCTTGCTTTTCGGAAAAAACGCAATTTACCGCCAAATTCTGCCGCGATCAACAGTAGATTGCCAGCGATTTTCGCTTGCTCGCGAAAGTGTCGACACCAGTGAACGGTGGATTGATCGCCTCGTCCTTGACGAGAATCTCATCAGTACCTGGCAGTCCCTTATCGGTTGGTATCAAGGTGTTGCAGATCAACAGTTCAGAATAGATCCGAGAAGCCTGCAACGAGAAGATGCGCCGCCAGATTACCGTGCTTTTCGTGAATCGATGATCAATTTGCTAATCCACCAAGATTACTCTGACCATACTCGGAAGGCTGAAATCCGACATTATTCCGATCAGACAGTTTTCTGGAATCCCGGTGATGCCTTTGCTATGGATGCCGATCTCCTTGAACCCGGCGCTAAGGAAGTCCGTAATCCGCGAATTGTGGACGCGTTTCGACGGATCGGGCTTAGTGAGAATGCTGGTTGGGGGCTACGAGATGTTTTCCGCAACTGGCAGCAGCTGGGCCACGTCCCCCCCCAAATAGTTAACAACAAGGGGCGCAAATATTTTGAACTGGATCTGAAAAGAGAAGAGCTTCTATCGGAACAGCAGATTCTCTTCCAAGCAAGTCTCGGCGTGCAATTGACAGACGAACAAGCCCGAGTATTTGCATATGCATGTAGAGAAAAAGACATCACGCTAGTCCAGATCAAAACCGTGGCAGATCTTTTAGGGCCTGAAGCCATAGAACTCGCTGACACATTAGCAACGAAAATGCTTCTTCGAACCATAGAGGCTGGGAAAAAATATGCCTTGGCTGAGCATCTGGAGAATAGGTTCCATCAGACTGGCCAAGCCGATGAGCAAACTGCTGCACAAGATGAAGACATAGTCACTGCACATGTTCAGCCCCAGCAGCCCCACTTGTCCACTGCACAAGTTCAACCCCTAACACAACTATCTGCAATTCATTTGAAAATCATAGGTTTATGCGACGTGCCTCGTCGTTTATCTGATTTAATGGAGGCCTTCAACAAAACTAATCGAGGTTATTTTAAGAAACAACACCTTGATCCACTGATTAATTCTGGGATTGTGATTATGACCAACCCGGAAAATCCCCGGGCACCAAACCAGAAATATGTTATTACGGAGGCGGGAGTCCAACTCAAAGTGCGTCGCTTGTCGGGGGGAACCGACCAAAGTGAAGGTGAGAATAGCTGAAAGCCATCTTCACTTTGCAAAAACCGCTAAGGTGCATTGTACCAACCTTTGTAAAGGATTAAAATCACGAGTAATTTCACATGACTTCCAAAAAGAAAGAGACCAAAACTAAGAAATTATTTCCAGAGGATCAGCAGGAGATGTTTGAGAAATCCTACCTCGAAGAAGTCGAAACTGAGCGTGACCAACCGGTTGAATGCTTTGGTATGACCTTCGAGACCGACGAAAAGCGCCGGGAATATTTTCTGGAGAAACTTCGCGAAAAGCTGAAGGACCCAGAATTCCGCAAAATCGAGGGATTCCCGATTGGCGAGGACAAGGACATCCTGGCATTGTCCGATCCACCGTATTACACCGCCTGCCCGAATCCGTTCATCGAAGATTTCATCAAGCACTTTGGGAAGCCGTACGATCCAGATACAGATGATTACCGCCGGGAACCGTTTGCGGCAGATGTAAGCGAGGGGAAGACCGGGGCTTTATATAACGCCCATTCCTATCACACCAAGGTACCGCACAAAGCCATCTTACGGTACATCCTGCATTTTACAGAGCCTGGAGATGTTGTTTTGGATGGCTTTTGTGGAACAGGCATGACAGGTGTTGCCACGCTTACATCAAACGCTGATCGCGCTTGCATCCTTGTGGATTTATCACCGGCGGCTGGCTTCATTTCGGCATTGTATAACTCTTCCGTAACTCCGCTTAAGTTTGAGCGATATGCTAATTCTGTTCTTCAACGCATTGAAGATGAAACGCGTCATTTTTTTAAAACCACTGACCCAAAGGCTAACAAAACGGGCACTATAGAATCGGTTATCTGGTCGACCGTTATGATCTGCCATTCGTGCAGTGGACAGGTTCCTTTTTGGCGGCTCAAAGAGAAACGGGATGGAATAGAATGTCCCGAATGTAAAGCAGTATCCCCAAGAAACAGCTATGATTACACTGTTGAGTCGTATATCGATCCGGTTTCTAAGGAATTACGAAAAAGGAATAAGAAAATACCGGTTGAGATTACCTACAAAATCGGGAGCAAGCGATTTAAGAAAGCACCAGATGATAAAGATATTGCAGCCCTCAACGATGTTTCTGCCCTAACAGATGCTTCCTGGTTCCCCACGATGCCAATGCTTGGTATTGGGTCTAAATGGGGAGATACATATAGAGCCGGATATCACCGTGGTTACGAAAACGCCCACGATTTCTATTTCCCTCGAACACTGATAGTTCTGAGTAGACTACGAACCGAAGCCCTGGCCGCTCCTCGCCAACTGCGTATTAATCTCCTTGGACTCCTCACGTCGGTGGCATTCGCTGCTACTCATCTTTATAAGTATCGAACCGCCGGGGGTGGACAACCTGCAGGTAATAACCTTTATGTCCCCGCACTAATAAAGGAACAGAACACCATATCCGCACTCAGGCGGAAACTGAAGGCCCTCGTATCCGCAGAAAAAGAAAAGAAAGGGTGGAATCGTTCTTCCCTTATCTCCACCGCATCGACAACAGACCTCCGAGGGGTGCCCGATAGCTCAGTCGACTACATTTTCGTCGATCCACCTTTCGGGGCAAACATTATGTATTCGGAGAGCAGTTTTCTTTGGGAGGCTTGGCTAAAAGTTAGAACGAATCAGTCGGCGGAGGCGATCATCAACGATACTCAGAAAAAGGGGCTTCCGGAATACCAAACTTTGATGACCGAATGTTTTAAGGAGCTTATTAGAGTCCTGAAGCCTGGTCGCTGGATGACAGTAGAATTCCATAACTCTCAAAATGCGGTATGGACAAGCATCCAAGAAGCATTGGGCCACGCAGGATTTGTTGTTGCTGACGTGCGAACACTTGACAAGAAACAGGGCACTTTCAAGCAGGTTACAACTGCTGGGGCTGTAAAGCAGGACCTGATAATCTCTGCCTACAAACCAAACGATGGGCTGGAAGACCGGTTCAAGCTTGAAGCTGGCACCGAGGAAGGTGTGTGGGATTTTGTCCGCATACACCTGAAGCAACTCCCGGTATTCGTTTCCAAAAACGGCCAAGCCGAGGTCATCGCCGAGCGTCAAAACTATCTGCTATTCGACCGAATGGTGGCCTTCCACGTCCAGCGTGGCGTGACGGTTCCTTTGTCTGCCGCTGAGTTCTACGTGGGGCTGGAACAACGCTTTCCTCCGCGCGACGGTATGTATTTTTTATCGGATCAAGCTGCCGAATATGACAAGAAACGCATGACGGTCAGGGAAGTTCTCCAGCTTCAGCTTTTCGTCACGGACGAAGCATCTTCAATTCAATGGCTCAAGCAGCAGCTGACCAAGAAACCACAGACCTTCCAGGACATCCACCCGCAGTTTCTCAAGGAAATTGGTGGCTGGCAGAAGCATGAAAAACCCCTGGAACTTTCCGAACTGCTCGAGCAGAATTTCCTACGCTACGACGGCAAGGATGAGGTGCCTAGCCAAATCCATAGCTACCTCTCTTCAAACTTCAAAGAACTGCGCAATCTAACGAAGGACGACCCAACCCTTCGAGCCAAAGGCAAGGATCGCTGGTTTATTCCAGATCCCAGTAAGGTTGTAGAAAGAGAGGCTCTTCGTGAAAAAACCCTACTCCGCGAGTTCGAGGAGTACCGTGAATCCAAGCTGAAGCGTCTCAAGGTGTTCCGACTGGAGGCCGTTCGCGCCGGGTTCAAGAAAGCTTGGCAAGAGCGCGATTACACCACCATCATCGCCGTGGCCAGCAAGATTCCAGACAAAATCCTTCAGGAAGACCCTAAACTCCTCATGTGGTACGACGTTGCGGTGACCAGAACGGGAGATGACCAATGATTACTAAGTGGAAAATATTTAATTTCAAATCAATCCGTAAAGAAACAGAATTGGAATTCGCTCCACTAACTATTTTCGCGGGCGCTAACAGCAGCGGCAAGAGTACAGTTTTGCAGTCGATTCTACTTGTGGCCCAAACTCTAGCCCACAAGGTAAGTTCTCGTTCCGTTGTGCTTAACGGTGTACTGGCTCGCCTTGGGCAGTTTGATGATATTCAAAGTGTGGATAGTACCGCAGACCAGATCGTCATCGGCTGGACATGTGAGCCGCGTCATGGTCCTAAAGGCAGGCATAGATTATCACGTGTCAATAGATCGCGATACGTTTACGAACGCAGTAGAACTTCATTGTCATCTGTTACATGCGAGCTCAGTTTTGACTCTGAGGCTTCAGGAGCATTGAAGGAAATCACACAAATTCAACCTCGCCTATTCTCATCGCTATTATCTGTATTGTTCAGAGACATGGAGGGCGGAGATCTTCGCTCATTTATGACAATTCGACGTACAGGCATATCGAGTGATCCATCCAAACAAAAATGGATGGATGCAAACGACAGCAACGAACTCTCAACTCAAGCAAGCCTGCAGTTTGAGGTAGAATGTGATGAAGGTTCCCTAGCAGAAATTCATGAAGACTTCGTGTCGGCGGTTCCGGTGGGATGTCAGCTTCGGCACTTTCTTCCGGATCGACTTTTTCTTGGTGTCGATATAGTCGCCGAGGATATTCAAACGATCCTAAATGTAATAACCGGAGAGTACTCGCAGGGAATGCCACGGAGATTTTATGCAAATCGAGAGATCGGCATCCCCACCCCTGTTATTAATTTTATACTCGATCTGGCTGGAAAAGTGAATGATAATGCATTAAAGGTGCTATCAGAGCGGCTGCATAATGATCCAGATCTTTTCAGCCCATCAATAATATCACTGGAGCGCCTCTCCGACGCACTACGAAAAATCCATCCTAGTTTTCGTCGTGAGCTTAAACAACAGATGGCAGAAGCCGAAGAGTTAAAACGTTTAGTGAACGACTCCATCCGAGGGGAACGTGAAGAAGAGCCTGTTATTGTGCCATTTCGTAATCCTAGTGCCATTGCTGAAGCTTCTGAGTATTTGGACAATTTTTTCGCAACATCGGTTCGGTATCTCGGGCCTCTCCGGGATGAACCGAAATACCTATATCCTCTTGCGCCTACAGCTGATCCCTCTGATGTTGGCACTAAGGGGGAGTTCACTGCAGCAGTACTCGAGTTGCATAAAAATAAACGAATACAATACTTGCGGTCTTCCGCATTCAAGGATGGAGAAATAATAGCGAATCCAACAATGAGATCGCTCGAATCCGCAGTGATTGACTGGTTAAATTACCTCGGTGTCGCTGAAGCTGTCTATAGCGAAGACAAAGGGAAGTTTGGGCACGAACTCAAAATTAGTATCACTGGCAGCAATAGGCCACATGATCTAACACACGTTGGTGTTGGAGTAAGCCAGGTACTACCAATTCTTGTCGCTAGCCTTCTGGCTGATTCAGATACAACACTGATTTTTGAACAACCAGAGTTGCACCTTCATCCAAAAGTACAAACACTCCTCGCAGACTTTTTTCTCTCGATGACCATCCTCGGGAAACAGTGCATAGTTGAAACACACAGCGAGTACTTGATTAATCGTCTTCGTTTCCGAACCGCTGCTGCGACTGCTGCGGGTGAGAACAATCCATGGGTTTCTGCGGTGAAGGTTTACTTCGTCGAACGCCCACCAGAGGGATCGACTTTCCGAGAGGTAGAAATCAACGAGTTTGGTGCGGTCATGGACTGGCCAGAGGGATTCTTTGACCAGAGTCAGCAGGAGGCGGAGGCTATTCTTCGGGCAGCCTCGAATAAGCGCAAGGCTCAGCGGAGGAAATGAAAATGCCGAGCGTGACCATAGATGCTGAAGTATTGGTGCCGCCACCGATATCCTCCACGGTTGAAGACACGCACAGATACGTTGAAACGCTCTTGGACTGGCACAAGTTCCTTGATGAGCAATGGGTAGCTATCTATATGAGTGAAGGAGCAGCCGAGGCACTCTTTGCTGAAGGATTGTACCCACTCCGCGATGATTTAAAGAGGCTCTTTGCAGCTCAGGGGATTGTGGAGTATGACGTTAATACGGTTGCTAGCGTGGTAGACCCTTTGCTCAAGCTCACACCATCCTTCGAATCTTATTTTAAAATACGAGATGTTTTGACGGGGAAAGTATCAACTAACCCTGATATCTTACGGCTTTCGGCGGGAGGCAAGATTCAATCGGACCTTGCTCGTTGTGTCATTTTAATTGCGGTTCTTCGCCAGCATTGCATTGTACCTATTCGTGATCATTTTTTGATTCTTCGGCAGGCGCCAGAGCAGGTCGTTAAAGTACGTGCCATAATCCACGATATAGATCATGACCGTAACGATATAAGTTCGCTGCCCACAAATCCTGATGTATTCGAGGGCAATGTATTGATATGTGATAATTTAAGGGGACTCATTGAATGTTTGGATGAGTCATCCATCCTTGTCAGCTCTACAAGCAATATAGGCTTGGAGATGTCAATCCGCATTGCCCTTTATAAGTCGCGACTCGAGGGAGGTGAGGACCCTGATTGGGATGATGTGTGTGGTCTACGAATCGGTAATTATTTCTTCGAGGCTGTAAAAATGTCATGCAGGGATCAGGCACCTTCATTCCCCGCGAGTGTTCTTCGCTCAATTGCACAAACCTTAGACGGAGTGAATGTCGTAGCTGTTCATGCGTTGAGGACTGGGCCAGGTGGTGGAAATCCACAACGAATGCGTGGTTTAGACAAGGCGATGCGGCGCGATATCGATTACGAATTTCACCTGCATTACTGGCAATGTAATGATGGTTCAGTGGAGATTGCGTCAGTGGTGAAACACAACGATTTTTCAATTCCAGAGTGATTACTACATGGATAGTGATTGGTACTACAGCTTGGATCATGGGCAGTTATGTCAAGTTATCGAAACCCAAAAACTTTGGGGTGAAACGACCTGTAGGGTGTGGCTGCCAGGCCGCGATTCAGTGGTCAACGTACCTGTGTCAAGACTCACCTCTCTTGAGGATGCTGGAGCGGGAACTGCTGACGGCATTGCCTATATAGCCTCTGCCGCACGGGTAGCCGACTCGCTCACTCAGGATGTCTTGCTCGCGCCTATCGAATCTTCTGTCATCCCGCTTCCTCACCAACTCCAGGCTCTATCCCGCGCTATCTCCGGGGATCGTGTGCGCTATCTGCTGGCCGATGAAGTCGGTTTAGGTAAGACCATCGAGGCAGGACTCATTCTTCGTGAACTCAAACTGCGCGGGCTGGTCAAACGGGCCCTGGTTATATCTCCAAAGGGTCTGGTCACCCAATGGATAACCGAGATGTTGACGCACTTTGGAGAGGATTTCCGGCTGCTCATCCCAAGCGATTTCTCTGCCTACCGGCGTATAGCCCGAGAAAAAAACTTGTGGCGGAGCCATGACCAAGTCATTTGTTCCATGGATTCAGTCAAGCCAATGGAAAGCCGGCGAGGCTGGTCGGCGGTGCAGGTGGCTGAGTACAACCAGGAACGCTTCGAGGACCTGATCTCAGCCGGTTGGGACCTTATCATCGTGGACGAGGCTCACCGGCTCGGTGGCAGCACCGACCAAGTGGCCCGGTTCAAGCTGGGCCAGGGTCTTTCCGAAGCCGCGCCGTATTTCCTCTTGCTTTCCGCCACACCGCACCAGGGAAAGACCGATGCCTTTCATCGGCTGGTCTCTTTAATAGACGCCCAGGCGTTTCCAGATGAGGACAGTGTTACTTTAGATCGGGTTCAGCCCTATGTGATTCGGACGGAAAAACGCCGCGCCATTACCGCCGAGGGTAAACCACTCTTCAAACCGCGTAAGACAGTGCTTGCGCCTGTTTCCTGGGGAGAGACACATCGCGACCAACAACTCCTTTACGAGGCGGTCACCGAATATGTGAGAGATGGTTACAATCAGGCCAAGCGCGAGAAACGCAACTACATAGGGTTCCTTATGATCCTGATGCAGCGGTTGGTGGTCTCCAGCACGAACGCCATCCGCACTACACTGGAGCGCCGGTTGGAAACACTCGAAGAACCGCAGGAACAATTAACTCTCTTCCCGATGTATTCCGACGATGAATGGGCTGATCTCGACGGTCAAGAACAAGTCGAAACGCTTCTTTCTACTCGCCTTAAAGCGCTCAAGAACGAACGTGCCGAAGTAAAACTGCTTCTTGATGCCGCCACCAGGTGCACACAGGCCGGTTCCGATGCCAAGGCCGAAGCGCTGCTTGACTGGCTCTACCGCATTCAGGCTGAAGAAGGGGATCCGGACCTGAAAGTCCTGGTGTTCACCGAATTCGTACCGACCCAACAAATGCTGCAACAGTTCCTTACCGAGCGCGGCTTTCCGGTTATCTGTCTCAACGGTTCAATGGACATGGATGAACGCAAAAAAGCTCAGGATACCTTTGCCGGGGAAGCGCGTATTCTTATCTCCACAGACGCAGGTGGCGAAGGTCTGAACTTACAGTTCTGCCATGTGGTGATCAACTACGACATTCCCTGGAACCCCATGCGTCTTGAACAGCGCATCGGTCGCGTGGATCGTATAGGTCAAACACATGTGGTGCGCGCCGTAAACTTCGTCTTCGAGGATTCGGTGGAGCATCGGGTACGAGAAGTACTTGAAGAGAAACTCGCTGTCATCTTCGAGGAGTTTGGCATCGATAAAACCGGCGACGTGCTTGACTCAGCCCAGGCAGGACAGATCTTTGACGACCTATATGTGGAGGCCATCCTCCACCCCGATGAGATAGACGCATCCGTAGATCAGGTCATCACCAGTTTACAGACGCAAGTTCAGGATGCCCAGACAACATCATCTATTCTTGGCGCTGCAAATGATCTCGATCCATCCGAAGCCCAACGCCTCATGGCACACCCCTTACCGCACTGGGTCGAACGAATGACAGTGAGTTACCTCAAAGCCAACGGCGGTAAAGCGGAGCGATCACAACGAACCTGGAATCTGACGTGGCCGGACGGCGAAACATACGAAAATGTTGTCTTCAGTGGCAAGGAGGCTGACCAAACACCAGCCGCCCGCCATGTGACATTGGAAGACTCACGGATTCGAGGGCTGGCCATGAGATTACCCCGCTTTGCTCCAGGACAACCGGTTTCGGTCGTGACGATTCCGGGGATTACTGATGAGGTTATAGGGCTGTGGTCACTTTGGCGGATCGGCATCGCTACAACGGATTGGAATCGTCACCGGATCATGCCCATGTTTCTCGCCGACGATGGAAAGGTCCTTACGCCAACCGCAAGGTATCTGTGGGACCAGCTCTTGAGCGTGGCTCCTGATGTACAGTCACATCTTGAGATAGATGACGCCAAGGATGCCTTTGACCGGTTGTCAAAGATTGCAGAGGAGCATGGTCGGACCATCTATGACGAGCTTATTCAAGAACACCGCTTGCGTTTAATTCGAGAACGAGAGAAAGGCGAATATGCTTTCACTGCCCGACGCAAGATTATCGAACGAATCGGCCTCCCTCAGGTAAGAGACCATCGCTTATACCAGCTCCGGGAGGAAGAGCATAAATGGGGCGAGGAGCTAGGTCACAAGACCCAGGTGTATCCGGAAATGGTACCTCTTCTCATCATTCGGGTCGAGGGAGGTTCTTAATGAGTAACTGGCGCGACCAGATTCTCAGAGAGTTTACTCCCAAAGTGGCCCGGCTGACATTGGTAGCCGATCCTGACGGCCTGCTTTTGGAGGAGGGCGTTCTTGCGGACATACACGAGCGGGGCTTTGAATTGATCCCGTTCGAAGATCATATCGCCTTTCGGTATGCCTACGAATCTAAGTTCCGTTCCGGCTGGGACCGGGGTGAGCAGACGGACTTGGTGGTTGTGTTGCGATCCGGAATCAGCGACCTCGGTTCCTTGCCATACGACCTGCTCCAAGCCGGTCGCCGGTTGTCTTTTAACATAGGTGAGATATTTCCCAACCTGAGCTATCCCATTGTAACTGCATTGGACCGCGGAGATCTCGACACGCTCTACGATGCTCAAAAGCGGCACGCGCCTGGTGTATTAGGCGATAACGCCACCAAGGAATTCGTCCTGCGGCATGTTTTCGAGATTGCACCGGAGCTCATCAGAAAGCCGTCCGATCTACTGCGTGTGCTGCTGCGCCGCCATTACAGGAAACAGCGAATCCCGCCTTTGATGGACGAACGCTTCGTCCAAGTACTCCGCCAGCAGGATGGTTTTGAAGATTGGCCGCTCGATACGATCATCCCGGATCGGGAGGCATTTTTCGCCTTTCTCCAGGAACGGTGGCCCATCTTTCTCAACCGGGCGGCAAAACAGGAGGGCACTGGTGTTCGTGAGAATGAGGAGCCCTACGGTTTTGAATTCTTAGGTCCTTCGGATTTGCCCTTCGACCACGACGACATTCGTGTTTACATCGACAACCTGTTCCTTGAAGGATTGCTTCAAGCCGTTCCCCATGAGCAGGCCGAATCGTTATCAAAGACCTGGCTCTCCATTGGCATCCGAACGGACGAGCAGGTGGATCGGACGCGCCGCGTGGATGGCCTCCTCGACACCATCGCTTCCGCCATTCCGAAAAAGGACACGCGGCATGACGACTGGTTCCATTTCGCCAAAACCTGGGCTGAACTTATTGTTCTGGTTCTGGAATCGGATACGGTGTTATCTGAACCGGCTCACCAACAGATAGAGACGCTGCAAACCCAAATCGACACCGCGCTTGTGGCTTGGCTGAAAAAGCGTTATGCGGGGTTGATCAATCTGCCGCCGGTTCCGCCGGTCATGCTCCACCATATCCCCCGTTTTCTCGCCCGTCACATCAGTGAAGCCAAAGGACACAAGGTGGCGTTCGTCCTTGT
>SDBT01011790.1_pt1 | contig 14047 bp, 15 predicted proteins | sample 2277101 | NCBI WGS metagenome assembly SDBT01 (sample SAMN10404973, study PRJNA504765) | marine sediment metagenome | isolation source: marine sediment core GS10_PC15, 103 cmbsf | place: Arctic Ocean: Southern Knipovich Ridge | collected 2010 | reverse complement strand
GTAATGATTTAAATGAATATGATGAATCGTGCGATGATGGGGCAAACAACGGTGATTACAGTTATTGTAAGTCAGATTGTTCTGGTTTGGGTATCCGTTGTGGTGATGGCGTTCTTCAAGAGGTGCAAGGAGAAGAATGTGATGATGGCAATGGCACCTCTAATGATGGTTGTAATACCAGTTGCCAAATTGATGAAGTAATTACCCCAGGAGTAGGAATTCCAAGATCAGCTTGGCCTTCCCCACCGGTTTTAAAACCAACCACATTAATTCTAGAGGGGATAGTTTATCCTTGGGCAGAATTATCTTTACTTGAAGATGGCCAGATTATTAGGACGGCTTCCTTAAATCAGGAAGCAGGTTTTAAAATAGAGTTACTAAACTTAACAGCTGGAGTTTATAACTTAGGGCTTAAGGCTGAAGATACACAAGGTAGAGAATCAGCTATTTTTCCTTTAGTAGTAACAGTTTTTGATCAGATGGTTACTAGGGTAGGGGATATTCTAATGCCTCCCACCATTGAGCTTGAAAAAGACAATCTGTTATTTAATGAAACTTTGAGTATTTTAGGTTCAGCTAGTCCCCAGGGCAAGGTGATAGTCTTTATTGATGGAGAAGAGATTGGCTACCAAATAGCTGAACTAAGTGACCAGTGGTCTTTTGATTATAATACTATCAATCTAGCCAAGGGTGTTCATAGTATTAAGGCGATGATCCAAACAGACCAGGGATTGACGAGTAGTTTTTCTAAAACTCTTTCTTTCTATATTGAAGAAGAGCCATTAGAACTTGTTTGTGCCGAAGCAGACCTAAACGGCGATGGTAAGGTTGATATTGTTGATTTTAGTATTTTACTTTTTTGGTGGGGACAAAGTAATGAGTGTGCTGATCAAGATCAAAATGGCATAGTTAATTTAGTTGATTTTTCAATAATGATGTATCACTGGACAGGATAAGATGGTTACAAAATGATTTTGTAACCATCTCGATTAGATAATTTTTAAACAATGCCTCAATTTTTAATTTTAAAATTCAAAAGCATAGTTTTTTTAGGGTTGTTTTTTTGTTTATTGCCAATTATTAGCTATGGGGCAGAGCTTTATTTAGAAAGCAATCAAGAACAGTATTACCAAGGGGATACTTTTATTGTGAATATAAGGGTTGATAATCAAAAACAATGCATTAATACAGTCCAAGCTTTTTTAGAGTTTAATACTGCCTTATTAGAAGTTCAGGATGTAAACTGGGCTAATTCTTTAATTTCCTTTTGGCTTAAAGAGCCAGAATTTTCTAATGAAACTGGTCAAGTAATATTTACTGGCGGAATCCCAGGAGGATATTGTGGTGATTTGTTAGGTAGCCCTGTTAAAACAAACCTTTTAGCCAGTGTGATATTTAAAGCGCGTATTTTTCCTCTTATTAATCAACCAACTTCTACTAAAATTGAACTTTTAAAAGATAGCCAAGTGTTACTTAATGATGGTTATGGCACGTTGGCAAAGCTATTTGTAAAGCCAAAGATTTATACCATACTTTCTGGTTTGCCAGAGGAAAATATAAATGAATGGCAAAATATAGTAGGCAATGATAATATCCCACCAGAGCAACTTGAAGCTCAAGTTAACCAAGAACAAAATATATTTAGTGGAAAGTATTTCCTTATTTTTTCAGCCATAGACAAAGGATCAGGTATTGATTATTTTGAGTTAAAAGAGGGTAAAGTGGATTGGCAAAGAGCTGTTAGCCCCTATTTACTGGAAGATCAGAGATTAAAGAGTATAATAAAGGTAAGAGTGATAGATAACGCAGGTAATGAAGCTGTTATTGAGATACCAGCTCAAACATCTAATAGGCTTATCTATGGCTTAGTAATCTTATTGGTATTAGCATTAATCCTTGCAGTAAGGTTCCGGAGAATTGTTTTTTAGATAATTTGATAAAATAAATGGAGGAGCAAAATTTAAAATTTGTTACTTTTGGACTATTTTTTTGTGTTTTATTCTTCACGCTTTTTGTCCCTATAAATCAAGTAAAAGCGATGGGTGCTTCTTTGTATTTATCACCAGCTTCTGGTAGTTTTTTTAAGGGTAGTACTTTTACAGTTTCAGTTTTAGTTAATAGCCAGCAAAATAGTATCAATGCTGTTTGGGCTGAGTTAGAGTTTCCAGCCCATAAATTACAAGTAGCTTATCCAGTAACTGGCATTTCTTTAGTGGGTGAGTGGCTTAATCCTCCTCGCTATTCTAATGAACAAGGGATAGTTAGTTTTAGAGGAGGTATTCCTGATGGCATTACTACTTCTGCTGGTTTGATTGCTACTATTACTTTTAGAGCAATATCCTCTGGTAATGCTAAAATATCATTTAATAATAACTCTGGCGTATTTTTAAACGATGGTCAAGGCACAGATATTTTAGAAGAAGCCAGAGCAGGGGAGTATCAGATTTTGATTCCTCCGGCTGAAGGGCCTTTAATATCATCGCCTACTCATCCTAATGAAAATGAATGGTATCCTGATAATCTACCTGCTTTTAGTTGGCATAAAGAGGGAGGAGTAGCAGATTTCTCATGGAGTTTTAATCAAAATTCTACTGATCGGCCTGATGGAGAAGGAGAGGGGTTTAAAACAACTGTTTCTTTTGAGGATATAGAAGATGGAGTGTGGTATTTTCATTTAAGGCAACAGCAAGATGGCATTTGGGGCAGAACATCTCATAGAATGGTTAAAATAGATAAAACCTTACCAGAAGAGTTTTTTCCTAGTTTAAAAACTAACTCTTTTGTTTTTGGCAATCAAATGGGAGTACATTTTGAAACTAAAGATCTTTCATTAGGCATTGATCACTATGAAATTAGTGTAGCAGGGTCTGATGGTTCTGGTTCTATGCCTTCCTTTTTTACTGAAGCAGTTAGTCCGTACAAAGTTCCTAAAGAACAATCAGGTAAGTATGATATTATTATCAAAGCAATAGATAGAGCTGGCAACATCAGACAAGAAGAAATTAAATTTAGGCGGGTCTTTTCTTTCCTTACTTTCATTGGTGGGAGGGGATTTGCTATTAATGGCGTATTTATTTCTTGGGGATTATTAATCTTTTTAATCATAATTTCAATGATTATTTACTGGGTGATAAAAATGATTAGGAGAAAACAAATAAATCATAAAAAAGGTATATTATGAAAAAGTCATTATTTACTTTTTATTCTTTTATTTTAATTATAATTAGTTGTTTTGTATTACCTGGATTTATTAAAGCAAGCGGCGCTTCCTTATATCTGTCACCAGCTTCTGGTAGTTTCTTAGTAGGCAGTACTTTTAATGTTTCAATACTAACCAATACTGGAGACAATAATATTAATGCGGTCAAAGCAAATTTAAAGTTTGATCCTAAGAAATTACAAATAGCTAGCCCCACGGCTGGTAAATCATTTATCTCAGTTTGGATAGCCCAGCCTGGTTATTCAAATATCTTAGGCACTGCTAACTTTCAGGGAGGAGTGCCTTCTCCGGGTATTAACACTTCAGCTGGCTTAGTTTCTACGATTACTTTTAGGGTAGTAGCTCCGGGCATTACTACTGTCTCTTTGCTAGATTCTTCACAAGTTTTATTAAACGACGGCCAAGGTACTGATATTTTAACTTCTCTAGGTAAGGGGGTATATAATCTTAATCTTGCTCCTCCTGAGGGGCCAGAGGTGTTTTCTTTAACTCATCCAGACCAAAATAAATGGTATAGAAACAATAATGTTAGCTTTGCTTGGCAAAAAGAAAACAGAGTAGATGATTTTAGTTATTCATTAGATAATGATTTTTATGGAATACCAGATGATATTCCCGAAGGAGGCGCCACCTCTGTTTCCTATAGCGACGTTCAAGATGGAGTATGGTATTTTCATGTCAAGGCTAAAAAAGGAGATGTCTGGGGAGGGGTAAGCCATTACTTGGTGCAAATTGATCAGACTATGCCAGCTAAGTTTTCTTTGGTTTTTGAACCATCTTTGGCTAACAACTTAGTTGCTAAAGAACCAATAGTCTCTTTTATTACCACAGATAGCCTTTCTGGTATAGATCATTTTGAAATAAAAACTATAGATTTAAAGAATAAAAGTGATCAGGATACTGGGTTTTTTGTAGAAGTAGATAGCCCTTATCGTTTGCCTTTAACAGAGTATGGGGATTATTTGGTAGTTGTCAGGGTTTACGATAAAGCAATGAACTGGCGTGATATATCTCAAGAAATAGAAGTAGCACCGATTAACAAGGTATTTTATCTTTCCCTTAAAGGGATTAGCTTTTTTGGTCTGTTTTTATCTTGGTTTGAGTTATTAATACCTCTTTTATTAATTATTGTATTTATTATTTACTGGAGATGGAGAAAACACAACCAAATTAAACAAAAACAAATAAAGATGAGAGAATTAAACAATACAAATGCAAAATGAGAAACCTTTTTTATCAAAATCATAAACCAGCTTGTCTGTTTTTAACAGTTTGCCTTTTACTATCCGTTGCTTTATTTGTCAAGGCTCAGAGTGCTTCTTTTTTGCTATCGCCTAGTAGTGGTAGCTTTAGCCAAGGAGAATATTTTTCTATAAATCTCAAACTAGAAACAGACAACACCTCAATTAACGCTGCCCATGCAGTTGTCTATTTTCCAAAAGAAAAAATAGAACTAGTAGGTATTTCAAAAGATAAATCTATTTTTACTCTTTGGGCTGAGGAGCCACAGCTTACCGGTGATTTAAGTGAGGTGAATTTATTAGGAGGTGTACCTCATCCTGGTTTTATAGGCAATGGGAATATTATTACCCTAAATTTTCAAGCTAAAACAGCTGGTTTAGTTCAGATTAGCTTGGAAGAGGGGAAAATCCTAGCTAACGATGGCCAAGGCACTGATGTATTGACTTTTATCAAAGAGGGTAAATATCTTGTGCTAGATGAAAACAGACAAGATAATAAAGATTTATTAATTAGTATCTTTTCACCCACCCACCCTAGTCAAGACGAGTGGTATAATAATAATAATCCTGTTTTCACTTGGCAGGTAGATAATGTTAAACAAGCCAGTTTTGTTCTAGATAGAAATCCAATAACTATTCCAAAGAATATTGCAGAAGATCTGTTATCGGAAAAAGGTTATCAAGATTTAAAGGATGGTATTTGGTATTTTCATTTAAAAATTAATACTGATAATGGCTGGACAGCTCTAGAGCATTATAAGGTGCAAATTGACGCTAATCCTCCTTTACCATTTGAGGTGGTGGTGAATAATTATGGAGATATTACTAATCCTAGCCCAGAACTATATTTTAGTACTGAGGATAATATATCTGGGTTGAGCCATTATAAAATAAAAATAGGCGAAGAAGATTTCTCAGAGGTATTATTAGCCCAAATAAATCCTTTTGTCTTGTCAAATAAAATACCAGGTGCTTATCCATTAATAGTTAGGGCAATTGATCAAGCAGGTAATAATGTAGAAAGCAAAGCATTATTAGATATTAAACCAATCAAAGCACCCCAAATTGTAATTTGCCCTGCTACTTATCAAGCAGGAGAAGAATCAATATATCTTAGTGGTACTAGTTTAGAAAATACTTTAGTGAGATTACTCTTAGTCCAAAACCAAAATATTGTTAAAGAATGGAATGTCTTAAGTAGCCAAGAAGGAGAATGGTCGTTTTGGGTTGAAGAGCTTTTTAAAACAGGAACTTATGATTTGTTTGTTCAAGCAGAAGATGAAAGAGGGGCTGTTAGTGATATCATAGAAGGATGCAAGATAGAAATTGTTTTAAATGGATTAATGGTTGGTAGATGGGCGATATCTTTCAGGGATTTAACCTTATTTTTGTTATTTATTTTTTTCGTAGGAATTATCATAATTTTGTGCCTTATTTTTAAATCTAAAAAAGCAGTCAGGGAATTAAGAATGGAAATTAGGGAAGCACAACAAGGGCTTGGTAAATCGTTTAAAGAATTAGAAAAAAAGATTGAGCAGAAGATTGAGTTTTTAGATTCTCAGCCAGGATTTAGTAGAAAAGAACAAAAGATATATCAATCCCTTAAAAAGGACTTAGCTAAAGCAGAGGCATCTATTAGTAAAGGAATGAGAGACATAGATAAAAAAGTAGGATAATTGCTTATGGCTCTTGACAATTGGGGAATAATTTGCTATACTGTTAGGTGAAGTGAGGTAGTTGCAAAATTATCTTGCTGTAAGCTCTTAAAATTTTGCGGAACGGATATAGTTCCTTTATAGGGGTTGTATCCGTTTTGTAAGAAAGTCAGGAGTAAGGTCGTAAACGTAATTGTCAAAAAACAATGAACAAGAAATTATACGTAGGTAACCTTCCATATAGTGTTACCGATGATTCTTTAAACCAACATTTTGCTCAAGCTGGAACAGTTGAGTCTGCGGTTATTATCACAGACAAAATCTCTGGTAGATCAAAAGGTTTCGGTTTTGTAGAGATGTCCTCAGACGAAGAAGCGACTAAGGCCATTGAAATGTTTAATGAACAAGAGCTTGAAGGTAGAAAGCTTGTTGTGAATGAAGCAAGACCAATGGAAAAAAGAAGCTTTGACGGAGGTGATGGTGGTTTTAATGAGTAATTTTAATCACTAGACCTACTATGTAATAATCTTTCGTATATGAAACGAAGAAATTTTGAAGCGAAAACTGTGAAGAACGAGGAGGTGATGCCTTAGCATCATCGACGAGCTCTGAATAGTTTGTAGCCAAAATTTCAAAGTTGAATAGAAAGAATTATTATGTAGGAGGTCTATAGAATCTCGAAAGCAAAAAAGCCCTTATTTGGGACAGCCCCTATTTGGGCTTTTTTGTTTAGTGTGGTAATATGGATGTATTAATATATAACTATATGTCAAAATATCTCCTAAACTTTATTATTTTTTTTGTAATTTTAGCTATTGTTTCTGCGATTTACTTTTACGGGTTTAATAGTGAGCCAGTAGAAGAAGATTTACCAGAAGAAATAAATATAAATATGGATACAACAAACAACGAAACAAACCCAACAGGTACAGATGAGGCAGTAGAACCAGAAGTTAATAATGATGAGCCAGTAGCTCAAGAAAATGGTTTAAAAATAGAAATATTAGCAGAAGGTACAGGCGAGGGAGCTAAAAATGGTGATGATATTATTGTTCACTATACTGGTTGGCTGACTGATGGGACTAAATTTGATTCAAGCCTAGATAGGGGAGCGCCTTTTAGTTTTGTCCTAGGACAAGGTAGGGTTATCCAAGGTTGGGATCAAGGTATGTTAGGTATTAAAATTGGTGAGAAAAGAAAACTAACTATTCCATCAGAATTAGGCTATGGAGAACAGGGAGCTGGTGCATCTATTCCACCTAATGCTACTCTAGTATTTGAAGTAGAGCTTTTAGAAATTAAATAAAAAAGTACGGGGAAAAGTACGGGGTCGGACCCCGTACTTTAATGAATTAAATTAAATAGTAGATCTAAATAATATGAGCAAGTATTATAATGTACCAAGGCATAGAAATTTGTACGATCCAAATTCTAAAGAGCCATTTAGGGTAAGTAGATCTAAAATAGATCTGTTTTTAGCGTGTCCTCGTTGCTTTTACTTGGATAGAAGATTGGGTATAGGTAGGCCTCCGGGTTTCCCATTCAACTTAAACTCTGCTGTGGATAAGTTATTAAAAAAAGAGTTTGATATTCACCGGGCCGAAGGTAGCCCGCATCCTTTAATGAAAGCCTATAATATAGAAAATGTGGTGCCATATGCTCATGAAAAAATGGATGAATGGCGAGACGCCCTCAAGGGAGGTATTACTTATTTAGATCCTCAAACCAATCTATTAATTACAGGTGGCATTGATGATGTTTGGAAAAATGATAAAGATGAATTAATCATTGTGGATTATAAAGCAACATCTAAGGATGGGGAAGTAAGTCTTGATGCTGATTGGCAAATATCATATAAACGGCAGATGGAGATTTACCAGTGGCTGTTTAGAAAAAATGATTTTAAAGTATCTCCCACTAGTTATTTTGTATATTGTAACGGTATTACTGACAAAGAAGCTTTTGATGGCAAGTTAGAGTTTGATATTAAAGTTATTCCGTATGAAGGGGATGACTCTTGGATTGAAGGCACTATTGGTGACCTACATAAGTGTTTACAAGCAGACATTATCCCTGTCTCAGACCCAGAGTGCGATTACTGTAACTATCGTGCCGCCATCCAAAAAATTGAGAAATAGTCTAGGACTCAGTCTTGACTTTTCGATAATATAGGAGTAAAAAGAGTTTGGAAGGAGCGAAGCTCCTTACAGGTTTTTTTGTTGAACATTAATAATAGATTATGCGAAAGGAGATAGAGATGGAGATAGAAGTGAGATATAGAAATAATATAGCAATTATAGACGTTGAGGGTGAGATAATAGGGGATGCTCGTTTTGCCCTGGAGAAGCTGATAGATGGTTTAGCACATAAAGATGAAGTGCTTGGGATTATCCTCAACTTAGAAGAAGTGCCTATGGTTGATTCGGTAGGTTTAGGTATTTGGTATGCGCGTTGGAGAGATATGTTCAAAAAGGGATTTAGGTTGGTATTCCTTAACTGCAGTCGTGGTGTCAGGTATCTGCTGGTCATAACTAAACTGGATCAGGTGTTTGAACAATACGACGATGAGGATGAAGCTCTGAAGAGCTTTAAAAAGGTAGTAGCAGACTATGCAATCTAATTCATGTTCCTTCCCCATATTTGTTTTTTTGAACAAGTATGGGGATATTTTTTTATAATAATATGGTAGAATAGGGTATGTTTTTGATATTGAGATTAATTGTTTTAGGGGTTTTAGTTTTTATTGTGTTGACTGTATTTTTTATTATGCAGGAGAAAGAGCAAACATTAATAACTTTTTTTAATGATGGGCAAGAGATAGCTCAGATTGAGGTGGAGGTTGCTAAAACCGAGGCAGAGCTTAGACAGGGGTTGATGTATGTGGAAAAGTTGCCTGAGAAAAAGGGTATGCTTTTTATTTTTCCTGAGGAAAAAATGCAAAGTTTTTGGATGAAAAATATGCTGATTAGTCTGGATATAATTTTTTTAGATAAAGATAAGAAGATTGTCAATATTATAAAAAGAGCTGAGCCGTGCCAAACAGACGAGTGTTCATCATATTATTCTACTGACTCAGCCCAATATGTTATTGAAGTAAATGCTGACTTTTGCGATGGGTTTAATATTAACACTCAAACAGAAGTTAATTTTGTGGTAGAATGAATCAAGGAGATGTATGTAATGTTTTTGTTTGCGACTTTAAAATCTTAAAGATTATAATCGTTAGCTCTCGTGAAAAATAGGTAGTTCTCGTCGGCCTTACGGCAACGGCAACCCATTTTTCCCTTGCCTAACTCTTTAATTTTTTAAGATTTTTCCGTCAAGGCAAACAAGAATATTACATATATCTCTCATTTCTCAATAGAATCATATGTATAAACAAGGGTTTACCCTTATTGAATTATTAGTGGTGATTGCTATTATTGGTATTTTAGCCAGTATAGTTTTTGTTTCTTTTCCAGGAGCTACTGAAAAAGCCAGAATTGGAAAAGCTAGAGCAGAGATAGGCCAGATTTATAAAGGAATTTTAGCCTTAGAGGTAGAAACTGGCTGTTGGCCTAAATCACCAGCAGAAGCAGATTGTAAAACACCGCGTGAGGTTGAAGTAGGTGGTGGCAATAATGAAATATGGGATTTAAGTGATTTAGCCGTTGGGATTATGGGCGATAGTGGTGATGATTTCTATAACTGGGGAGGCCCTTATTTAGATCAGATTCCATTAGATCCATGGGGCAATAATTATTTTATGGATACTGATTATAATATAGATGGTACTGACTTTGCTGTGCTTGGTTCTTTTGGTCCTAACGGTGTTGGTCAAAACCTTTATGATGAAGATGATGTATTTTTTATTATTGCCGAGCAATAGTTAGGTGTAATTTGTCAAAAATTTGTATTTTGTTTTGTGGTATAAAATATTAGTTGTTTAAAAAACCGCAAGTAAGACAATAACAGTTTAAGGAGGAGATAAGATGGAAAGAATGATAGTATTATAGGAAGTATATCATAATGGTGCACTTCCTTTTTCATTGTTTTAGATTATGGTACAATGGAGTATGAGAGTAATGGATTTTAGAAAAATTTTATCGGTGGTAGCTCGGGCGGGTAAGGTGCATGAAACAGTAGAGATATATTATCCGCGTACCGATAGAACGCCTGGAGGTTGGCGTGAAGTGGAGCCATACAGCTTAGCGACTGATATAGGTAATGAGGGCGAGCATTTAGTTTATGGTCAAGACCTCTTAAGCCCAGGACATATTTTTAATGCCCATACCGTAGACAGTGGCGATAAACACTGCGATTCGTTTATTATCAGTAAAATAAAACAAGCTAGGCTAACTGGTCATAAGTTTAAACCACGTTTGGGCTGGCAAGTAGAATTTTAAAGGTCGTAAAAAAATAAATCATTAATAATCAACTTTATGAAATCTTTAAGATATATTTGGCCTGGTGCTTCAATTTGGGCTATTATTTTTATAGTAATCTCTGCTTTAATTGGCTTTGGAGCTAATGTACAAAACGCAACTACTGACCTTATTTCAGTGGTTGTAATTGGTCTATTGGTTCTTTTACTGACTAGACAATTAGAGATATCTTCTAAAAAGCAAGCTTTACAGTATGCTTTTGGTTGGGTAGTTACTATGGTCTTACTTGATATGATTATCACTGTACGTTTTACTGGCTGGGAAATTTTTAGTCAGTGGACTGTTATTGTTGGCTACTTATTAGTTTTAATCTTGCCAGTTTTAGTAACTAAGAACAGCAAGTAGTTTTTTAAAAGCAGAAAGGTAGAGGTCCGGCCCCTACCTTTCTTTTTTTGGGGAAATGTTGTATAGTATAAATATGGAAAAAATATATTTAGACAATGCAGCCACTACTAAAGTGGATAAAAAGGTTTTAGAAGGAATGAAGCCATATTTGGAAGCAGAGTATGGTAATGCTTCCTCTATCCATTTTTTTGGTCAGGATGGACGCACAGCTATAGACAAAGCTAGAGAAATAGTGGCTGGTTTTTTGAATTGCCAGCCTAAAGAAGTTATTTTTACTGGTAGTGCTACTGAGGCAGATAATATGGTTATTTTAGGTAGCCAGGCTAAACATATTATTACTAGTCAAATTGAACACCCAGCTATTTTGGAATCTTGTAAGCATTTAGAAAGTAGAGGTGCGGAAGTAACTTATTTACCGGTTAATTCGGATGGTTTAGTTGAGGTAAGCTCAGTAGAACAAGCTATTAAACCAGAAACAGGTTTAGTATCTATTATGTATGCTAATAACGAGGTGGGTACTATACAACCGATTAAAGAAATAGGTGAAATGCTAAAATATATTAATCAGGAGCGGGAAAACAAGATATATTTTCATACTGATGCTGTTCAAGCTGTTAATTATTTAGATTGTGATGTTGGCGAGCTTGGTGTAGATTTACTAACCTTATCAGCCCACAAAGTTTATGGACCAAAAGGCATTGGTACTTTGTATGTTAAACATGGCACAGAAATAGAGCCAATTATATTTGGTGGGCATCAGGAAAAAGGCCTAAGACCAGGTACAGAAAGTGTGGCTAATATCATGGGCTTAGGTAAAGCGATAGAATTAGTAAAAGAGCACAAACAAGACAATGATCAGATTTTAAAATTAAGAGATAAATTAATTAATAATATTTTAGAGAAAATACCAGAATCTAAATTAAATGGCTCGTTAGAAAATCGTTTGCCGAATAATGTTAATTTTAGTTTTAAGGGAGCAGAGGGCGAGGCCATAGTCATTGCCTTAGATCAAGAGGGGATTGCCACTTCTACTGGTAGTGCTTGCTCTTCTGGTAGTTTGAGCCCTAGTCATGTTTTGTTAGCGCTTGGCTTGTCACAAAATGAGGCACATGGTTCTTTAAGGCTAACTTTAGGCAAAGATACTACAGAAAAAGAAATTGATAAAGTGATAGAGGTTTTACCAGAGATTATAGGGCGCCTTCGAGAAATATCAGGTTATAGATTTAAGTGATAAGGAACATGTATAACTCTTTCGTTTGCCACTCCAAAATTTCAGAAATTATAGTCGTTAGCTTTCGCGAAAAACAAGTAGCTTTCAGCGACTTTACGGCGCTGGCAACTTATTTTTCCCTTGACTAACTCCTTAATTTTTTAAGATTTTTCCGTGAATGCAAACGAAAGGATTATACATATTCCTCTAAAATAAGCAATAATATGACTGAATTATATTCAAAAAAAGTAATGGAGCATTTTTTGCATCCTAAGCATATGGGTAAAATAGAAAAAGCAGACGGTATTGGTAGTACCGAGAATTTGCGTTGTGGATACAGTATGAATATCTATATCAAAGTAGGACAAAAAGATAATCAAGAGATTATTAAGGATATTAAGTTTGAGACAATGGGCTGTGGTCATGCCATAAGTGCTTCTGATATGATTTGTGATTTGGCTAAGGGTAGGACATTGGGTGAGGCAAAGAAAATTAAGTTTTCTGATGTGATTAAAGAGTTAGGTGAAATCCCTCAACCAAAAATTCATTGCAGTAGCTTGGCAGAACACGCTTTAAAACAAGCTATCAAAGATTATGAAACCAAAAAAGGGAAGTAAAGTTATTGTAGCGATGAGTGGGGGAGTAGATAGTTCTGTTGCAGCGGCTTTATTAAAAAGCCGCGGTTTTGATGTAATTGGTGTATTTATGAAGTTTTGGCAGGCTCCCCTGCGCCAGAGTTCGCCTGCTGGCGAACACGGTGCAGGGCAGGCTGTAAGTAGGGGATGGAATAGGTGTTGCTCTGTGGAATCGGCTAATCGGGCGCGATTGGTTTGTCAAAAATTGAACATTCCTTTTTATGTTTTAAATGTGGAAAGAGAATTTAAAAAACATATAGTAGATTATTTTTTAAAAGAATATAAACAAGGCAAGACACCTAATCCGTGCGTGGTTTGTAATAAAGAAATTAAGTTTGGTTTGTTAATAAAAAAAGCTTTAGAGCTTAAAGCTGATTATGTGGCTACTGGTCATTACGCTCAGATAGAAAAAGGTAGGCTTCTAATAAGTAAAGATAAGCATAAGGATCAATCATATTTTCTTTGGCAACTAGGGCGAAAAGAATTAGATAAGATCTTGTTTCCAGTGGGTGGATATACTAAACCAGAGGTTCGAATAATAGCTAAGAAGTTTGATTTACCTACCGCTCATACACCAGAATCCCAAGAAGTATGTTTTATTGAAACTACTACTTTTGATTTTTTAAATAAATATCTAAAACAAAAACCCGGTCCAATAGTAATATATAATAAAAAGTACGGGGTCCGACCCCGTACTTTGATTGGGGAGCATAAGGGGTTGTGGTTTTATACTATTGGCCAAAGAAAGGGGATTGGCTTATCTGGCGGACCATACTATGTTGTAGGTAAAGATTTTAAGAATAATATACTCGTAGTTAGCAAGAGTAAAAAAGATTTAGAGAAAAAAGAGATTATTATAGAAAATGTTAACTGGTTCTTTGGTAAAGCACCAAGTGCGAGCTTAAAACTTAAAGCTCAAATTAGATACAATACTAGCCCAGCACTAGTTACGATAAAAAAAATCAGCGCCAAGCGCTACAAGATTATATTCAATAAACCACAAACAGCCCCTGCTTCTGGTCAGTCCGTAGTTTTTTACTCTAATAAAGAGCTACTTGGCGGGGGAGTGATTGTATAAAGAAAAAGCCCGACAGAAGTTTCTGCGGGCTATGAGTAGAATGATAATGAATTGACCTGCCACATTCAGGTTAGCTATGTATACCTAGCTTTCTTCTTTTTGTTGTCTGTTGGTATGATTATACCCTGCCTGATTCAATCCATTATCTATTTTTTAAATGAACTTATAATGATTGAGAGAGACGGACCCCGACAATTTAGGCGGCTATGGGAGATGGAAGTCAAAGCCCGTCTCACTTC
>SDBT01011789.1_pt1 | contig 14047 bp, 14 predicted proteins | sample 2277101 | NCBI WGS metagenome assembly SDBT01 (sample SAMN10404973, study PRJNA504765) | marine sediment metagenome | isolation source: marine sediment core GS10_PC15, 103 cmbsf | place: Arctic Ocean: Southern Knipovich Ridge | collected 2010 | reverse complement strand
CAAAAAAAATATACACAAATAAATGATTACAATAAAAATTTACTGTCTTTATTAAAAAAGTTTGAAAAAAAAGGACGATTAAAAATTGTTTTAGAAAAAGTACATGTTTTAGGAGGTAATATTTTTAATCCTGGAAGTTTTATTATTTGGCAGCCAATATAAATAATAAACAAACAAACTTGAAAATTGGAAAATAGTGGAAATAAAGTATAGGATTTAAATTTGGTTTAAATAGGAAAAATTAATATAATTATGAGTAAATTTTACAAAATATTACAAAAGCAAGGATTTATTAAAACAATTTTTCATAAATTGAAAAAAAGCGATGATTTTAGAAAAAAGTTGCAGTGGTTTATGAAAAAGAATACGAAAGTAAAAATTAATTCGCATACAATATTAATTTGGGACATGGGTGGATTTTCAGGAATCCTGAAAAAGAATGCAATTTTTTCAAGCGCATTAAATCTAAGGGAATATAAGACTCATTTTATTATTTGCGATGGGATTTCTGAAGCATGCATACAAAGAGGATTGGAGAAAAAAGAAAAACCAGAAGAATGGAAAAAAAGTTGTAAAAGTTGTTTATCAAGAATGAAACAGGTTGCCAAAAAATATGGGATTAATTATTCTCTTGCGGGAAAATTTATTCAAAATAAAGAGAAAGCGAAGTTTAAAAAAATAGCAAATACAATAAATATTAAAGAAATAATTAAATATAGATATTTAGGTGTTAGGGTCGGCAAGTTGGCATGGAGTTCAACTAATAGATATTTGAAGGGTTATCTGATTGATCTAAAAAATTTTAACAGAAAAGATAAAGAAATTTATAGAAAATATTTTTATAGCGCTCTTGTTAATACTTATATTGCCAATCGGGCAATTCATAAATTTAAGCCTATTGGTGTTCTTACTTCTCATGGAGTTTATGTTGATTATTCTCCTCCATTATCTTTAGCTTATTTGAAAGGTTTAAGCGCCATAAGTTGGTCGAGCGGCTATGCTGACTTCTTGCACTTTTTTACTATTCCTAAAAGTATACATAACTTTCAATTACGCGGAATTACTAATCCAGAGTGGCAAAAAAGACTAAAAAGTCCACTAACGAAGAAAGAAGATAAAAGACTTGATAATTTTATTTATAAACGTTATTTTAAAGCTAAAGCAAGAGATATTGAATTTTCCTCAAAACCAGAAAGAGCCTCTTTTTTAAGAAGAAGATTAGAAATTAATAATGAAAATCCCATAATATGCCTTTTTGCTCATGTAAATTGGGATGCTTGTTTTAATTTATCTACTATGATATTTGATACACCGAATCAGTGGGTTATTAAATCAATTAAAAAGATGTTTGAGATTAAAGATGTTAATTGGTTAATAAGATGTCATCCATCTGAAAAAAGGGATGGAAGCCTTTTTACAACAGACGATTTTATTAAAAAAGAATTTCCTTCTATACCAAAACATATAAAGATAATTTGGTTTGATTCAGGTATTAATACTTACAGCATTTATCAGATTATTGATGTTGGCATTACAATTTTTGGAACAGTTGGAGTTGAACTTTCTTTATTGGGAAAACCAGTTATTACAGCAGGAAATGCCCATTATTCCAATAAAGGGTTTACTATAGAAGCAAGAAGCAAAAAACAATATTTTTCTATATTAGAAAATATTAAAAAAATTAAACCTTTGGAAGAAAAACAAATTAAGTTAGCTAGACAATATGCATATTCATATTTTATTCAAAGACAAATTCCCCTTAATGTAATAAATAAAAAACAGGGACATTGGGGAGATCTTGACTTGAAAAAATTAAATCAACTTTTACCTGGTAACGACCTTGTTTTAGATAAAATTTGCCAATCTATTATTGATGGCGACGATGTTATTCTTAATAATGAGTAATTAAAAGATTTTTAAAAATGGAAAAGACAAATTTAAAAAAACAATGCAACAAAACAATAAGAAATTAATTCCTTTGGCTGGTTATGATACTAGAGGGGTTGTATATGATGCAGGGAAATACATTCTAAGGAAAATATATTCTAAGGATTTTAGGGAAGCAGAAAATATATACAAGTTTTATAAGAAATTTAATTTGGAAAATTATGGGATAGTAAAGACTAAAATTGACAAACGATCAAAAGCTTTTAAACATAAAAAACATATTATTTCTTATTCCTATGAATGGCCGGCAAATATGTTTAAAGATGCGGTTTTATTTTATTTAAAGTTATTATTAAAGCTTGATAATCATGATTTAACATTAAAAGATGCCCTTCCTAATAACATTGTGTTTGATTTTTATCAGCCAGTATTTGTAGATTTTCTTTCTTTGATTAGTAAAGAAAAGTTGAATAATGAAGAATGGCTTACTGATTTATCAAATTGTTCTGATGCTAGACTTAGTGTATTTAATAAAATGTTTATTCCATTTATTTTTATCCCATTTATGGCAATGGTAAAAAAGGATTATGTTTTAGCTAGATTTATGTTGTCTGAGAAAGCATGCAATCGCCAGGGTGTGCCTCCGTCTTGGAATGACTTTCATCTTAAACTTTCTCAACTAAATTTTTTAAAAGCACATGTTGTTAATTCTATTAACCGCTTTTTAAATAGAAAAAATAAAAAATCTTCTGACCAAATTTTAAAAGCTTTGAGATTGATAAAGTCAAAATATAAATATAATTTTTTAGACCTTATTAAGAGGGTTTTTGATTTTGTTCATCGTTCAAGCGTTACTCCAGCATCAAGCGGATATGTTTCTTATTATAAAGATAAAGATGAAACCTTTGATGTTGCTAATGCATCGAAATGGAAAAATAAGCAAAAGAATGTCTATAAGACAATAAAGAGGATTAGACCAGGAAGAGTCTTGGATATTGGAGCTAATACAGGCTGGTTTTCTATTTTAGCAGAAAAGCTTGGAGCAGAGGTGATTGCGACTGACATTGACGAATCTTCAATTGATACTCTTTATTTGTATTCAAAGAAAAATAAATGTAAGATATTGCCATTATTATTATCTTTTGATGACTTGTCTAAGGAGTTTTATGGTTTAAACGATGATGATCCTATATACAAAGATAGAAATTTAAAGACAAATCCTCTTTTTTTACCAGCTACAAAAAGATTTAAATCAGATGTTGTTTTATTGCTGGCATTATTACATCATTTAATAATAGGGCAGCATAAAAGCTTAAAAGAAATCTTTGATATTCTATCAATCCTTACTAAAAAAGTTTTAATTATTGAATATGTGAGTTTAAAAGATAAGGTAATGGATGCCAAATCTTCTTTTTTCAAAAACTTGCCCAATTACAACGTAAAAAATTACAATATTGATTTAATTATTGGAGAAGGTAAAAAACACTTTAATAAAGTGGAGATATTAGATTCAAATTCCAGCACTAGAAAGTTATTAGTATTCAAAAAATGAAAACAATAAGCTAGGGGTTTTAAAAATGACTAAAAGAACAAAAAAAATTCTTTATATAGCGCCTGTTTTAGGACATCCGGCTATCGGCGGATCACAATTAAGAGTTGAAAATTCAATAAAGGCTTTAAATAAAGTGAGCGAATTACATGTTTTATCACATGTTTCAAAATCTAATATTGGAGAGGATATTGGTGAGAAATTTTATCGCAGTATAAGTTGGAAATTCCTATATATGCCCTCAGTTGATATTTCTTTTTCTGCTAAGTTGTTAAAAATATTGCAAAATGTTAGCAAACGTTATCTTAAAATTGATATTAGCTTTATATTTTTTTATAGGAATGTTAACTTCATAGTTAAATATATAGATAAAAATTCTATTGATATTGTTTGGTTTGGTTATGGGAGTATTTCTTATAACTATATTAAGCGAATCAAAGAAAAAAGGCCTGAAAGTAAAGTTGTTTGCGATACAGATAGTGTTTGGTCGCGATTTATTCTTAGAGAAATTCCGTTTATTAAAGGCAAAGATAGGATTCAAAAAATAAAACAAAAAGGTCGAGAAAAAGAGGAAGAAGAAAAAGAGGGAACAAAACTAGCCGATGTTACTACAGCAGTATCTGGGTTTGATGCAGAATATTATCGTAATTTAAGCGAAAATCCACAAAAGATTCACATTTTTTCTAATGCGATAGACATGGAAGTTTACCAGAAAAAACCTTCACCAGTAAATAATTTAAAGGAGCCTTTTATTTATGTGGCTGGCACCTTTTGGCTTCACAGCCCAATGGAAGATGGAACCCGATGGTTAATTAAAAAGGTTTTTCCTCGTGTACGCCAACAGATTTCAAATATTCATTTATATATCATTGGGGTTAAATCCGATCAAATTTTATCAGATGTCAAAGATGTAAATATAACAATTACGGGGAAAGTATCATCTGTTTTACCCTATTTATGTTATGCTGATGTTGCTGTTGTGCCTTTGAGATTTGAATCAGGAACACGTTTTAAAATCCTTGAAGCGGCCGCATGTGGAATTCCAATTGTCTCTACGACCCTAGGAGCCGAAGGCTTTGACGTTGTTCATAAAAGAGATATTTTAATAGTTGACGATGAAAAAGCTTTTGCTGATTCAATAATAGATTTAATAAAGAACAAAGACCTTGCCGAAAGGATTTCAACTAATTGTAAAAAGTTAGTTCAGAAAAGATATACAATAAAATCTTTAGTTAAACAAGCAAAATCTATTTTGGTATATTTAGATAGTTTAAAAAATTAAAACTATTAAAACTTAATGCTTAAAAAAATAAAACATAAATCTAAATTAATAGCAATAATAATTCCTTTTAGTTTTAAGAAAAAAGGTATTCATTTTTTTACTCCTGATGATTTTTCCCAGCAATTGGCCTATATGAATCGGCCAAAAGGTTATAAAATTCCAGCCCACATTCATAATAAAAGGGAAAGAAAAGTTTTTTATACTAGGGAAACTTTATTTATTAAATCCGGTAAAGTGAAAATTGATTTTTATACTAATAAAAAAGAATATTTACAAAGCGCTATTGTTAAATCAGGCGACGTAATTTTAATTGCTTCCGGCGGACATGGTTTTACTATGATTGAAGATTCAGAAATTATTGAGGTTAAGCAAGGCCCTTATCAAAGAGAAGAAGATAAGGAAAGATTTAAAGGAATTGAGGATGAATAAAATAATAACTTTATTTATTGTTTGCTTATATTTTTTTGTTTTCTCTGAAGAAGCGCATGCTTATATTGATCCTGGAACAGGTACTTATATAATACAGTTAATAGTTGCTTTTATAATTGGAGGAGTTTTTCTTATTAAAACTTACTGGAGAAAAATTCAAACATTCTTGACCAAGTTTTTTTCTAAACAATCAAAAGAGGGAAATAATACTTTAGAAAATGAATAGAAAAACAAAAAAAGCAGGATACACTTATGTAGTTGCTGACGTTTTCCATATTGGTCATTTAAAACATCTTCAAGCCTGTAAGGCCTCTTGCGATAAGCTTATTGTTGGTGTTCTTACTGATGAAGCTGCTATGGAAAAAAAGCCTAAACCAATTATTTCTTTTGGTGAAAGGTTGGAAATAATAAAAAGCCTTAAATTTGTAGATGTAGCTGTTAAACAAGAAACTTACTCGCCGCTTCTCAATGCTGAACAATTATGTGTTGATATTCTTTTTGAAGCCACAAGCCATACTTCCAAAGCAATAGAAGAAGCTAGAAAATTAATGAAAAAATTAAATGGCAAAATGATTGTTATACCTTATTACGTAGGACAAACTTCAACCGCTATTAAAAATAAAATCATTAAAAAATGGAAATTTGATCCTAAAGAACAACCTGATATTTTAAAGGGGGTAAGTGAAATTGAAAAAAGTAAAACATAGTACATCAGCTTTGAAAAGTTTTATCTGGAGAGTCATGGGTGTTTTTGTCTTGGGAGCTGTGACCTATTTTTTCACTAGGCACTGGATTATTACCACCAAGATTACAATTACTCATCACACCTTTTTTCTAGTCGTCTTTTATCTCCACGAGAGAGCCTGGACGCGTCTTGAAAAGCCGACTGGAAAGCTAAGAAATACTATTAAATGCTTTGTCTATGAGATTATTTTAGGAATGGGATTTGGCGGCTTGATTGTTTTCTTTTACACTGGCAGTATTCCAATAGTAACAAGAGTTACCGGAACGTATACAGTGATTAAAGTCATTATGTACTATTTTTATGACAAGATATGGCCAGAGTTCAAATAGGAAAGAATTTTATGAAATTTCTAAAAGAGATTTTACATTTTTATCGGTTTTTTTGGAAAACTCCCCAGGAAGAAAAGAAGATAATATTTTATGCAGAACATGATGGTTATTATCCATATTTTGAAGGACTTATTGAGGAACTGATAAAGAAAAATAAACAAACCATTTGTTATGTCACTTCAAGCATAAATGACTCTATATTTGAAAACTCAAGACCAGGAATAAAAACCTTTTACTTAAAAACTTTATTGCCGTTTTTCATGATATTTGTTAAATGTAAAGTATTTATTATGACTTTACCGGATTTAAACCAGTTTCATATTAAGCGTTCTGTTAATCCGGTACACTATCTTTATGTTTTCCATTCATTGGTCAGTCTTCATATGTCGTATTTATCGGGTGCCTTTGATTATTATGATTCAATCTTATGTGTTGGACCACATCACAGAAAGGAAATTCTTAAATATGAAAAACTGCATAAATTACAGCCAAAAAAGCTAATTAAGGCAGGATATTATCGTATTGAGCGGATTTATGCTCAATATCAAAACTATTTAGTCAAAAAACCTTTTATCAATGAAAAATCAACTATACTTATTGCTCCATCTTGGGGAAAAGGGAATGTTTTGGAATCCTGCGGAAAACAACTTGTTGAATTGCTTTTAAAAAACAATTATAAAGTAATTGTTCGGCCTCATCCGGAAACTATTCGGCGTACCCCTAGACTTATAGATGATTTAGCTGATAGATTTGGCAATAACTCTGCTTTTACTTTGGAGAGATCTATTCTGACTGATAAGTCACTTTTAAAGTCTGATGTTTTAATTTGTGATTGTTCGGGGATAGCCCTTGAATATGCTTTTGGGACTGAACGTCCGGTTTTGTTTTTAGATGTGCCTTATAAGATCAGAAACAAAAACTTTAGAGAATTAGGTATCGAACCATTGGAACTTTCCCTTCGGTTAAAGATTGGTGTGCTTGTATCACCAAAAGAATTAAAGACAATCATTCAGACTATTGAGAAGCTAAAAAATAACAAAGTGAAATACAAAAAAAGAATTATTGAATTAAGGAAAAAAAATGTCTATAACTTTGGCAATTCTTCTAAGATTGGGGCAGAGTATATTATGAAGCGCCTTTGTGGGTAAAAGCATTTTTTTGAAAAATTGAATTAAATAAAAATGAAACAAAATTTAACTAAATTGTGGAGTAAATTTGATGATCTGCTTTTAGCCTGGTTTCCTTGCCTGGTTGCTTTTTTATTAATCCCTTTTTCTATTTATTTACCTAACCAAAATGAATTTGATTTTAATTTAATTGTTGTTATGCCTTATATTTTTCTGGCCGTGGCTGGTTTTATTTTCTTATTTGGTCTACTTTCATTTAAGCCTTCATTGCGTAGTAAGATTGCTGTTACCCTGTTTTTTTTAGGAGTTTATTTAGCCTTATCTGATACGTTGGCTCCAGTTCAAATGGGAGAGTTAATCGATCCATTTTTGTCTGAACCAATGCCAGAACCTTTAGGCCTGTCTATTCTTGATTTTGGCCTTGCGGTGCTTATTATTTATTGCGCAGTTAAATTACCAACTGTTATGGTAAAGAAGGTTGGAGTGATAATAGTTTTAACTCTATTCCTAACGGAGATTGTTGTTATAGGAAGAGGACTTTCTTTTGAAAGTCACCTTGAAGATCAAGAAATTGAAACCATTCCTGCGCCCAAAACCCTCAATGAAAGCGGCAATATATATCATATTACTTTCGATGGTTTCAGTGGTCATGGCTTTCTTGATCATTTAAATGAAGTTTCTTCTCTAGAAGAGTTTGATGGCTTCATCTTTTTTGAAAAAAATCGATCTAATTATCTTTATACTTGGTTGTCGGTAGCAAGTTTTATGACTGGTAGCTTATATCAAGATGGAAGTCTGGAACAATGGATTGATGTTTGGCATTCAGGAGGCTTGATCAATAACCTTCATGAAAAAGGTTATGAGGTTTCACAGTATATAAATGGCAGAAATTGGGCGCACAAAACAGCCTCGCATGTTACTGTATCGGGTCAGTTCCGCAGGGACTACCACGATGAAATCTACCATTTCGCCGATCTTTGGTTGCTGCGTATGGTTCCTCATTATTTACATCAGGAGGTTTATAGCAATAATAGCGGCCTGATTAGCCGTTTTTTAGCAAAATGGACTCCGACTACTAAACTTTATACTTTACCCTTAGGGTCTGTTGAGATGATGAGAGAGTTAATCATTGAGACAGAGGTGCGTCCTGATAATGGGCAATATGTTTATGCTCATCTTTACTTTCCTCACGGTCCTCATGTTATGACAAGTGATTGTATCTATTCACCGGGTGGAGGATATCAGGCACAGGCCCGTTGTGCTATAAAACTAATGCAGGAGTTCATTACTAAGTTAAAACAGCAGGGAAAATATCACCAGGCTTTAATCATCTTTCAATCTGATCATGGCGCAGGAAGTATTGGGTCTAAAGACTCTTCCCAATTTACTATACCGTTGGAGATATCAAAGAAGATAACAGAAGAAATGAATTTTTTAGGATATGGTGTGGAAAAAATTTCTAATTTATCTAATAGTCTTTTACTGATTAAGCCGCCGTATCATTCGGGAGATCCTTTAGTTATATCAGATCGATTAACCCAATTGGCTGATATTCCAGCAACTATATATAATAGCAAGAATATAAATATAACTACAGAAATGGGAAGAGCGGTTCTAAATGATGAATTTCCTGAAAATCGAGAAGTTCATACCTATTTAGGTTTTTCTCAAAAAAACGAGAAGGGATTAAATGTCCGCTTTGGATTAAATATTTTTAAGGGAGAAATGGGCCATCTTTCTTATGGTGTTAGTGAGGGGTGGAAAATTTACCCAAACATTAGTGTCTCTTGGTAAAGCGTTTATAATGTTTTTTAGCAATGAAAAAAAATAAAAAATTTATTCCAGTTTGCGAACCATATTTAAAGGGAAATGAAAAAAAATATCTTATTGATATAATAAATTCAGGATGGATATCTTCTTCTGGAGGTTATATTCAAAAATTTGAAGAGAAATTCAGCAATTATTGCGGAATGAAATATGGCATAAGCTGTACTAGTGGAACATCAGCTCTGCATTTGGCTTTATTATCTTTGGGCATTCAAAAGGGAGATGAAATAATTATTCCTGATTTTACTATGGTGTCAACTTTATTTGCGATTCTTTATTGTAAGGCTAGACCTGTTTTTGTTGACGTAGAAAAAGACACATGGAATATTGATGTTAAAAAAATAGAAGAAAAAATAACTAAAAAAACTAAAGCAATTATTCCAGTTCATATTTATGGACATTCTGTGAACATGGATCCGGTTTTAAAATTAGCTAAAAAACATAAATTATTTGTAATTGAAGATGCGGCTGAAGCTCATGGAGCTGAATATAAAGGGAAAAAATGCGGAAGTTTTGGAGATATTAATTGTTTTAGCTTTTATGCTAATAAAATTATTACATGTGGTGAGGGTGGGATGGTTATAACTTCAAATAAAAGTTTGGCCGATAAAGTTAATTATTATAAAAATTTATGTTTTCCTCTTTCCGGAGAAAGATCTTATTTTCATAAAGATTTAGGATATAACTATCGAATGACAAATATGCAGGCGGGTGTTGGCTTGGCCCAACTAGAAAGAATTAACGACTATATTAAAATGAGAAGAAAAAATGCTAAACTTTATAATAAATTATTAAAAGGAATTCCAGGAATTGAATGTCCAATAGAAAAAAAATATGCAAAAAATGTTTATTGGATGTATGGCATTGTAATTAATCCAAAGAAATTTGGAATAAATAGAGACAAATTAATAGAAATATTAAGAAAAAGAAATATTGATACCCGTTTATTTTTTCAACCTATGCATCGCCAAGAAGTTTTGAAAAAATTAGGAATTATTGATCAAGGAAAATATCCAATAACAGAATATTTAGCAAAGAATGGATTTTATCTACCGTCAAGCAGTGGTTTAAAAAAAGAGCAAATTCAATATATTTGCGAGCAAATAAGAAATATCCAAAAAAGAAGAAAATAATGAAAATTTTTAAAAACTACGCCCAGTTTTACGATAATTTGTATAAAGATAAAAACTATAAAAAAGAGTGTGATTATTTAGAGAAAATTTTTAAAAACAATTCTTCTAAAAAAATTAAAACTATTTTAGATTTAGGCTGTGGAACCGGCAATCATGATTTAATCCTGGCTAAAAGGGGATATTCTATTACAGGAGTTGATATATCTAAATTAATGTTAAAACTTGCGAGAAAAAAAGCTGAAAAAGCTAATCTTAAAATTAATTTTTATCAAGAAGATATTCGTAAGCTTGATTTAAAGAAAAAATTTGATGCTGTTATATCTATGTTTGCAGTTATGGGGTATCAAGTTGCTAATGATGATTTTGAAAAAGCTTTGCTAACCGCAAATAAACATTTGAAAAAAAATGGTCTGTTTATTTTTGATATCTGGTTTGGGCCGGCAGTTTTGGCTGACAAGCCTAAAGATAAAACAAAAAAAGTTAAAATTAAAAATGGTTATATTATTAGAAAAACCAAATGCCAACTTGATTTATTAAAACAGAGAGTTGATATTGATTTTGAGACAAAGAGATATTCTATTGAAAATAAACTTCAGCAAAAAAATAGAGAAACGCACCAAATGAGATTTTTCTTTTCTCAAGAGATAAGATATTTTTTGGAAAAAACAGGGTTTAAGTTTTTAGGTTTTTATCCATTTTTGGAGCTAGAAGAAAAAGTTACTGAGAAAGCTTGGAATATTGTTGTTGTTGCTCAAGCGGTGTAAAAATGAAAAAAGTTTTAGTAGTTGGTTTTGAAAATTATAACCAAGAAATGTATCCCCATACATACGATTTCCTCGGGGTTATTAAAAAGAACGCCAATTTAATTTATTTTGGTAAGGATGATAGAGGAGCATGTGATCGCGATTTAGGTCTTTTTCTTCGTTCACCAAAGCCATTATTATGGCCATTTTTTTTAAAAAAAGCTTTTTTTAAGATTATTCAGAAGAGAGAAATTAGAAAAAAGTTAAAAAAAATAATAAAAGAAAAAAAAATCGATGTGGTAATTCTTATTGATCATTCCGCCTTACATTACAGTTCACATTTTTTATCAGAAAAAACAAAATTGATATTTTGGTCACTGGACTATTTTTCATCAGATCATCCATGGATGGATTCATTTTTAGTTCAGCGCCTAACCAAGACAAATCAAAAGGATATCAACAACTGTAGTTTAATTATTGTTCAGGATGGAAATCGTGCTGCCGTGCTTGATTCGATATTGAAAAGCCACAATGTTTCTAAATTTTATTTGCCTGTTGCTTTATGCGCGGACCGATTTTCTAAAAGTGAGGCGAGAAAAAGACAGTCGTGCACTCTGAAGAAAAAAAATATTACTTTGATACAAATAGGAAACATTAGTTCAGAAAGGGGGAGCGATATTATCCTAGAGGCTTATCAAAAAATGCCAGATAATATTTCACTGGTTTTTAAAGGAGTAATATCTAGGAGTATCTGTAGTTTAGTAGAAAAAGCAGCAAAGAAAGCTACTATTTACTCCAAAAGCAATACATTTAAAAAAATGCGTGAAAATATTAACAAGGCAGATATTGGCATTATTGCTTGCAAGGAAAAGAATCTTAATAATCATTTTTTTTCACGGGCATCAGGTCAATTAGTAGAATATTCAAGGTTGGCAATTCCTATTATAATATTAGATATAGAAGAATTGGGAGAATATATAGAGAGACATAGATGTGGAGTATCTACAATAAATAGCAGAAAATCAAATAGCGCTGTTCAGAAGGTTATTAAAAATTATCGTTATTATTCTCAATATTCTTATAAGGTTTTTCAGAGATATTTTGATATGGGTTTGTACGAAAAAAAGGTGATAGCTAGGATTTTGTCAGGGAATCTATTATAACTAATTATAATAGATAAAGGAGAATTTATAAGAAATATTAATATTAAAATTTTAGAAAAATCAAATTATGCCTGCGGATTATTTTGGTTTAAAAAATAAAATGTTTAATCTTAGAAAAATAAAAGTTGGCACAAAAAATCAAGAAACTAGAGAAAAGTGGCTTAAAAAAACATTAAAAAAAATTCCCTCTGGTAAAAAGATTTTAGATGCGGGAGCAGGTGAATTGCAGTATAAAAAGTTTTGTTCTCATCTTAAGTATACAAGTCAAGATTTTGGGCAGTATGATGGAGGAGGCGACAAAAAGGGCTTACAAACAAAGAAATGGGACAACTCAAAATTAGATATTGTTTCGGATATTACAAAAATTCCTGTTAAAAATAATTCTTTTGATGCTATTATGTGTATTGAGGTTTTTGAGCACATTCCAGAACCAGTAAAAGCGATTAAGGAGTTTGCTAGGATTCTAAAATCTGGAGGCAAATTGATAATTACTGCCCCCTTTTGTTCTTTAACCCACTTCGCTCCTTATTATTTTGCCAATGGTTATAGTAAATATTGGTATCAACAAGTTTTAAAAGAATATAATTTTAAAATTAATGAAATTAAATATAATGGAAATTTTTTTGAATCTTTAGCTCAAGAAATAAGACGGATTCCTTATATTGAGAAAAGATATACAAAGTTATACTTATCAAAAAGACTATTATCAAAGTTGAGTTTTTTTCTAATTTTTAACTTATTGAACAAACTATCTAAAAATAATAAAAAATCAGAGGAAATGCTTTGTTTCGGCTTACATATATTAGCTGTTAAAAAATAAATTTATGATTATTACAAAATTAATTGGTGGGTTAGGAAACCAAATGTTTCAATATGCGGCTGGGAGAGCTTTAGCCTACAGATTAAATACAGAGCTTAAACTTGATAAAATTATATTTAAAACTTATAAATTGCACAAATATGAATTATACTATTTTAATATTAAGGCTTTATTTGCCAGCCAAAAAGGAATTAATAAGTTTAAAAAACATTCATTGGTTCTTTTTTTTACTAAAAGAAAATTTTTTAAAGAAAAACATTTTCATTTTAATCCTGAGTTTTTTAAATTAAAAGGAAATATTTATCTTAAAGGCTATTGGCCAAGCGAGAAATATTTTAAAAGTATAGAGAGCGTTATTCGTGATGACTTTTCTTTTAAAAATGAACCTGATAGGAAAAACAAGAAAGTTTTAGAGAAAATTTCCAAAGTTAATTCTGTATCTATTCATATTAGAAGAGGAGACTATGTTTTAAACAAAAAAACAAATGCTTATCATGGTTTATGTCCATTAAAATATTATAAAAAAGCGATTCAAATAATTAAAGCAAGGACGAAAACACCAACATTTTTTGTTTTTTCTGATGATATTAAATGGTGTAAAAAAAACATAAAAATTGATAAAAACATTACCTTTATTGACTTTAACAATAGATATAAAAATTATGAAGATATGCGGTTAATGAGCAATTGCAAACATAATATTATTGCTAATAGCTCGTTTAGCTGGTGGGGGGCATGGTTAAATAAAAACAAAAATAAAATTGTTATTGCCCCAAAAAAATGGTTTAGAGATCCAAGTATTAATACAAAAGATCTTATTTCTAAATTATGGTTAAGAGTTTGAATAAAAACAAGATTTCAAAAATTACTGTTTTAATGTCTGTTTATAATGGACAAAAATATCTTCACGAGGCAGTTGAAAGTATTTTAAATCAGAGTTTTAAAGATTTTGAGTTTTTGATTATTAATGATGGTTCTACTGATAAGACTGAAGAGATTGCTAGTTCTTTTAG
>SDBT01011788.1_pt1 | contig 14047 bp, 11 predicted proteins | sample 2277101 | NCBI WGS metagenome assembly SDBT01 (sample SAMN10404973, study PRJNA504765) | marine sediment metagenome | isolation source: marine sediment core GS10_PC15, 103 cmbsf | place: Arctic Ocean: Southern Knipovich Ridge | collected 2010 | reverse complement strand
GGAGTTGGTGGGGCTGGGTGTGGCGAATCTCGGGGCCGCCTTTAGCTCCGGTTTCGTGGTGTGTGGCAGTCTATCGCGGGGGGTCGTCATCAGGGGCGCGGGTGGACGGACTCAAGTCGTATCCCTTGTCAATGCGGGGCTCGTCACCCTGACGCTCCTCTTTGCACTACCGCTCTTCTACAAGCTTCCCAGCGCAACGCTTGCGGCAATCGTTGTATCGGCAATGTCCGGCCTGCTGAACTTTGCCTACTTACGACGGCTACTGCGAATCGACCGAGGGGAGTTCGCCTACGCGATGGCCGCACTGCTTGGCGTCCTCGTCCTGGGAATCTTGCAGGGCGTGGCGCTGGGAGTTGTCTTGTCGCTGGCCGTTCTCATCCGGCGCGTGACCCGCCCTGCGACGGCGGTACTCGGCCGGTTGCCGGGAACGGACACCTATCGCGATATCACCGTGGAGCCGAAGGCCCAGCCGCTTCCCGGGTTGCTGATCTTCCGCTTCGACGCGCCGATCATCTTCCCCAACGCAGGCTACTTCGCCGATAAGGTACGGCAGCTTATCGGCGAGGCGGAAACGCCCGTGCGCGAAGTGATCATCCCCGCTCGGCAAATCAACCATCTCGACTCGACGGGAGCAGACCAGTTGGCGAAGCTTCAGACGAAGCTTGCGGCGCAAGGGATCATGCTGTCCTTCGCAGAAGTGAAGAACGCCTTGCGAGAAATGATTTGCCGGACCGGCCTGGAAGAGAAGATCGGTGCCGATCGGTTCTACGAGTCGATCGAGGACGCCGTTCAGGCATTCCTCGACCGCCAGCAGCAGACGTCCGGCCGTGAAGCCTAATCGAGCGACACTTGACATGAACCAAGAAGCCAAGACACAGGAAGTACCGAACGCGGAACGACTCAGCGCAGCGGAACAAGTGAAGGTCTTGTCGGTCTTCGCGCTGGTGCGTACGGCGTTCTCCTCCGAACGAGCGCTGATGGCGTGGATGCGCACCTCGGTGTCGTTGTATTCGTTCGGCTTCACGATCACCAAGTTCGTTGACTACTTGGAGCGTCAAGGAGAAGGCGGCCAATTCTCGGAAGGCCCGCGTCGTCTGGGCCTTGCCCTGATTTGCATGGGCATTCTGGTGCTTGTGCTCGCCGTGGCCGAGCATCTACGAAGGCTTGCGAAGATGACGCGGCTGGGGCTGCCGCCGATCTCGCGAATCCCCTTACCCGTCGCCGCCGCGGCAGCGCTTTTTGTCATCGGGACCGCTACCCTAATTGGCATCGCCTGTAACTGGTCCCCCTAGCCGGCCCTTAGCCCCTGTTTCAACATGCAGAGAAGCTTTGAGAGGTTGTCGTCATGAATGAAGAAGCTCAATCACCGCCAAGAGACGAGCGAAGCGAGACGCCGGAAACTCCAAGAGATCTGCGCGTGCCCGCTGCACTGGTTCGCACGGCGCTCTCCTCCGAGCAGACGCTGATGTCGTGGGTTCGCACGTCGCTTTCGTTGTTCACGTTCGGCTTCTCGATCACACAGTTCTTCTATTACCTGGACCAACAGCAGAAAGACAGCCATTTCTCGGCCGGCCCCCGCCGGCTGGGCATTTCTCTTATCGGTGTGGGAATCCTCGTGCTCGTGCTTGCCATGGCAGAGCACGTGCAGAGGCTGCGGAAGATGAAAGGACAGGGGCTGCCGCCCGACTCCGGATCTTTCCTACCGATCGGCTCGGCAGGAGCGATCCTCGCGATCGGGATCGTTGCGTTGGCAAGCGTCTTCTTGAATTGGCACTTGTAGTCGCCCACGATGGATACGTGGGCTGACATTCTGCGGAAGACACCCGCCGGTAGAGCACAGACTCTACGTAATCGTCATAACTTCGCATGGTCATTCTTGACGAAGTCGTTTCTTGGCCAATGAGCGCGTTGGCCCCGCAACAACATGACGATACATCAAATACGGGCCGGTCCGCCCCACGAGCGCGAAGGGTCTTGGCGGATAGTGTTTTCTGGACAACGGACGATTGCGCAACGAAAACCATGATTTCCACGGATGGAAGGCGGCCAAGCATGAAGACGCTTTATAAGCTCGCGCTCTTGGCGGGCTGCGCACTATTGCCAAGTGATTTTCTAATGGGCAACAACCTGGCCCTGGGAACCAACTCTGGAGGATACGTGACGGCCGCGGGTGTGGAGAACTCCGGCGGGAACTGCAAAAGTGCCTGCCCACGTTGCGGCAAGCAACCGCCTGGGGGGCAGCAAAGACCCTGGTCGTTGTTTGGCAACTGCTGTTGTCTGAACGAACTCGGTATCCATGTTGGTGGCTATCTTCAGCAAAGCGTCAACACGGAGTCTCGCAACCCGACGAATCCGCCCGCGGGCGCGGGGAACTTCCCAGGCGGCGGGTTCTTCTATCGCAACGACGAGTATATGTTCAACCGGCTGCAACTGTCTGTTGATCGACCCACCAACACCGGTGGCTGTGGTTGGGACATTGGCGGCCATGTTGACTTGCTGTATGGCACGGACTACGTGTTTCTTCAGGCTCGCGGGTTGGAAACGCACGGTGACATGTCCCCTAAGTGGAACGCTTCGGCCGGATCGGGGTTCGGCGGTGTCGGTCTGATGGGCCTGGCAATTCCCCAACTGTACACCGAAGTGGCCTACAACGATTTGACCGTGAAGCTTGGTCACTTCTATCATCCGCTTGGATTCTTCGGATTCGACCCGGTGAAGGGAATCTTAGGAAACGCCAATACCTACACGCTGTTTTACGATTCCATCTTGCCCGTGACCGGCGGCCAGGCGAAATGGAAAATGGGCGACCGACTGACCATCGGTGGAGGTTTCCACAGAGGCAACGCAAACTGGGAAGATAACAACAATGAATTGAACGGCTTCGGGTCCGTCACTTGGAGATTTCGAGATGGAGAATCATGGGTGGAGTACGTGTTCGACGTCGGTGCGGAAGACGATGCCGGGGTCAACCAGCAGTACTTGCAAAGCATTGTGCTTAAATGGAAGCTCCGCGAGCAGTTGACCTACGTTCTCCAAAGCCATTACGGTCATGTGGAGAACGCTGTTCCAGGCGGAGGCGGCGATGATTTCTACAGCGTCGTCAACCGTTTGGCATACGAAATCAATGAGAAGTGGATCGTCGGCGCTCAATACGAGTGGTTCGACGATACCAACGGAACGAGAGTATGGCCCTCTCCCGGTCCAGGAGTCTGGCATGAGCTAGCTTTCGGTGCGAACTATAAGTATTGCCCCAACATCTGGCTTCGTCCTCAGATTCGCTGGGACCGGTTCGAGGCTGACCCCGGCGTGGGACCCGGCCCTTGGGGCGACTCCACAAAACGAAACCGATTCATCGCATCGCTCTCTCTGTTCACTTTCTTTTAGCCAGGCGTACTTCGAATTCACATTCCGGAAGCGAATGGCGACAGCTACCAGCCGCGTGAATCCGGGCGTCGTCTCAGACGCCGTGAATCCTGAATCAGGATCGCCAAGCACGAACAGAAGCGGGTAAGACCCGCTCAAGGACGGATCACACTTGACCTCGGTGCCGCATTCTATGACCGCCCTCTGCCGCACTGCCTCATCCCCGTTTACAGCACCTCGAATGAACTACTTGCCGACGTTCTTGGTTGTCCCGCAAAAGGACCATGCAACGCATAGACTAATAGCAACTTACCTCTCGATTGTGCTCGGAATCGTGATTAGCAGTTCAGCGTCGGCTGAGAAGAATAGAATCCGGCATGACGCGGAGCACTACTGAGCTATTGAAACCGTGGAACGAACGATTTGGAAATCAACGCCGGGCAACGGCTGCCTATGGCAAGATGCTGGAGGAACCCGCACTTTGTCCAGAAGCGGGCGGTGCCCAAGGAGCCATAACTCTCGTGAATTGCAGAACTGACATTGCATACTTGAGAAATCAACCCACAAATTCTGCCGAGGAGCCGGACGTTTATGGGATAAGGTCCTCGCACACAGAAGCCTCCTATCGCTTCGCGGCCTCGGTTTTTCGGCCCTCTCCTTCTCCGTGTTTATCTGCGTTCATCGGTGGTTCGTTTTTCTTTGGCCACGGATAAGCACAGATAAAACCCCCCGGCATCCGATCCATTCGGGGGGAAAGTCGCCGATCTCTTTCCCAGCCCGGCTGGCGGTGTTAGAATGCCCGTGGCGAGGCGATTGAAGGACGTTCTATCCCGTCCACGCGATTACAAGAGGAGCGAGCAATGCGACTGTTTGGAAGATCGTGGTTCCGGATGCCGTGCATGGTGGCGGTCTTGGCCATTTCCGCCCAAGCGGCCTATGCCCAGCCGCCTTCACTGGCGAGCAAGGGGCCTCCGAAGGTTGGGAATGTCTCCGTTGCCGACATTCTTCAACGACTCGGCGCGAAGCTCGAGCGGGGAGCCGCCGCCAAGCAGCTCGACGCCTACTCGCGCCATTTCGACCGAACCGATCCCAATCGAGACGGGAAACACACCAGGAAGGAATACGTCGAAAAAGGGACCTTCATGACGCCCCAGGCACGAGCCGGTATTTTTCGAGCCGCCGACGCCAACGCGGACGGAGTCGTCACCAAAGACGAATACGTCTTAAACCGAATCATTACCGATGAGGCCAAAACGATCGTCGGGCGGATGGACGACGATAAGAACGGCTTGGTCGAGCGAGCGGAGTTCGTCAAGCATTCGACAAAGCTGCTTTCCGATCACAAGTTGGCCGAGAAGGTATTTGCCGTGTTGGATGCGAACGCCGATGGCGGGATTACCATACCCGAGTACCTACGAGTTTGGGGGCAGTGGGCACGCGCCGGAAAGAAACCGGCCGAACAGCGCATCGCGGCGCGACGAGCCGAGTTGGCCAAGTCCACGGGGCCCTAGAAGTAGCTGGCGATTACTTGATCGGTCGCCAGTTCGAGGGGGTTGTCTTTGTCGGCCGCTTCGCCGTTGGCCGAGAGGGCCCAAAGCAGATCGGCGTCGAGCGAAGAGTGTGCATCGGAAGTCGCACGGTCCGCCTCCTGTGAGGCCACCGCATCGACCGGCGCCGGCGTGGGAGCCGATGTGAACTTGTGGGTGTTCCAGATCATGAAATCACGGACATCCGTTACGCCGTTTCCGTCGAAGTCACCCGTCGACCAGTCGGTGCCGGAGGTGAACTTGTTGGTATTCCAGATCATGAAGTCGCGGACATCCGTCGTGCCGTCGAGGTTGGCATCGCCCGGGTAATGATCGGGCCATTGAACGGCCAACTCGAAGGATTGCTGCGTCTCGTTGCCGGCGAGGTCCGTTGCCAGGACAACGACCGATACGGTCGGGCCGTCACCCGGCTCGGGAGTCCAGGTGATCTGGCCGGTGACCGAGTCGATCTGCATCGAAAGATCTTGCGGTTGCAACAGGCTATAGGCTGCTTCGCCGGCCAGCTCGGCATCGGTCTGGACATCGTATTCATACGGCACACCCACCGTGGCCTGATCGACCGGCGTGCTTAAGAAGACCACCGCGGTCGAGTCGACGGTAATCTCGACCGCGGGCGACGGGTCGCTGATTACGTCGATGATCTCGTCGCGGTTGCCGGCAATCAACGGCTGATCGAGCATGACTTGCACGGCGGTAATCGAGTGGACCTGATCGTCGAGTATCTGGAGCCCATCGGTCGTGATCTCGACTTCACCACCCGAGGCGACCGCTTCGCCGATCATCACGCCGTCGGCCAGCAGTCTCACCGTGAGGCCGTTGACCAGACCATCCACTCGAAACGTCATTTCGTTGCCGGCGGAGTTATTGTGTTTCGTGAGCCGATCGTCGTTGCTTGCTCCCGTATCGGAGGAGGCCAGTAGTTCCACGCTGGTGGGTGCCAACGGGGCGACAATCACGGGCAGCGCCTGAATATCCCAGGCTGAGTCGGAAACGCCAACGAGAATCTCTCCGATTCCCATCATACCCGACGAGGCAGTAATCGTGATCTCGCCCGTGTCATTATCGATCTGAAGATCCATGGGAAGCGGATCGACCATGACGGCGTCGGCCAAGACGTATTCGTCGGCGTCGTTGCTCAGATGGACGCTCAGCGTACCACTGGTCACCTCATAGACGCCGAGCGTTTCCCAGTCGGACCCCAGGTCGTAGAAGTCGTTGGGTGCCAACTCCTGATTGACCTCGACGGTTTCCAGAACGGTGTCGCCGTCGGTGATGGTATAAGGGGCGTCGGTTGCCTTATTGGCACGTTCCAGCCAGGTCGTGGCTATTCGATAGGTTCCCGGGGGAACCGAGAAAGTCCAAACAGCCTCGGACGAGCCGTCGCCGGAGTGCGCAGAATGGAGGCCGGGGCCATACCCGTGGTTGGCGGCCCAGTCCCAGTCCCCGCTGATGCTGAATCCGGCATCGGTGTTGTCCACGATGATCGGCTCGGCAACAACGGGCGGATCTCTGCGAATGATCGCGTCGTAGTAGAGGTCGTTCCCCTCGAGGCCGGCGTCGCCTTCGATGTCGATCCCCGGCAGGGTGAATGTCGTCGAGGTCCCCGTCGTCAAGCGAATGTCGTCGATCGGCCCGAGGTAGGGATTCGCGTTGGCATTGGGGCCACTTTCGGAGTCGGGCATGAACGTGACGAGGACCGACTGCTGGGCCGTATTGCCATTTCCATCACTGACCGTGATCTTGATGATCGACTGGCCACCGTTTCCCTCGGCCGTCTCCTGGGCCGAGAGCATCAGCACGGCGTTCTCGCTATCGGTGAAGATTTCGGCCGAGCTAATTACAACATCCGTCAACGGTCGGTCGCCTGCGTCAACCGATGTCGTGGCAATGGCCGCCCGGACATCCTCTCCGGCAGTCAACAGCCCGAAGATCGAATGATTGAAGTCGAGGTGGCGCGTGACCCCCGACGTGACAAAGAACTGGGAGTCGTTCGTATCGTCGTCGGACTTTGCCATCGAGAGGAGGCCGGCACTGGTGTGTTGCAGTTCCGGGTGGAATTCGTCGTCGAACGTGACTCCGGAGCCGTTCCTTCCCAATCCGTCGCGGCTGCCGGCTTGGATCATGAAGGTTTCGATGACCCGATGGAAGATCTTGCCGTCGTAGTATCCCGACTGGACCAACTCGGCGATGCGTCCGGTCGTTCTGGGGGCCCGCTGTTGAAACAACTGGAACTCCATGACCCCGAAGTCATCGACGTCCAGCCGAAGGCTCTCGTTGCCCTCGAGGATATCCGCATTCAGATTGGGATTGCTGGTCGTCACGGTGTAGGTCAAGTCGTCTCCGTCGTCGTCGTGACCGTCGAGCAGGATATGCAGGGGGGCGCCGGAATAGACCGTCAACTCTGAAATCGGCACCATGGTCGGTGCGACGGACAACAGGCAGCGATCTTCCAAGGGCTCGATGCGAGATCGGCGGCAAGTAAGCGAACCGCGAGCGTTCCCCCTCGCCTTGTTCCCCTTGGCAGAGGCGCCTTGTTTGGCGATACGAAGGAAGCTTGGCAACTTCAACATAATGGACTCCCCGGAAGGCCGGACTCGGCGACGTGACATGAAGATTCAGCTTCCATTGTGCCCAGAACGACCGGCGGATGTCAAGGAATTAACACGGAGGATTCGCCGCAGGGCAGCCCGTTCGATCGCCCGAACTACTTGTCGCGGAAGACCTTATTGGCCACAATGCGGGTTTGCCGTGTCGGCAGCCTGTCCCTCATTGTCGGCAGCCTGCCCTTGCATCGGGAGATCCAACCATGTCCGATTCCGAACGAGCCCGCTGGTCGCCGGCCACCCGAGCGGTCCATCACCCGGCGGCTCGGGTCCCTTCGCCGTCGGTGGCGACGCCGCTGTACCAGACCTCGACTTTCAAGTCCGACAAGGCGGCCACGCTCGCCCAATATGCCGGGCAAGTCCAGCCTCAAGCGTTCTACACCCGTTGGGGAAACCCCACGGTCGAGGTATGGGAGAAGGTGATGGCCGATCTCGAGGGGGGAGAGAAGTGCCTGGCCTTTGCCTCGGGAATGGCCGCCGTCAGTACCACCCTGTTCGAGTTGCTCCAGCCGGGGGACCACGTCGTGGCCGGCTCGTCGCTCTATACGGCTACGACCAAGGTCCTCGGCCGCGATCTGGCCGCGCTGGGCGTCGAAACCGATTTCGTCGACACGACCGATCCGGAGTGCTTTGCCCGGGCCGTCCGCGAGAACACGCGTATGTTCTATGTCGAGACGCCCACCAATCCGAGCATGCTGTTGACCGATCTGGACGCCGTATGCCGGATCGCCAAAGAGCACGGCATTACCACCGTGGTCGACAATACGTTTGCGTCTCCGTGGAACCAGAATCCCTTGAAGGTCGGAGCCGATGTGGTGCTGCACAGCGCGACGAAGTATCTCTCGGGCCACGGCGACGTGATTGCCGGCTGCGCGATCACCGACTCGGAAACGGCCGCCCGACTTTGGGATCGCCGGACCATGCTCGGGGGCAGTATCGATCCGTTTGCCGCGTGGCTCGTCCTGCGAGGCATGAAGACGTTTGCCCTGCGGATGAGGCAACACAACGCCAATGCGATGGCGGTCGCCGAGTCGCTCGAGTCGCATCCGGCCGTCCGTCGAGTTTCGTATCCGGGGTTGGCGAGCCATCCGCAACACGACTTGGCCGTACGGCAGATGAGCGGTTTTGGCGGCATGCTGGCATTTGAAGTTCACGGCGGCCGAGAGGCCGGTCAGCGGCTGGTCGAGTCAACGCGGCTGGCCATCTTGGCCGTTAGCCTGGGCGGAGTCGAGACGCTGATCGAGCACCCGGCGTCCATGTCCCATGCCCCGCTGAACGAAGAGCAGCTAAAGACCGCCGGCATCCCCAGCGGATTGATCCGACTCTCGGTCGGCATCGAGGATCCTGACGATCTCATCGCCGATTTGCAACAAGCGTTGGAAACCGCCTGACGGCGGGTGCCATGCGCCACGCTTGCGTGGGCATGCTCATACGGAGAGGATGGGTATGGCTAGAAGATGAAGGGGATTCCAATATGAATTGTCACGAAGGCCGCACCGACGCCAAATGACCGCTTGATCTCGACGCCGAACAAAGCGGATATGGCCAGCCCCAGGGCGACCGCAACGATGCTTGCCGCCACAAGGATACCGGCCCAGCCCATCACCCTGACTAGACCGGTTGCCAAGAGTCCAGTTCCTATGGCAGCCCCTAATGCAATTCCGATCGCAAGACCGACGCCCAGTTCCTCGTCACTGACTGCCTTGAGGAGCATCATCAGCACGGCCGCTTCGATCACGATAACTAGCATGGCTCACTTCCCTCACTGTGTGGTCTTCCGCACGACGGGGTTGTTGCGTCCTGCCGAGGATTGTAGCGGAATGGGCCCAGACTGGGTAGCAGTGTCCTGGGGCGATTGTCCGCTGAAGAATGCGGCAAGCGTTGGAGGCGTGAGCGGCAGTGGCGCTAGCCACCGGTCCCATCGAGCGAACATTGCCTCTGCAATACCGGCGGCTAGCGCCTTGCCGCTCACGAATCCGGCTACGGCCGATGGGCCAACTCTTGCTCGATCATCTCGAGATCGTTCTGGTAGAGTCGGACGGCCTCGGTCGGGCTGAGGTTGAGAAACGCCCGACCGTCGGTTTCCCAGTGGTCGCGATCGAAACGGAAGACGGCCGTGCCGCTGCGGAGATTGCCGATCAGGCCACCCAGGGCGTCATTCGACGGGTCATAATCGACCGCTACCGTGACGGCCACGAAGGCCGAGAGTTCGCCGGTGCCGCGATTGCGGACGTAGGCCACATCGTCGTCGAAATCGCATTCCTCCCAGTCGGGACCACCCGGCTTGCCGTGCGCGGCGGCAAGCACCACGAACTTGAATTCCAAGTGTTCGCGTTGGACGTGGAAACTGCGCCGGACCTGAGCGAATCGGGCTTCGCGCGAAGCCGCGCGCACCGGGCGGCAGACCAGCAGCCCGGCCACCAGGAGAATCACGCCCACCGCAGGAATAACCAGCCAAGGTTCCATCGGTTCCCCCAATACTGCCGCTCTATTTGAAGCGGCGACATCGTTCATTCTACTGCATCGGCGCCAACATAATCAACCAGTCTGTGGAAGGGTCTTCCTTGCCCAGACTACACTCCCCCACATTGCGGGGCAACCGGTGGCTGGGGTCGAGTAGCAGCCACCCTTATGCAATCCTCTCAATTCAATCTCTGGCACAACCGGCCCCGTGATGCTATGGTGCCGACATGGCGATTCTTGGGGCTCACATGTCGATTGCCGGCGGCCATCACAAAGCCGTCGAAAAGGCCCGCCACTGCGGTTGCGATTGCGTCCAGTTGTTTACCAGGAACAACACACAGTGGCGGGCTAAATCCATTACGGCCCAGCAAGCCCGACGGTTCCGAGCGGCCTTGGTGGAATTCGGAATCACCCATCCGATTGCCCACGATTCGTATCTGATCAACCTGGCCAGTCCCGATCGGCGGCTGTGGCGCAAGTCGCTTTATGCCCTGGTCGATGAGCTACGTCGGGCCGATAAGCTGGGGATCCCCTTCGTCGTGGCCCATCCGGGAGCCTATACGTCGGGTGACGAACCGGGCGGATTGCGGCGAATCGTCGAGGCACTGGACGAAATCCACGCCCGAACCGAGGACCTCGACGCGGAGTGTCTGCTGGAGACCACCGCCGGGCAGGGGACCTCGCTGGGCTGGCGATTCGAGCATCTGGGGGCCATTTTCGAGGCCGTCGCCATGCCCGAGCGGCTCGGCGTCTGTTTCGATACCTGCCACGTCTTCGCCGCCGGCTATCCCCTGGGTACCAAAAAGGAGTACAATGGAACAATGCGGGCGTTCGATCGGCTGATCTCCTTGAAGCGGATCAAAGCGTTTCATCTCAACGACAGCCGCCGCGAACTGGGTAGCCGGGTCGACCGTCATGCCCGAATCGGCGGGGGCGAGATGGGCCTCGAACCGTTCCGGAATCTACTGAGGGATCGCCGCTTCCTGAAGATTCCCATGGTCTTGGAGACGCCCAAGGGGCAACAGGACGGGGTCGATCTGGATGTGATCAATCTCCGAGTCCTGAGGCGGCTCGCGAAAAAACGTCCCCCAGAAGCCTCCAATTGCCGATAAATCACCCTATGCAATTGACCTATTTCAAACGGTATCGCATGGAAATCGACCTGGTCGATCGGGACCTCTCGGCGCCGACGACGCCGAGCGATTACCAGTTCTTGCCGTGGGATGCCTCGCTGCTGGAGGCCTATGCGATCGCGAAATATGCTAGTTTCCAGGGTGAACTCGATGTGAACGTCTTTCCCTGCCTGGGAGAACTCTCCGGCTGTCGGCGACTGATGCTCGAGATCTCGCGAAAGCCCGGCTTTGTGCCCGAGGCAACCTGGCTGCTGGCCCATCGCCCCCATGGCGGAAAGCCCGACTATTGTGGTACGATTCAGGGGATTCGCCATCGCTCGGGGATGGGGGCCATCCAGAACGTCGGCATCGCGCCGGCCCATCGCGACGCCGGACTGGGGACGCGGATGATGTTGTATTGCCTCGACGGGTTTCGCCGAGCCGGTATCGATCGGGTCTACCTCGAGGTGACCGCGGAGAATGACGGAGCGATGCGGCTCTATCACCGGCTGGGATTCATCACAGCAAGAACAGTCTTCAAGGCCGTCGAAACGACATATTCATGAACCAACCGATCCGCTCCCACACCTTCCCCAACGGCCTGGTCTTGGTCGCCGAACCGATGCCCTGGCTGCAATCGGCCGCCTTCACCGCGCTGGTCCCCTCGGGCAGCGCCGTTGACCCCAACTCGCGCGCCGGGCTGAGCGGGATGACTTGCGAGATGGCGCTACGCGGCTCGGCCGATCGCGACAGCCGCCAATTTGTCCTCGACCTGGATAACTTGGGCGTCGAACGGGGTGAGTCGGTCTCCGCCTCGCATACCGGGTTCCGTGGAGCCACGCTGGCCGAGAACCTACACGACACGCTGGCCATCTATGCCGACATGCTCACTAGGCCCCTTTTGCCCGACGAACAGATCGAGGCCGGGCGCCAGGTCTGTCTCCAGGAGTTACGAGCCGTCGAGGACGAGCCCGGCCAGAAGGCGATGGTCGAACTCCGCCGCCTCCATTATCCCGATCCCTGGGGCCAGCCTTCGCACGGAGAGCTCGAAGCGCTCGAGGCCACGACGATCGACGATATCCGGGCCCACTTCCAGGCCAACTATCGCCCGAACGGAGCCATCCTCGGCGTCGCCGGGCGTTTCGATTGGGACGAGCTGCGAGATCATGTCGGAGAAATCCTCGGCGATTGGCAACCGGCCGATACCCCGGCGATTGTCGAGACGCCGCCCGAAGGCCGATACAAGCACTTGCCCTACGACTCGAACCAGACCCACGTCGCGATCGCTTATCCGAACGTCCCTTATCGCGACCCGAGCTACTTCACGGCCTGGGGAGCCGTCGGTGTGCTCGGCGGCGGTTCTAGTGCCCGACTGTTTACCGAGGTCCGCGAACGCCGGGGGCTCTGCTATAGCGTTCATGCGGCTTGCCACACGCTCCGCGATCTCGGCGCCGTGCTCTGCTACGCCGGCACCAGCGCCGATCGGGCCCAAGAGACACTCGACGTGATTCTCGCCGAGTTGAACCGTCTGGCCGAAGGGATCGAGGAAAGCGAGTTGAATCGGCTGAAGGCCCGAATCAAAAGCGCCCTGATTATGCAACAGGAATCGAGCTACTCCCGGGCCTCGTCCATCGCCCGCGATTGGTATCACTTGGGCCGAGTGCGAACGCTCGAGGAAGTCGGCCGGTTAGTGGACGACCTCAGTGCAACGAGCATCAACGCCTATTTATCCGAGCATCCGCCGGGCGATTTCAAGGTCGTCACGCTCGGTCCCAGTCCATTGGAGGTGTCTTTTGGAATTTCGTAGCCGGACGCTGGACAACGGGCTTCGGATCGTTGCCGAGTGCAATGCCCAGGCCTATTCGACCGCCTTGGCGTTCTTCGTAAATGCCGGTTCGCGCGACGAGACCGAACCGGTCGCCGGCGTGAGCCATTTCCTCGAACACATGGCCTTCAAGGGAACGCCCACCCGATCGGCCGACGATGTGAACCGCCAGTTCGACGAGATCGGGGCCGATTACAACGCCTATACCAACGAAGAAAACACCGTCTACCATGCGGCCGTTTTGCCCGAATATCAAGATCAGGCCGTCGAGCTGCTGGCCGATATCCTGCGCCCCTCGCTTCGGGAAGAGGACTTTCAGACCGAGAAGAAGGTGATCGTCGAAGAGATCCGAATGTACGACGACCAGCCGCCCTTCGGGGCCGATGAAATTGGTCGAGCAGCCTATTTCGGATCGCATCGCCTCGGGCAAAGTGTCCTGGGCACTGTCGAGAGTATCAACGATCTGTCGGTCGATGCGATGCGCGAATACTTCCACAGCCGTTACAGCCCGGATAATATCGTGCTGGCCGCGGCCGGTTGCGTTGATTTCGACCAACTGGTTGCCACGGCGGATCGACATTGCGCGTCGTGGCCGGCGGTCGAGAACGATCGGCACATCGAGCCGGCCGTTCCTCGCGAAGGATTCCAGGCGATCCACAAAGAGATCGCCACGCAGCAATACACCATCGCCTACGCGGCCGGTCCGGCAGCCGACGACGAAGCCCGATTCGCCGCCAAACTGTTGGCCACCATCTTGGGCGACGACTCGGGTAGCCGACTCTATTGGGAGTTGGTCGACCCCGGCCTGGCCGAACACGCCGTCATGGGCCATTACGAGTACGACGGGGCCGGCGTCATGGCGACCTATCTAAGTTGCGAACCGAAGCAGGCCGCCGAGAACCTCCAGCGAATCCTCGACATCTACCGCCGAGCCGAATCCGATGGCATCGAGCCCGACGAACTAGCTCAAGCCAAGAGCAAGGTCCGCTCGCGCATCGTCCTATCGAGCGAACGTCCACGCGGCCGGATGTTCACCATCGGAAGCGATTGGGTCTATCGCCAAGAGTATCGCACCATCGAAGACGACCTCGCCAAGCTGGCCGCGACAACGCTCGACGAAGTCACGGCCATCCT
>SDBT01011787.1_pt1 | contig 14048 bp, 13 predicted proteins | sample 2277101 | NCBI WGS metagenome assembly SDBT01 (sample SAMN10404973, study PRJNA504765) | marine sediment metagenome | isolation source: marine sediment core GS10_PC15, 103 cmbsf | place: Arctic Ocean: Southern Knipovich Ridge | collected 2010 | reverse complement strand
CGTCTCCGCTGCCGCCGGGTTTAGTTGCAGCGCGCTGCGATAAGCGGAAGGCGACCTCTCGGCCAGCAGGGTATACTTGAACTCGTCATCAACTGAAGCCTTCTTGACCAGTATCTCTATTCCTCGCGGTGTCATATCTCCTCCTAGTTGTTTTCGTTCGTGTCTTCTTCCTCCGAAGCGCCTTCCGGTGGTTCATCCTCCAGGTAGGGCAGGTCGGGGCGGGCGCCGGTATCTACGTTGAGTTCCGGGTCGTCCTCGTCATATTCGTTGTAAGGATCGTCCTCGTCGTAGTCGTACGGTTCATCAGGGCGGTTACCGGTGGCGGTAGGGCAGCAACAGCCGGCGGTAGAGACTCCCAATACCGCCGCCATAAGTAGCGCGGTCGAACCTAGAAATACAGGTTTTAGTTTGGGCGGTAGCTTCGTATCGCTTATAATATTGGCTAGCTGCGCTTCCGGTATCGCGTCCAGCATCGCCGCTTCCGCCGGGTCCAGCTCCAGCCCAATGCGCTCCGCCGCGCCCGACCGCTCCTCGAGCAGATGCCGCTTGAACGCGCCGTCCACCGACGCCTTCTTAACCAGTATTTCTATTCCGCGTGGGGTCAAATTCAACATGCAACTCCGTATTTAGAATTCTTCGATAGCTAAACCTAAAGGTTAAGCCTGGAATTTATATCTATCGTTTAGGCCTTTCATAAATAAACATACACTCGACCGTAACCTCACCTTTGGTTATATTGGGAAAAGACCACTTCTCCATAGTCTTAATTATTTCAACCCCAAGCGCGATATCCCTATAATCTGCTTCTTTTATCGATACGTCGCATAACTCCCCGGTCGGTGATATCATAAAACTAGTGGTGAAACTCCCCTCTAATTCAGGCTCGTCGTGAAGGTATTTTAACATCTGCCATTCGATACTACTTTGCCGGGTATTAATAATCTCTTCTAAAGCATTGATCGAACGTAGTCTATCTTTACGACCCGGACCTTTTACCGATAATAATCCCGACCGTATGCTGCGCGTATAAGTAACCTCCCCGTCGGGACGAATACCGAGACCTCCAGCACTCCCGAATCCTGGGGGCCTTTTCCCGGGTATTTCCGCTTCATGGAGATACTTCACTTTATATTCTTTGTCTTCCTCGTTATTAGAACCTTCTTTGCCATCCCCGCACCCAACCATTCCCCCCGCTACCGCCAGCATCGCGGCGGCGGCGTAGCCCATAAACGCGGGGCGCAGAAGCGGGTTAATCCGCGTGCTGCCGATGATGGCCAGTAGCTGCGCTTCCGGTATCGCGTCCAGCATCTCCGTTTCCGCCGGGTCCAGCGCCAGCCCGATCCGCTCCGCCGCGCCCGACCGCTCCGCGAGCAGATACCGCCGGAACGCGCCGTCCACCGATGCTTTCTTGACTAATATTTCTATTCCGCGTGGGGTCATTGGTTATTTATCCCCTCCATAAAATTCTTCATCGTCGACGACTTCTATTTCCCGGACTGAAATGCTACTACCACCGTAATCCTTTTGAGGTGGCTTACCCCATTTTCGCTCCTCTTCACTGTCGCTACTCCGGTAAAAGGCCAAATTGTAAACGACAGCGACTTTACCTTTAGCCGGTTCGAAATGCCAATTACTAACATCTCCGTTAATAGCCCGTTTCAAACGGTTACGCCCCTGACCATCATCGAGTATCTCTACTTGTGAGGCCTTCCCGTCGGGTAATATTCGGAAACAAACCGTTAATACACAGCTCGGAAAACCGGGGTTCCTATTTAGATCTGCAGTATGGTAACTCAATAAACGGTCTAGATGCGGTTCAACCTTACTATGAATTGCTTCGCGGGTTCTCGTTTCCTCTTCAGCACCATCGCCCAATACTGCTTTCAAGTCAGCACCAATTATAGAATCCGACTTATTTATTTTTGTTAAATACTCAACATCAGGGCGAATACCGGTATAACGTTTCAAACTTATACTTCTTTTCGGTTCAATATACTTCTCTTTCAACTTATCGATATATCCGCCCAACAAAGTAGTTCCATCGGGTTTCGTACCCCATCCAACGACGGTTAATCCCACAGCCGCCAGCATCGCGGCCGCGGCGTAGCCCATAAACGCGGGGCGGAGCAGCGGAGCGACCTTCGTTTTCTCGATAATGGCGGTTAGCTGCGCCTCCGGTATGGCGTCCAGCATAGCGGCTTCCGCCGGGTCCAGCGCCAGCCCGATACGCTCCGCCGCGCCCGACCGCTCCGCGAGCAGATACCGCTTGAACGCCCCGTCCACCGAGGCTTTCTTGACCAGTATTTCGATGCCGCGTGGGGTCATTATTCCTACCTTTCCTCTATCCGTAGGGTCGTACATTTATGTGCGACCACCATAATCTTTTATCATTAGCGAATTCGCATTATCTTTATTCGGTGGCCAGACCTGAAGGTCAGGCCCTACGATTATTTTTCGATACCCCGCGGGTTCATAGATTACCTATCATCTTATCCACCGAGATACAACGACAAATCGAACGAATAAACCACCGTGATATCTCGCGAGGTTGGCTTCATCTTAACCGTTTTCAGGCTGTACAGAATATTGTTGCGCAGCCGCGAACTACCGATGCCGTCCGATATCACCTCGGGGTTCGTTATCTTACCATCTTTGGTGATGTTAAACTGCACCACTATTTCGCCCCCGCCGACGCCGCCATTAATGTTCGCCTCGTTGGTATAGGCGATGGCGATGGTCTTCCATATCGGCCTGATTTTTAAGGCGATGTCGTCGCGCGAACGGTAGGCTACTTCGCCGCCGCCGCCCGATTGAATCGTTAATACCTCGCCGGTGACTTCGCCCGTCGGGCCCACTATCTCGCCCTCGGGAATGTCGTCGCCAGGGCGTATCCCGGTGCCGCGGGCCAGCAGCCGGTCCGGTATCTCGCTGAGTACAATATCTCCATCGCCTACCGCGAAGCCGTCTGGTGTTAAATCGCCCGACAGCGCTTCACCATTCCCGGCGGCGGAACCGACCGAACCACCCACCAGAGCCGCCAACATAGCCGTAGCCGCGTAACCCGTAAAGGCGGCGCGAGCTTTAGGGGTAACCTTCGTTCCGGCAATTATCGCTTCGAGCTGGGCTTCGGGTATAGCGTCGAGCATCGCCGTCTCGGCGGGGTTGAGTTGCAACCCTATCCGATACGCGGAATACGACCTCTCGGCCAACAGGGTACCCTTGAACTCGGCGTCTACCGACGCCTTCTTGACCAGTATCTCTATTCCTCGCGGTATCATATTATCTCCTATCTTCCACTAAACTAATCCGTAGGGTCGTACATTTATGTGCGACCACCATAGGTTTTTAAAAATAAAGAATTCGCATTATCGTTTTTTCGGTGGCCAGACGCGCAACGTCAGGCCCTACGTTATCCCTTCAATGCCGGGTGGGGTCGAAGTTCTCTTCTTTATCGTTTAACCATCTCCACCGCGCCGTTGGGACAAACCTCGACGCAAAGGCCGCAGCCGTAGCATTTGTCGCGGTCAACGGCCAGGCCGTCGCCGCCCATCTCCCGCGCCCCGAAGAAGCAGGTGTCCACGCAGGTACCGCAGTTCACGCAGGTATCTGAATCCGTGCTTTCGATATACGCGCCCTTATCGGATATATAATCGTCGCCCTCTTCTTCGCTCTCTCCCCCGCCGTCGCCGCTATCGTTAAAATAACCGCAGCAGTCGTCGCAGCAGAAGCATATCCCGTCAGTACGGGTTTTGGTGGCGAAATCGCGGAAGGGCCGTGTAACCAGTTTGGCGGTTTCAGCGATGTCGAAAATCTCCTCGATATCGGCACGGGTCGCTTTACGCTGCGGTTCGTGTCCTTCTTCGGCCTCCTCAACGGTGAACCACACACAGACGTCGTGCCTTGAGCGTTCGCACTTACCCTTGCCCTCCCGGCAGAAGCAGTTACCTATCCAATACTCGGTCGCGTTCTCGACCAGTCCCCGCGCTTCGTCGCGGGTGCAGACGTAATGTAATCCTGACATATTTCTACCCTATATTATACGGACGATTGCCCGCCTGATATTCCAACGTCGGCTACGCCGACCGGACAGGTTTAAAAACCTCTCCCTACGAAAATACTATTTCCCCTCGGGCATATCGGGCCGTACTCCTTTGGTCATCATATCCGGCTTCTCATACTCCTCGCTGGCCTCGACCTCGCCGGACTGCGCCGCACCCTGCTCAACCTCCGGCCCGTCGAGATATTCCAAATCCGGGTCAATGCCGGTGGTCTCGTACTCGAACTCCTCTTCCATAGCATAAGCGCCGGTAGACAACCCCAGCGCCGCCAGCATCGCGGCTGCGGCGTAGCCCAGGAATGCCGGCCTCTGCTTCGAGTTCACCTTCGTGCTGCCGATAATCGCCTCGAGCTGCTCCGCCGGAATGCCGTTGAGTATGGCGCTCTCCACCGGCTTAAGCTCGAGCCCGATGCGGCGGGCGCTCTCCGCCCGTTCCTCTAACAGCAGATTATTGAACTCGGAGTCCACCGAGGCCTTTTTAATAAGCACTTCTATCCCGCGCGGTACTCTGCCGCGTTTTATCTTTCCTCCGCCCATTACTCCTCCTTTAAGGTTGGTCGGGGCGTACCCCTCGCGATATCATAACCTCGCCCGGCGATTCTTCCTCTTCGGTTGCTTCTACACCTTCTATCTCTTCGCCCTCGGCCTCTTCGCCTTCCGGGCCGTCGCCCTCTTCCATATATTCCAGGTCGGGGCGGATTCCGGTGGGGGCGACTATCTCTTCTTCTTCATCTTCGCTCTCGTCCATATAACCGGTGTCGGGGTCAATCCCTTTGCTCTCGCCGCGATAGTCCTCCTCGTTACAGGCGACCGAGGCCAGGCCGACTGTCGCCAGCATCGCGGCCGCGGCGTAGCCCAAAAACGCGGGGACGTGCTTCTCTTTGACCCGGGTGTTGCCGATGATGGTGATAAGCTGGGTTTCGGGGATACCGTCCAGCATCATCGCCTCGGACGGGTCCAGTTCCAGGCTTATTCGTTCGGCCGCTTTGGAACGCTCCTCCAACAAGACGCCGTAGAAATCGCCATCAACCGAAGCCTTCTTGATAAGCACCTCCATCCCGCGAGGTACTGTGTCGTTCTTCTTGCCCGGGCCCGGGGGCCGCCCCCCCACGATGGTGGTGCGTACCGCCTCCTGCTCCTCGGGCATATCGTCGTGTAGTTTCACATCTGCCATATTACCTCCTGCTATATGTTTACTTATTTACATAATAATATACCACAAATTTCGACGGTTTGGGGCGGAAATGCGTTTAAGGGGCAACGAAAAAAGCCGGCGGAGAACCGGCTTATAATAGTTATTTATTCGATTATTCGGTTACGACAAAAACTATGGGGAGGACAACGGTAACTTCGTCGGAGGCAGCGGGGAATTTCCAATCTCTTATACGTGCGAGAATACCACTTGCTAGCGTTGAGCTACCGATATCGTTCGATTCTATCGATGCCTGCGGTACGGTTCCGTTAGCCGCGATAATGAAACGAACGGTTACTTTTCCGCCTTCCATTTTAGGATTTTTCTCGGATTGGTTTCGAAACAACAATTCGAAACTCGTGATATGATTACTTACGATTCGATCTAATATTTCGAGAGTACGGTTTTCGTCGTCTGCGCCGGGGCCCCCTATAGTGCTACACGATGCAAAAACATTAGCGTTTTTATACGGCAAAGTAGTATTTTCCTTACCCGGTTTATGGGGGCCGGAACTACCATCCGGCCGTATTCCGGTTATCCCCCCTCCGCTTCCGCCAGTCGCGTCACCTGAACCTCCGCCGCCGACTCCCTCTCCACTTATTCCCAATCCGTCTGCAGAATAATCGCTTTCGATTTCCGGAGAATCTGGCGTATTCTCCCCGGTTTCGGCCGGTGGTTCATCGACGATGGGCGACGCGGTTTCTTCCAGTACAGCCTCTTCGCCCGAAGGCCCGCACCCGGTAACTACCCCCACAGCCGCCAGCATCGCGGCGGCGGCGTAACCCATAAACACCGGGCGAGCTTTAGGGCTAACTCTGGTGTTTTGGATTATGCCGATAAGCTGGGATTCGGGGATGGCGGTAAGCATCGCGGTTTCTGCGGGGTTCAGCTCCAGGCCAATTTGGGCGGCGGCAACAGCGCGTTTGGTCAACAATGTATCGCGAAACGCGGCGTCTACCGATGCCTTCTTGACCAGCACTTCGATACCGCGTGGTATTTGCCGATTCGGGCACATTTGATACCTCGGTTTGTTTCGTAGTTCGTTACTCTCGGGCGTTATTCATCCCCGGGTTCGTAGCCGTATTCCTTCGCGTTACCGAAGCAATCCTTAGCGCGGCCGTACTTACCCAGCTTCTTGAGCGCGTTGCCCTTCATCCACCAGCTCTCGCCGTCGTAAGGATTGGAGGCAATCACCGTATCGTAGAACTCGATGGTTTTCTCGTAGCACTCGACCACTTCCTTGTATTTGCCCATCTTCTTGTAGGTCTGCGCTTTATAATGCCAGACAGTCCCGTCGTTCGGGTTTTCGTCGAGCGATTTGTCAAAATATCCGATAGCTTTGGCGTACTCGCCCTTTACGTCGGCGGCGATGCCCCGGTCTTTGTAGTCCTCGGCGTTGGGGGCGTACATCCCCAGGTCTTCCTCGGGCGTATCTTCGGCGGTAGCCGTAATCGCCAGCGACAATAGCAACGTGATTAGAATTAGTACTTTCGGCTTTATCATAGAATTTCCTAAATTAACGGGTCGCGGGAACGGCCCATTACACGTTCCCAGAATATGTCTATAGTATAGACAAGTATGAGTGCAAAATCAAGCGCGTATAATCGGTCTACGGGCCGTTGATAATAATAATTGCGTTCCCGGAAAAATCGGGGTATAATCATATTGGTAATTGAACCGTGCATCAATGATTAAAAACGATAGATCAATAGAGATTACGATAGCCACAAACTACCCGATGATGGAGCAGAAAGAGTTATATCCAATCCGAGAGAGCTTTGACGCGGATTTTCAGCGTGTTACGGTTTTGATAGACCGCGGGGAAACAAAAGAAGCTCGAGAGATTCTAAATGAGTTATTATCAATCGACCCCGAACATCCTAGACTCCTCAACGCTTTAGCCAGCACATACTATATAGAGCACGACGCAGATAACGCTGAAAGAATATTCCGGCAAATAATAGATATCGCTCCGGACTTTTCTCCCCCATACTGTAATCTATGTATGCTTTACAGCTCACTCGGTAGAGAGGTAGATGCTGCGAAATACGCGGACCTGACTATCGAAAGCAACCCCCATTCGGCGGCGACCTGGAGTACTCTCGGGCTCTACTATATGGACTCGGGCGATAATGAAACCGCGCTCGAATATTTCCTGGCTGCTAATACCCTTGACCCGGAGTTTTTAATCGCTACATATAATATCGCATGTGCATACGCTAAATTGGGGGATAACGAAAAAGCGTTACCGTACCTGGAGGAATCATTATCCTTTATCAATAACTATTTAAAAGCCCTGGATGATAATGACCTCGATCCGATCCGCGAACTACCGGAATTCGAGGAGGTGATGAGAGAAGCCGAGAAGATGCATTCCGACGACTTCTCGGGTACCCCGAAAGCTATCGGTAAAAAAAATGGTGGGGGGAACTCTATAAAAGAGCTAATCATACGCAACCTGAATCCCGACAACGATTACTACGTATCCACCTGCACCCACGTAAATGAATCTGACGAGACTGACGCCAGCGCCGCCCGCCGCCTCGCCTGGTTCAAGCGGATGTACGAAAAGGGGGTTAGAGCGAAAGCGGCTATGGTAGACGGCGAAATGGCCGGTTTCATATACGTAATGCCCATCGAGGTCTGTCCGTGGGGGCCGCTCGGCGAGGGCCTGGCGGTAATTCCCTGCCTGACCGTTCCCAAAACCGCGGCCGGAAAAGGCATAGGCGAAGCACTCCTCGTCGCCGCCGAGGACGAAGCCCGCGAGCAGGGCAAGAAAGGGCTGGTTATACAGGCCTACTACGGCGACTTCTGGTTTATGCCCGCGCCCTACTTCGAGAAACGGGGATACCTGTTCGCGGACGGCTCCCGGGATGACGGCGGTTCCGCCTTGCTCTGCAAGCGATTCGACGACGAAGCCGAGCCGCCGCGTATGCTAAAACCCAACTATAACTTCCAGCCTGTCGAGGGTAAGATGGTCGTTGACCTGTTCTACAACACCTTCTGCCTTACCAGCGACACCGAAGCACAACGCGTCCGCGAGGTCGCCGCCGAGTTCGGCGACGCTGTAATCCTCAACGAGTACCCCGGCGATGACCCGGACGTGTTGCGCCGCTATCAGATACCGCGCGGCATCTACGTCAACGGCGAATGGATATCCTGGGGCTACGAAGCGCCCAGAGAGGGGATTCGGGAGGCGATTGAGGGGGCATTGACTATTGGGTAATTCCTTACCCGAAATGTTCCTCGAATAACCCGCTGCCCGGCGCGTCGGAAAGCAGGGCGGCACGGACGCAGCAATCCCTTCCGTAGTCCTCGTTGAGCATATCTATCACCTCGGTCAGACGGTCGCGGCGCTGCTCGAACAGGTGCAGGGGTCGCACCCCCTTGCTCAACATCGAAACCGACACCGCCAGCATCCGCACCCCCCGCTTCACCACCTGCGCGGGAAGCAGCAAACGGGCGCAACGATATATATCGCCCCCGTCGTCAACGTAGCGCTGCAGGGCGTGGCTGTGGGCCTCGGCGAAGAAGTTGGGATATCGTACCATCGTCGCTACTCTCCTCCCGACGTAACCCTCACCGCGCAGCCGCCGCCCCACCCGCTCCGACAACCAGAGCAGGACACGGTCAATCTCCTTCGGCTCAAACTCGTCGCGGGGCAACGTCAGCGAATTGCCCACCGACTTTATCGGTTCGTCGCTCCAGTAAGGAATGACGGGGCGGCGGTCAACGCCCTGCCCTACCATCAACAAAATGTCGCCGATGACGCCAAAACGCGCCCGCAGCCTCGCCCGCGACGCCCGGCCCAGTTGCCCGCACGTCCGTATGTCCATCTTACTCAGATGTTCCGCTACCTTCTCCCCTATCCGCGGCATTTTATTTGCAGGGAGCTTAAAGAGTTTCGAGGGCACTTGTGAAGGGAAAAGGGCGGTCAGGCCGTTCGGCTTATTTATTCCGCAAGCGAACTTGGCCAGTAGCTTGTTCTCGGCGATGCCGATGGAGCAGGCCAACCCCAATTCGTCGCGAACTTGCCCCTGCAAATCTGCGGCGAGTTCGCGCGGCGATGAATGATGCGATATAATATCGGTTACGTCCAGCGCCAGCTCGTCAATCGAGGATATCTCGACCAGCGGGGTGAAGCCGGTTGCCAGCACCACGACGCGGCGCAGCGCGTGAGTATAGCGATGAATATCGGCTGGAACCAGCGTCAGCCCGGGGCATCGCCGCTTCGCCTCCGGCAGCGACATCCCGGCTTTGACGCCGAACTTACGAACTTCGTAGGAGGCAGCCGCGACAACGGACCGCTTCTTCCGCGAGCCTGTAACCACCAGCGGAACGCCGGACAGCTTCGGATTGACTTGCCGCTCCACCGAACAGAAGAACTGGTCCATATCGACGTGCAGCACAACCCGCTCCCAGCGCTCCCCCGCGATGGTTATACCGGGATACTCGGATGCACCGGGGCGTTTTCCGCCCAGCAGCGGTTTTTGCTTCGTCAGACCTGTCGTTGAACCCCACACAATTATTAGAATTTAGAATATAGATTGTAGAACATAGAATACCGAATAAGAATTAGTTTTGCGCCTTTATCAGACCGTTTATCATCTTTTACTATTTGCATATTCGAAACCTGAAGGTTTCGGTTACAACTATCAGATACACTCTAACCGATATCCATCCCGAACACGGCACGTAGCGGCGAGGGATTTGGATGAATAGTGTTGAGCGTAGTGATGGGGTGCGTTGAGCCGCGCTTGATGCTGGCGCGCACCAGGGCGTTGCCGCCGTACTTCTCGTTGATTTCGTCTATGGCCCCGGTGAGCCGTTCCCGCCGCTGCTCGTACAGCTTGAGCGGTTTGCCGTACCGGAGCAACATTGAGACGGAGACTCCCAGCAGGCGAACCCCTTTCCCCTCCATATCGTCGGGGAGCAGCGGCCACCCCGCACGGAAAATGTCCTTGCCCTCGTCAATGTAGTTCTTCAACCGGTGCGAACGCCCTACGGTATAGAAATCCGGGTATCGGCAGCAGGCGCTGACGCAACGTCCGGCATATTCCCCTTTACGCATACGCCGCCCCACCTTCTCGCACAGCATAAGGAACACCCGCCGTATCTCCTCGGGATGACTGATGTCGTGGCGCAGAGTAACCGAATGGCCCACCGATTTGGCATCCTCAACCCGGTCGTAGGGTACCACCGGGCGGCGGTCTACACCGTTACCCATATCGTACAGCACCTCGCCGATAATGCCGAAGCGGGCGCGCAGCTTGCGCAGCGGAGTACGCCCCAGGTCGCCGCAGGTGCGAATCCCCAAACGCGCCAGATGTACCTCCATCTTCCGCCCGATACCGGCAATTTCGGTAACCGGCAAATCGTCCAGTAGTTCGCCCACCAGCGACGGTTTGATTACGGTCAACCCTTCCGGTTTCTCCAGCCCGGAGACCAGCTTAGCCAGCGTTTTGTTGGGGGCGACTCCAACGCTGCAGGGCAATCCCAGCTCGTCGGCGATGGCCCGCTGTACGGCGCGGCCGGTAACACGCGGCGTCCCCCAGCGGGCGAAGGTATCGGTCAGGTCGAGGAACACCTCATCGATGGAGTAGACCTCGACGGTGGGGCTGAAGCGCTCCGCGATGGCCACGATATCGCGCAGGGCCGAGGCGTACTTGTTACCGTCAGCGGGGACGGTCTCGGCCTGGGGGCAGAGCCGTATGGCTTCGATGGTGGACATTCCGGCGGATATGCCATATTTGCGCGCCTCGTAGCTGGCGGTGGAGACCACCGAGCGCCACTTGCGCGACCCGGCGATGAGCACCGGTTTGCCCTTGAGCATCGGGTTGGCCATCTGCTCCACCGAAGCGAAGAAGGCGTTCATATCGAGATGCAGCACCACGCGCTCCCAGCGTTCGCCGTAAGCTTCGGCGCCCGAGCCCAGCGCGGCGGGCCCCGGCCGTTTGCCCCCCAGGTGGGGGCGTCCCATATATGGTCCGGGTGCGGTCAAAAGATATACGTACTTTCTACTACGTTAAGGTTGACACCATCCGCCTTAAACTATATAATCTTATCGATTCGTAATGGTTAATCCTACGCAACAAAAATTAAATCTCGTTTCGGAAATCCGTAATATCGTTGATACGGAACATATACCCATAGATAAAACATTTCCCGAAGATGCCGCGAATGAACTGGCACGGTCAGAGGTTTTTAATAAACACCTTTATCGTCCGAATACCTACCTTCATAAATGGTGGGCGCGGCGGTGCGGTACTACTTTCAGATATATACTCAAACAACTCGTAACCGACCCGTTAAAAAAGGATTACTACGAACCGGGTGGCCTCGAAGGTAAAATTATCCTCGACCCAATGATGGGTGGCGGTACTACGCTACACGAAGCAATCCGTATGGGCGCTAATGTTATTGGGATAGATATCGACCCTATCCCGGTATTACAAACCCGAGCATCCCTCACCCGCTCTTCGCTAAAAAGTAAAGAACTCATATTCAGTTCTTTCTTCGATACATTACGCGACGAACTAATGGAGTATTTCGTTACGAACTGCCCAATTTGCAATGGGGAATCGGAAATAAAATTCGTCCTATATGGATTAAGACGCAAATGCGGTTGCCGGGAAATGACCTTCGTCGATTCTTTCACTTTAAGGTACGAAAACGACGATACTACTATAAATATATGTCCTGATTGTGGAGTAGTTACGGCTGGAGATGACCATAAATGCCCCGTACCGTCCGGAAACACCGAAACAATTTTACTAACGAAAAAAGATAAAATATGCACCCTCTGCGAAGAACCTTTCGAAGATATTATTGACATCCCGTTTCCCGAACGGTATAGACCCCTCGTAATCGTAGGGTATTGTATGAGACACGGGCAATTCTTTAAAAATACCGACGAAAACGATAAAAACACCCTGCGAAACGCATCCGAAGCTACGAATAATATCCGGTTCGGTGATACCAAAAAATTCTCTATACCGCGGGGTCCAAAATCCAAAGATTTACTAAAACGTAACATATCATTATTTCCGGGATTATTTACGCCGCGCCAATTATTATATCTATACCACGCTAAAAAAACCATTTCCGGTTTCGGCGAGAATGACCGTCTGTGGTTATCATTACTCGTTTCGACTTCTTTGGAATTCAACTCGATATTATGCGGGTATAAAGGTACCGAAAAAAAACGACCGGGGGCGGTTCGGCACGTATTCTCCCACCACGCGTATTCCTTCCCGTATACTTCTCTTGAAAATAATCCTATTTTCCAAAAACCGGCATCGGGGAATTTAATACGTTTATTCCGGGATCGAATAGTGAAAGCGAATATCTGGGGAAACGCACCGATAGAAAGGAAAATTACGAATGGAAAACGGCATAAAAGAACTATACGAGGTGAACTCGATAACGGCGAAAAAGCTGATGTATTCAACGATTTGTTAAGCGGTTCTAATAAATATTTAATACTACAAAATGATTCGAGGAAATTGGACATTCCGGATAATTCCGTAGATTTCGTTGTTACTGACCCGCCGTATTTTGATAGCGTACAATATAGCGATTTGTCTAATTTTTTCCGCGTATGGCTAAAATACCTATTACCGGGAGAAGCCGATTGGGAATACGACCAGTCTTCGTCGGCGGTATCCGAAGGAAACGGTAACGGTAGTTCGAAATACGGCGAACTATTAACGGAGATTTGGCGGGAATGCGCACGTGTATTAAAAAAAGATGACGGCCGTTTGATATTTACCTTCCACCACTGGAACCCGGACGCGTGGTCCGAATTAACTATAGCTTTACGTAAAGCTGGATTCATATTAGTAAACCGTTATGTAGTATTCTCGGAAAATCCGATTTCTGTACATATTAGAAATTTAAAAGCATTAAAACATGACGTCATTTTAGTATTAAAACCAATGGACGCAAATTTAGCAATCAATAATGACGATTGGTTATGGCCCCATAAAATTAACACTGAAGATAGTTACGATTTCTGTAACGACTGCGGTACCGTTTTAGGGTGGTGCTTATCCAGCGCAACTTTCGACGAAGAACAAATCCGCCTTTCCTGGAAATCACTAATCGGGGGTAAATAATGCATAAATATCCCGCTGAAATATTCGGTTATCCTACTAGCATTCAGTCTTCGGACGCGAATAAAGCTCGTAACTCCCATTTATGTCCGTTCGTTAACAAACGATGTAATAAGAAAAGTAGGCTCATAAATTACCCTATGGGTGTGTGTTCGGTACATTACGGGGAACAAACGGTCGCTATTTGCCCGCGACGGTTCCTTCAAGACGGTATCATTTTAAAAAATATAGCTAATCATTATTTCGGAGGAGAGAAAGATCTATTATTATTCCCTGAAATAGGTCTCTCGGGCATTGGTACTTTTGATTTTGTTATCGTAAAACATAAAACTTTAAGTAGCGAAGTCGAAGATTTCATCATCGTCGAATTTCAAACGAATCAAACAACGGGTACCGGCGCGCTAGTCCAGTCCCTCGAAGATTATCTATCAGGTAATATTAAATCCAGTAAAAATTACGGGTTCGGATTAAACACTTACGATACTTTAAAAAGATCGTTTACCCAAATACTAAATAAAGGCATCGTTTTGGAAAAATGGGGACATAAAATCTACTGGGTATTTCAGGAACCCGTTTATCAAAATTTCATATCCCGATTCAATATGCAAAACCTGGGTTACTCAAGCGAACATAATACGGTCTTCTCGGTATACGATATAGAATTAGAAAAAAAGGAATATATTCT
>SDBT01011786.1_pt1 | contig 14049 bp, 32 predicted proteins | sample 2277101 | NCBI WGS metagenome assembly SDBT01 (sample SAMN10404973, study PRJNA504765) | marine sediment metagenome | isolation source: marine sediment core GS10_PC15, 103 cmbsf | place: Arctic Ocean: Southern Knipovich Ridge | collected 2010 | reverse complement strand
CCGATCGCCTTCATCACGTCGGGCTCGAGCCGGGCTTCGCTTTCGGCGAGGTAGACCGGGATCGGAATATCCGATCTCAACCATTTCGTCTCAGCGTAGTCGTTTTGATCCTTGTAGCACTGGCGAACCATGAATCCGCGCTCCTCACGCTGCAACAAGATCACGATCGTCAGAACGACGATGCCAAGAATGCCGGCACAGATAATCAGCACAAACTTGACGCGTCCGCTCACGGCTCGGAGTCTAGATCATTCGCTTAGAATACGGTGAGGTTTTCGAGGATAGCCGTCAGACCTCCCACGGGAAGACGCCAGGCCTCAGGGCTGGCGATCTGGTAGGCCCGTCAGACGGCCTCTGAAGCGCGCACAGCGCAAGGATCATTCCCAGGCAATCACGCCCGATCCGATCTCGTCGCAGAGAGCCATCAGTTTTCGCAGGCTGTCTTTCAGCCGGCTACGGGTGAAAACGCTCTTCGTCTGTGGGTGCGGAACCATAAGCACGCGCTGGCATCGTTCACGGAACGCCTCCGCTGGAAGTTCCCACATCCCAGCGATCGCCAGGGCCAGAACGATCACGCTCGCCGGCTGAGCCTCGAACCCGAGAAAACTCGAAGGGTCCGCGGCCGTGTAGCCCTTTTGCTGGTCGTAAAAACAGAGCATCAGATCCCCCTTACCATCTAGACGACGCGGACCTCGAACAGTTTCAGCGGTCGCGTCATGATTGCCCCTCTATGACGACCAAGGTCGATTTCGGAATGGAAGGATCGGCAAGTCGGGCAAGGATGGTGTCGAATCCTTCGACAATCGATTCGAGCGATAAATCGTTTGCTGCCTCAGCGGGATCAAGGATGCGCGCGTCCTCCACTCGTCCCGCAAGCGCCGTGTAGATTGCGTGGAATTGTTGGGCGGTTATTGTCAGTGTCAGTTTCATTTCAGCTCCTGGTTCCGAAGAAGGACGCACGCGTCTTAGGAACCGAACACGCTCGCGAAGAACGTGAATCGCGAGAACGGCAACCGATGAAGGAAAATCGCGTGCCAGGTCGAATCGGGCAAGCGCGCGTCTGAAGGGCCGCGTGCTTCGTTTGTGGTGGCCTTGTGGAAGATCAGCCGATCCACTGCGTCGCACAATGCTTTGCCCGTATGAGGGCAATCGTGCTGCGCCTCGCCCAAGATGTCGTTGATCTCGCTGATCAGTTGCTTGCGGGTTGCCATAGGTTCGGCCTTTCTAGCGCGTGGCGCTCTTGGTGGTGACGGGTCGGAAGATGGGGGGACGAGCAGCTTGGCCGGTGACCACAATCGCGAGCGCGAGAATCAGTGCCAGGGTCCGTGCTGCCGTCTTCATGTTCAAAGTTATAATTGAAAAAGCTTCCGGTTGCAAGAGATAAAAACATCTTTCGTAAAAGCCGAATGATTCCGGGCTCGAGCCTGACCGGGCCGAGCCCCCTCCCCGGGGCTACATGGTCCGGCACTTGGGTCCGAAGCCGGATTCGACGGATTCGGGAACGGTCAGGGCTCGACCGCATCGACCGCACCGGCCCAGGTGATGAACAGCCACACAAGCCGGAAGCTCGCGACCCGCGCCCGTCTTGTGCCAGAACCAAGCGAAGACCTTTGCCGACTGAGCGTCACGCCCGATCGTGCTCTTCTTGCCGTGGACGAACCGATCCGAGTCGAAAATCGTTCCGAGGTAGGTGTAGTCGCCGACGTTGTCGGATCCGGTCAGCACCGACACGAAATGCGGCGCGTCGTCCTTCGGCTGCGAGACTTTGAAGGTGAACCGGTTTCCGGTGCTCTCGTTGGAGACCGTAAAAGTCGCCGCCCCGGCGAGGGCAAACTTTCGAACCTGCAAACTGCTGAGCTGTCCTTCGTTCATCGTGTCTCTGGTTATAATCGAAATCTTTTCCAATTGCAAGCACAATCGACCACAGCATGATAAGGCCATAATTACGGCGCACTTATGCCTTGACCGGTGCGGGCTGGCCAGACTATGGCGGACCCGTGAAACGGGATCGACTTCAAACCGTGAAGAGCGCAGTCGTCGACACGTTGCGGGATCAGAACGGAGGGACGCCGATAACCGAGCTTCGCGAACGCGTGATCGGGATCCACTATTTCAAGTCAGAAAGTGTTCGCAAAGCAATCTGGGAACTGGTAGACGCCGGCACTCTAAAGATCGATCGAGACCGATTGATCACGAGAGGGTGAGCGGTGCAAAATTTAGAGATCGAAAACGCAAGGTTGCGCGCGTGGCTCGAAACGATTCAGAAGACAGCCGCCGAAGTGAGGATCATCGACATGGCGACAATGGCGATCGCGGGAATCCGAAAACCCGGGGCGATCGGATGGCGCTCGCCCCGGGTTCCGAACGAAGAAAAAAGACCTATGGCAAGTCTCGACGCTGAACCTACTCAGAACGGCAGCGAGCAAGCAAGGATCGGTTCCCCGCGTTAGAGGATCGTGCCGAACGTTTGGCGAATCGGACCGGTAGGCGGTGACGAGTCCTCGATATGATCAGCAAGATCAGCCGCGAGATCTTTCGGCCACGCCAGACTAGCGCCTTTTTGGGCTGACTTCTTTTGCGCTTCAGCGACACGACGGCGAAGGCTTGAAGACAGAAGACGATCAAGGGGATCGTCGAGATCAATCGAAGGCGTGATCCCGTGACGCAGCTCAGCTTCGACGATGCGATTGTGAACAACTTTTTTCGACTTCGTTTTCTTGTACGTCTCATTCGCGAATTGTTTGAAACGGACCCGAGCGTTTGCCGCTCGCTTCTTCGACTCTGTCGGGAATTTCAAGTTCACTGGATCGCCGTAGTCGGAAAGCTTCCGCGGAAAGCCACTCGGAAACGTGAGCGCCGCGCCTTCTACGACCTCGATCCCAAACCGCTTCGATCGCTTCTTCTGGCGCTCCCGATTCACGTCAGGCTCTGCGCCGTCCCTGGGCTCGTCCTGCTTTGCGATCTCCGTGCGCATGGGCGGACCATACACCCCAGCCTCCGAACCCGTCACCTTTCCCAGGTGACGTGAGGAGCAAGCCACGGAAGACTCTGTTCGCAAAGCGATCGAAGGTTCCGGATCGCGTCAGTATACGTAGCCCCATCCGATTCGAGAATGGGCGCCCATACGCCTTCACCTAAAGACTCCGGAGTCGACTCCGAGAACACGCCGATCCCTTTGATCACTGGACGCGGTTCAACTTCGATCTTTCCGTCTTCGTCGTACATCGTTTCTTCGACAACAACCCAGGCGCTGAGATAGGCGCTCTTGCGCTCAGTTCGTGCGACCTCTGCAGCCAATAGCCGAAGACATTCTTTCGGCACCTTGTGCCCGGCTTCGAGATGTTCATCGAGATGCGCGATCATCTCGCTCGGCTTTTGAAAAAACACCGTCAGTATTTCTTCGAGCCTGCAATCGTGGCATTCGATCACGTCGTCTTTCATGAAGACGTAAACATCGGAACCGCGATCGCGTCTCGTGTAGATCATACCGCCTCCAGATGAACGACTTTTGTCGAGAGAACGTCATTCGATTTCCCACCAAGCTCTGTCGCGAAAACGTCTCGCGTGCCGATCAAAAGCACAGGCAAAACTGCGTCTGAATTCTCGAGCCTGTAGCGATCGAAAAGCATCACGTTTTGCCAAAGCCGATAATCGTCGAGGTTGTCGAAGTGCACGAACGGAACGCAGCTGTGGTCACCGCGTCGGATCGACCAGAGACAGGTCATGGTTGCGTTATCGTCCACGACCTCGCGCACGCGGCCGAAAGTTTCGATCATGCTCGCCGCGATCACCGCGATCACCGGCTCGGCTTGGGGTTCGATACGGACGATCCGGCCCTCGCGCAAAAGCTCGATCGTTCGCTCGGTTGTGAAGTATTCAGTCACGAGTGTCCCTCCGACCAGAACCAAGCCAGAAAATCACAGACGATGCAACCCGAAACGGCCGTGATTACGAGCCACTATAAAAAAGATGCGTTTTGCTGTTGCAATTGGAATCTTTATGGGTTACAACTATAAGCACGATGACGAACCGAACCGCAGCCTCCGACAAATACACCGACCCGAAAGCAATGGCCGACTGGATCCGCTCGCAGCAAAGCGAAATGCCGGCGCTCGACTATCTCAGGACCCTGATCAACGCGCAGAACAACGCGAAAGACGTTGACGTGACGAGCAAGAAAGCTCTTCGGGTTCTTGAGTCTGCCGTCTGGCCGCTTCAAGCGATTGTCGATTCATTCCGAAACCAGGGACTTGCATCCGACGAGATCGCGGGGGAACTCTTCGAGCGAGACGACGAAAATTGTCTCTTCCCAAACCTGAACGCCGACACGATCGACCGTTGGGACCGAATCTAAACCGGTAAGAGGGCCCCGGCTCCTAGCGGGCCGGTTCCCCGAATCGATACAACTCATACCATGAAAGCAATCGATCTTTTCTCAGGGCGCGCACCGCGCGAACGCGATCGCCGCGGAATCGCTCGAGAAATACGATAGTTGGAAAAAGAACGTTATTTCTCTTGCAATCGAAAAACTTTTAGACTATAACTATAAACATGAACAACGCAGCAAACACACTCGAAAACCAGATCAAGACAATCCTTCTCGACTCAGGCAGAGAGCTTTCCGCAAAATTTTTCGCGCTCAATTTCCTCGGAGACGATACCAGCGAACAATGCTCCGAAGCCAAAGACGCAGCCGAAGAACTCGTCGGGCAAGGGATCCTGATTTCGCGGGACGTTTCAGACAGCCGAGTGACGGTCAGATATTACCGGGCGCCCGAAACCGACTGAAGCGCGCCGACCCGGGTTCGAGCCCGGGTCAAACCGGCGAGAACAGGGCAGAAATACGATAGTTCACTTTTTTGCTTGCAATCGGAAAACCTTTCAATTATAATTTAGACACGATGAAGACGACAACAATGTATCACGGAGCCCATACCAAGTTTCAGCTACATGTCGGCCTCTGCCTAACAGACAATCGGGACACAGCCTCGAATTACGCGGACAGAGGAGAACTAGCGACCATCGAGATTAACATGGCCGCGCTCCGCGTGCTTCGGTCCGCCGTCGGATATGACCGTGAGACCAACATCGCTCCCGGCGATTCAGGAGAGACCTACGACGCCGATGTGCTGACTTACGACGATGAAGACGAGTACGGGCGTCAACACATCACCTACAGGCTACTCACCGCCCGTTCCCTGGACGCGTGCAAAGTGGTCACGATCGAGACATTGAAGAACTAGGCGGCCGAGATCGCCCGGCTTTTACGAAAGATTGTTTTTCTTGTTGCAATCGGAAAGGCTTCGGATTATAACTATGAACATGAACAACGCAACAAACACAGTCCCCCTCAACAACTCAGACAATGCGAACAACGCAAAAGCCCCCGCCGCCCCTGTCATGCGTCGAATTTTTGTCCGAGAAGTTACCGAGGGAATGGTTGTTTGGACTGACCGGAACGATTGGCGAAAAGTCGTCTCCGTAGACCTTGAAGACGGGATCATCATGGTTCACGGCTCCAACGAGGACAAAGTTTTCGAGGTAGACACAAACCGCCGCGTAGCAGTGCTCGAAATTCGTGGGTGCGGATTCTAGGACGAAACAACAGACTGAGGGTCCGGGGCGCGAACCCCTGACCTTCGAAGGGTAATAGTTCGAGATCAGGCCACTTTTACGAAAGATGCTTTTCGCTGTTGCAATCGCAAAACCTTTACCTTATAACTAGAGACACGATGACGAACCGCAGCACGACGACGATGAAGAACAGCAAACGACTCCGGACCCGTGACATGCGCCGCAAGCTCGGTTTTGCCGCGAAGCGCGCTGGCTACCGTCACATCCCCGCGAATCACATCTGGGAAAAATTCACGAACGGCCTGCGGCTCGTGATTCTCGAGGCCGGGGTTCCCGTCTTCACCGCCGAAGTGACCCGCAACGCCTAAAACCGAAACAAGAGAGGGACGAACATGAACGCCAGCAAATACACCAGCGAAGAGATTTACCAATACACCCGCGAAGAACTCACAAAAACAGCACGCGCTGCAGTCAAGGGGCGCGGGGTTTATCGGAAATGGGAGATCAAAATTTCCAACCGACCCAGGTGCGGCGATGCTGTTTCGCTCGTCGTTCACTTCACCTGCAAACAAAACGGCCAAGCTGCAACGACTAGCGTCCGACTATGACCGAAAAGAGGTAATCCGATGACGCGAAGAAAGTTGATTTTCCCGCTTGCAATCAGAAAAGATTTCGCTTAGGATAAAAACACGATGACGAACGCAACACAAATCGCAACCCGACACACCGCCGACCGAATCCGCATTCTTGTCTGGTCAGACGGATCTCTGACAAACGGGCTCGGCTTCAGCGTCCGAGGCGGAAAACTCCCCGCGTCCGTCCTTTGGCGCGTGGTTGGCGATCTTGCGCTCTTCGACTGGACCGAGCTTCCCTCCGTGATTCGCACCGCGAAGAAGGTTGCCCGCCGCAAAGCACAACCCGCCACCGCGGCCGACTTCCGCGCCGAACTCGTTCAGGCGCTCCCCTAAGTCACCGAATTGCAGGCGGATTTACGAAGGTTCATCTTTCTTTCGTTTTCCGCTTGCAACCGGAAAGGTTTTCGGTTAGAGTATAAACACGATGACGAACCGAGCAGAGATGATTGACCGCACCAAGAGCTACCTTCTGACCGCCGAGAAAAGCGCCGAAGGCTTCGAGTATGCCGGCGAAGCCATTGCCGACGAGTGGGCCGCCGGAAGCTACGACGATTGCCCCGACGTTCACGACCGCGCCCGGCTCGCGCTTGACCGCATCGAAGCCGGCGGAAACGCCCGCCGCTAGAACTAGAACAGCAAAAGGGACCCACGATGAAAGCGAAGCGAGCAAGCATCAAAGAAGCCGTCTACTGGATCGCGCACAATGACGACCCGGCCAGCGGCCCAGACCTCGAAATTCTCGAGGCTCAGATCAGTGTGGTTCTGGTCGCGGACCTGTTCGGCCTTTCCTCGACAGAAGTCGCGAAGCGCGTCGCCCGCGAACGGCGCAAAGAAGGGATCGAATCATGACCCGATGGATCTTAGTCAACCGCGAGACCCGCTTAGATTCCCCACAAGCCCGCTCAGTCGACGCAAACGAAAGGGACACGCCATGAACCGAACCAAAACGAAATCGCCACAGGACACACTCACAGCGCTAGAAGACGCAGCAGCAAACGGAGACCGCGGAGCAATGGGCGCGCTCGAATGCGTCGAACACCTCGCCCGACACCCGAACCCGGGGGGATGGGCCGACTGCCAACAGGTTCGACATCAATACAGGGATCGCGCACCCGATTGGGCGCACCCTGATGCCGATGACGTTGCGGACGCTATGAGAGCAGCGGACGAAAGGGACGACCAGTGATCACAACGAAAATCCGGGTGAAACGAGGAGGCAAAATAGGACGGAACGGGAAGCTTCGTTTGTCTATGGACGCCCTCAAAAAAGGAATCGACGCCCCAGTCATCGAAGAAAAACCCGAGTTTGAGCTTCCGGAAATTTTCGAAGCTTTCTTCGACACTGAAACCGACTCAACCTTGCGAGGGTGGGGCTCACTCCTCCCAGAATCCCGCTCAGCGGACGCAACGGAAGGGGGCAACCGATGATCCGCGCCGGAGAGATCGCGCAACAGGTAGCCGCTAGGCTCTTCGCACGCGCCTTCAATGACAAAGCCGCGAAGGTCCGAGGATTCGCCAGCTTCAAGGCATGTCCGAGCGAAACGCGCTTCGACATACAACGCATGGCCGCGCACTTCGATCGGCCCTACGGTGCGAGCTTCGGAACCGGTGGATCACCGGTTGGCTTGGCCGAGCGTTTGACGCACCTTTGGTGGGACATGGATCCCAATGTGCGCGACCGCGCCGGACGTTGATACTGAGCTCTCGCACCGGGACCTACCTGAGACCTGCTCGAGCACGGAGGTGAGCAACTGACACACGACCGAACCCGGGCGCGCAGACTCGACCCCCAACTGCGCGACTCGGCCACATCGGGGGCGGATGAAAACGGAGCGACGACATGAGCAACAAACCCGCGACCAAAGACGACACCGGCACCGAAAGTGCTGAGCCCGCCGACGCCGGCACCTTGCCTGCGTTCGAGCGCTACCTTTTCATACGCTACACCGCAATGTCGGTAGAGGACGCTGAAAGGTTCCTGGGGAAAGAGAACACCGCACTAGTGATCGACAGGGGACCGGCGGACCCACAGCGCTACAGACCTGGGGCACGTGTCTTCCACATCTACTCGGTGAACCACATCAGCACCCAAGCCGCCCAGGTGCACGCAGCTCAGAACACCTGAACACGGCAACCTCCGTGCCAAGAGCCCGTGGCGCGGCCATCCCACATGACACACTAGGCCCGAAACGTGTCGAAAACGCAGCTTTTGAGCTAGTGCGTTGAAATCACTACTGCATCGGAAACCCCAAAAATCGAAGATCTCTACCCGCCCTGGGGGGTAGCATGGTGGAAGAAGATCGTTCACTGAGCGGGCTCCCATGAGCCTTTGACGGGATTGGACACGCTTACACGGTGTAACCGTTAGTGTGTCACAAGTCGGTGGCGCGGATCGGAGACGATCAGTGTCTGGGGTAACACACTTGAGCCCTAGCGTGGCGATCCAGGCTCACGCCTATACGCGCGCCTATACGCGTAAGAGATAGGCATTTCTCGAGCTCTAGGGTTTCCATGCTATTCGTACCGTCTGGCTCTCTTTGCTGTTGCAATCGCAAAACCTTTCAGGCATAACTGGAGACACGATGACGAACCGCAGCGCAAACGACACCATGACAATCAACACCTACACGGAGCTGACCGATGAGGGTTCCGACCTGCGCCGCGCGCTCGACACAATTACCCACCTGGTGGATGCGGATCCTTTCTTCTGCGCACACCTCGCACGTTTCCGCTTCGCCTGCGTCTTCCTGCTTCGTCAGGCACACAATGTCCGCACAGGTGAGGGGCGAGTCATGAAAATCATCGCGGGTCGGATGATGACGCGCATGACCGACATTCACTTCGAGACTGCCGACCTCACCGGCAACATGCAGACGGTGTACGACGCCGCTTACTTCGCCGCACGTGAGGTTTTCGCCTCCACCAAGTAACCCGGAAGGAACCACACCGATGAAGACTTACCTACACATGACCATCGTCGTCGATCACCAAATGAACGAGACCTGCGCCTACGCTTCGACCGAACCCCAAAGCCATGTCGGATGGTGGCAAAGCAACCGACATCTCGTGCGAACACTGCCCGGAACCAACAAACTCGTACATAGCGCTCTTTGGCTCACCCTGGTTCGGATGGGGCCCCCAGTCTTCAACCGATACGTCCAAATCGAAACCGTTTTCCGTGGGACATGGTAGGACAAAAGAAAACCCACTTTCCGCTTGCAATCAGAAAAGCTTTCGACTAGAGTAAAAAAACGATGACGAACACAACGACCACCGGAATCAAATACAACCAAGCACAGGACCTCGCCGACGTTGCAAAGCTAGTCCGCAAAGATCTGAAGGCAGCCGGATTCAAAGCCAGCGTGCGAATCTCCCGCTACAGCATGGGGCAAAGCCTGACCGTCGAAATCAAAGCGCTTCCGAAAAGTGCCGACCTTTCGAGCGCGGTTGTTTGGCAGGGCTACCCGAGCGGCTCCTCTCCTACAACCTACGCGCCCTACACCGGCCCCGACTGCATCGGTGAGGCCGGATGGTTCCGCCCCATCAAGACTGAGGTCGAAGCCATCGTCGCAACCTACAACCGCGAGACCACCAGCGATCAGCCGGATGACTATTACAACTGCGACTTTTACGCACACGTGGATTTCTCCCGCGAGCTGTCCGACCTCGCAACCGCAGCAGCCGTCAAGGCACTCTGAGCGCCCCGGCGAAGTCGGCCCAGGTCGACCTGATGGAGGCGCTCGGAGCGCTCTAAGGAAAAACGATGACGAACACAAACACACACACTGAAGCAAGCCTCGCGACCTACATCGGCCGAACGGTTCGGATCCAAACCTGGCAACGCGGGCTCGTCAGCGCCCGAGTGCTCGAAGTCGTTCCGGGCTTCGGAACGGCAACCCCGCCCTATTCGCTCGCGGTTCGCTTTGAGACTGGCGAGGAGGGATCCGGTTGGCTTCCTGACGACTTCAAATAATCGGAATCGCCCGGGAATTACGAAAGTTTGTTTTTCCGCTTGCAATCATAAAAGCTTTGGATTATAACTAGAGACAGAAAGCAAGGGGACACGGAATGAACTACAAAATCCACAGCGAAGCAAACTTCTCATTCAACGGAAACAAATTCCTTACCAAAGACTTCGAAAACGCGACCGTCCGCACCATCGAGGTCTACGGCTACTATGCCAACGGAATGGAAAAATTCCTCGGCTACGCGAAGGATCTCGGGGTCCTCGGCTTCTCCGCCATGAAGGCGATTTACGAAGCCCCTGGGGTTCAGTTGCCCCTTCCCCTGGTCTAAAGACCAGGGCCCGGCCCGGGGCGCGAACCTCGGGCCGAACCGCGAACGAAAGAAGGGACGAACCACCATGTCGATCACATTCAGAATCAAAGGCGACCGAGCAGAGCCCCGACCCGGCGACAAATTCTCGCAAGACTTGGACGCGCCGGATCAGAACGCCTACCTGATCGGACACGCGGGGGGAAACCTCGAGCTCTCGTACCTTCCCGGCCCTGTAGACCTCGAAACCATGATGGATCACACCGTCCCCGGTGATCGTCCTGTGTGGGAATGGATCGGCCGTCACGGGTGGAGCCTTCAGAGCCCGCCTACGGGCTCCGATCTAAACCTGAACAACGGCAACGCGATCGATCTGATGCGCGTCCTAGGACTGTCTGAGCACGTCTCGGATGCCCCTGGAATCTTCGGCTGTCCGACCAGTCCGGAGCCCGGCGAGCTTCCAGCCTCCGAGCTTCGAGCCAGTGCACAGGGCGCGCTCGCATCCCCCGAGGTCGATGACGACCGAGCAATCGCGACCCCTCCGACCTCGCGCGGAAACAGGCACTTCGGCGGACGCGAAGCGGGCTACCTCGATCGGCAGCTGCAAGCGCTGATCGCGCTATGTGACCGGGCCGAGCTTTCCGCGCTCTGTCGCGGATCCGTCGCGATCATCACCTGGGCATGAGGGGATCCCGGCCAATCCTGCCGGTTATGCTTTTTGATGTTGCAATCAGAAAAGTTTTCGATTAGATTAGAAACACGATGACGAACAAAACCCCCCGCTCCGCCGCCCGTTTCAACCGCCTCGCCGCCGCCCTTCGCTGGGCTGAGGCCTGTGAGCGGTCCCGCTGGGTAGTCACCGATGGCGCTTCGTTTTTCGTTGTGCGACCAGTCGAAGCCGCCCGCCTCGAAAGGATCGGATTCGCGATCGTTACAACCGAGAGCGAAGAAAATTATCTCGAGCCTAAAGGGGATCCCTGCTAATCGTATCACTGATGCGTTTTTGCTATTGCAATTAGAAAAGCTTTCCGTTAGGGTAGAAACACGATGACGAACAACGGAACCCGAATCAGCCTTCGCCGCGCGGTCAGCCTCGAGCTTGGAAGCTACAACGATCGCAATGATGGTTTCGAGCGCTCCTTCTTCAGCCGCAGCAAGAACTGCCACAGCCGCAACACCAAGAGCAACAAGATCGCCCGCGTCCGCGCACCCTGGAAGGTCTAAGACATGAACAAAAAAGAGCTTCACGAAGGTATCGCCGGCAACGGATCGAAAATTTTCCTAGTGGTCACCGTCAACCCCGCCGGTCGCTGGCTTTGGATCGAACGCTTCACGAGCGAAGCCGAAGCGCTGAACTGGATCAAGTGGGCATAAAATGAAAACGCTACGAAGCAACTGGATCGCGCGCTGCGGCTCGAAGGCTTGCAAGGTGACCCGCCGGATCGATGCCGGATCCGTGGTTCGGATGCGGAACGGTCGCCCCGATATCCGCTGCGCTTGCGGCTCCGCCATGATCGCGAAGCTGATCCGCGGAACGGTGACCGATCACGAATGTGACGCCCGATGTCTCGCCGCGACCGGTCCGGCTTGTGAATGCTCTTGCGGCGGAGAGAACCACGGCCGCAACCATATCTAAGGGGATCCCGGTCAATCGTACCGCCTATGTGTTTTTTCTATTGCAACCGGAAAAGCTTTCCGCTAGTGTAGAAACACGATGACGAACACGAACACCGAAACCGCCGACCGTGTCATGAAGAACCTTGTCGACTTCGCGAAAAACTACGCCGCCGAAAACTGCGGCTTCGTGTCCGTCCACTACTCACAAGGAAAGCTCTTCTTCGTTTCCACCATCGTCAAGGACTGGACCCGCCAGACCGCGACCGCCGAGCTGAAGGCCATCAAAAAAGCTGTTGTCGAATTCTACAACGCGCACCCGAATCTTTTCGAAGGCCGCAAAGTCAGCCACAGCCGGAACAACGGCCACCGGATCTGGTCGACCTACTGCGCGCAGCAATTCGACGGGTGGGCGAGTGGTGTCGAGTTGAAGCTAACCGAAGAAGAGACGACCGCGATTCTTCTCGGATGCTGGTGCTAGGCGCGAAGGAAGAAACGAAATGCCGAACCGCAAAACGAAAAAAATCATCGTCGCGAAAGCTCGGAAGCTGGTCGCGAAAAAGTTTCCGACAGTCAAGGGATCGACAGGCGCCTGCCTGTACCTGACCGCGGGCGTGATCTCCGTTGCGCAAGAGCACGGGATCAAGCTCTTGCTTCAAGCCGGCTCGTGTTACTGGCCGCGCGTAACCGCGAAAACCGACGACGGGGTCGAGCCGAATGTCTTCGGCTATCAGTACAACGTGATCGCGGCTGCGCCGTATGTCGTCGCAAACCTGATGCCCGAAATGCATGTATGGGCTGGCGACCTGCAGACCGGTGAGATCGTCGATTTGGCCTCCGGTTTCTTCCCGGCGCAGTGCCGCAAGCTTCTCGGAGTCGGATGGAAGGCTCCGACCCCTCCGGCTTTCTTCTGGGACATTCCGAGCAAGCTTCCGAAGCTCGCAAACTACACGCCGGATCGCAACGCGTCCCTGACCGCTGCTCTGTTTATCCGGCTGAGCACTGAGGGGGGCGGGGAAACCTGAGCTCTCGGAATCATTGGACTTTTACGAAAGTTGAGAAAAGATGCGTTTTGCTATTGCAACCGGAAAAGTTTTCAGTTAGAGTAGAAACACGATGACGAACACGAACAACGCAGCAAGCACCTACCTCTCAGCACTCTTCGCCCCCGGAACCCGCTTCAAAGTCTCCGGACACCCCGTCAAGGCCGAGAACGGAACCTTCGAGATGGGCCGGAACTACGGCGAGAACAACGGCGCGAACCAGGCCCCCGGCACACCGCACGTCTGGCGGAGCTGGACCCGCGTTAGCAAGCGAAGCGGCGAAGTCCTCACCGGCAACATTCCCCGGAACCTCCGAGGCGACACCGCGCGCACCGTTTCCCGCTGGATTGCTGACCACGGCGTGACCATCGAGATCCTGAGCGCCGACAAGGCATAAGAGCCCCAGAATCACTAGAGAAATACGAAAGCTGAAAGAAAAGAAATTTTATGCTTGCAACTCAAAAAGCTTCCGGTTATATTAGAAAAACGATGACGAACACAGCAAGCAGCACCCGCAAAAACGCTTTCGTGAAATGGTTCGAAACCTACCTCGACGAGTCGAATCACCAGGACGTGTCCTGGGAACTGACCGACCGCGAAGGCGTCGCCCACTGGATCGGTTCCGACGTGGTTATCGAGGCCATCAAGGGCGCCCCGAAACACGAGCAAAAAGGAATCAAAAACATGATCGTGAAAATCGACTTCGTCGCCGGGAACGTGAATGACTACTTCCGCCACTTGGCCGGCGCGCTGATCAACGCCTAGCAACGAACGAAGAGACGAAAGGGAACACGATGAACACCACAGCAACCGCAGCCACGAAAAGCAACAAACCCCAAAACGGCGACATCCTGATCCACAAAGACGGATCGACCTACCGCGTCTATCGCTTGGCGAATAACAAGCTG
>SDBT01011785.1_pt1 | contig 14050 bp, 9 predicted proteins | sample 2277101 | NCBI WGS metagenome assembly SDBT01 (sample SAMN10404973, study PRJNA504765) | marine sediment metagenome | isolation source: marine sediment core GS10_PC15, 103 cmbsf | place: Arctic Ocean: Southern Knipovich Ridge | collected 2010 | reverse complement strand
AAAAGGTCCATGATACAATTAACCGGTCACGGATCAGGCATGGCAGAAAGTATTCTATGGGGACCGGCTTCGGCGGCCACTTCCGCGCCACACAGGGCTTCCGGTTTTTAGGGGAGTAATTGAGCTTCAAAAGGATTTTTTGATAAATATGTACAGCTTATGGCATAATACCCCTGAAAGGGGATTGAAAATGGAAATAAAAGCTGAAATCTACCAATTTCTCTCGAGAGGAAACATTTTAAATCACACTATTGGCCCTGTTGGCTCAGCCAAAACTTCTTCAAAACAAAGACCAGACATCATCTTCTCAATTGATTACGAGATAATTGATAAACCCTTTGAGCTAAATTTTATCCAAGTCGCTCCTGGAGAATGGGACGTAGGCGCTAGCCAATATGTTGATCCAGAGATAGACACTTACATGGAAATGAGGTGGCCTAAATGTCTCAAAGGCAAAGCAAACATATGCGTCGAAACTGATGACGTGGAAAATATTGAGGCCTTAAGAAGCATCTTAACTTATTTTCGCCTTTATACGTGGTCACTTTGGGAACATGTTAAAATTCTAAGAGATTCCCCTGATCAGTTTGCGACAGTTCCCGGTTATCGGAGACAATATATTCATACTCAAAGTACTGATATTGCCGGAAATCGACGACCATCTTCTTCTGAATCCTATACGAGTACAGGCATCGGAGAGATTATTGGGCCAGGTGTTACCGTACTTCCCAACACAAGTGATCCCAGTCCCACAATATCACCGATAGCGGCCGTAATACAAAGAATTGACCATCTTGAATTCGTGTGGAGCCAAATCATCCCATTCCCAGAGCAGTCAAACTTAACTGACGATCTGCCTGAAATCAGGGAGAAAGTAAAAGCTATCAGACTCCATTACAGCACTTACGATGAATTACATCGTGCTCGGAAATATCTATCTGATGGAGAAATAAAGGCGGCAATTCGGTTCGGGGCAGCTTCTATGGAGGTCATTTTAAGATATTATTGCAAAATGTGGGGAGTTAAGTTTCCTACGGATCGTATTTCTTTTGACGAAAAAATAGAACGCGTTCTTAGCGAAGCATCTAAGCCATCATATCGAGATGTTGATCCAACGAGTTCTAAAAATCTACTTTATTTATATCGGGCAAGGAGTTCAATGCACGAAGGTGATTGCTCTTATAAGGATGATCATGGAAGTCAAATAAGAATCAAAAGGATTGATCAGGCTGAAGGATTAGTTAAGGCCGCTGAAGAATTCACAATTTGGATAGACTCAATTACTTAATTCGTTTGGGAATGTAAAATAGAAAGGACTTAGCCTGCCTGAGTCGGCCACTTCCGCGCCACACAGGGCTTCCGGTTTTTAGGGGAGTAATTGATGCTTCCAAAGGAATTTTTGATAAATATGTGCGGCTTATGGCATAATACCCCTGAAAAGGGGGATTGAAGATGGATGATAAAGCACTTAAGAAAGCTGTGAGCAAATCAGGATTCCCGTTACAAATTGCTATTGAGCACTTAGTGGAGACGATAATGCCCTCTAGCTGGAAAGTACTTTCCAAGGAGCATGCTTGGAATAATGGGAACACAGATGGATTCATTGATTTAGTCCTTCAGAAGGCTGATCGTCTAAGGATGGTTATTGAATGTAAAAAAGTCTTTAATGCTCAATGGATTTTTCTTAATCCTGACAGCGTGCAAGGTGCCCGAAATCATTTCAAAGCATGGGTAACCCGAGCTGAACCGGGGAAAGAAATATATTTCGGTTGGGCTGATTTAACCGGCCAACCAATTTCAGGTGAGTCAGAATTCTGTGTCATGGTTGGGAATAATAAAAGAACACCTTTGTTAGAGTGGCAAGCCGGAGAATTAATCCAAGCAACAGAAGGCGTTGCAACCGAAGAATATTATCTATGGAAGTCAAATCCTGAACGAGGCTCGCTTTTTAACGTATATATAAATGTTATCGTAACCACTGCAGACTTATATGTTTATAGCTTTTCTGAGGCTAAGATATCACTAAAGGACGGGAATATTGATAGCACAAATTTTTTTTCTGTTCCTTATGTACGTTTTAGAAAACAGCTTTCTACTTCACCAGCCTCAGCCAGGGGTCTCTTGGCTAGTGGGCGTCTCGAATTTGAAAAAAATCCCAATTTTCGGACCTTGGTTCAGGCCAAAGAAAATACAGTTTTCATTGTAAATTCTCTCGCGTTTCAAAGATTTTTAGGGGAATTTAGAGAAGATGATCGTCATGAAAAGGAGTATTACTGGCCGTGGCCAAATGAGAAGTGAATAGAGAGTAAAAATTAAGAAGCTTTACCTGCCTGAGTCGTCAAGTCAGATTCAGACAGGTTTTTTGCGCTCTCATGTTCTGACGGGTTTCCCGGCCGAAAAAATCTTATTTCATCTGCAAAAAATTCTGAAACTGCTTGCGCGACGATACAAATCTACGGAGCTGTCTATTTGTTTGTTCATCCTTCCAAAGAAGGTTCCTATGATAGTGAACTTCGTAGCCTCAGGAGACCTGGATTTTCATTTGGTGCAACATAGGTGCTATACCAAGGAAAAAAGGACTCAACCAAAATGGCTAAGTCCTTGAAATTATTGGTACGCCTGGCCCGATTCGAACGGGCGGCCTACGGATTAGAAGTGTGACTCAATCCTAAAACAGCGTAAAACAAGATAAACCAGGAAGGGAGAAAAGCCAATGAATTCAAGCTGGTTCTTCTCCCTTCGTTGATGGTGTCTCATATTGGATTCGCTTATTATGGAGACTTTTTGGAGACAAGTTCCTTTTACATCAGTAGGAAATTTTTCTTTCTGTTCCTCCATAGCCTTATCAGGGTCTAGATTTCAAACCGAAACCGCCATTTTTCGGCGTTCTGCTGAATTACGGAATTGAACCGCCGACACAGGGATTTTCAGTCTATAAAAGGCTTCAATCAAGATAAAAAATCAAATAGAAAAATAAAATATTATGAAGCTATAACTGGGGAAATGGATTTTACGTTTCCCCTTGTTGTCTACTTCTTCATCGTCTTTTGGGTTATTATGGTAGCAATTTGGTTGCAAATAAAGAAAAAAGACTCTATACTACAAAAGTGTAAACTAGTAGCCGGACCCTTTGTATTGTATGATTCTAGGCCCCATCGTTACCCATTCTTAAAACTTGAACCGGCACCATCACGTACAATCTGGGCGGGCTATTAGGGCACTTAATTTAGGTTTTAATTAAACTGCTTGAAATAACAGATTTTTCTTGAGAGGAGTTGCTCGTTTCGGAGTGCCATTTTTTTCTTGACAGGAGCTGTTTGATTTGGTAAGTCGTTCTTGTTACAAACAATTTTTCGAACAAATGTCGAATAAGAAATGAGATTCCCCATTATAAGACTTGGCACAGAAGTTGCTGAAGTTCCTTGATGTGGAGAAATTTTTTCTGGTTTACGTATTTTTAAAGACAACAGGAGGATGGGATGGTCAAAAAGGACGAAAGAGACAGCTCCACAGATAGGGTGATTAGGTGCTCTCTTAAAGAGGCGGAAATCAAGCCGGAGGAATTTAGCAGGCTCATGGACTCATATGGGGAAAAATATAACAAAAAGTCCTTGGACAGTAAAAATGCAGGTATAAGAGCAGAAAGGGACCTTCGGCATTTTATAATTACGCATTAGCCTACTGTGTTGGATTACCATGCAGCCACTGGTATTGCAGAAATACCAGTGGTTTTTTTATGATACCGGACCATAAGCGAGCTACAATGTAGGGGGAAAAACAAAATCTCAGTTCGTTGTCGAATCTTCAAAACACACTGTTGAGTTAAACATCAAACACATCCTTATGGAATCTGAGTAGGGAGCAGGAGGTGTACTTGTGGATTATGAAGAATTATTTGATAATTTAATATCAATCTCAACTGACGAGCCTGACTGGATTGAAAACTTAATAAAGAACGCAGAGATTCAGTATTATCCTCGCAGCCAGAGTCCTTTACTAAATATATTAAAGATTCAAAAAGAAGCTAATGGTTGCCGCTCAATAATAATAGAGAAAGAATATGTAGATGAGTATTATCTCGATGAATTTTCGTATTTCTATTCTAGATCATTTATGTCTTATTCTGATAAATGTATAAGATTACATTTCTTTAAATCCGTAGTTGATATTTCTGAGATTAGTAATCTTAGTGAAAAACAAGAAGATTATCTAGGTTTTTCCGTCGTAAGACCAATCTTGACATTCAATACAGGTCGAACGGTTATAAAACCACCTCTTAGTCACAAGGATAATCACTATATATTATGCAAGAATGAGCATGAAGTGAATTTGTCTGGTAATTATTTATCTGCTCTTGGAACTACTTTTATCCAACAGGATACAAATGTAAATGTTTGTGCTCAAGCTGCAATTTGGATGACCTCGCAATATATGCATAAAAAATATGGTTACACAAAATTTTCACCTTCTCAGATAACAGAATTAGCCACTAAAGATTTTACTTTAGGAGCCATAAGAGAGGGATTAAACCATTACCAAATTTTGTCTGTATTAAAAGAAATGGGTTATAACCATATGATACATTTCAAAAAAAAAGTCCCCGATGAGCTAGAAATACCTGAAGCTGAAGCTTTGGAACTTAAAAATAGTTATACTTTGGAAATGGCAAGATTAATATACGGCTATGTTGAATCTGAAATTCCTGTAATCTTAGGGATAGAGGTAAATGGTTTTGGGCATGCTATAACGGTTATCGGGCATGATTTTCATTATACCGGTAATCCTGATCACCCCTCCGTAATTGATTCTGGGTCGAATGTTGGATGGATCCAAAATTTCTATATTCATGATGATAGTAAAGGCCCATATGAAAAATTGCCAATTTTCTCGGGCCATAGTGAGAGCAGTTATTCTATTGAGGAAAATATTAATTACGCTATAGTGCCTGTCCCCAAAGAAGTTACATTAAATCTAGATGATGTATTCAATCATGTTACGACTTTGATTGAAGATGAAGAAATTAATGTTCTAATAAAATATTTAATTGATAAAAAAGGGATCTCATCCGAACATCTATTTACAAAAGATGAGTTATCAGGATTAGTATTCAGAACATATTTACGTCGCCAAAATTTGTTTAAAAATAAAATACCTGACGGAATGTCTCCTTTATATAAACATGTTTATATGGGAATGCAAATGCCGAAATATATATGGGTAACTGAAATTTCAACGAAAGATTATTTGTCAGAAAAAGAAGCCTTCAAAAGAAAAATAGTCGGTGAAATTTTAATTGACACCACCGCCGAAAAAAACGCAAAGTGGAGTACATATTTATCAATTCACCTACATAGAAGATTAATGACCAGGAAGTCAAATGAAATTTTCCCGTTAACATTTAATTATGATCCTGATGAAAAACCTTATTCTCATTTAGTTAGAATTCTCTAAAGTATCAAAGATGCCTTATATCTCTTTTCTATCTTTCTACCATAAACATGAAAGCCTGAATGTCTTGGGAGGTCATTAGTGTAAATAGACCTGAGGTTTCGACTAATCCTCTACTGCTTCGTCGTTTTCCTTGAGCCTCCCCCTTCTGGGAATAATATATCGGGGGAGAAAAAAACCAATCCCCAAATAAACGAGAACCGGGATGCCAACGAGAAAAAAGGTGTCAAGAAATGATTCTCGCAGCCCGAAATAACTTCTGAGCCAGACAAAGGTGAGGATCCATAGAAAGAGGCCTAGCGAGCGAAAAAAACGGTCGATTTTTTTATTACTATCCATCATGGGAGTAATCATACCCTAAGTAGTTGAAAAGTCAAATAAAAAAGGTTAGTACATGATAGATGAGCCAGTCGGATTGAGTTCAATGAATCGGAAAATCGACATTTCTTCACGCCTTGCCGCCTTCTGGCAAAATGGGGTCAGGTAGTTGTGAGCTAATCCCTTGAAATCATTTGGAGGCGGCAACCGGATTCGAACCGGTGAATAGCGGTTTTGCAATGTATCTGACTTAAATTACAGCATAAATCAAGATATAACAACCTAAAGGAATATAAAGGACTTGTCACCGGTATATTCCTTTTTGCTTTCTGGCCTTTCACCCTGTCTTTTGTTATTATGGATAGAACTTGGTAATAATTAAAAAATCGGGGTATAAAGACGTGTCTGATCCTATCTTCATTACCTATGCAAATGCCGATCTGAAAAAGCATCCTGATATTTTTCAGCAGTTATTTTCCGACTTTAAAAAGGATGTTACGGTTTTTCCCAGCGATGAGGAAGCAATTTTAAAAATCATTAAATATTTTATTATTTGTGCAAAAATTGATAATGTTGAAAAAGCTATAGACCAAATGAACGAGATTCGAGAAAAGGAGTATCCCCTCGAAGGTCTGACACCTCTTGAGCTATCAATTCCTTTTGATGGAGTCTACGGTAACAGGAACCCCTGGACACACAATTTAAAACGCTCTCATCGCTGCATCTATTATAAAACTATCAATTCGCTTGAAGGATTAAATCCTGATAAGGTTTTTAACAAACCGGACCTACGGTGCTATGAATGTCTCCAATTGATTTTTAGGCATATGCTCGATATGATTATCGCTGGCGTACCACTCTTCAGACTCGATTTTTACGGATTACTTTTTCATTTCGTCAATGATTATTTCCGGTCAAATTTTATGCTTGTTGGAGAGGGTCGAAGTTATCCGAACAGGCAGTCCTTGCATGAAAGGGTAATATTTCGACCAGAAATTAATACCGGGATCGTATCTGGGGTCTACGCGTTTTCGGGACTTTTCCCTTTTTCAATTATTCAATTTTCATTGTTAAAATTAATTAAAGACAAAACGAAAGGCCCTCGAAAAATCAAGCGGTGTCCCTACTGTAATGATTTTTTTGAGGCAAAAAACATTCAACGGTCATATTGCTACAAATTAGCTGAATGCCGAAAAAAATTTGAACGAGAAAAAAAGAGAAAACAACGAGAGAAGAACGCAGCCAAGTACTATTAATAATTTATCATGTCCCCTGAAATTAACATGTCCCTTGATTTTCAAGGGACATAACTATTTGATAAGACTCGATATTTCTTGACATAAATCCTTGTTGATATACCGTAAAGGCCAACGATGTTTGTTGGCTTTTTTTTATTAACGATATTTTGTAATGGAGGTTTTTATGTCTCAAAACTTACTAACTGTCGATGAAATGGCTGCCGAATTGAAGGTACCTAAGTCCTGGCTTTATTCCCGTACCAGACAGACAGGACCAGGCACCATCCCCCGTATCAAGGTGGGGAAATACATCAGGTTTGATTATGAGGCCGTTATGGACTGGTTGAAAATGCAGGTTGAGGACTAAATGGTTCCTTATGAATCGGTATTCTACTATTGATGAATAATCTGATGCGTTTTTAAAACTAAATTTTTTAGGTTTTTTTTAACCAAGGATAACATGACTCAAATAAACAATAATCTAAAAAAAGAAGTTCTTTCACACCTTGATATTGCAAATTACTACAAGGGAGAAGGATTAAAATTAAGCAGACCAGATTCAAAAGATCAAGTGAAGGCACTCTGCCTTTTTCACGGCGATACCGTTCCTTCATTATCAATAAACCTTAAAACTGGCCGCTTTAAATGCTTTGGATGTGATGCCAGTGGATCTGTTTTTGACTTCTATATGAAACAACACAGTGTTGATTTCAAAACGGCTCTTAAAGAACTGGCTGAGAAGGCAGGATGCAATATCCAAACTTCACAGCCAGCGAAAGGAAAGCAGGAAATTGTTAAAACCTATGATTACCTGGATAAAGAAGGTAATCTCGTTTTCCAGGTGTGCCGAACCGAACCGAAAGATTTCTTTCAAAGATGCCCAGATGGAAATTCGGGATGGAAAAACACCGTCACTCACCTTTCTTCTGAGGTCAGGAATATCCCATACCGATTACCTGAAGTCCTGGAATCCAATACGGTATTCATTACTGAAGGAGAGAAGGACGCTGATACCCTCAGAGAGATCGGGCTTTGTGGATCATGCAACGCCGGCGGTGCCGGGAAGTGGCAATCAGAGCTTAACGACTATTTTAAGAACAAGCGGATAATCATTCTGCCCGACAACGATGAAAAAGGCCGTAAACATGCTCAGAAGGTAGCACAATTTCTTTCCGGTGTGGTTGAATCTATCAGAATTCTCAATCTGCCCGGATTACCTGAAAAGGGGGATGTGACGGACTGGATACAAGCCAGTGGGACAAAGAAGGAGTTATTAGCCTTAAGTGAAAAACAGCCTGAGTGGGGCTTCGAGGGCGGGTATACCGCAAAGGAGATTTTATCTATGAATTTTCCCGAACCAAAATGGGCGGTAGAGGGGCTTATACCTGAAGGCCTGAATTTCTTAGGTGGTAAGCCAAAAACAGGTAAGTCATTTTTAGCCTTGCACCTGTGCTGTGCGGTAGCACTTGGAGGCAAGGCCTTAGGTAAATTTGATCTTCAAAAAGGGAGTGCTCTTTATCTATGCCTTGAGGATACACCCAGACGTTTACAAATTCGACTTAAAAGCATTCTTCAAGCCGATCCTGCGCCAGATAATTTACACCTTTTTCCAAAATGGCCGAGACTCAATGAGGGTGGGCTTGAACGACTCGACGCATTTATCACATGGAAGAAAAGGAATCTTCGGTTAATTGTCATAGATACGTTCGCTAAGTTCAGGCCACTAACGAAAGGCTCTAATATTAACTTGTATGAAACTGATTACGAAGACGCTGGCGCAATCAAGTCATTGGCCGATAAATACGGTGTTTCAATCCTGGTAATTCACCACCTTCGAAAAGCACCCGCCGAAGATGAGCTGGACACCTTCAGCGGTAGTACTGGCTTGACAGGCGCGGCCGATGGACTCCTGATACTTAAAAGAACGTCTAAAAGGATGGATGCTGAACTGCTGGTGACAGGTCGTGATATGGAAGATAGCGCACTTGCCTTAGAATTTCACGGACCAACCATGACCTGGCAGTACCTAGGTAATTCCAAGGACGTAAAGGAAACCAAGGAACGGCAGACCTTGTTTGATGCCATGATGGAGATTAAAGAGCCGGTTTCACCCAAGGAGCTGGCTGAGATCACAGGATTACAAACTCATTATATTCAGAAAACGTTGCCGATATTGATTGAGGAAGGAAGCGCAAAGAAGCTTGAAAGAGGTATTTACATAGGGGTCAAGGCTGACAGCGGGAACATTGGGAACATTGGGAACAATTAAAAAACCAGTTTCCTGTTTATCCGATTGTTCCCGACGTAGTTAGAGAGTGGGAACATTTAAAAAGTTAATGATAATAAACCTTTACAATAGAATGTTCCCAATATGCCCATTATTCCCATGGTGGGGGGAGGGGGCTCGAAGGGGGGCTTCTTATATACCTCCTGATGACCCGAGCGTTCGAGCATTTTGAAACTTTAGGCGGGAATATTTAAAATGGAACCGGCTGGGTATGGTTAAAACCCCATGCAAGCCCCTGTGGACAACGTGGAGCTTTTGTATTGTGCAATAAATGCTTTTTCCATTTTCCTTGAGAATTATCCCGCCTGTTGGTATATATCAAGACCGTTCTAAATTGCTACGTTATTTTATGGAGTTGAAATGCCAACACTAGACTGGATCGGCAAAAACGCAGTAGTAAACCATCACAAGGAAGTACCGTTCCACCTGCTTGAGTGTGACGCTGATTTATCCGTGGGTGACCCGGAAAGCGGCAACCTGCTTGTTCAGGGTGACAACCTTCTGGCCCTGAAAGCTCTTCTGCCCTATTATGCCGGGCAGGTAAAGTGCATTTATATTGACCCACCTTACAATACCGGAAATGAAAAATGGGTTTATAACGATAATGTGAACAGCCCGGAAATCCGGAAATGGCTTGGAATTGCTGTTGGGGCAGAGGCAGAGGACCTGTCACGACACGATAAATGGCTTTGCATGATGTTTCCGAGGCTCCGGCTACTCAAAGAGTTTTTAAAACAAGACGGAGTTATCTTTATCAGCATTGATGACAATGAAGTGAATAATCTGCGATTGATGTTGGATGAAATATTTGGACCTCGAAATTTTATGGGGATGTTAGTTTGGAAAGCACGTCAATATTTAGATAGTCGTTCCTTAACAGGCATTTCGTTGGATCATGAATACATTTTTGTTTATTCCAAGAATCAAAATGGAACACGTTTGAAGGGTAAAAAGCGTGATGAATCAAAATATAAAAACCCTGATAACGATCCTCGTGGCTCTTGGATGAGTAGAAGCATTCTTGGGCTTGCCAATGCTAATGATCGCCCGAATCTTCACTATAATCTTGTTGATCCAGCTACTGGTAATTCATATCCTTGTCCACCAAATACAGGGTGGCGATATAGCAGAACAACAATGGCAGCGAAAATATCTGAAAATTGTATCCTTTTCCCTAAGAAAAAAACGGGCCGACCACGTGAAAAAGTTTTTTTGAAGAGATTACAGACAAAACGGACTGGCTTCCCAAGCGTTATTGATGGAGTATATACCGCTGATGGTTCACAAGCAATCAGGGAAATATTCGATGAGCAAATTTTTGCTTTTCCAAAAGCTCCTGAATTGATTCAGATGCTGATTGACCAAATTGCGGATAAAAATTCCATAATTATTGATTCCTTTGCTGGAAGCGGGACAACCGGGCAAGCAGTATTGGCCTTAAACAAAAAAGATGGAGGAAATCGGAAATGTATCCTTGTTGAAATGGATAAGGATATATGCGGGAAAGTGACTTCAACACGATTGAAAAGAGTTATTGAAGGGTTTGTGAAGAAGGGTCCTAATGGTAAAACAGAAGACATTCCCGGCCTTGGCGGTGGCTTTCAATATTGCATCCTTGGCGAGACCCTTTTTGATAGTTCCGGCCAAATTGCAAAAAGCGTTTCATTTATAGACCTTGCCCGTTTTGTTTTTTTCAAAGAAACCGGCCAGCCATTACCGGATAACATTTCCATCAAAACTCCATTCATCGGTACCCTTAATGACACCGGGGTTTATTTGCTCTATAACGGCGTTTTAGGCGACAAGACACCGAGGGGAGGCAATGCCCTTACCAGGGCCGTTTTGGATGCTCTACCGGCCTACGACGGCCTTAAGGTGGTATATGGAACAAGCTGCCGAGTGGGTTCAACAAGGCTGAAACAGGAAAATATAATTTTCCACCAGATTCCCTATGAACTGAAGGTGAATTGATGCTCATACTTAAAGACTATCAGGAATGGGCCTTGGATGCCTTGCGCGAATATTTTCAGGAATGTACCCGCACCGATGACGCCAATGTTTCATTCTATTCGGTTACCGGGAATACTTTAGGGGTAAACATTTCATACAACAAAGTGGAAGAACTGCCGGGCCTGCCGTATGTATGCTTGAGGATACCCACCGGTGGCGGCAAGACCATTGTTGCCTGTCATAGTATCGGCGTTGCGGCCAGGGAGCTTGTGCAGACTGAAAGCCCGGTTGTTCTGTGGCTTGTTCCTTCCAATGCTATTCTAGAGCAGACTATAAACGCGCTTCGAGACCGTAATCATCCATATCGGCAAGCCTTGGAAGCTACAATTGGCGCGGTGAATATCCTTGATGTTGAAACGGCCCTTTATGTGAAGCGGGCTCAGCTTGACGGTGAAGCAACCATTATTGTCACGACCATGCAGGCTTTCCGGGTGGAAGATACTATTGGTCGCCGGGTATATCGTGATTCCGGCGATTTGATGGATCATTTCACCGGGCTTCCGCCCTATATTATAGATCCGCTGGAAAAGGGTGATGGCGACCATATCATTCATTCCCTGGCTAATGTTTTACGGCTGAGAAGGCCGGTAGTCATTGTCGATGAAGCGCATAATGCCCGGACAGGCCTTTCCTTTGAAACACTGGCCCGGTTCAGTCCGTCCTGTATTATTGAGTATACCGCTACTCCCGCCAGGGAAGATCATGCAAGCAATGTTTTATACAGCGCGTCCGCCGCTGATCTGAAATCCGCCGAAATGATAAAAATGCCTATCCGCCTTGACACAAGGCCGGAGTGGAAGGAACTGCTTTCCGATGCTATCCATTGCCGGAACAGGCTTGAGAAAGCGGCCAGTATGGAGCGGCAGCAGACCGGCGAATATATCCGCCCGATAATGCTTATTCAGGCGCAACCGAAACGACAAGGCCAGGATACCCTTACCGTGGACGTTGTTAAACAATGCCTAATAACGGACCATAACATTCACGAAGAACAGATTGCCATTGCTACCGGCGCAACCAAGGAGCTTGAGGGGGTGGACCTTTTAAGCCCCGACACACAAATTCGATACGTTATCACCATTCAAGCCTTGCGGGAGGGATGGGATTGCCCCTTTGCCTATGTTTTGTGCAGTGTGGCGGAATCACGTTCAGCAACGGCCATTGAACAGATATTGGGCCGGGTCATGCGGTTACCGAAGGCGGCCTTGAAGAACCACGATGAACTAAATATGGCTTATACCTTTGCCACGTCCACGAATTTTTTCGAGGTCGCCAATCGCTTGACCGATGCCCTTGTTGAAAGCGGCTTTGAGAGGCAAGAAGCCGAAGACCTGATTATTCGCGGCAGGCAAGAAGAAACGGAATTTCCTTTTGACCAGAACAAACCGTTCATGGGCATGGTAACAGTAACTTTATCTGAAGAGCCGAACATTGAAAAGCTCTCCGATGACACCCGCGAAAAAGTCAAATTTGACAACCAAAAAAAGGAACTGTCCTTTATTGGTGAAATGACCGAAGCGGAACGGGAAGAGATAAAGGCGGTTTGCGTTACGAATGAAGGCAAGGCCGGAGTTGACAAGGCGTTTTTTGTTTCCATTGGCAAAGACCCGGAAGAAGAAAAACGTACTCCTTCCGAAAAGAAGATTCCTTTTACGGTACCGGTGTTGTCAATCAAACAAGGGGACCTTTTTGAGCAGTTCGAAGAAACCCATTTTCTTGACCATCATTGGGAGTTGGCAAAATGTGACGCTCTGCTTTCCGAAGAAGAATATTCAGCCAAAAGGCCGGACGCGCAGACAGGTGAAATTGACATTACCGAAGCTGGAAGGGTGGAGGCTTCATTTCTTTCCAGAATGCAAAGCCAGATGGTATTTTTTGCCAGTGACGCGAACTGGAGCGTTGCCGAGCTTGTTTACTGGTTTGACAGAAATATTTCGCACAAAGATATTTCCCAGGATGATAGCGGTATATTTTTAACAAACCTTGTCCAGACCCTGATTGAACAAAGAAGCATACCCTTTGAACAGCTTGTGCTTGATAAATACCGTTTGAAAAAAGCTGCGGAAAAGAAAATCAACCTTCACAGACAGGACAATCGGAACAAGGTTTATCAATCGTTGCTATTTGGTGAAGAGGCTGAGGTGGCCGTAATCCCGGATATTTGCTTTTCCTATGCCGCTGATCCCCGGAAGTATGCTTATTCAAAAGCCTATAAGGGAAGGACTGAGTTCAAAAAACATTACTACCCGGAAATAGGCGACCTGGAAGAGAAAGGGGAAGAGTTTGAATGCGCCCAATTTATTGACCAGTTAAATGAAGTTGACTTCTGGGTTAGAAACCCGGTCAGGCGTGAGGGTCAATCCTTCTGGCTTCAAACCTCGACCGATAAGTTTTATCCGGATTTTGTCTGCAAGCTCATAGACGGGCGGACACTGGTTGTAGAATACAAAGGCGGCCACCTACGGAATGATGATTCAAAAGAAAAAAAAGCCCTTGGCGAACTGTGGGCCAAGCGTAGTAATGGGGCTTGCCTGTTCGTCATGCCTATGGATAGAGATTATGCGGCCATTTCAAGGGTGATAGAAGCGAGATAAGGTAGAGGCTCACAGCTCCTTAAATCAAATAATTTAATTCAGGTCAAATCCACTGACATTGTCAGTGGTGGGGTGTGGGGGCGGAGGCCCCACTCCTTTAGCAAGCCAACATTGTTGGCGAGCAATAAAAACTTAAATCGGGTTTTTTCCATTTT
>SDBT01011784.1_pt1 | contig 14050 bp, 7 predicted proteins | sample 2277101 | NCBI WGS metagenome assembly SDBT01 (sample SAMN10404973, study PRJNA504765) | marine sediment metagenome | isolation source: marine sediment core GS10_PC15, 103 cmbsf | place: Arctic Ocean: Southern Knipovich Ridge | collected 2010 | reverse complement strand
TACCGCATCATCGAAGGGCTCGCGATTGCGGCTGTGGCGGTCGGGGCAACCGAGGGCATCTTCTACATTCGCCGCGAATACCCGCTGGCGGTCGAGCGCATCCGCGAGGCGCTTGAGGAATGCGAACGGCGCGGCATAGTCGGAGACGATGCGTTTGGCGACGGACGCCCGTTGCACATTCGCATAATGGAAGGGGCCGGGGCGTTTGTGTGCGGGGAAGAGACGGCGTTGATCGCGTCGCTCGAAGGCCGGCGCGGCACGCCTACTCTGCGTCCGCCTTATCCGGCTGAGCGTGGCCTGGGGGGGCAGCCTACGTTACTGAACAACGTCGAGTCATACGCCGTCGTCCCGTGGATCCTGCGGCACGGACCGGAGGAATTCGCCGCACTCGGCACCGAGACCAGCACCGGCACCAAGGTTTTTGCGTTGGCGGGCAAGGTGGCCCGCGGCGGGTTGATCGAGGTGCCGATGGGCATCACGATCCGCCAGATCGTCGAAGAGATCGGCGGCGGGGTCAAACCTGAGGAAAGGCCGTCTGGGACGATTCCGCACACGTTCAAGGCTGTGCAGATCGGCGGGCCGTCGGGCGGGTGTGTGCCGGCCGAGCTGGCCGACACGGCGGTGGATTTTGAGGCGCTGGCCGAGGTCGGGGCGATCATGGGCTCGGGCGGGCTGGTGGTGCTCGACGAGACCGATTGCATGGTCGACATCGCCCGCTATTTCCTCTCGTTCACGCAGGACCAGTCCTGCGGCCAGTGCACGCCCTGCCGCGTAGGCACGCGGCGAATGCTCGAGATCCTCGATCGTTTCTGCACGGGCGTGGGCCGGGCCGACGATCTGGAGAAACTGGAAGAGCTGGCGCGAATGGTAAGCGCCAGCAGCATCTGCGGCCTGGGCAAGACCGCCCCGAACCCGGTGCTGACCACGCTGCGTTACTTCCGCGAGGAATACGAGGCGCATCTGGCGGGCCGCTGCCCGGCCGGCAGATGCAAGGCGCTGATCAGGTATGTGGTGACCGAGGCCTGCACTGGGTGCACGCTCTGCGCGCAGCACTGCCCGGTTGACGCGATCCCGATGACGCCTTACGAGCAGCACGAAATCGATACCGAGAAATGCACGCGCTGCGACGCGTGTCGAGTTGCGTGTCCGGAGGACGCGATCAGGATAACGTAGCGGCCGGGCCCCGCACCGGCCGGCATCTGTAGCGTCCGCCCCCCGTGGCGGACGGCAACTGTAGCGTCCGCCCCCCGCGGCGGCCGGCAACTGTAGCGTCCGCCCCCCGTGGCGGACGTAGGACTGTGCAAACATGCCACGACTGTGGATCGACAATCGCGAAGTTGACCTCCCGCCGGGCGGCACGCTGCTGGACGCCGCCCGCCAGCTCGGGATCGACGTCCCCGCGCTCTGCTACCTCGACGGTCTGCGGCCGAACACGTCGTGCCTGGTCTGCGTGATGAAGGTTCAGGAGAAGAGCGACGGAGCGACGGAGCGACGGAGCGACGAAGGGGGCTCGCCGACCGCCGGGCGCCTGGTTCCGTCTTGCGCGACGGTTGCCGAAGAGGGGATGCGCGTCGAGAGTGAAACCGAGGAGGTTTGGCAGGTTCGGCGGACGACGCTCGAGCTGTTGCTGAGCGATCACGCCGGCGAGTGCCGGGCGCCGTGCCAGTTCGCCAGCCCGTTCGACACTGACATTCCGCGCATGATCCGAGCGATCGCCGCGGGCCGGATCGAGGATGCGATCGTCACTCTGCGACGAGATATTCCGCTGGCGGCGGTGCTGGCGCGCATTTCACCGGAATTGAGCGAGGGCGGCTGCCGACGCAGCGCGATTGACGAGGCGGTGTCCATTGGTTTTCTGAAGCGCTGTGTTGCCGATCGGGACCTGATCTCTTCCGCACCGTATGTACCGCCGCGCGAACCCGACAGCGGCAAGCGGGTTGCGATCGTTGGTGCGGGTCCGGCGGGGCTTTCGGCTGCGTATTTCCTGCTCCAGATGGGACACGCTTGCACGTTGCTCGAGGCGCGCGAGCAGCCGGGCGGGTCGCTGTGCGACGTCGCGGAGCAGCAACTGCCGCGCGCCGTGCTGGCTGCCGAGATCGCATTGCTCGAGAAGCTCGGCGCTCGATTCGAACTCGATACGAAGGTCAGGCAGTCGGGTGCCGACGTAGCGGCCGGGCCCCGTACCGGCCGTAGTCTGGAAGATCTGCGGCAGGACTTCGATGCGGTCCTCATCGCCGTCGGCCGCTCGCGCGACGACGACGACCTTGGAATCCCCACGACAAGAGGGCGCCTCGACGTCGACCACGCGACACACGAAACGAAGGTCACCGGCGTGTTTGCCGCCGGCGACGCGGGCCGCCCGCGTGGACAGCCCGTCCAGGCGGCTGCCGACGGCAAGTCCGCCGCGTTCTGCATCGACCAGCACCTCCGTGGCGTCGCCATCACTGGACGCCGCAAGCTGTTCGCGCTGGGCACGGGGCGTCCGCCGAAAGACGAAATCGCCGCACTGATGGTCGATGCAAGTCCGGCGTCGCGTGTCGCCCCGAAAGACCACGCGACTGGTCTGACGGATGAAGAAGCGCGGACCGAGGCGCGGCGTTGTCTGCACTGCGACTGCCGTGGCCTCGAAGCCTGCAAGCTGCGCAGGTACGCCGAGAAGTACGGCGCGCACGCCCGGCGCTATCGCGGCGAGCGCCGCTCGGCCGAGCGCATCACCACCCATCCCGAGCTTGTCTTCGAGCCCGGCAAGTGCATTCTGTGCGGTCTGTGCGTGCAGATTGCCGAACAGCTTCGCGAGCCGCTCGGGCTGACGCAAGTCGGTCGGGGGTTCGAAGTGCGCGTCGCGGTCCCGTTTGATGGTTCTCTCGCCGAGGCGCTCAAAGCCGCTGCCCGGCGCTGCGTTGAAGCCTGCCCGACCAGTGCGCTGGCGTGGAAGACGGAATCATCGGCCGACGCGTGCGGCAGCGCCGCGTGCGGAGCGAAGCCCGGTCAGGGTTGTTCGGACGACTTGGAGCCGAAGCAGTAGACCACCCCGTCTTCGGTCGAGATGACCAGGCAGCTGGCCGCCACGGCCGGCGAGGCCGAGATGCCGCTGCCAGTCTCGAACCGCCACACTTCCTCACCAGTCGTGAGCTTGACCGCGTAGAGATTGCCGTCGCCCGCGCCGACGAACACCCGCCCGCCGACGATGACCGGTGACGAATCGATGCGGCCCTTGGCGACCAGTTGCCAGCGCTGCTTGCCGGTCGTTCGGTCGAGGGCGCGCAGGCGTTTGTCGCGACCGCCGATGACCACCAGGTCGCCGCTGACCGCTGCAGATGACATGAACGGAAACGCCCGTTCTGGGTCTTCAAATCGCCAGAGCACTTTCCCGGCGTTCCAATCGACGCCCAGCACCTGTTCGCCGTAGGTTCCGAGGAACAGACGCGTTCCATCGACGGTCGCCGAGGCGCCCGTGACAGAGCCAAGTGGGATGTGGTTGATACGTGTGCCGTTCCTCGCATCGACGACGTGCAGATGCCCGTCGCATCCTCCGAAGAACACATGCGTGCCCGCCAGCGTCGGTGTCGCGTGCACACGCTCTTCGGCCGCGTACTTCCAGATCTGCTTTCCATCCTCGAGCCGCAGGCAGTACACATGTCCGCCGTATGATCCGAATATGACGTGCCCGCGATAGTAGTTGGCCGACGAGATGATCTGGCCGTCGGTCTCGAACTTCCAGCGTGCGGCTCCGGTCTTCGCGTCGCAGGCGTGCAACACGCCGGCGTCGTCGCCGAAGATCACCAATCCGCCGACGACAGTCGGCGACGACTCGATCATATCCTCGATCGCGTACGTCCAGCGGGGTTGACCGGTGGCAAGGTCGAGTGCGTACAGCTTGCCATCGTCCGACCCGACGTACACGACGCCGTCGACGATTGCGGCGGTGGAGGTGATCGGCTCCGCCGTCTCGTATTTCCAGCGCACGTGCAGCTCGTCGGGCAGCGTGCCGCGGGCGAGGCCGGTGAGTTGTGGGTTGCCGCGGAACATCGGCCATTGGTCGAGCGCGAGCTGGGCGTGGGGTTGCTCGATCGCGTATAGGAATCGTCGGGTGGTGATGTAGAGCACGCCATTGGCGGCGACGGGCGTGGTGTAAATCGTGTGCTGCATGTCGTTGAGCGCCAGTTGTTTCAGCGATTTGCCGTGTTCGAGCACGTACAGTTCACCGTCGGTGTTGCCGAGCATGACCTTGCCGTCGACGACCGTCGGCGAACCCCACACGCCGGCCAGCATGTCGTGCTGCCAGTGCCGCTGGCCGGTCTTGACGTCGAAGCAGCAGAGAAAGCCGCTCAGGTCGGCGGCGTAGAGCAGGCCGTCGGCGATCGCGACGTTTGAGATGGTTCGACCGAAGTCATCACCGCCGACGTGCCAGATTCGGCCGGTTTCGGTGATGTCCCCGGTCTTGGTGGCATCGATCGCGTAGAGGTGCCCGGGGCCCTCGCCGGATTCCGGGTCATCACCCGCCGCGAGGAACACCTTGTTGTCGTGGACGACCGGCGTGGCGACGACGGCGGTCTTGGTTCCTCGTCCGCCACGGGGGGCGGACGCTACATCGACGGCGGGGTTGTAGCGGCCGGGCCCCGCACCGGCCGAAGACAAGTTGAACTTCCAGATGGGCTTGCCGGTCAGCGGCTCGAAGGAGTAGCACCAGCCGTCGCCGCCGCCGAAGATGACCTGCGGCTTGTCGTTAATCACGCCATAGGCAGGTGACGACCACTGCCCGTTGATGACGTTGTCGCCGGGGTCGTTGCGTTTCCAGATGACCTTGCCGGTCTTCTTGCTGACCGCGATGAACGCGGGGGCCTGGGGGGCGGGCAACTCGCCTTCGTCGTTGATCCCGTTGCCGGTGCAGACGAAAACCAGGTCGCCGGCGCCGACCGGCGAGCACGCCGCCAGATTGCGCGGGAAGACGCCCAGGTCGCCGATCATGTCGAGGATCCAGATGAAGTCGGCGTCCTGCTTGTCGGTGTGTTTCTCGTTGGTAAGCGGCCCGTCGTTCTCGCCGTCGTGGAACCCGTTGGCGTCGGCGCAGACCAGCTCGCAACGGTTGCTGACGTAGTAGAGGCGGTCGCCGTCGACGTATGCGTTCGAGGCGATGCCCTGCTCGGGCCAGTCGTTGGCCGCTCCGCTGGGCAGCTTGTCGTGCGTCGCTTGCCAGAGCAGCTTGCCACTTTGCTCGTTGAGGCAGAGCAGCACGCCCTTGTCGCCCTTGCTGTGCGGGCGATACTCGCCGCCGTTGTTGGTTGCCACGTAGATCTTGCCGCCGGCGACGACCGGCGTGCCGTAGCTCAGCGACCCGAGCGGCGCACCCCACTTGATGTTCTTCTTCGTCTTGACGTCCCACTCGTGCGGGATGCCGATTTCGGCCGAGACCGCGTTTCGCCCGGGCGAGCCGCCGAACATGGGCCAATCGCCGCGCGTGGGCGGCCCGGCCGGCGCTGATGCTATTGCAATCGACAGGCCGACGATCAGGGTGAAAGCCATTCGTTCTTGCATCGCGTCTTTCCTTCGAGATCACTCAGGACGCCCGGCGCGTCATTAACCCAGTTATAAACCGCGCCGGCCGATTTGAAACCTCCCCGGCGAAAAATCGACTCGGCCGACCCCACCGCTTAGCATGATCACGCTCGGACCATGGGGCCGCACGATGAAAGTCGCCTATCTCGCCGCCGGCGCCGGCGGAATGTACTGCGGCAGTTGCATGCACGACAACCGCCTGGCGGCGACGCTGATCGCCCAGGGGCGTGACGTTGTGCTGATCCCGCTCTACACCCCGCTACGGACCGACGAGACCGACGTCAGCGAGCGGCGGGTGTACTACGGCGGGATCAACGCGTACCTGCAGCAGGCCAGCGCTGTTTTTCGCCGCACACCCTGGTTCCTCGATCGGCTCTTCGATGCGCCGGGGTTGCTGCGCATCGCCGGGAAGTTGGCGGCGCGCACGCGTCCCGAGTTGCTCGGGGCCATGACGCTTTCCGTCCTGCGCGGGGAGCACGGGCGGCAGCGAAAAGAGCTGGCGAAGCTCATCGGCGGTCTGCGATCACTGAAACCAGACTTGGTGTACCTCCCGAACCTCATGTTTGCCGGCGTCGCCGGGGGATTGAAAGCCGCGCTGGGCGTGCCCGTGCTTTGTGGCCTGACCGGCGAGGACATCTTCCTGGACCAGCTTCCTGAACCGTATCGCGCCGAGGCATTCAAGCTGGTTCGAGAGCGAGCCGGTGACGTGGACGGCTTCGTGGCCCTCACGCAGTATTACGCTCGTCACGCGGCCAAGCACTTCGGACTGCCGCCGGACCGTGTGCATAAGATCACGATGGGAATTCGCACCGCGGACTTCGCCGAGGCCGCGACACCGCCGGACGAGCCGTTCACGATCGGCTACCTGGCGCGAATCTGTCCGGAGAAAGGTCTGTCCAACCTATGTGACGCGTTTGTCGAGCTGCGCCGCACCGGAAGAAGCTGCCGGCTGCGCGTCGCGGGTTACCTTGGAAAGGCCGACCAGGCTTACTTCGATCGCATCACGAAGCAGATTAAGCAGGCCGGGCTGGACGAGGCATTCGAGTACGTCGGCGAAGTGTCGCGCGCGGAGAAGCTGGAGTTCCTCCATTCGCTGCACGTGCTATCCATGCCCACTGTTTACGCTGAGGCTAAGGGCTTTTACGTGCTCGAAGCTCTGGCCGCGGGCGTGCCGGTCGTGTTGCCGAATCACGGTGCGTTCCCGGAACTGGTCAAAGCCACCGGCGGCGGCATACTGCACGAACCGGGAGACCGCTCGGGATTGGCAGAGGCTCTCGCCGGACTGATGGATGACTGCGCACGCCGGCGAGACCTGGCCACCGCCGGTCAACACGCAGTCCACGAGTGTTTCACCGCCGAACGAATGGCCGACGAAGCCTGGCGGCTCTTCGGACAATTCACCTACTGTACTGACTCAAAAGAATCGCATCGTATGGGTATCGCGAAAACCGCTGAACAATGCTCAAATGGGGCACACCGGCGGTCGATGCGGCGGCGCGGCCCGAACGATGGTTCGAGCACTGGTCGACATCCGGATCGACGACGCCGAATTGGTCTTCTATCGAGGATTCGCGAGGTCAGCGGGCGATGGGTGAGGCGGCCCTGTTTTTGGCGTCCGGATGCGTATTCGGTCTGGCCGGTGGCTTCACGCCCGGACCGACGCTGACGTTGGTGATCGCCCAGACGCTGCGCTTCGGACTCACGGACGGAATCAAGGTCGCCCTCGCTCCACTCCTGACCGATGCCCCCATCATCATTGCGTCGCTCGTACTCATGGGTAACCTGGCTCGGTTCGAGCCGGTTCTGGGTGGAATTGCTCTGCTCGGGGCGGCGTTTCTCGCATACTTGGCGCTGGGGAGCTTCCGGGTCCGCGGAATCGAGGTGCGCAAGGAGAAAACGCCACCCCGTTCGCTGCGCAAGGGCTTCGTGGTGAATCTCCTGAACCCGCACCCGTACCTGTTCTGGTTCACGATCGGGGCACCAGTACTGCTGCGGGCCGCCGGCAAGAGCATCCTGGCCGCGACGTTGTTTGTCATCGGGCTGTACCTGTGCCTGATTGGGGCAAAGATCCTCGTCGCGTGGCTGACCGCACGCTCGCGGCCCTTCCTCGAAAGCCGCGCCTTCGTGTATGTCAACCGGCTGCTCGGCGTTGCGTTGGCCGTGTTCGCCCTGTTGTTCCTGCGAGACGGCCTCGAATACCTGGGCGTCCTCTCTGACAACGCCGCTGGTTGAGTCGCGACATCAGCGTGGCGGTCGAGAGCTCCGGTCGGGTGTGCACGACACATTCGCCGGGCTGGGGCAGCGAATGTAGCGTCGGGTCTCCGTGCCCGACGTGGTCGTCGGACGACTCTGATGCCGGTCTACGTCGGGCACGGTGACCCGACGCTACGTTTTTCGACTCGGAACCGGCCCGCCAGACGCGTCATGCGCCCTCCGATCGGGGCCAACTCCTGCCGCGGACTGCTGCCAAAGCCGGAAGCTGATATACTGGCGGCCCAGACCGGTTTCAGAGAGTCTGTAGCGGTCGAGCCCTGTCTCGGTCGTGGAAGTCGACGTCCGGTGCGGGGCCCGGACGCTACAGGAAAAGCGAAGCCGCTCTGGCGAAATCCGTTGTGGACGAGGTGAGATATGCAGCCGGTGATGATGTTGCTCGTGTTCATCGTAGCCTTCGGCGCCTTCGGATATACGCTGCGCGGCCGCTGGCGGCTGATGCGCGTCGGCCCCTGGGATCTGCAGTTCGATCAGCCGGGCGAGCGCACGCGGCGAATGATGAAATTCGCCATCGGGCAGTGGCGCATGCCGCGCCATCGGCTGGCGGGGATCGCGCATATCTTCATTTACGCCGGCGGCGTGATCATGCTGCTGCGGGCTCTGATTCTGTTCGCGCGCGGCTTCGTGCCGGATCAGCACTTCGGCTACTGGATCTTCGACAGCGGCACGCCGCTGGGTAGCCTCTATTCGCTGATCAAGGACATTCTCGTCGTGCTGGTTCTGATCGGTGTGGTGGTTTTCTTCTACTACCGCGTGATCCGACACCTCCCGCGGCTAAACCTGAACTTCGAGGGACTGCTGATCTTGGCGATTCTGACCGGCCTGATGCTGAGCGACATGCTCTACGACGGGGCCACCATCGCCCGTCATCAGGCGGAGGCCGGCGGATGGGAGCCGCTCGGTGCGCTGGTCGCTATCCCGCTGCGCGACGCCCAGACCGGCACGATTGTCTTTCTGCAGCACCTCGGGTTCTGGACGCACGTCGTCCTGATCCTGGGCTTCATGAACATCCTGCCCTACACCAAGCAGTTCCACGAGATAACGGTCTTCCCCAACACCTATTTGCAGCCGCTGGGGCCGCCCGGCTGCCTGCCGAACATCGTGGACATCGAGGGCAAGGTGGAGCGCGAGGAGACGCTGGGGGTCAGACGGATCGACCAGTTCGGCGCCAAAGCCTATCTCGACTTCTTCACGTGTACCGAGTGCGGCCGCTGCTCGCACCAGTGCCCGGCTACCAACACCGGCAAGAAACTCTCGCCGAAAGACCTCGCCACCGATCTGCGTGATTTCAGCTACAAACATCAGACGGCGTTGGGGGCCGGTGGGAACGGCCAGGACGCCGGCGGCGACGGCAAGCCTCCGCCGCACCAGGTCGGCCTGATCGGCGCGGTAATCGATCCGGAAGTGATCTGGGCCTGCACCACCTGCCGGGCTTGCGAGCAAGAATGCCCGGTCTTCATCTCGTACGTGGACAAGATCGTCGAACTGCGCCGCCACATGGTCATGGAGCAGGGTGAATTCCCCGAGCAGTTGCAAAACGTCTTCCGAGGGATCGAAACAGTCGGCAACGTCTACAGCTTCGCCAACGAGGAGCGAGCCGACTGGGCCAAGGGGCTCGACATTCCGTTGATGGCGGAGAAGCAGGAGGTGGAGTGTCTCTACTGGGTCGGCTGCGCCCCGTCGTTCGACGATCGCTCACGCAAGGTCGCCCGGGCCTTCGCCCAGTTGATGCAGGAGGCCGGCGTCGACTTCGCCATTCTCGGTCCGGAAGAGACCTGCACCGGCTACGCCGCCCGCCGGGCCGGCAACGAATACCTCTTCCAGATGTACGCCCAGCAAAACTGCGAGACGCTGAATAAGTACAAGTTCCAGAAGATCGTCACCACCTGTCCGCACTGCTTCAACACGCTCAAGCACGAGTATCACGACTTCGGCGGAGACTACGACGTCGTCCACCACACCGACTTCCTGGCCCAGCTCGTGCGGCAGGGCCAGCTCAAGCCACAGCACCCCGTCGAAGGTACGGTCGCATATCACGATTCCTGCTATCTCGGCCGCTACAACGAAGTCTATGACTCGCCGCGCGAAATCCTGCGGGCGATCCCCGGGATCAAGGTCGTCGAACCCGAAGAGACCCGCGACCGCGGCATGTGCTGCGGAGCCGGCGGGGCGCAAATGTGGAAGGAGGAAGAGCCGGGCAGTGGAAAGGTCAACCACCGGCGAATCAAGCAGATGCTCGAGCCGCTGCCCGATACGAGCTCGTCCTGCACCGTCGCGACCGCCTGCCCGTTCTGCATGACCATGTTGCGTGACGGGCTCAAGGACCTCGAGTTCGAGGACGTGCAGCAGCTCGACCTGGCCGAGATTCTGCTCAAGTCGGTGCGCGGCGACTCGGGAGCGACGCCCGCCAAGCCCTCGACGCCCGTAGCGTAGGCTTCATAATCGGGCGCTGTGGAAGACCAAGCCAGCCAAACCGTTGCTGCGCCGCCAACCGGGGAGTGCCGGCCAGGCGTGGATGATCGCACTTCAAGCCGGCGTTGGGATCTGCTGTGGCTGGGCGCCATCGTGGCCTTGGCATTCGCCCTGCGCCTGATCTACATCTTCCAGCTACGCGCCAATCCGTACTTCGACGCCCCGGCGATGGACCCGCTCTACCACCACGATTGGGCCCGAACCTTCGCCGCCGGGGAGACCTTCTGGCAGGGCGCCTACTTCCGCGCGCCGCTCTACCCGTGGTTTCTAGGCGTGATCTACCGGCTCTTCGGGCCCGACAACCCGCTCGCCCCGCGGATCGTGCAGGCCGCGCTGGGGTCGCTCAGTTGCGGAATGCTGTTCCTGATCGGGCGGCTGGTGTTCACGCGCACCGTCGGCGTGATCGCCGGTTTCGCCGCCGCGACGTATTGGATCTTCATGTATTTCGAGGGGGAATTGCTGATCCCGGCGTTGATCGTCTTTCTGGACCTGCTGCTGATCTGGCTGCTGCTGTGGACCGGCAATCGGCGCAGCCCGCTCGCGTGGGGTTTGTGCGGCTTGCTGCTTGGAGTCTCCGCGCTGGCCCGGCCTAACATCCTGCTGCTCGCGCCGGCCGTCGTGGTCTGGATCTTCTTGCTCCATCGCCCGCGGTGGAGACCGGCATTCGGCTACGCCGCCTGTCTGTTCATCGGGACGATCGCCCCGATTCTGCCCGTCACGATCCGCAATCACGTAATCGGCGACGACCGGGTGCTGATCGCGACGCAGGGCGGCGTGAATCTCTACATCGGCAACAACCCGCACTCGGACGGGAAGTCCGCCGCGATCAAGGGCGATCCCGGTTCGTGGTGGCCGTGCTACGAGGCCCAGATCGCACGAGCCGAGCAAGCCGCGGGCCACTCGCTGAAAGCCTCCGAAGTCTCACAGTGGTATTTCCGCCAGACCGTGCGCTTCTTCCAACAGGAGCCGGACCAGGCGGCGGCCTTGCTGCTGACCAAGCTCGGATACTTCTGGTCGCACTGGGAGATCTGGAACAACCAGGACCTGCGTTTCGTGGCGGCGTACTACACGCCGATTGCCAAGTACCTCCCGCTCGGGTTCTGGATCGTCGGACCGTTGGGTGCGCTGGGCGTCTGTCTGAGTTTTCGCCACGCCAGGCGACTGTTTCCGCTCTGGGGGTTCGTGTTGATCTACATGGTCAGCGTGGTGCTGTTCTTCGTAACCGCGCGCTACCGAGTGCCGGTGGCCGCCGTCCTGATTCTGCTGGGCAGCCATGCGGCGTGCTGGTGCGGGCGGGCGCTGCGTGCGCGACGTTGGCGTGCGTTGGCGGCGGCCGCGCTGGTGCTGATGGTGATGGGGCTGGTCGCCGCCCGCACGCCCGACGACATCGACGAACCGATGCTCCAGCAGCACGCGGCGACCGGGATGAAGCTGGCGCATCAGGGTGAGTACGTCGAGGCCGAGCGCTTCCTGGGCGAGTTGGTGAAGCGGGCGGCCGCGGCCGAGCAACCGCTCGAGGCCAGGTACTGGTACATGCTCGGCTTCGTGCGGATGAGACAGGATAAGCTCCCGGAAGCGGTACCCTACTTTGAACAGGCGCTCGAGATTCAATCGTATTACCCTGAAGCGCGCAGCCATCTCGGATACGCGCTGGCCACGCTGGGTCGGCTCGACCAGGCCGCCGAGCAATTCGAGCAACTGCTGCGCGACGATCCGCGCGACGCCGTGGCCCACGCGAATCTGGGCGGCGTGCTGGCCCGGCGCGGGCGCATCGACGACGCGCTTCCGCACCTGCTCCAAGCGATCGAGATCGACGCCGACAACACGCGCGCACTGGTCGAAACAGCCGAGGTGCTGCGGCGGGAGGGCAAGTCGCCGGGGGCTTTGCGGCTGCTGCGGGCGGGTGTCGAGCGGTTCCCGGAGAACGAGACGTTGACAGCGGAGCTGGTGAAGATGTTAGCCGGCAGCCCGAACGCCGCCGAGCGGGCTGAAGCCGTGCGGCTTGGCGCGGAGGCCGCCGACCGCCCGTGAGCGGTGAAGACAATGTAGCGTCCGGTCTCCGTGCCGGACGGAATGACCGGTTGAAAACCGGTCCCACAAGGGATGTACCGGCCGTCGATGTAGCGGCCGGGCCCCGCACCGGCCGTAAACCGCGGCACCGGCATTCAACACGGCGGACGTCGCCGTCCTCGGACGACGCCGTCGTCACCCCGCCGCCAGGCGGTGGCAACTATGTACACAAGGACAACACCATGCAGCCCGATTGCCCGCACGACAAACCGATCCCACGCGGCAAAGAGAACTTCGGCGACGGCTGGCAGCACGGCCTCAAGCCGCTCGAGCCGATCGACGTCCGCAAGACCAACACGTTCTCCGAGATGCTCGATCAGATGACGCGGGCGTCGTTCGGCGCCCGAGGGCTGGGCGAGGCGGCCGACGTGCTGCACGAGATGGTCGCCGACCCGAAGTGCCTGGTGGTCGGCACGTTCTCCGGCGCGATGACCATCGCGAAGATGGGACTCGTCATCACCGAGATGATCGACCAGGGCATGCTCGACGCCGTCATCAGCACGGGCGCGCTCATCGGCCACGGCCTGGTCGAGCAGTCCGGGCACACGCACTTTCGCCACGACCCGTCGTGGAACGATCTGGAGCTCTACAAGGCGGGTTACGACCGCGTCTATGACACGCTCGAGCTCGAGAACAACCTCTATGACGCCGAAGACCTCCTGGACGCCGTGCTGGACAAGGTCGCACCGAGCGAGCCGTTCGGCACGTGCGACCTGACCGGCTGGCTCGGCGCGCACCTGGCCGAGACGCATTCCGGACGGGGAATCCTGCAATCGGCACACCAGCACGGCGTTCCCGTCTACATCCCCGCCTTCACCGACAGTGAGATCGGCCTCGACGTGTACACCTACAACGTGCTCGGCGCGCGCAAAGGACGCCGCCCGGTACGCTTCGACCCCATGCGCGACCTGGACGACTTCCTCGCCCGCATCAGCGCCGCCGAACGGCTCGGGCTATTCACCATCGGCGGCGGCGTGCCGCGCAATTGGGCGCAACAGGCCGGACCGCTCGCCGAGCTGCTGCATTTCCAAACCGGCGGACAAACCGGCGGCCTGGTGCGCTTCCGCTACGCCGTCCGCATCTGCCCCGAGCCGGTGCACTGGGGCGGCCTCAGCGGCTGCACGTTTTCCGAAGGCGTCTCGTGGGGCAAGTTCGTGCCCCCCAGCGAGGGTGGTCGCTTCGCCGAAGTCCTCTGCGACGCGACCATCGCCTGGCCAATCCTGGTCCGCGGCGTGTTGGAGCGCATGGGACGCGTCTGAGACCACATGTTCATAGGAGTTGTAGTACGCGCTCGGTCGGCGGATCCGGGCGACGTATTACAACAGGTGGGGCAACATCGTTGACGATACGCTGTATTATTATGACGGCCAGCGCGTGGTGGCGGAGTACGATTACGACGAGACCGCCGGCACGCAGACGCTGGCGCGCTGGTTCGTGGACGGCCCGCTGTACCTGGACGAGCACGTGATGATGCACGACGCGACCACCGGCGACGACTACTTCTACCTGCCCCAGGAGTTCTACTCCGTCGCCGGGCTGGTCGACCAGGACGGCGAGTTGGTCGAGGCCCACGCCTACGACGCCTACGGCGACGTGCGGATCTTCGACCTGACCGGCCCCACGCCGATCGAGCTGGACTTCTCGGCGGTCGGCAACCCCTACTACTTCACCGGCCGCCGCC
>SDBT01011783.1_pt1 | contig 14051 bp, 20 predicted proteins | sample 2277101 | NCBI WGS metagenome assembly SDBT01 (sample SAMN10404973, study PRJNA504765) | marine sediment metagenome | isolation source: marine sediment core GS10_PC15, 103 cmbsf | place: Arctic Ocean: Southern Knipovich Ridge | collected 2010 | reverse complement strand
CTGCATGGCAATTTAGACTTTTTTGCTCAAATGCCACAGACTGGGTTAAGCTTCTTTGGGAAACAGACTTTGAAAAAGTTCCTAAGAGAAAATGGGATAAGTTGTTACCTTATAAATAATTTTTATGATACCTGACAGAGAGACAGGTTTATATTTCTCTCTAGGAGAGAATAGTGAAAATTTATTTTTATGATAGTGAAACTATAGGTTTCTATGGTCTAATGGTGTTATTGCAGTATGCAATTAATGATGGACCAATTGTATTACACCATGTTTGGAAACAAAAAATATCAGTAACACTTAAATTAATTGAAGATATGATGGATAATGCTGTGGTCGGATTTAATCTTTCATTCGATCATTTTCATCTAACTAAAGTATATAATTTTCTTATAATTTGTCAGAAGAGATATGGTAATGTTGTACCAGAAACTCTTCTTGATAGAAAGGAAGAACTTATTGAGATAGAAGCTGAAGCTAGAGATGGTGTCTGTCTTAAGCCTAGATTTGAACTTGATTTAATGCTCCACTCTCAGAAGCACGATTATCAACACTTGATGGAAAGAAAAGAATTAAGAGTACGAAGAATTCCTGAAGAAAAAGCAGAACATCTAACCGAACTCTTAAACGAGAGAGTTAAGTTTGAAGATATACTATTCAAGAGACGTAAAGATCCTGGAGCTAACCAGTGGAGAAAAACACAGAGTATTAATAGAAAAGGTGATGATATTGTGGGCATGTATGATATAATTTGTACATTTGCTCCATCAAAAAGTCTTAAAGCTATTTCAGAAGACCTTGGTATTGTTGATGAAGCGCCACCAATTAACCTCCCTTACGATATTTTGCCAGTTGAACTTGGTTATGCGCCATATGCTAAAGCTATTTGGAATATAGAAGAAGATCAATGGACAATGGTTCATGCCGCATGGGTCCGTAAATATGGAAAAGGTTTTTTAGATAAACTACATCTTCCCTACAAAGGTACGTGGCCTCACGTTATTGAAAAACACATAGATATGTGGTGGTCAAATCCTACAGACATAGCGTATGCTGAGAGGGATGTTTTTATGACTAGAGGGCTGTACTATGCCTTTGGTAAACCAGAATTTAATGATGATGATAGTCGCTTAACCTCTTGTGTTGCTTCATCAAGGTGGCGTGGTTATACTCTTGATTTAGAAGGTATTAGAGAAGTCAAGAAAAAGGCAATGCAGCAAGAAGCAACAATCCCATTTCATAGAGCCCCCACAAAGTGTCTCGCATATCTCCATGAAGTAATGAATGATATAGAGAAGAAAGAAATTGGACAAAAAACTAATCGTACAATCTTAGAAGGATTAAGAGATAGTGGCGGAGAATTAGGACGCAGAGCTAAACAGATTTTGGACGCTCGCCAAGCTAAGCAGGAAGTTATGCTCTATGATAAGTTACTTATAGCAGAACGTTTTCATGCCTCATTTAATGTGATTGGAACACTATCTAACCGAATGAGTGGTAGTGATGCTTTAAATCCACAAGGGATTAAGAAGGATAAATCTGTTAGAAGTAAATTTCCTCTAGCTGAAGGAGAATACATATTAGGTGGTGGAGATTTTAGCGGATTTGAAGTTAGAATTTTTGATGCAATCTCTTCTGATCCTAAACTTCATGAAGATTTAACAACCAGTTATCCCTGCTGTAATAATAAAGAGTGTAAGGTTTGTGAAGGGAAGGGTAGTTACGTTAAAAAAATTCATGCTCTTTTTGGTATGCACGTTTATCCTGATATGACTTATGAAGAAATTTGTAATTCCGATGGAACAGCAGATAATAAATATACAAGAGCTAAGAGTGCGTTATTTGCTATGCTTTATGGGGGGGAAGCTGAAACTCTAAAACGTCGTTTGAGTGTACCCCTTGATCAAGCACAAAAAGCTTATGATTCTTTTTTGACAATGTATCCTGGTGCAAAAAAAGCAAGAGAAGCAGTTCGAGCTAGATATATCGCTCTTGAACAAAATCCTTACACCAGCCATATTGCATGGAATGAGCCTCAAAAAGATGTGAGTTCATTATATGGTTTCAAGCGTTTTTTTAATCTTGAATTTGAAGCCTGTCAAAACCTTTATAATTTAGCAACTAGACTAATGTCTATCCCAGGTTTTAGAAATGATGAAGAATCGGCCACGATTTCAAGACGTATAGAAAAAAGGCAAACTCCTACCGGAGCCTGTATGTCAGCTTTATTTGGCGCAGCCTTTGGTATTCAAGGAAGCGTATTTAGACAGGCAGTTAATCATGAAATTCAAAGTAGCGGTGCGCAAATAACCAAAAAATTGCAAAGAAATATTTGGGAGATACAACCTAATGGTATATATAAGTATGTGGTACAGCCTATGAATATTCACGATGAAGTGATGTGTCCTACATTACCCCCTTATATTAATGATGTTAATAATGTTGTTAAAAAATTACTTAAAGAAATTAGACCTACTGTCCCATTAATTGAAATGGAATGGCATAGTCACATGAAAAATTGGAGTCAAAAATGAGTAAGGAAACAATGCCGCCGTGGATGAAAGAGAAAATAAAAAAAGAGAAAAAAGAAGAAGAGAAACCTAGATCTGCGCGAATAGAAAGCTTAGAAAGAAGATGTTCCGAACTAGTTAAAGCACACAATGAATTGGTAACGTTAGTTAATGAGCTTGAAAATATTATTTACAACTATGCTCTAACGGCAGAGATTCTTATAGATAAAGGCATAATTACTAAGGAGGAATTATATGAGTGGGCAGAAACCATCTCTAAGAGGACCGAAGAAAAAGCCGGAAAAGAAAATAGCTCTGAAAATGATGGAGTACATGAGAGAGAGAGAATGGAATTGCAAGACGACGATGGGGAACCAATACCAGAAGGGACTACCTGATTGTTACGCTTTACACCCCCAATATGGACAGAGATGGATTGACTGGAAAACACCTGATAAATATTCCTTTACTACCTCACAACTAATTTATTGGCCTATAATTGATAAATGTAAAGTAGGTATTTGGCTCATAACAGGATGGACAGACGAAGAGTATGAAAAATTATTTAAAAAACCTAACTGGAAAGAATTTCTTAAACCAAGACATACCAAGGCAATCAAAAAACGGTACGATTGGTTTTGATTTTAAGCGAATTATTTCAGTAACAATGAAAACTCTTGAAATGGATTTAATTATTCCAAGAGAAGACCGAGTAATAATGGAAATTGATAAAGAGGATTTTTCTAAAGTTAGAGAAGAATTTATCTGGCACCATCACAAATTTATAATTCCTAGAGAACAGTTACTTTATCACAAGAATAGAGACTGGGAATTAGTAGAAAGATTTAGACAGGCAATGGGAGAAATGTATCAATCAGTTAAACGACCAATTACTTTTATGGCTCCTAAATTTTTTGAAGAACTTGAAGATAAGTTTGATGAGGTTATTCCTATAGGTAATCTATATCCCCACCCTAAACTAAAAAATATAGGATATTCTTTTCGTTTTTGTTTTAAAATATCAGGGGTGTTAGGAAACCCTGAATTTTATACCTCTGCTCTTATTCATAAGGACTGTGTATTATGAATTGGAATGAATATTATATAAACCTTGCTAGAACAGCCGCAGGAAAAAGTAAAGATCCTAGCACTAAATGTGGCGCTGTTATAGTTGGTGAAGAAGTTCGTTCTATGGGATTTAATGGTTTACCTAGAGGGTGTCAAGATGACCTTCCAGAAAGAGAAGAAAGACCAGAAAAATATTTTTGGTATGAACACGCAGAACGTAATGCTATCTATAATGCTGCGCGCGCAGGAATTCCAACTAAGGGCTGCACAATTTATATTACTGGACCTCCTTGTATGGATTGCTCAAGAGGAATTGTTCAGGCTGGAATAGATTATGTAGTGATTGATAAATCTGGGATGTCTGATGAATTTTTAAATCGTTGGGGGGAGTCTTTTAAAAAGTCTTTGCATTTATTTCAAGAAACAAGTGTTGGATTCCAAATTTTTCCTGATGCCTTTGGTATTGATCTTTATGGGCTTTTGAAAAATGATTTTACGTTGGACAGAAAATTTTTAAATCTTGGTAATATTATCACAACAGATATTAACTTTTTTCAGGCACTACTATGACAGAAGAAGAATTACAAAAAGACATTAATTTTAAGTGTCAACGCGCAGCATTTATTTTTTACGCTGCTTTACGAGAAATAGAAAAATTAAAAGTTAAAGCATATACTTATCAATATGACGAAATTAAAGATGAGTATTTTAAAATTGATCTCAACAGAGGAGACATTGTTGATTTTATACATAATGAGGAACCAAAATGATTTTTGAAGCTAAAGAGAGATTCCGCCTAACAGATAAGTTTTTAGATCGGTTTAAAGGCAAGCAGCCTCAGTGGGGTCCACTAGGATATATCACATATAAACGAACATATGCCAGAATTATTGAGGAAAGAACTGAAGAATTTTGGGAAACCTTGAAAAGAGTAGTTGAAGGATGTTATACTGTACAATTAAATCATTGCCGTAGACTTAAACTTCCTTGGCAACCACATAAAGCGCAGCGTTCAGCGCAAATAATGTACGAGCTAATGTGGAATTTTAAGTTCCTCCCTCCTGGTCGAGGTCTGTGGATGCTGGGCACTGATTATATATATGAGCGTGGAGGTGCAGCATTAAATTCTTGTGCTTTTGTAAGTACTGAATCAATTAAATTTAACTTCTCAGAACCCTTTACATTTCTCATGGATATGAGTATGCTTGGAGTTGGAGTTGCCTTTGATACTAGAGGGGCAGGAACTGTAATTATAGATCAACCTAAGAAAGATGAATCAACTTATATTATAGCTGATTCAAAAGAAGGTTGGGTTAACGCGACAGAAATTCTTCTAAACTCTTATGTTGGAAAAGGTGCAGCACCTAGATATGATTATTCTCAAATTAGACCAGAAGGAGACCCCATTAAAACTTTTGGAGGAATTGCTCCTGGTCCACAACCTTTAAGAGATTGTTTAGCCAACATTAGAACCGTTATGAATCGCTATATTGGCTGCGAAGTAGATTCTATTTTAATTGTTGATTTAATGAACATCTTGGGGAAATGCGTAGTTTCAGGAGGAGTTAGAAGGACTGCTGAACTAGCACTTGGTGAAAGTGATGACGAAGAATATGCAAACTTAAAAGACCCCGACCTTTATAAAAAAGAATTACTTAGTTGGAGATGGGCCAGCAATAATAGCATCCTTTCAAATCTTGGAGAAGATTATACCAGACACGCAGCCCAAACAGCTAAAAATGGAGAACCAGGATATGTTTGGATTGAGAACTGTAGAGAATATGGGAGAATGATTGATGGACCATCTCATGCAGATCCATATGTTATGGGGGTAAATCCTTGTGGAGAACAAAGTTTAGAATCTTTTGAATTATGCGTAAACGGAAATACCCAAATCCAACTTGAAAATGGTCTTGATAAGATAGAAAACTTACTTGGACAAAAAGTAAAAATATGGAATGGTGAAAAATGGTCTGCAGTCTCTCCTAGACAGACAGGTAAGAGCCGAAAATTATATAGAGTTATTTTATCTGACGGAACCTTTATAGACGTAACAGGTAATCATCGATGGTTAGTAAAAGGAAAAACAAAAAGAGTATTTAGAGAAGTAGAGACCTTAGATCTTCAAGAGAAGGATCAATTACCTGATTTTGAACTAGGAGAAATAATAGGAGAACAAGAAGATCAGGCTTTTGAATATGGTGCTTTTAGTGGAGATGGTTATGTAGATAATAATATAACAATGCTTTGTTTTTGTGAAGACCCTAAAAAATTAGATATACTAAAATATAAAGGAAAAAAATATAAACCACAAAATCTATCTAATTATACTTGGCCTGTTCAAAGAATTAGATTAGATTTGGATTTTAATATTTGTAAACAACTTAGGGACAAAAAAGCAGGTATTCCTAAAGAGATTTTTTCTTGGAATAAAGAATCAATCTTAGAATATATAGCTGGTTGGATAGAAACAGATGGTAATGTCCAAAAGAATCCTAATTCAGAAAATTACAGAATATACGGTACAGAACAAAAAATGCGCGATCTTGTTCTTCTTATAAGAAGAGTGGGTATCCCTGCTTCTGTAAGATTAATGGCTAAAAAAGGTCACAAAACTAATTATGGAATTAGAAACCAAGATATTTATTATTGTACCATTGCTTCTTACTATTGTGGAATTATTCCTACTAGAGTAAAGAAAGTTACTAAAATAGCTTCGGGATTTACTAAGAACAATGCTTATAAAAAAAGTAAATCTATTTCTAATCTTCCAAAACAAAAAATAATTGGAGTTTACGAACTTCCTGGAAGACATCCAACATATTGTTTTGATGAGCCAGAAAAACATATGGGTGTATTCGCTAACGCTATCTCGGCTCAATGTAATTTAGTTGAGAGCTTCCCTAGTAGACACGAAAACTATGAAGAGTATGAAAAGACACTAAAATATGCTTATCTCTATGCTAAAACAGTTACGCTTATCCCCACACATAATGAGAGAACAAATGAAATCATGCTTCGTAATCGACGCATCGGTTTATCACAATCTGGTATTGTAGAATCATTCCAAAGACACGGTAGAAGAACACATTTTAATTGGTGTAATACTGGGTACGATTTTATAAGTGAGCTAGATGAAAAATATTCTCGCTTTTTTTGTGTTCCCAAAAGCATTAAAAAAACAACAGTAAAACCCAGTGGAACAATTTCCTTACTCCCTGGAGTAACTCCTGGTATTCATTACCCACACTCAGAATATTATTATAGAACGATTAGAATAGATAAGACCAGTCTTCTTCTCCCCAAGCTTGAAACAGCAGGATATAAGATAGAAGAGTCTAAGACGGATAACGCAATGGTTGTTTATTTTCCAGTCAAAGAGAAGAATTTTCACAAGGGTAAAAGCGAAGTCTCAATTTGGGAACAAGTTGAAAATGCCTGTCAGATGCAACATTATTGGGCGGATAATCAAGTCTCAATAACAGTTACTTTTAATAAAGACGAAGCAAAAGACATCGCTAGAATTCTTGAGTTATATGAAACAAAGATGAAAGTTCTTTCCTTCTTACCCTTGACTGATCATAAATATGAACAAGCCCCGTATCAAGAAATAAGTGAAAAAGAATATAATACAGCGAGAGAGAAATTGAAGAAAGTTAATCTAAGAGGGGTTCAAACAGACGAAATAACTGAACGCTTCTGTGACGGAGATTCCTGCGATGTACATTCCAGTTAAAACTAAGCCTTGGATGTGTATGCCTGTTGCTTTTGGTGCTATACTAGATTGTGATTTAGATTATGTTTTTGGGGTGCTTGGTCATGATGGAGGAGAAATTATTCCTGGGAGAAAAGGCATAGAAAGATACAGAAGCTTTCATATTCAGGAGATGGTGGATTTATGTCATATTTGTGGTTATGCTCTTACAGAAATTGAAACAGACCCCAGTTTAGCCCCAGAAGATTTGGCAGTTTATCCAGATAAGGCTGGAGAAAGAATACTTTGGCATATACAAAATAGCGTAGGAGTTATTTATTGTCAAGCAAACACTGCGAAGCAAAGACATGTTTTAATTAATGATCATGGAATAATTTATGATCCCGATACAGGAAAAGAAACTGATATTCTTGACTACGTTGTTTATAGCTATTACCGCGTGGATAGGATTACCGAATGAAGGAACTTTTAAAACAATTACAACAAGGAAGCATAGAAGCTAGAGATGAACTTATCTCTTTACATTTACCCTTAGCAATATTTTTAGGTAAAAAATATTATAATAAAATAAAAAATGACGAATTAATATCAGTTGCACAAGAAGAACTTGTTTTTAAATTAGAACAAGTTAGAGTAGGAGAAAAAATACTTAGAGAAGATTCTAATATCGGAGCATGGTTAAATAGTCAAATAACATACAAATTAAAAAGATTTATAAGAGATGAAATAAAAAATCAGAAAAAATTTAATGCCATTAAACCCGAAATAATCAGACGATACAAAATCAAATCAGAAAAAAATTTAAACGCTGCTATTGAATCTCTTTTATTTTGGGATATTCTTAATAGTAATAAACTAAATTCAAGAGATCTTTCTATAATAAAACTTAGAAAAGAAGGGTTTAATGATTATGAAATAAGTGAAATATTAAAAATAAAAAGACAAAGGGTGACAATAATTAAATCAATGAAAATAAAAAATGAAGTAGAAAAAATTTTAGGAGACGAAGATGAACACTTGGATTGAAACATATACTGGAAGAAGATTTGATTCCTATAACCCCAAAGTTGAAGATGTAGACATCATTGATATAGCTCATGCACTAAGTTTACAGTGTAGATTTAATGGGCACTGTAAAATGTTTTATTCAGTGGCTCAACATAGTGTATATGTATCAGAGCTTTGTAATCAAGATCCTATGTGGGGATTACTTCATGATGCTGCTGAAGCTTATATTGGCGACGTAATTAAACCATTGAAATGGAAGTTAGATGAGTTTATAAGTCTTGAGGCAGATGTAATGTTGACCATTTGTAAAAAATTTGGTCTAAATATAATACCTCTTAATGAAGTTAAAATAGCTGATCAAACTTTGTTACGTTTGGAGGCTGATGTTCTGACCGCAACAGGAGGAAAAGGATTGAGTTGGGAACCCACAGAAACTATAGATATCGATTTAAAAGTTATACCGTGGTCTAGTGATTTTGCTGAGAAAAGATTTTTAGAAACCTATGTCTCTCTTTCTTATAATAGAATTGGTCCATATAATAATGCTGAACTAGAAGCACTACAAGGAGAAGCTAATGCTGCGCGAGTTTAAAGCTTTTTCTCCTTCTTCTTTTAATCTTTACAACACTAATAGAATTGAATTTGTTAAACGTTATTTATTGGACCCAAGACCACCTTATGATCCTCAAACTGTTCAGATGGCACTAGGTTCTGGTTTTGATGCGTTTGTGAAGAATGAAATGATGCGCTGCCTTTATGGTGAAGAGTCCGTAAAATTAGGAGAAGAATACCATCTTGAAACTTTATTCAATGCACAAGTGCAGGATGAGGAGATGAGAACTAGAGTCTGGGAATTAAGTGGCGGTATATTTTTGAGATATAAAGACTCAGGTGCTTTTGACCAGCTTTTAATTGATATGGAAGGATCAGAGCCTGAGTTTGAAAAAGAACTTTTGGGGCCACTTGATTTGTGTGGAACTATTCTAAATATAAGAGGTTTTCCTGATGGTTTTTATACTACTGCTCTTGGCATTCTTGTTATTTTGGATTGGAAATGTACCGCTTATACAAGTAAGAAAAAAATGTCTCCTCTCAAATATTATATACTTGAACGTGATGGAGATAAGCGTAGACACCACAAAAATATTAAACCTATTTTAAAGAATAACTTATTAATACAAGATGAATATTGTTTTAGTAAAACAGATAAAAAATGGGCCACCCAAATATGTATCTACGGTTGGATGCTTGGTAAAAAAGTTGGAGAACCATTTATTGGACAAATTGAACAAATTATTTGTGAACCTAATGTTATAGAAAATCCTAAAATAAGAGTGGTAACATACAAGAGCGAAATTAAATCTGAATTTCAAGTACAACTATCTGAGAATTTATCCACAGCTTGGAACAGAATACAGAATGGAGATTTTTTTGATGGATTAAACACTGCTGAAGCAGATAAGAAAATCACTGAATTAGATAAGCTCAATACTATGAGAGCAGAAGATAATCCATTAATGAGACTTACCAGAAAGAGAAGGATGTATGGGTAGCGGTACCTGGAGATCAGAGTATTTACAATACAAGCGTGATTATGAAGAGCTATTAGACAGACATGAACGCTTTTTAATTTTAGAGAGAAGTATGAAAAAAATGTTTAAAGAAATCGATGGGAAAGATTTCGAAGTATGTCTTAAGCAGCTAAGAAACCAGATGACTAAGTTTTCAGAAAAGGCTAAATTTATGAAGGAAGAAAATTCATGGCTAAGAAAAGAAATAGCTGCGGCTCTTAGAAATTTAGATGATGAGGAATTAATTGATGCCAAGGATTGTTTAATAGGGGCATTAAAAGGAAAAGGTTTGTGCGAATTACCAGATGGTTAATTTCTGATACTGAACAACATTTTATTGAATTTACAGAAATAGAAACACGTAGACTCATAGAATTTTTACTAGATCAGTTAAATGGAAAAAATGAAACTTTAACAGAACGATCCTCTTGCGAGATATTAAGAATAGGGTCAAGCGAAAAAAAGAAAAGTATAATAACTTTTGCAGTAATGAAAGAGATAAAATGAAATGGACAGAAGTATGGATTAAATTAATGTGGGAAGCTGATTTTAAAAAAGTGCCTAAGAGAAAATGGAATAAAATTGATTATCTAAATAGAAGCTGAGAGGCTTATTGAATTTTTAACCGACCAGTTAAGAGGAGAAGTCGCAAGCTTGACAGAAAAGGTTTGTTGTGATATACTGATTACAGGAAAAAGTGAAAAAAAGAGAGGGACAATTACATTCGTGGTGATGAAATAAATTTGACAAAGAAGATGGTCTTGTGGTATAATTTGTTCGTGGCGTGATGAGAAAACAAGACTATATAGGTACTCATGCGGTACGGTAGGGCGCGCTTGCTAGGGCCGTCGTCACAGCAACTTAGGAGAAAATTATGAAAGAATATCATCGCTGTAAAGCAATATATCATTTAAGGCAACTGGAAGAAGCACTAGAAGAAGAACTGGAAGAAGCATTAGTTTTTGTTGCGCTTAATGCATTATGTCGCCTTCCAGGAACCAAAATCCCCTGCCCAAATTGTGGTAATCCTGTTGTCACATCTGCACTCCAATGTGAAGATTGTAAGGATCTTAATCTCTGTGTGCGATGTGAAAGAGAAGTACCAGGAGACATGAAGGATTGTCCAGACTGTCATCCAGAAGCTTGCGTAGATTGTTGGATGAATCCTTGCAATTGTGATGAAGAATGTGGTATAATTGATATGTTGAAGAGAGAAGCACTAAGTGCCTTAGATACGCACTCTTGTTCTGAAAAAGATTGCATATTTTGTAAGTTTCGTGGTATAATTAGAAAATGGAAATAGATACCCCTAAAAGTGTTTGATAAATACAAAAAAGCTTTCATAGAATTATATACATTCTTACACCATGTTGTTCCTAATGGTCTTAGTAACTGTGAGGCTGGCGAAGCTGTTCTTAAATCAATTGAAGAGTTTGATGAAAAATATGGACACCTTTATGAAAAGCTTTATGACCAAGCTGAAATTCAAGATTTGCCATCCTGTCCAGAATGTGGTACAATTGTAACAGAGCACGAAAATAATACATGTTTTCATAGCTGGTTTGATTTTTTGCCCCTTTCTATTATGTTGAAAAAAATGGACGCTTCATTATATCCTTGGCAAGATGGGTGGCGAGCAACGACATGGATTAATTATATGCTTTGTAAAACTTATGATGAAGACCCTGATATTGCGATGGCAAAACTTTATCTTATTTGGAGAGAATATAATGATGCTTCATGTTGAATGCCCCCACTGTGGCGCACAGGGAGAATTGGGAATACCTCCAATAGGAGCAATTATTATTGGCCCATGTCCACAATGTCAAGAGTTCGTTGTTGTTTTTTGTGGCGCAGTTCTTCCATTAGATAAAGAAATTATGTCGAGTGAGATCAAAAAAGATACGAGAGAACATTTAACAGATATTATTACTGAGTTTATTGCAAAAAGAATTGCTGAGCTTATGCCGATAGAAGGTATCTCAGATAAAGAGGTAGACCGCTTTAAAGAAGTTGACTTAGAATTACTTGATAATACTGCCTATTTTAAATCAATTTTTGGGGAAGATGATGGAAAAAGTCAAGTATAGAATTATCAGAACCGAAACAGGAAAATACTATCCCCAGCGTAGACTCTTTTTTAGATGGTGGTACGTCAACTATATTAATGGAAAATTGGGGATAGATTTTTCTCCTCAAAGCTGGACCAAAAGTTTTAGTAATGAAGATCCAGAAATCGCGTATAACGAAGCTAGAAATTTTATTGCAGATCAAACTGATACTAAAGAGGCAATTGAAGTATGGCGGGAATAATTAAAGCGATAGAGATAATTAATAATCTTTCTGGAACAGATTATGCTAAAAGTGTATCTGCACTGATTCTGGCTCGGCTTGATATTCTAGGAGCCAAAGAATTTCAAATTGAACAACATGAGGAATACATAATTATTCACGGAAAGAAAAAGGAAACAATAGCTCAAATTGGAGTAATTGATAGATCAAACGCATTTGATATGTTTTTGCAGGAAGCAAATGGCGATCTTAAAGCAGAATGCTTTAACGTTTCTCTTGATGCTGTACTTGCCATACTAAAGGATTTTAGGTTTGTATAAAGACTTTCTAAATAAACATAATCTTATTCTCACTGTGCCCACGGGGTCTGTGGCGTATGGTACAGAAACAGAAGGGACAGTGGATAAAGATTATCTTTCTATCTCAATTAGCAGTCCTGAATATTACTTAGGTTTGAAGACCTTTGAATCTGATGTGTATCATGATGAAGAAATTGATCATACAGTTTATGATATTAAAAAATTTCTTAGACTTCTCTCAAAAAATAATCCTAATATTCTTGGCATGCTCTGGACAGAACCAATGAAGCATATTGTTCCAGACTTAGTTCATGAACGAGAAAGATTCCTCAGTAAAGCGCTATATCTTCCTTTCCGTGGTTTTGCTACGTCTGAATTAGCAAACATTCAGAAAACAACAGGTAATACTGGAGAAAAGAGAAGGAAAAGGGTTGAGGAAATAGGTTATGATCCTAAGAAAGCATATCAAGTAATGAGACTTCTAGCAATGGGTGCGGAAATTTTACGTGGTGAAGGAGTACATGTAAATAGATCAGATATTGACGCTGGTTATCTTAAGGCAGTAAAAAGAGGAGATTATTATCTTGATCAGATTCATGATGCTGCTAAAATTGCCTTTGATAGATTAGATTACGCGAATACAGCTAGTCCTCTTCCTGATGAAGTTGAAGATAATTTTGTTAATCAGTTGTGTGTTACAATTATTGGAAAAAGATTATGCGCGTTTTAACAATACAAGTAGATGATGAATTACATGATCGTTTTTTAAAAGCTATAAATGAACGAGGCTATCAAATAAACGATTTATATTACGAGTTTATTAATTGGGTATTAGACGAAGATCCTGAGTTTATAGCTGGAGATTTCCCACATGCAGATTTAATCTTAGAACAAGAGAAAGAAGAAGGTAATGAAGGAAGTACAACCTAAAATAAGAATCCTAAGTCTCGGTGAAGGAGACGAAGGCGGAATGGTGGCATACTGCGAAGAACATGGATACACTTGGAGGCCCGATTCTGAAATAAGTTTTCTTGAAAATCTTTTTGAATTTGCCGGAAGACTTTGTTATACTGCTTTCCAGAAAGATGATGGAAGCTTTGATAATAAGAACTTAACTAAGATTAGAGATGGTAATAAGAATTATATTGGAAATATAATTAAACAGGAACACGGTTCTGTTATGGAACATGGTCCTATTGTTGTGTTATTTGAGGATGTTAGCCGTGTGTTCACTCATGAATTAGTAAGGCACAGGGTTGGGACTGCAATGAGTCAAACGAGTGGAAGGTTTGTTAGCAATGATAGTTTTGGAATATGGTTTCCTCCTGATCTCAGCGATGATATTGAAGTGTGTAATATGCTGCGTGGGGCTATGGAATATAATGAAGAAGTTATTGCTGCCGTTTCTAGGAGACTTGGACTCCGAGATATGAGTTTTTCAGAAAAGAAAAAATTAACCTCAGCACTTCGTAGATTCGCCCCCAATGGTCAAGCCAATAACATCTTGTTTAGTTTTAACATTCGCGCCCTGCGTCACATTCTCTTTATGAGAAGTTCTCCTGGCGCTGAAGTAGAAATTGCTACATTA